>Ga0190271_10000217_pt1 | contig 28596 bp, 14 predicted proteins | sample Popmic356T_FD_133747 | JGI IMG/M metagenome (GOLD analysis project Ga0190271, IMG submission 133747) | Populus adjacent soil microbial communities from riparian zone of Weber River, Utah, USA - 356 T | ecosystem: Environmental > Terrestrial > Soil > Riparian zone | place: USA: Utah | collected...
AGATTGCTCGCGGCGCGCTCCCAAGGAGACTGGGCGAATGCCAGTGTGGGCAAGAGAAGGAGAGCCGTGAACACCATCACACTCACGCGTCGCGTGAATCTGACTACGAAGTCGCAGGGCATCGGAAACCTCCCGCGCTGGTGTTGTCGGAACTAGAATTGATCTAGCAGTACGAGCTTACGCATGTCAACAGCAAAAGCAAGCCCCCCAGCAAGCGGACATGTTTCGGCGGAACTGGCGACGTGTCTGGGTGTCAGACGAACGATGACGTTACGACGCATCATGCGACAGACGGGACTGCCGCCGGAGGTCCTGCTCGATCTCGCGTTGGAGATGCTCGACATCGCGAGTCGGAAACTGTCTCCATCGCCAATTAAACGGCAGGCTGTTGGCCTAGGTGCCGCGCGTTGGCGCAACGTCGGTCCTGAGGAACGGAGCGAGGCGCTGCGGAAGGCCGCGCAGGCTCGCTGGGCCAAGCCGCGCCGCAACAATCGCGACGAGAGCAACCCGGGGAAGAAGTAGTACGCAGAATATGCGTACTACCAGTACAAGACAATGCAGTACACAGACATGCAAGCTAACGCATTGCTGATGGGCTACGAAAGGCAGACCGATAGCCGGCTGAGCGCTAGCTGAAGGGAAACAAATGGCGGGCAAAGCGGGTGCAGATTACATGCCGGAGAGGTGCAACGGCAGAGGCGCCGCGAACTCGCGCAGGTTCAGTCGCTTGCGAGCATGGCTGCGGAGACGGAAGAGGCGGGCGCTCGTTGGTAGCGGGAAAGATCTACCTACCTGAGTGAACAGGTGGCCGTGAACATTACACGCCCTTCAGCGCCAGCCGCGCTGGGAACTCACGCATCGCCGACGTGGAGCTTGAGACGCTTGAGTATGCAGGCGAGGTCGTCCGGGTGCCAGCTGTGGCGGAGTATCAAGGCGACGGCGATCGCCTGTGCGTACTGGCTAGGCCGAAGGTCGCCTGGCGCTCGGCCAAGCAACTCCTCGAAGTGGTCGTCCACGTACAGCTCCTCGAGGACAGCCTCGACGAGCGGACGAGACCATCGGAGCGCCTTGGTCCCGGAAACCGCCGCGCGGACAAGTTGGGGTCGAGTGTCGCGGCGCCAGCGCTTGGCGGTGTTGCGCCTGGAGACGGCGCCTCGCGAGTGCTTCGCCGGGCGCTGTTCATGAAGTGAGCGCGCCGAAGGACCACGCCGTGAGGATTTTGGCGAGGGCGGCTTTCGACGCGAGGGCATGGGCGCTCCTGATGCTGGGCGAGGGCTGGCGATGTCCTTTCCGCTTCACGGCCAGTGCCATCACTTCGACGCCAATACCTCTGGGAATTGCGGCCCTTCCGGCGTGGCGCCGCGGGCCACGGATACGCATTCGGGTAGGCGATACCCGGAAACGTAATCGAAAGGGGCAGCTCGTGCTCACGACGACTCGTGATGACCGGCCGGTGACCATTTAGGAGGCGTGTTCCAGGCCGCCGGGGTCATCCAGATGTCGGTTCAGAGATTCGCGACTCGGCTCTAAGACTTGGCCGACTTGCCCCGAAAAACACGTTCCCGATGGAACGCTAGATAGATTCGATGCGCGTCATCGAGTCGACCGACGCGGAGTGATGTGTCCAGGCCCAAGATTCTGCAATCGTCAGCTTTCAATTCTTCAGATAGAACAATGGCGCCGTCGTCCGCCACTGTCATCAGGCCGCAGTCGAAAGTGGCGTCGAGATTCGGGGCGAGCAGCAAGCCGTTGAACACATCGAGGCGTTCAGAGTCGCTGGCGCAGACGGCCCACGGCTTGATATGACTGGCCCTTAGCAAGGGAACTACCGCGAGACCAGTAATGGCGCATCTGCCCTGCCAGTAGTCGATAAGCCCACTGCGAAACACCTCTTGCCCCACACGCTGCACCACGAGCCGCTCCGCCTCTGTGGCTCGTGGAAGCGAGGCAACCTTCTTCTCGAAAACGTGAAGAAGTTCATCGGGAAGAGCCTTGGATAGCTGGAATGCTCGACGGACAAGCCGATGCAGTGCCGGGATATTCGAAACGGTGCAGACACCATGGGTTCCGGTCGGAAGTGGCCCTGCAGAATGTTCGTCGCTCTCCGCGCCAAGAGACCTTGCGACATTCGACTGCGAGAAGGCCACGCACAACTGGCTTTCGCCGACGGCCGTCAGCCAAATCCCCAACGGCGCCTGCGTACTCGCGAAGCTGAGCCAGCCAATCTCCGGTGGGAGCCCACGGTCGAAACCGTTGTCGGTCGCGACCTTCTCGAGCCTGGTCACGATGGACGGGGAGAGATTGGTCGTCATCCGCCGGTTCTATCGGTGTCGCAGCAGGAGGTAGTTGCCGGAGTCATAGATCCACGCGGAACAGCCGATGCTGCTCTTCACTGGCACTCAGCTGCAGCCGAATCCTGGAGCGCACCCGGCCGTCAGGTGGGTCGGTGGTTGTCGTCACAATGTACTGAAATGGAGCCGAGCTCTCGTCCGGTCCAAGCTCGAAGATGCCTTCAAAGAGCCGGGCGTAAGTCCATGGATCGAGGTCCCCTTCTCGAGGGCTGTCGTGCACGAGAAACGCCGGCGCTCGTGAATCGCCTTCGACCGAGCACAGCATCGCCGCGAGATCGAAGAGCACGACCTGCAGAGAGTTGAGCGCCACGGAACGCCGTGTCCCCCGCCAGTGAATCTTCGGATGCAATCCGTTGCCGTCAAGTGTGACCGTACCCTGCGCATCTGGCGAGACGATTCGCCGAATGAGAAAGTCGAACCATCTCTCAAGTTTGGCCGTTGAGTAGGCGGACAGGCCGGCGTTCTGACTCTCCTGATGTGCTCTGAGTCTCTCCTTGGCCTCCAGCTCGGCGCGAAGCGCCTGATCGACGGCCGCCGCCAGCTCGAACAGACGACGCACCATGCCTTTGGTCGCCCATGCTTCCTGGCTGGCCTTGGTCGCCTCGGCAACCGCGAGCTGACGCGCCTGAATGCCTCGCTGGAGGGCATCGCGCCTTGCCTCTAACGAAGCATTGCTCGCGGTGACGCCTGTGAGGCGGGCCTCGTCCTGCGCCAGTTCGTCTCGCACCTTACGTAGAATCTGCTCTGTCTCGGCCGCAATTCTTCCGGTCTGTGCAGGATCAGGCAGACGCGGGAGTGGGCACACAAATCGTGCCTGGTCCACGTCCAACGGCGTCCCGTCGTACGGACAGGTGGGATACTTGGCCTCGCGCGCATCCGCCCAACGTTCGGCGCTAGTCCGCTCCAGTAGCTTCGCATGCTCGCGTTTGCGGTCGACCGCTCCAGCAAGAGTGGCAGCTTCTTGCCGCCCTCGAGCGAGCTGCACGACCGCTTCTTCCAACCGAGACTCGTTGTCAGCGTCAGACGTAGGAGTGCGAATGGCACCTACAGTTCGGACCTTCTGATCGGCCAGCGCCATTAGCGATTGCGCATGCGTCTCTCGAGCGCTCTGTTCGTCTTGGAGGAGTTCAGCTTGTGGAGGCCAGATTCGCTCTTGGCCAACGTTGAGAACTCTGGCTAGCTCGTCCCGCAACGCAGCAAAGCGCTGTTCCGCCTGACGAGCGGCAGCGCGCGCTGTGTCGGCTCCGCTGGCAGATGCGGTCACGTCTTTCCTCGCAATGCTCGACGCGTTCGAGTACAGCCCGATCGCAATTCGAAGAACATTTAGCCGCGTCTCGGCCCGCGCGGCTTGCGCGGGCGAGTGTGAACTAGATTCCGGATGTCGCCAGTGAGTCAGTCCATCGATCCGGCATTCCTGGTCCCGAGTCAGCCATGCGAGCACGTACTTCCATGCACCGTGAACCTCCTCCATTTCCGCGAGAAGGCGCGTCTGTTCGCCATCGAAGACGGCGGCCTCAAGTTCACTGCGGAAACTGCCGAACGACCCACGAAGGTTCTCGTCCGACAGGTGCCCAACGTCCTCAGCTCTCAGTGCCCGGTCGTCGTGTGGATGACCGAAACCCCGGCGGACGACCCAGGTGTCACCGAGTAGTCGGACTTCCGCTCCGACCGCACCGTCAGGGAAGCGTGAGCGAATGGCGATCGTGTCCTCGGGATCCGCGAATGCCTCCTCTCCGAGGCAGTACCGAATCAGGCGGCACAACAACGTCTTGCCGGCGGCGTGCCCATTGGCGACCGCGTCGGGAACAGAGCCGACGGGAGACCAGACGATGTTCAGACCTCGTTTCAGTTCGACATCTCGAATCGGGGCAGTGGATACGTCATGCCAGAGTAGAACTCGGCGAACCCAGACGACCGGCTCTGCTCGCCCCTCGGCGCAACTGAGACCTGGCGGCTCAGGAAAGGTCAGCCGCTGTTGAAGGGGCTTAGGCGGCACGGAGGTATCCCACCTGCGTCGTCACCTCCGCGCTTTCGGCGGGGGTCGTCGCCAACCACGCAAGCACAACGATCGCGCGTGCATCGAACACAGGAGACGGCGCGGCTGCGACTTCGGCTCCCGGTCCCCAGCGACCATCCGATCCCTCTGCAAGAACGTTCTGTTGAATGGCGCTGCGAATCACTGCGCTCCACGGGATTTCTAGGTTACCAACGGAACTCACAGCGAGGTCACTGGCGCCAATGACACTTCGCCATTGGGCCGCGGCTGAACCGAGATTCGCCAGCATGAGCCGTGGAAGCACCGCGAGTACCACGGCCCGCTCGACATCCTCACGGGCGGCCGGCGTTGACATGTTCCGCAGCACTGCTGCTAGGGCAGTCATACCCAAAAGGTCGCCCGACAAGCTGGTCGCCCACGCTCCAGGCGCCAGATTCACGTTGGCAGCAGTTGCAGCGGCGGGCAAGACGCTCGGATTCCAGGCGGGAAGTGGTTGAGTCGCCGGAACAGCAGGACGAACCGGAACGACCTCCACTGTTCGAGGCTTATGCACGATTCGTGGATCGCGCGCAGCAGGCGGAGGATCGACAGTCGTCTGGTACGCTCTGCCGGTGAGGGCGGCTTCGGCCATCGCGTCATAGATCTGCAGAATCGTGTCTTTCGTTCGGTAAGTACCACACGCCTTCTCGTCGTTCTTGCGAACAATCGGAAACGACTCCATCACGTAGTCTGTGTCACCACGCGAGAGTCCGTAGAGATGAAAGAACGCAGCATCGAGCTCACACCGCAATAGCGCGCGGCGTTCTCGATTCCATCGGAACGGCGGACCGTCATAACCGACATCTCGGGCGAATGGCTCAAGGTCCCAAGCGCTGTACGTGAGTTCAAGGACGCGTGGCAGGATGAAGCCTTCAAGTGACAAGCCACGCTGCCAGGGCGTGTCGTTGCTGTAGGTCGATGGAGTGAGAACGGGGAACTGTCTCACGATGTGGTAGCTCGCATTCGTTCCGCCAATCTTCTGACGAGTCCCGTAGTCCAGTACGAAAGAGCATGCGCACGCGTAGAAACATGCCAGTCTCGGTGCATCAACGCTACTGAAAAACAAAAATTCAGAGTCACCTACGGCGGCGCGTGGAAACACTGAGGCCACAAGGCTGCGTTGCTTCTCCGTTCCCGTGATGCGACGCCACCCGAGCAGCCACCCCCGGGTCCACACACCAAGCAGGCGGTCATCAACTTCTGATTCCGCTACCCAATATTCCGGCTGCGTCACTCGATGGGGATCTGCATGCGCAGCGTCGTCCAGCTCCGGCAGCTTGCCCTGGTTCTCCTGCGCCTCCGTCTGTCCTTCGTACGTGCCGAAGCGATGGTCGAAAAGGTGCACCATTTTCGCCTCGACGAGCGGCACGAAGGTCGTAGTCCCCACGGCGAACCGGTTGCCGTCGAGCGAGCCCCCTTCAGCGATCAGGTCTGCACGGGTTCTGAACAAACCCGAGTCAGACGCCATATTGAAGAGCCCTTGCATGAATCGCAGATGCCAAGGGTTCCCGTGCTCCTTGTCGCTCTCGCGCCACAGGATGCCGGTACGCTTGTACATCGCGATGTTGATGTCCGCGTCGCGACGCGAACGGAACGTCGGGCACGTTCGCGTGTTCGGGTTTAGTGCGTCGAAATCACCGGGAGTGAGCGAGACATGTCGCTCAGGTGCCTTCAGGACGTTGACGTTGCGGGCGAAGAAGACCAGGTCCGCGCGCTCAGCCGCACCGATCGACAGCAGCAAAAAGCGGAATGCATGGTGAACCTCTGGGAAGATCTTCTCTTCGTTCTCGAAATGGAAGCAGCTCGTCAGCTGTCGCTCAGCTACGAGCGACGCGAAGAAGTCTTTCGTCGTGTCGTCGGTGACCAGTCCGCCCGGAACGATGAATCCAGCCCGCCCATGCGGCCCAAGCACCGCGCGATTGTGCTCGGCGAAGATCGAGTAAGTGTTGATCCTTCCCCGTGCACACAGCGGAAATCGCCCCGACTCACGAATCAGCTGCGTCTCTCCATCGAATCGACGTTTGGCACGACCGAACTCCGCGAAGAGCGCAGGGTCCTCCACCACAAGCTGAGCGATCCGCTTTTTCCGTACGGCAGCGTTCGGCGCGTCGGCGATGTCTGGGCGACGCGAAGCGAACCACTCTTCTTCCTTCAACTCCATGTGCTCCCACGGCGGATTTCCGAGGACGACTTCGAAGCCGCCCTTCCCGAAGACCTGCGGAAACTGTAGGTGCCAGTGGAAGAACTGGTACTGTTTCACAAGATCAAAAACCGTCTTCCTAGTGAGGGCAGGTGCCTGGCCTTGGCTGTCCCTGAGCTTTCGCCACCGCTCATTCGTCGGCGCCGCGTCCGCAACGTCTCCGGATTTTTTCGGCCACACGAATGCCGCGCACCATGCGTCCGCGACAAACTTTTGGTGTCGATACTCTACTGAGTCGAGAATGCTGGTCCACTGGGACTCTTTCTTCGCGAGCGCCCGGGCATCTTCGTCACCAGCCGCTTCAAGCGCCGTAACCGCCTGCGCGACGACGTGAGCCTCGGCGAGGCTCGGCTGGGACCCACCGAAATCTAGCGCGCGTTGTCCCGCAGCTTCGGCCTTGTTGCGTCTCTTCAGTGCGCTCGCAGTTTTCTTGTCATCGCCTTCAATCGGCTCCCAGGCCGCATCCGGTATACCGCGCGACATCAGTTCCGGGGTGGTGCCGAGCAGCGCGTTCCCCTGCTGGACGTGCGAGTTGAGAAATGTGAGCGGAAGCCCGGGCTCCACCGCCTCCATCCACAAGCTCACCTTGCACAGCTCGACCGCCATCTCGTTCTGGTCAACGCCGTAGATGCAGCGACCGATAACCTGCCTTAGGGCACGGCGGTACTCGGCCGCCGATGGTGTGCTGTTCGCCTGAAGGCGAGCCAGGTGCGCCGCGAGTCGCCTGGCCGCAGCGAGCAGGAAATGACCGGAGCCGCAGGCGGGATCGACTACCGACAGACCGAGGAGCGCCTGGATCGGCTTGCCCGGATTCCTTGCTACGGTTTCGGCAATCACCGGCTCAAGCGCGCTGTCCAACAGCACCTGCACGAGGCTGTCCGGCGTGTAGTAGCTCCCCGTTGTCTTGCGCGTGTTGCCCTTGGTCTCACTGGCCTTAGCAAAGGTGAATATGCGTCCCTCCTGTGTGATCTGTGGCTGCAGTTCCAAGAGGCTCTCGTAAACGCTGCCGAGCTCCTCTGGACCCATGTCGCGCCAGTTCACTCGAACCACCCCGGCTGCTTGCTTCAGCCAGGCGAGCCGGTACATTGCGCCGAGCAGCGCGCGGTTCTCCAACTTCGCACCGTCGATATCCGGGCACTGATTCGGCGTGAAGAGTCCAGCGAGCGCAGGCAGACCGAGACGCGGTTCTCCCGTCGCTAGACAGTTGAAGACAATGGTCGTAGCTGTCCACAGGTCCGTAAAACGGTCGTGGGCGCTCCGCTTGAGCGATCGATCCCTCAGCCGCTGTAGCGCATAGCCTGCCGTGTACAAGCGACGAATGTCATCGGAGGTGTCTGGAGGATGCAGTAGGTCTCGTTCTTCAACGGTGAGAAGAAAAATCAGTCGGTAGACCAGCCGAAGCAACTGCTGAAAGTACGCGGCGCGCGTCAATGCACCTGCGTGCAAAGCGTCCCGAAGAGCCGTGTTGTCCGGATGCGACAGGAAGCCTTGGCCAAGGGCGAGTAGTGCCTCTTTGAACCCGTCTCTAAGATCCTCCCTTGCCCGTGTCCCTTCGTTCTGGCCCGCCGAACGCCAGATGTCGAGGAGACTCGCCGCCGCGGACGCATCGTCTCCGCTGTCACTCGTTACGAATCGAGACTCATGCGCAAGCAGCCACAGCGCGGCGAAGTCCGCATAGCGTTCCTCGGAGAACATCCGCGATAAGTCGACCTGAATCCATGCCGGCCGTGTGAGGCTGGAGTTGTCGCGCAGAATGCGAAGAATGTGACCATCCGCGACGATTCCCCAAGTCGCACCGGTCGCAGCATTCAGGTACTCCTGTGCCAACCCGAACGGACTGCGCCGCCGCCCGCCGTCTCCAAACAACGCCGACGCAGACTCAACTCCCTCGCCGGCTGCCGTCACGACAACCGGAACGCGACCGTTGAGTGCTGCCATCGAGATTGGATAGCGATGGCCATCGATGACGGTTGGTGTGATCGCCTCGAGTGTCGCGAATCCTAAGACGTCACGCAGCAGCGAACTAATGAATCGCTCCGCCAAGGCCCTACGCCTATCCACATCGTCCGGACCAGGCGCATGGTGCTCAGAGCCTGCGGCGAATTCCTTCCAGTAGGCGTGTGCGATCCTCCAGTACCTACCAATCTCATCCCGCAGACTCAGGCCCTTCGGGACGCGGTAGTCCTCTTCGCTTTGACGGCCTGCGCCGAGCTGGGCAACTTTCGCCAGCCACTCTGGAGACAGAAGCCCACCTTCGATGGACAGGGTCTCGAAGGCAAGTCGAGTCTCACCGCGAACTCGTGACGCCATTCTCTAATTCACCGCCGGCAAGAGGACGAACAGGCCAATCACATCCGGCGGCGTCAGCGCGCGGACGCTATAGCTGCCGCGGGCGTCGGCGGCGTGCCTGACGCGTCGATGGTCCTCAAGCAGCGATCGGGCACGACGTTCGGCGTACGATTCCAGACTCTGGAGTTGAACGCCGAGCTGTTCAAGTGCCTGCGTCACAGCGCGGTCCCTGACGTGCGACGGAGGATCAGCCAAGGGAACCGGAGTCAATAGCGCCAGAGCGTCGGTTCCTTCGATCGGCGCGTCGGCCGAACCGACCCAGGCTACGGCGTTGGCTTCTTCGACGAGGAGCGTCTTGGTGCGAAGCCGGTTCTGGCTCACCAACTGGTGCCGTATGCGCAAGAGTACGACTGTGGTACGACTCGTGACCCCCGGGGTCACCCAGCAACCCACACGTCCCAAGACTCCTGGGTCAGCCTGATCGCTGCCTTCCGTGAGGGTCCTTTCCAACAGTGTCTCTGCGAGAACTGAGACGAGCGGGTGGGTTCGTTGCACTGGCCGACATCGGGCGGCAGGGGGCTCGTTGAAGTCCAAGAGAACGGTTCCCTCCAAACCGTCCGCGTCGAGTCGCTCTTGGACATCCACGGGCAATCCGTCGAGTGGCGCCTTGAACCCTCTCCGAAGTGGCTCTAAGCCCGATCCCAGCCGGGCCAATGCCCGCGCCGTGAAGCGCTGGACATCGTCACGGCCGCCGACTGCTGCGATCGTCTTGTGCCACTCAGGCAGCACCTCTTCCGGCTTTAAGCGACGCTGAGCGAAGACAGTCGCGCGGCCACGCTTGGTGCGCGCGGCCGCTTCCTCCCAGCTCTCCTCGAACAACTGAAGCTGCTTGGCATTGTCACCGCCTGATCGGCCACCCCTCCGGAGCAGGAGCGCTTTGAGCAGGACCTGTGTCAGGGCTTGACCTTCATCGGGAAGTGGTACCGCCACTCCCAGCTCGTCGCGGATCTTCCTGGCTTTCCGAATGATCACGTCGAGGACAGCGCCATCAACCGGGTTGTTGTCGCCGTACATCAACGTCGCGCGCACAACCGGACTGGGCTGCCCGAAGCGATCGACACGACCTTCGCGTTGTTCGTGGCGAGTGGGATTCCAGGACAGGTCGTAGTGCACAACCGCATCGAAGGTACCCTGGAGATTCACACCTTCAGACAGGCAGTCCGTTGCGATCAGCAGGCGGCGCTCGGACTCGCCGATGGCCTCCACTTGCGCCGCACGTTCCTCGCCGGTCAGTTCTCCGGTGACGACGCGAACGTCGACGTCCTTAAAGTGCTTCTGGACATGCTGGCCCAGGTAGTGCGCCGTGGCGATGTATCGGCAAAACACCACGGGGCTGAATCCGTCTGCGACAAGCTCACGTAGGTGCTCGACGAGCGCCTTCAACTTGGGGTCGCCTGCCTGGCCGGTGAGCTGCTCTGCCTTCGCGATGAGCCGCTTGAGTACCGGGTCGTCGGAGCCTGCGGAAGGCTCGAGGTCATCCTCGGGCAACGCGTCCGTTGCTCCGTCGAACGCCCGCGCGAAAAGTGCGTCGTCGTCTTCCGACGCATCAAGATCCGCGCGTGTACGAAGTGCCTGCACCGCAGCGGCCGGGCTCGACGCCACACAGCGCATGAGCGCGAGCGTTCCCCAGAAGTTCAGTCTCTGCCGACGTTCGTCCCCTTCTGCTGCCTGGACCACATCAGCGCAATAGTCGAGAACTGCGCTGAACAACTGTTCCCACGCACCCGTTAGCCTGTAGCGCAGCTCCTTGGTTTCTCGACGCGGGAACAGTACGCCTTCCTTCCATTCGTCGATGTCCTGACGGCGACGCTGTACAAAATGGTGCGACAGCCGGTCGCGAAGGTGAGCGCGCTGCTCGTCGGGTGCGTTAGCGAGCCGCTCGAAGTCGCGATCCAGAAGGCCAAGCAGGCGATAAAACGCGGCCTCATCGCCACTATGAGGTGTCGCCGTCAGAAGGACGATGTGCCGATCCGGCGACTGAGTCAGGCCACGCAGCAACTCGTATCGCTGGTGACGACCCTGTCCCGTCGATGTGCACGTGTGAGCCTCATCAACGATAACGAATTCAGGACACGCCCGAAGGAACTCGCTCCTTCGACGGTCGCTCTTGATGTAGTCAAGACTGACGACCGTGTGGGGGTGTGCCGAGAAGATGCTCTCACCCGGAGGCAGTCCTCGCTCCAGACGACTCGCACCGGCCGCAGTGACAGCGACGGCGTGCAGGTGGAACCGCCGCTCGAGCTCACCGAGCCACTGGTCGACGAGATGTGGCGGGCACAGGATGGCCATTCGTTCAATGTCGCCGCGATCAAGCAGTTCTCGCGCGATGAGCCCGGCCTCGATCGTTTTGCCAATGCCGACATCGTCCGCAATCAACAAACGAACTGGCTCGAGCTTTAGCGCCATCAGCAATGGCACCAACTGGTAGGCGCGAGGCTCTACGGCGATCTGCCCGAGGGCCCGGAACGGACCGGCACCGCGCCGAAGCGACAATAGAAGCGCGTCTCGCAGTAGCAAAGCCGCGTCGTGACCAGCGCGCTGGTCGGGTCTTGGAAGAGGAAACCGAGCCTCGCGAACAGGGTCGCTTTCCAGGCCGACGTGGATCAGAGTCTGATCCTCATCGGAACCTGAGATGGGGCGTACGCGCAGGACATCGCTCGTGCTGCCCGTCAGTACGACCCATTCCCGCCCACGCGCACTCACCAAGCTTCCGGGGCTGTACATTTCGGTCGACATCAGCTCGTACCCAGAGCCTTCGTGAGGCGACTGAATGCTTCAGGCCAGGTCGACGGTTCTGCGAACGTCACGACGTCGAATCCTTTGTCGGCTAAGTCGGCTGCAATGTCACCAGGCAAGTCGGTCAACGTGGCTACGACATAGTGGTTTCGCCAGACAAGAGGCAGTTGCGACTCACCTATTCGCCAAGCCGTCTGATCGGGCGCCGGCACGCCTGCCATCCGAGCGTCCGCCAGCCATTGGTCGAGCGTGCCGTCGAGCGCTGATGGCGCAACCGGTTGGCGCGGACTAGTGAAATTAGTCGCAACGACGCTCATCCTTGCTCTCGCCAGCCGAAGCAGGGTCGCCTGGGCCTGATCGCTTCGGCGATCCAGCTCCGCATGATCGGGCTGATTGAAGTACGACATCAGACAGCGATAGCAGGCTGCGACGCACGCCGTGCCGTCGACGTCCGCAAGCTCCTCCAGCGACTCCGGCAAGGTGGCACGATCGCGAAGGTCGAAGTGCATGATCCGGAGTGCCTCAAAGGCCACATCCGCCATCCGCTCCGGCTCGCTCACGAGCCGCGTGAGCACGCCCGCACCGCCTTCGGTGGCCTCATAAAGCAGGAAACCTGTTCGCTCATCTCGAGACGGCATGGGTTCTGCCAAGACCTCGCCCTCTTCGAGCTGGAACACTGCCTCGATTCCGCGGAGCAGAGCGTGCTGTAGCGTCACCACGGCTGTCTGCGGCAGGTCGTCGCCGCCGAACTGCAGCAGCAACGTGTTCTTGTGGTCCTGGACGCTGGGAACGATCCACTGCCTCGGGGCCGCCGTCGGATCTGTTGCGGCATTCCCTTCGTCGTTGTTCTTCGCCCAGTATCCCGACACCGGATCAATCTTGAAACCGAACTGCGTCCTGTTCGCCCTCCGACGCAATCCCTTGTTTAGACGGGTGATCCGGGCGCCGGGCCCATAGGCAACTGTCACGACGGCACCGTGTTCATCTGCGACGATGGCGCGTCTGACGTCATGCTCGCGGTCGCGCACTGCCCATTCGAATGTGGTTTGCAGCTCGAACCCCTGCCGCTGTCGCTCCTCGTCATTCGCGGTGATTCGTTCGGCCGGGAGCGTTGCCACATTCTCGATGCGAAACACGTGATTGACGATCTCCGCATCACCCAAGGAAGCGCGGCATGCGTGACACATCGAGAGGTCATCGCTGAAGTGTCCAGCGCCGCACTGCTTGCAGATCCGCACCGATTGCGTTGGAAGTTGCACGTCAGGCGTTGCGCCGTCGCGGTTCCCGAGAGCCAGTAAGGCTCGTACAACACGGTACGCGCGACCCTCGTGGTACACGAGGCTCCTCGGTCCGAACTCGGACAACGCCAGAAACCTGGGCCGCTGCAGGTAGGTCTGGCGTCCGCGGCCATCGTTCGTCGCAGGGACGTACGCCATCAAGGGGAGTCGAGGAAAGTTGTACCCTGGCAAGAAGCCCTCGGTGGCGAGATACCTATAGGTATAGAAGTCGCTCGAGAAGCTGCTGCTGCCTTTCTGGAGCAGAGTGAGCTGATCGATAGCCTGCGTATGGCGGCTCTGCGCTGCGCGCTTCTCCTGCTGCGTCAGCGCGTAGTTGTCCATCGTGCGCCGCGCGGCGTCCCGCTGCTGTTCGGCGGCTGTAAAGAGATCCCGCCATCGGCCGAACGCCTGGTCGAGCCTGCCCAAGGCCGCCGCGACGACCGTTTCCGCATAGGCCTGTTTCCCCGGAAACCAAGGAGCGCTTGCAGTCGTCAGGTCTCCATCCAGTAGGCCCAGCACTCGGACAATCCGTCTTGTCGCCTCAGCATCGGCACGCTCGTTAGCGAGATCCTTCCGGAGGTCGCTCCTCAGTGGGCGACCTGTCTCGGACAACATGAGAAGTTCAGCGATCGACGACTCCAGCGGCTTCTCGGTGCACGCCAACCACACCGCCTGCAAATGGCTGTCGACCAAGTCGCGATTCGCGAGGTCGAGAAGCGGTGGTCGGACTTCGCCATGCACCATCGCTTTTGGATCGCGGAAAAAATACTGGTCATGAGGACTTTGGGCTGATGAGTACGTCAGGACGAGGGCGGCTTGACCGCTTCGGCCGGCACGGCCGCTGCGCTGCGCGTAGTTGGCAGGTGTTGGTGGAACGTTCCGCATATAGACAGCGTTGAGCGCGGAGATGTCCACTCCCAGTTCCATCGTCGGTGAGCAGAACAGCACTGGCAGGAAACGACCTGTCTCACCAAGTTCCCGAAGGCGCTTCTCGTCCGCACCGAGCTCCTCGCGCTCCTTACTGCCATATCGGAAGCGTTTCTCCCGCACTTCGCGCTTCTCCCCTTCAACCTGCGCGGTGTGCTCTCGCGCTTCGAAGCCAAAGAGGGGATGAGCCGGACTTCGGAGCGCCGTCGCCAAGTTGGCGTAAAAGTCACGAAAGAAGCCACCGGTCTCCCGTCGATTGGACTTGCCATTTCCCGCGAGGAACCTGACGCACGCATCGTTCAGACGCCATCCAGTAGCTCCGTCGAATGGCGTTGTCTCCTCAGACACGAGACCGTGCTTCGATGCGGCGCGCAGCAACGCGTCGATGAGTGAGTCGATGTCCTTCGACTTCAGATCTCGGACAGCCCTTGTTCCGCCCCAGAGAGCCGAGGATCTGAGCGTTCTTCCCAATGCACTGCGCGAGCCGCCCCGGACGATGAGGTCCTCGTCTCGAAGTGTTCCCGCTCGTCGCGATGGAGCGACAATCATCAACCAGCGTGCACTTCGTGGTTGTTCGTCAATGCCGAATCCCCACGGCGCGCGGAGACGACTGTGAGAGCGGGCCAGCATTTGCTCGACGACCGTCGGATCAAGCACCTGGCTCCGGATCGCCATCCATTTCCGGAGGTGATCTAGAACGGCTCGGTACACCTCCTCGCGGGTCGCTGCCGACGCTTGTCGCAACAATGGTGGGGCGCTTCGGAACAGCTCCTCATCCGCAGCGAGTTCGCTGAGGCCCAGGTATTGAACGGTGACAAGATCGAGTTGTTCGAGATTCGGATTCGTGTACCGCCATCCTCGCCTCTGATCGAACCAGACGCGGTAGGAGAGCACTTGGCGAAGAGTCGCTTCCGCTTCTTGCAGGTTGAATCCACGGAGGTCTGGTTCGAGTAGCCACTCTGTCCGGAGCTCGGGATCCGGCCTGTCGAAACCGAGCGCCCGCTGTTGCGCAGCCCCGAGCTCCTCGCTGCGGAGCCCGTCGGTTCCCGCTGCATTGAGCGCGCCGAGAAATCCCGCGCGCACGAGACTGACAAAGAGGAAGTCGTTGAAGTGTCCCGATTGCAGCGCGGCATCCTGACGGTTGTCGGTGAAGCCGAGAAGCTTCCTCGTAAAGACACCCAGGCCAGAGTCGTCGCCGTGCATCCAGCGCAGTGTGCTGGCAACCAACACAGTGGTGGCAGAGCTCCGTCCTTCGCCCGACAGCGACGCCAGCCGATTGCGGTCTCTTGCGGCCCCACCCTGCGTCGCCCCGCAGCGCAGACAGAAACGGAACTTCCCAGGAAGAAACCACCCGGGCGTTCCGCCGCCGATCCGGCCCGAGGGCTCGACAAGGAGTTTCCGCGCCCGCGCGGCGCGATAGTGCGACTTGAGTCGGGGGTTTCCGGCAGCGTCGTAGTCGAGCCAAGTCTCCGGGTAGTCGTCGTCTGCGTCCGCAAAGGTGAAACGAGGCAGGGGGGCGTTCTCCACATCGACGGAGTGAGGCGTCAGAAACCCGAAGAGCTCGCCATCCGTCTCGCCCTCGTGTTCGTCGACTTCCTCGTCGTCCACAGACGCCGGCGCGGCATCGTCGATGTCGCGCGCCAGGGCCATCTTTGAGCCATCCTGATCTACCAAGCGGACGGGATGGTATTCGTGACCGCACTCTCGACAGAAGTGGACACTGTAGAGGCGCTTCTCGGGTTGGCCGGGCAAGAACTGCTGTCCCTCGACAGTGACGACGCGGTCTCCTGACTTCTCGAACGTGGCGTACGCGTTGCCGGCGCCGGAAATGAACTGGTGTAGCTTGAACGCGAAGAACCCCCGTTCGTTTCCTCCAGATGCACCCCGCCGAGACGCCTCCGGCACACTGGAGACAAGGAGAAGAGCCCGAAGGGCGTTGCGACACGCGTCTTCGCTACTGCCGGAGTCCTCTCGGAGGGCGGTGACGGCCTCGGTGAGGCTGAGCGGGCGCGCTCGGACCCAACGCTGGTCCACGTCTGACCACGTGACACCCAAACGAGTCTCCACCCAGATGGCAAGGGGCTGAACGCGGAGCTCGTTATCCGAGGTCGCCGCATCGACGCCGCGTTTGATGGCCGCTGCCAACTTCGGGCGAACGCTTGCGGCGGTGGCATCTTGATCGGTGACGCGCTCCAATGTCTCCACGATCACGTTGCTTTCGGGAATTTCGATTGAGAAGATCTTCGACGCCACCCCGGCAACAACTCGGCTCTTGTCTTCCAACGACCCTTCGCTAGCCATCGTGGCCGATGTGCCGATGCACTGGAGCCGGTCCGGCGAGAGTCGCTCCCTCACGCGACGCATCAGGAGTGCGACGTCGGCCCCTTGGCGCCCGCGGTACGTGTGCAGCTCGTCGAGCACCAGGAAGCGGAGACCTGCACAGTTGCCAATGACCTTGCGATCGACCTCCTCCTGACGGGTCATCAGGAGCTCCAGCATCATGAAGTTGGTGAGCAGGATGTCGGGCGGACCCTCGGCAATTCGGCGACGTTCCTCAGCGTCCTCCTGTCCTGTGTAGCGCGCGAACGTGATGGGCTTCTCTCCCTCTACGTTCGACATGAACTTGTCGAGCTCTTCGAGCTGACTGTTCGCCAGCGCGTTCATCGGGTAGATGATGATTGCTTTGGTCCGTTGCGGCGCGTTCGCGCGCCGTTCGGCGAGGACGGCACTCACGATCGGAATGAAGAAGCACAAAGACTTCCCAGACCCCGTGCCTGTCGTGACGACGTAGCTCTCGCCATGCGCCGCCAGGGCAATCGCTTGCTCCTGGTGCTTGTAGAGACTGAGGGTCTGTCCGGCTTCCCCGGGACCCGTCCTGAAGATCGCCGAACATCCCGGGTGCAGGGCGTTGGCGTTCGCCAACGCCTCAACGTTGGTGGAGCGTTTGTAGCTCGGATTGATCTGGATCAGCGGCTCGGGCCAATACCGTTGGTCGGCGTAAATCGCTTCAACCTGTTGCCGAATGTCCTGGGCGCGAATCGTCGTGAACGACGTCGCGAAGTTCTTGTATTCGCCAACGACCGCATCTCGTAGAGAGAAAACGTCAAGACTCTTGGCGCTCATCGCTTCCTCTGGGGTTCCTTAGCCTCGTTCGCGTTTCCGGTGCGCACCCAATCGTCGACCTCAGACACCTTGAACTTCCACAGTCGTCCAATGCGGTGCGCCGGCAACTTGCGACGCTCGATCCATCGGTAGACGGAATCGCGTGCGACACCCAGATGGGAGGCAATAGTGTCAACAGACACCCAAGGTTCCGCCGTTCCCTTCACGTTGTCCTCATTCGCATCGCAAATGTTGAGCTGGCGAGCATACCCGAGTCGTCACCAGTCGACAATAGTCGTAATCAATCGGTCGGTTGGGCGCCAACAGCGGCAACTTTCCCATGCCAGGCTGGGTCGATGAGAATCTCATCTCTGCGCCGTCGCAGCGTGTCCGAATGGGCTGCGCTGGGTGCGACAAGCAAGCCCACCTTGTGGCCATCGCGCCACCAAAGGCCCCACGGCTCAGGGAAGCCCTCCGCCTTCAGCGCCGCGCTCAACGCGGCCAGACGTCGACGGGCGATTTCCGGCTCACGTTCGAAGTTACCTGGCGCGCCAAACTGCACGCAGACAACACTCTGGCCGCGGCGATACAGCGACATGACCTCCTCGAGCAGTGCGTATTCCTCCCCGCCTGAGTTCTCTGCCTTGCGCCCAGGTGGCAGCACACCGGTGTCAGGATCGAGGAAGACCAGATCGCAGGCGCGAGTTAGCCCGCAGCCAACCTGAAACCATTGGTCGCGGACGGTGCGTCGGCTCGCGCGCGCAATCGCGGTCGTGGAAAGCGGTCGACTGTAGAAGATCGTGTTCCCCGGGAGAACGTTGCCGCGCTCGATGTCCTCAAGCGTCAGCTGGTCGCCCTTCTCGATGTGAAGACCGCGCAGCGCATCGAACAGCGCGGCATCGCACGCACGGTATCTCTCTGGGCGCGACAGGTAGCTGACAAGAGGAGCGTTGGCATCGGCGTGTGTTGTGAGGTACCAGAGCACCCCGAGCCGTAGATCCTCGCCGGCCAACCGCTTCAGCAGGCCGTACTTCGCGAAATCGGCGATGTCTCGAACCCAGTTGTGTCGCACGGCTCACCATACAACATGGCCGTCTGCATCCGACCTGATCGGACTGTCGTGTGTCGACCATCTCGACGATCCGCGGGGTCGTGTTGTTGGACACGACGGGTGCCCCGAGACGTAGACTCGGAGCGCCATTTCATCGGCTCTTTGCCTTTCGCCGGAGGGTCTGGCGGCGCTTTCTCAGGGCCAACGCTTTTCGGATCGTAGGCTTTATCGTGATGTACTCGCGGCGAAGCGGTGGCCCGATGCCGCAGCACGGCGTTCGTTGGCCGATTGGGGAGTCGATGTGAAGCCAGACTCGCATTCAGATCATCCGACTTGGCTCAAAGCGATGAGCAACGGCGCACTGGGAGAGGCGCGGGCTCGGGCATTCTTGCTTGACCGCTTCTGGGTGCTTGAGCGATCGGTCGACGTCCAAGGTGCCGACTTGATCATTCAGAGGCGCCTCACAGGCAAGAATCTGCTCGATCGTGAGGCGCCGCGCCTTGGTGTTGTTCAGGTCAAGTTCTTTGGCACGCCAGCGACCAGCCACTTTGTCCACAAAGAGTACGTGATCGACGATTCCGGTACACCTCGAGACGAATTCTTTCTCTTTTGTCACACCGGGACTGAAGAGGATCCCCGCTTGTACATTGTCTCTGGCCGTGAGCTTCATGAGACGTTTCCACCCACTGCCCGCGACGGCCACGACGGCTACACCATTTCGTACAGTCGTCTCACTACCGCCGGCAGATTCGAGGTGACAGCGCCGAAGTACTCGCTTGACCGCATAGAACGGCAACTCGAGCTGGCGGAGTTTGTTAAGAACAGACGATTTCTCGCTTGGGCTCTACCATCTGTTGATCACGACTCGGCCGCGATCGATCCGCTATACCGGGAGCCAATCGACAACTGGTGGGGCGACATCCCAGAAGGATTTCAGAAGATCAAGCGGACTGCGCGAACGGCGATGCTGAATGTCGAAGAGGTTTACACACTTCTGGGGCAAGTGGCCGAAGCGACTGATCCATTGGCGGCCGAAGAAGTTCTCGACGAAATCAGGTACCACTGTCGGGACGGGTACGGCAGATGGAGCATCAGCCTGCCAGACCGACTGCACGACGGGGATCTTTTCCAAGTGTGCCGTCGGCACAAGAAGATCGTCGATCAACTTCGTGCAGACGGCTTGCTGGACCGGTACCTGAGAATGAAGGATTCGCTTCGAGCCGAGGTCGTGGCACACCTCGCCCCGCGGTGGCCAGTCTCAGTCAGCACCGTGCATCGGCTGTCGATGTCGTACGATCCGGCGACACTGGTTGTTGCCCGCATCGAGTCCAGACTCGTTGAAATAGACGACCCAGATGGCATTCCGGAGGCCGATCAGAAGAGTCCATCTGACCTCGAGAAGCTCGAACATTCAGAGCCGGGCCGCGTCGTTTATCGGTGGATGCCAGGCAGATATGGAAGCTGGAAGGAGGACGCGTCATCGCCGACGGACTTCTTGCACTCCACGGAGTTTCGCATCTACTACGAGTGCCTGGACGCCGTCTTCACAATGAAGTACGGCGAAGCCATCGGTTAACGAGTTGTCGCAAATGAAGGAGTCTCATGCGCCGCGTGCGATATCGGCGGCCGCTTCGCCGGCTGCGGAGACTGCATCGACGATGTCCTGCAGCGCCGTCTCGAGAGGCTCAATCTCGTCCTCGAGCGTTCCGAAGCGGTCGAAGAGTTCGAGCTTGTCCGAGATGATTGATAGGCTGGCTGTCGCCGTGCGCCAGCGCGGGAGCCAGCCGAGCTTGTCGAAAGGCACCAGGTCGACGTTGGGCGTGGAATCATCCGCCAGGCCCTGTTCCCAGCGACGAATGTGTCGCAGGATGTCCGCAAGCTCCTGAGGCTTGTCCACGTCCGCTCTCAGTTCTGCGAGATTGCCTTCCATCACTGCCAGCCGGCTTTCGAGATGCGCGATGAGCGCGTGACGGACGCCGTCCGCATCCAGCGGCAGCCCATCACGCAGCTTGGCCGCGATGATCTCGCGCAGGTCGTCGCGGCCGATGGGAAACGGCTCCATGACGCCGTAGTCCCGCAACCAGCGGAGATCGTCCTCGCCCGCCCATGACGTCGAGCCGGGCACAAGCATCACCATCAGAGCGAGCGCAATGTCGAACAGGATCAACGCGGCGGGAAGGATGGATTCCGGCCGCACATGGTCGTGATGCTGCAGCTCGTTGCGGTAGTTGTGCAGGTGACGTAGCGCGCATGCCGTTGCGACAGGCAGTTGGCCGCCTTCAGAAAGGAGCGTCAGCTTCTCGCCGAAGTAGCGGGCGACCTTCTTTTGGCGCGCGAGCGGGATGATTTCGGCGGCGATCTCCTGCCGTAGCGCCTCTGCCTTCGCATCGAGTGGACCGGCTGGGAATCTTTGCAGCATACGCGCATACATGTTCGCCCTACCGACGTCCTCGCTTACCTTTCGGTGAAGCATCACTTCGACCGCGTTGTCGAGCAGGATGAGCGCAAGTCGCAGGCGCGCCACCTCGCCGTCAAGGATGTACCGCTTCGCTTCTTCGAGTTGGACCACCGTCCGGCGCAACCGTTCCATGACAGCATTGTCAGGCGGAACTGCTCAAGTCGGAGTTCTCAAATCTATCTCGTGATTGCGCCGGTGCCTGGAGCGCAACTCAGCCGTGCGATACTTCCGGATTCCCGGAGGAAATCGATGGCGCGAGTGAGCAAGCTTACGGTCAAGGGCTACCGGTCTATCGGCGCTGAAATCGAGGTCATCTTCCCGAAAGACAAGCCACTCGTCCTCGTTGGTGAGAACAACGGGGGCAAGTCGAACGTCATCCGGGCGCTCAACCAAATGCTCGGCCAATTCTCTCCCGCCTACCACGATCCTGAGGACCACGAGTTCTACGAACGAGATCGATCGAATGTGATCGACATAGCCGTCCACTTCGACGAGGATGCGCCCCTCGCCGACAAGTGGACCGAGATTCGATGGGTCTACGACGAGTCAAAAGATCGACCGTCGTCACTCGAAGGTGTGTGGCCCGGGCAATTCAGTACGTATCTGAAGTCCGGCGAGCGCGAGATGTGCTCGTGCATGCTCATTGAGGCCGAGCGGAACCTGAAGTACCAGTTGAGCTACAGCTCGAAGTACACATTTCTAAGCCGAATGATGCGGCACTTTCACAAGTCGCTGAGCAACCAGGATGACATCAAGACCGAGCTCAAGAAATTGTTTGAGCACACGAAGTCGGAGTTCAACAAGCTGCCAGAGTTCCAGACGTTCGTCCAGTCACTGAAGGAGGGGCTATCCGATCTTGTCGATTGCATGACGCACAAGCTCGAGGTCGACTTCGAGGCGTACAACCCAGTGAACTTCTTCCACGCGCTCGATCTTCGCGCGTCTGAGAACGGCGAGCCAAGGACGCTTGACGAAATGGGCACGGGCGAGCAGCAGGTGCTGGCGATGGCCTTCGCGCACGCCTACGCTAAGGCTTTCCACTCTGGAATCATGCTCGTCATCGAGGAGCCGGAGGCGCATCTCCACCCATTGGCGCAGCGGTGGCTGGCGTCACGAATCAACAACATGTGCGAGGAGGGCCTGCAGGTTGTGATCACCACGCACAATCCGGCCTTCATCAACATCCTCAATCTCGAGGGGTTGGTCGTGGTCACGAAAGACGATGACGGTACCGACGTAATGCAGATCGACCGCGAGGAGCTGGTCGAGCACTGCGTCAGCCTCGGCGTTCCTGAGGGCACGATCACAGCAGAGAACGTGCTGCCGTTCTATCTGGCGAATGCGACGCGGGAGATTCTGGAAGGATTCTTTGCGAAGGTCGTGGTTCTCGTAGAAGGTCCGACAGAGAGCCTGAGCCTTCCGATTTACCTTGACCGCTCTGGTCTCGACACCGCGAAGCACGGGATCGCGGTGATCCCCGTTCATGGGAAGGGCAATCTCGGGAAGTGGCGTCGCCTGTTCGACGCATACGACATACCCTGTTACGTGATCTTCGACAACGACGGTGCTGCGGACGACAAGAAGAAGACCAAACGGCGGGATGCCCTAGCAGCCCTAGGCGTCGTGGATCAAGATGAGCAGGACGTCTATATCGACTTCGAAGATCTGCTGGTCGGAGAGACGTTCGCGGTCTTCGGTTCGAATTTCGAGGAGGTTCTGCGGGCCAAGTTCCCCACGTACGAAAATGTCGAGGAACAGGGACGCGAGTCCGGTGTGGATTCCAAGCCGTTTCTTGCGCGCTACGTGGCCGAAAAGATCAAGAAGGACAATGCCGACGGCTGGAAAGAAATGAAGTCGCTCGCCAACAGCCTCCGTGAACTGATGGCGTAGGTTTACCCGCTGACCTGCCAACGTCGCTACACAGCGCGTCGTTCGATCGTTGCCTTCCCACTAGACGAGCTTGCCGCCACCCGATATGCTCCGGCGCAGCTCGGCCGTTGTAAGCCGTTCGCCCGATAAGTGCACGGCTTGGATCCAGGGCCTTGCCGCTCCTCGTCGGGGAGGATGGAAGACTCGGCAGCCTAGGGTCGGTACACCCGCAGATTCCATTGCCGCGTATGAACATTGTTGACGTCACCCAGCTTTTGGCACAACCCGGCGGCGGCTGGCCACCTCTACAGCTGGTGCGTTTACGGGCACTTGAACCACGCCGCGATTCGTTTGCAGCCGTTCTTTGCCAACCGCACGGGACGATACAGGCGAGTGCGGCGCGAGTTGGAAATGCAAATTCAGCGGGCGTGCTTCCGATGTACCGGGGAATGCTCAACGACGCTCTGCAGGCACAGGCGCAGCTCGTCATCACGCCGGAATATAGCGTCCCGTGGGAGTTGATTCGGCAAATTGCCCAGGGCGGTCCCCGTCCACCTCGTGGGGCATTGTGGGTGCTGGGCTGTGAGAGCATCACTCCGGCGGACCTCGACGCGTTAGAGGCGAGCCTTCTGCAGATAGGCGGAGTTCGGCTGATTCACGAGGCGTTCGACGCCCAGGAACGGGCCCAGAAGGTCTTCGTTGATCCTGTTGTCCTTGCATTCTGGGCCGTCGATGGCGCCGGCGCTGATGTTCTGTGTTTGCTGGTGCAGTTCAAGACCGTAGTGTCGCGAGACCCGGATCACGTCGAGCTCCAATCGCTCTACTTGGGCTCAACCGTGTACAAGTTCACGGCGCAACCCGGGGACGTGTCGCTCGTGACGCTCATCTGTTCGGATGCATTCGAATTCACGAACGCCTTGGTGGACGCACACGCTGCCAACCTTCTGCTCATACACATCCAGCTGAATCAACGACCCGCAAACGCCGACTACGCGGCGTATCGAGCTCGTCTGTTCTCAGTCGCGAGCAACAGCAATGTGGAAGTCGTGTGTGTGAACTGGGCTCGTGGTGTTTTGGTCGCTGGAGAGGCGAATCCCTTCAACGCTATCGCGGGCTCAGCCTGGTACGTCTCGCCCCGCGATCTCGCGCCGACGGACGCGGAGGTCAATCAACTACATCACCAGGGGCTGTATTACAGCATTGTCGGAGAGCGGTGGCACTCGTTCTACCTGAACTTCGGGCCACACACATTGACGCTCAGCAAACAGCCAGTCTTTGCTCAGGGTCCTCAGGTGATTGCTCCGAGGATCGCGCCGCAGGTAGTGAGTCGACGGGCGTGGGATTCGGCTAGCGCCCAGTGGGTCGATAGTGCGGCTGACGATGGGTTCGCAACGTTTCTGCAGCCGTACGCATCTCTAGCCGGCATGCTCCCCCCGATGTGCACTCAAGACCCACTGGCGGTAGAACGTGCTCTCGAACTCCTCGAAGGGCCTGCGGGGAAGGCGAACGACTGGTTCACTTTGCGTGAGCTGCGCGCTTTGCACGTCGCAGATGAGGAATCGTTGCGGCGGATCACTGTTAGCCAGGAAACGGACGCGGTACGGGTCGGCGTCGCATTTCGTCAGCAACGGGCGCGTCGCGCACAAACTGCGGCGACGATTCCAGGACAACCGGTAACCTGGCCACCCCCAGTGGTGGATCTGTCGAATGGGTTTCAGTACCGATGGAGTGCCGTCAATCCTCACGACAACGTCGAGCCAACCGGCGGTGGCCAGCCGGCGGCCCTCCTGTACCTTGGCGAAGACCCTGAACCAGATACCTTGGCCAACATCTACGCAAAGGTCCGGACTGCGCGCAGGCGCCACGCGGCAAACGCCGCGATCGACGCCAATGCGGATGTTCTCACTGCTTTGACCCAAGCGGACGACAGGCTCTGCGTCACGTACCGCCAGAACCACGTGTTGCAGTGTTACCGACCGAGCAATCACGCTTCGATAACGGAACCCGACGATGCGGGCGTCAATGACATCGGTGGAGAGCAGCCGTAGTGGCGATCGAGCAACTCGTTCAAAGGCTCGAGCAACGGTATGCGGATTTGCAGCGCGTATCGGACTCTGTATTTCGTGGAGTCGAGATGTACGGCGGTCGTCCGTACGCGATTCGATACTTCGATGTTGGCTCGGATCCGGTTGCCCTAGCGCCCCACCTCCGTAAGTACCTGGACGACCTGGTAGGAGCTTCGTACTTTAATAGCGACAAAGCGGATTTGCGCTGGAACCACTACGTGTATTTCGTTACCGACGCGGCGCGGGACGAGACATTTCTGAGAGCCCAACGAACGATCGAATCCGACCGCGAATATGCCCGAAAGTTTGTCGTCTCCGAATCGGAACTCGATCGACTCCTCGCCCAGGTCTCATCTGCCGACGACTTGACCGCGGGTCTACCGCCTGATGCGCTATCGGTGTGGACGGACCTCCTGGAACAGCATCGATTGGGATTCATCGTTGACGAGAACCTGAAGGTTCCCGCAGTAGTTCGTCACATCGAGGCCGGCGAACCGCAAGTGTTGCTCCGAGCTCCGACCCCTCCTCGGATTGGCGATGCTGACCGAGCCGTTGCCGATGACATCCTCGCGAGTCTCTCGATCGCGCACTTTCGCCAATATCCGATCAGGCGCGAGTTCTCATTCGGCTCCGTCAATCTGATTCTGGGAGTCAACGGTGTCGGGAAGACCTCACTCTTGGAGGCCATCGAATACCTGTTCTGTGGCGAGACGCGCCGCGGTGGGTCGATACAACCAAACGCGAGTGTATCTGCTCTTCTGAAGGGCTCGAACCTCACCCTACAAACAGCGGCAACGACTCCGAAGGCAACGCTTCGTTCTCGGCATTTGGCCTGGTACGGAAAATCCGAGCTACAGCGCCTGACGCTAGACGACAGCTTCTCCAAATTCAATTTTCTCGACACCGATGCAGCAGTCAGACTGACTGTCGAAAGCAGCGGCGAACGCATCAGCCAGGATCTCACGCAATTGCTATTGGGTGCTGAAGCAGCGAAGGCGCTGGACCGGTTCGAGAGAGTCACAAAGCAGTTGCAGGATAGCAAGAAGGCATTGGACGTCGACATGCGGATCCGAGAGTCCAGGCGCCAGCAGTCAGAGCAGCGCCTGCAGCAGCTGCGTGACGCTCCCCGCGAATCGGATCAGCTGTTTGTCGACCTCGTGCGTGTACTTGACAGCATCGGATGGAAGCAAAAGCCGACGAGCAGCAAGGTGGTGGCGGACGTCAGTACATCGCTCGGTGCCGCGATCGTTAGCATTGGCGTCCTGCGAGCCATGCCAGATATCGGCGACTTTCAGTCGGTTGACGCCGCGGCATCTGAGCTGGCAAATATCGAGAAGGCCGTGGGTGCATTGGTGGCTGCGGCTACTGCCCAACGCGAGGAACGTGCGCGTTCGACCGCGAGACTAAGCAGCGTCACGAAGCGGATCGAAGCGATCGACGCTGTGATTCCGATGGTGGCAGTTGGAATAGCACAGTTGCACCAAAGGCGCGAATCTCTGGAGAAGCGAGTGAGCGCCATCGAGGCGACGCTGCCAGAGGCTGAGACCGCTGTAGCAACATTGCCGTCCGACGCCGCATTCCGCCGTCTGTCGTTGTCCAGGGCTCTTCGCGACCGGATCGAAGCAATCAAGCAGTCAGATAAGGCAGTCGAGCAGACGAGAGCCGCGCTCGCCTCATTGGAGCGAAATCAGAGCATTCTCGTCTCCCTTCAGCAGCGGCTTCGCGCGAGCGCTCGTGAGCTGATGGAGCACACGCACGATGGCACGCACTGCCCCCTGTGCCGAGCAGAGTACGCCGCAGCGGAGCTAGAGAAACGGCTTAATGAAGCAGCGCGGGGCGCCGTGAGCGATGAGTCAGACAAGCTGCGAGCACAGCTACACGACACAGAGGCTGCCCGTGAGCGCTATGTTACTGAACATCGCGCACTCGAAGTCCTTCAGCGGTTCGCCGGGCCTGACGATGCTAAGGCGACTGTTGAAAGCGCCGTGCGCGCTGTAGCGGCCAGCCGAGAAGCGTTGGGGCCCACCCAAGTCGAGTTGGCTTCGACGCGAACGACCCTAGAGAGCCACGAGGGCAAGGGGTGGACTGTCGCCCGTCTTGTCGAATTGTCCATTGCGACGGGACTTGAAGAGCCGCTGACCGTTGAATCGCTGGAGGATGCACGCGCCGCCGCACGCGCCGAGCAACAACAGATCATTGAAGAGATCGAGAAGATAGACACGAATTCGGCGGGGACTCGAGCGCAGTTGAGTGAGATCGGCGCTAGGTTCGGCATGAACGAAACGACTGGTGCGGATGTGCTGAAGGCCGTGTCGCTCCAAAGGCGGACGGCAAACGAGCGACGAGAAGCGCTCGAGCGGCTACGCGGTTTGCTTGATCTACAGCAGAGACCCGTCAGCGAACTCGAGACTGGGTTAAGGGAGGCGCAGGATATTGCTGTGCGGTTGCGAACTGCGCTCGCAAGAGAGGCAAAGGACTCGGGCGAGATCGCCACAGAGTCGAAGGCGCTGGCGGATGCAGCCGCAGAAATCGCCGGTCTTCAGGTAAAGCTCGAGCGTGTAGAGAGTGCCGACGCCGTAATTCAGGACCTACTCAGTCATCACTCTGAGCGTGCTTTGGCTGAGACAGTTCTTCGTGAGAACGCCGTTCGGATCGCGTCGACATTTGAGAGGATTCACGCGCCGAACGAGTTCGAGATCCGGACGGAGGACGGGTTCAAAATCGTCCGGCGCGGTGGCGGTGGCGTGGGGCTTGAGGAGATGAGTTCGGGGCAACGGGCCGCCTATGCTTTGTCCCTATTTCTGGCCATGAATGAGCGGTTGAGGACGGGCCCGAAGGTAATCATTTTCGACGATCCAGTGGCGCACGTTGACGACATAAACATCCTGTCTTTGTTCGATCACTTGCGGGACATCGCCTTGACCGGACGGCGGCAGATCTTTTTCGCGACTGCCGACGCCAAAATCGGTGGTCTCTTCGGCAGAAAATTCCGGTTTCTCGGAGAGGAGTTCAAGCAGATCGACTTAACGAGAGACGATGCGTCGTAGGCAGGTGATTCCGTCGGCACCGCGTGTGCGCCTGTCAGAAACAGCGATAGCCTGACACTCCCTCAAGTTGTGCACATTCGCTTGGAATGGATGCATCGATGCCCCTCACGTTTTCTCGCCAAGAACTGTTCGATCTCGTCTGGTCCGAGCCGACACGCACGATCGCCAAGCGCTTGGGAATTTCGGATGTCGGTCTGGCCAAGGCGTGCCGGCGCGCCGACCTGCTCCTTCCGCCTCGGGGGCACTGGGCCAAGCTTGCCGCGGGCAAGTCGGTGAAGAAGCCCCCGCTGCCCCAGCGCGGTCCTGGCATGTCGGACCGAATCGTCTTGGGTCGGGACCGTTGGAGTTGGGGGCCCGATCCCGTCGACCTCTCAACGCCTGACCCTCCCGTTCCGACGTTCGACGAAACGCTCGAGTCTGTTGCCGCGCGTCTGCGAACGCAGATCGGTACAGTTCGCCGAACGCGCGATCTTGAAGCCGCACACCCGCGCATCCAGAAGTTGCTGGATGCAGACGAGCAGCGACGAGCACGACAGGCCGAGTCGCGTTATCCGACCTTTGATGACCCTGCATTCGAAGCAAACTTCGAGAAACGTCGGCTTCGGGTCCTTAACAGCCTGCTGCGGGCGCTTGATCGACTAAATGTCAATGTCTCGATCGATGGCCGAGAAGCGCGGACGCTCGTGGCCCACGTGGGCGACTTCAGCGTCGGATTCACGATCGATTGCGTCTCCGCGAAGACAGCATCCACGCAACCGAAGGGCGTGAGCGGTCCGATGCGTTGCCAATTGATGGCCCTGTGCGGTGGCGATCAGCCGATCGAAACGTGGACCGACGCCGAGGGGCGGCCGCTAGAGATGCGGCTCGGCGAAATTGCCGTTGCCATCGTCGTCCATGGCGAGCGTGTGTGCCGCTCCAGTGCTCAGCACCATCGTGAATGGGTGATCAAGCGGAAGGCGGAAATTGTTGCGGAGGAACGACGCAAAGAGACTGAGCGACGGCGGCTTGAGCGTGAACGGCTTGAGCGCCTTGAGAAGGCGCGAGTCGGTAGGCTCCTCGCCCAGGCCCAATCCCTCAGGGAGGCCGAGGAGATTCGCGCCTACGTCTCAGCCGTTCGAGAGCGCCAAG
>Ga0190271_10000218_pt1 | contig 28507 bp, 33 predicted proteins | sample Popmic356T_FD_133747 | JGI IMG/M metagenome (GOLD analysis project Ga0190271, IMG submission 133747) | Populus adjacent soil microbial communities from riparian zone of Weber River, Utah, USA - 356 T | ecosystem: Environmental > Terrestrial > Soil > Riparian zone | place: USA: Utah | collected...
GGCGACCGCGAGCTCGCCGAGGTAGCGGACCGCTTCGCCGACCCAGGCCAGCGAGAAGCGCGGCGCCGGGAAGGGGGGAGGGGCGATGCCGACCCGGCGCAGGACGTAGACGACCAGCCAGACCAGGGCGCCGGCGGCGACCAGCGGGCCGAGCACGCCGGCGCCGACGATCGCCGCGGCCACGGAGACGGCGGCGAGCAGGACCTCGGCGAGGCGACTGGCCGCTCGGGAGGCGGGCGCTGGGGCGGGCATGCGCGGCCACTCTAGTTCGGCCCTCACCCGCCAATTCCGGCGCGTCGGGGTCCCCGCGCTTGACATGTGACTAAATGGTCACCTATTATCTGGACATGGACGACGTGTTCAAGGCTCTCGCCGATCCGACCCGGCGCACCCTGCTCGACCGCCTCCACGGGCGCGACGGGCAATCGCTGGGAGAGCTGGAAGCGGACCTGCCGATGTCCCGCTTCGGCGTCATGAAGCACCTCAAGGTGCTGGAGGAGGCGGGCCTGGTCACGACCAGGCGCCGCGGCCGCGAGAAGCTGCACTTCCTGAACCCCGTCCCGATTCGGCAGATCCAGGAGCGCTGGGTTGGCAAGTACGCCGAGCCCTGGGCCTCGGCCCTGATCGCGCTCAAAGACGAACTCGAGGAGGAGCAGAGATGACCGAGGAGCAGGCATACACCGTGGTCGGCGGGCGCGGCTCGATGACCGTGTTCGAGATCTACATCAAGACGACGCCGGAGCGCCTCTGGGAGGCGATCGTCGACGGCGATCTGCGCAAGCGCTACAGCTTCGGCGTCGGCACCGAGTCGCAGTGGACGGAGGGATCCGAGTACCGCTCGGGGGTGCCCGGGGTGATCGACATCGCCTCCGGGGAGAACCTCGAGGTCGACCCGCCGCGCCGCCTCGTGCAGAGCTTCAAGGCGCTCTGGAGCGAGGACGTCGAGCGGGAAGGCACCTCGCGGGTGACCTGGGAGATCGAGCCGGTCGGCAGCTCCTGCCGGCTCTCGGTCACCCACGACCAGCTGGGCGAGAACGCCAACAACGAACTGTTCGGCGGCTGGCCGATGATCCTCTCCGGCCTGAAGACGCTGCTGGAGACCGGCGAGGACCTCGACACCCCCGGCTCGCTGCGCTACTCCGGCGCGGCAGAATGACAAGGGAAAATTGACTGATAAAGGTCTTTTCGTTTAGAAGTTCCCTTTCTGCCGGGAATTCCCGGCGCGAACAGAAAGGGAGAAGAGGGATGAAGAACAGGAAACGCGTGCTCACGGTGGCGGCGCTGGCCGTGCTCGCACTGGGGGTGACCGCGGCAATTGCCTCGGCCGCCGTCTGGAAGGACGGTGCCACCAACGTCTCGAGCGCGATCGAAATCAAATTCACCGGGGCTGAGTTCTTCGAAACCACCGAAGGCAACAGCATGCAGTGCGAAGAGAAATTCACTCTGAAAACCAGCGGTGGGAGCGTCGGCCAGATCACCGCCTTCGAACTCATCAAAAGCACCTGCAAAGGCACGGGCACCTTCGCGAAATGCGAAGTCTCGACCGCCGAAGCGAAAGGCCTGCCCTGGGCCGTCGACGTCAACACGTCGGACCTGACGATCACAAACATGCGCGTCAAGAAGGTCTTCAAAGCCGGCTGCTCGCCGACCGAACTCGACAAAACGATCAACAGCACAGTGACGCTGACGACGCCGGCGAAAATCGAAACGGCGGAAACCTCCGGTTCGACCACCGGCTACAAACAGTTCGGCTCGTTCACGGTCGCTACCCCCACATACGGCATCGGTTGAGCCGGACTAGAGGAGAATGAGATGAAGACCAGGAAGCGCGTATTCATCTCGGCCGCGCTTGCCGTCCTCGCCCTCGCGGCGACGGCGGCAATCGCATCGGCGGCGGTCTGGAAGGACGGCGAAACGAACGTCTCCAGCCCGATCGAAATCAAATTCGAAGGGTCCGAGTTCTGGGAACCCAGCGAAGGCAACAGCATGCAGTGCGGGGAGAAATTCACCCTGAAAACCAGTGGCGGCTCGACAGCTGAAATCACCAGCTTCGAAATCGTCAAAACCGGCTGCGCCACGACGGGCACGCTGACCGGCTGCGAACTCTCGACGGCCGAAGCGAAAGGCCTGCCGTGGATCGTGCACGCCGGCAGCGAAGACCTGACGATCACAAGCCTGCGGATCAAACGGGTCTTCAAAGCGGGTTGCGCCGTCGGCGAACTCGACAAAACGATCACCAGCACAGTGACGCTGTTCAGCCCGGCCGCGATCGAAACGATCGAGACCCTGGGCGAAACGGGCGGGTACAAGCAGTACGGCTCGTTCGAAGCGACGACCAACTCCGGGACATACGGAATCGGTTGAGATCGACCGGCACGAGGCCCCGCGGTTAGCCGCGGGGCCTCGGTCGGCGCTCGGACATTCGACGAACCTGCGGGTAAAGGGCGGTCGGCACGGGCAGTCTCTGTCGGCCGATGCGCTCCGCCACCCGCCCACGACGAGACCGTGCAGTGACCCGACGCCGCCAGCTGCTGGCGGCCCTGGGCGCCGCCGCCTGCCTCGCCGCGGTCGCGGCGCCGGGGGCGACGGCGAGGCCGAGCTGCGCCGGCAAGGCGGCGACGATCGTCGCCAACGGGGCGAAGATCGTCGGCACCAAGGCGCCGGACACGATCGTCGCCGGGCCCAGCGACAACGTCATCTACGGCGAAGGGGGCAACGACACGATCTGCGCCGGCGCCGGCAACGACAGCGTCTACTCCGGCCGCGGCAACGACGCCGTCTTCGGCGAGGAGGGCGACGACGCCCTGCACAGCGAGCGCGGCTCCGACCGGCTCGACGGCGGTGCCGGCGCCGACCGCGTCTCCGGCGATTCCGGCAACGACGAGGTCGACGGCGGCGACGGGGATCGCGACAGCGCCTTCGGCGGCCCCGGCGACGACTCCGTCGCCGGTGGCGGCGGCAGCTTCGACCTGGTCGTCGGCGGCCCCGGCAACGACCGCATCGACGGCGGCTCGGGCGACCACGACATCGCCTCCTACGCCGGCACCGGCGGCGGCATCGCCCTCGACCTCGAGGCGGGCAGCGTCGGCGGCGCCGAGGGCGAGCGCCTGGACGGGATCGAGGACGCGATCGGCGGCTCCGGCGCCGACACCCTGAGCGGCGCCCCCGGCAGCGCCAACCGGCTCGACGGCGGCCCCGGCGACGACCGGCTGCGGGCGGCGGGCGGCGGCGACGAGGCCTTCGGCGGCCCGGGCGGCGACGAGTGCGGCGGCGGCTTCGCAGCCGAGAGCTCCTGCGGCGACGACGCCGGCCCCGGCGAGGCCACCGTCGAGCTCTACGCCAGCATCGACGGCGTCACCAGCCTCGTCGTCACCGGCAGCTCCGGGGCCGACTCGGTCGCCGTCGACGACGCCCGCGGGGCGACCACGATCCTCGCCGCGATGGGGGCGGGCGACGACACGCTCGTGGTCGGCGCCGGCGTGCCGGCGAGCGTCGGCACCGTCGCCGACGGCGGCCGCGGCAGCGACACGATCGTCGCCGGGGCCGGCGAGGACACGCTCTACGGCGGCGACGACGATGACCCCGACACGCTCGAAGGCGGCGGTGGCGACGACGTCGTCTACGGCGTCAACATCTTCCACCCGCGCAAGACCAGCGGCGCCGCGCGGATGGTCGGCGGCAGCGGCGACGACCTGCTGATCGGCGGCCAGCCCTGCGAAGGCGACACCTACGACGGCGGCCCGGGCGACAACGACAGCGCCTCCTTCGCCCGCGTCCGCAACGACGGCATCGTCGTCGAGGCGACGATCGGCGGCGCCGTCGTCGACCCCGACGTCGGCGGCTGCAACGCCGGCCGCATCGACGCCAGCGTCGAGAAGATCGAGGGCTCGACCGGGGCGGACGTCCTCTTCGGCGACGACGCCGCCAACAAGCTGCTCGGCCGCGGCGGCGACGACCGGCTCGACGGCAAGGGCGGCTTCGACGAGTGCGTCGGCGGCGGCGGGGGCGGCGACCAGGCCGTCAACTGCGAGTCGAGCTCCGACGTCGACTAGGCGCCCGGCGCGTCCTCGCCCTCCTCGTCGTCCCACTCGCCGCGGTGGCGCAGGTAGTGGACGGCGACGACGAGGAGGACCGCCAGGGCGGGCCCGAAGACCGGCAGCGCCGCCACCGCGGCGTGGTGGGCGAGCGGCAGCGTCACTGGCCGCCGCCCCCCTGCTGCAACCCGAGGGCCGGGCGTCGCGGCTGCTTGTCGCGGCCCCGCTTCGGCAGCGGCCGGGCGCCGAAGGAGAGCCGGTGCAGGCCCCAGGCCAGCAGCGCCAGCAGCGACAGGGCGATCGCCACCACGGTCGAGTAGGCGAGGGCGACGACCACCGGGCTGCCGCCGGTCTGCTCGCGCTGCAGCAGTTTGTGCTCGTCGCGGAAGCTGCGCTCGAAGCGGGCCGGGGCCGGCACTTCGCCGACCGGGATCGCCTCGTCGCGCGGCAGGAAGATCGGCAGCGCCGTCAGCGAGTTGCCGGCGTGGAGGCGGATCATCGACTTCCAGTTGCCGTCGACCGGGATCGGCTCGGTGCTGCGGTAGCGGCCGGGGCCGACCTCGCGCAGCGGCCCGACGACGAGGCCGCCGCCCTGCCATGAGGTGACGTCGAACCAGGCGGCGTCGGCGGCCGCGCTCGGCGGGTCGAGGACCACCGTCGCCGCCACCTGGCGCCCGTCGCCGCCGGGCAGCTGGTGAAGAGCGACCTGGGCGCTGACGCCGCGGTCGGGCACGGTGTAGAGGCCGAGGACGACCAGCGCGGCGAGGGTCGCGGCGCCGGCCAGGGCGGCCTGGCGCAGGCGCGGTCGCCGCACGCCCTGGTCGAGCGAGAGTCGGGCGCCGGCCCAGGCGCCGAGCATCGCCCCGGCCACGGCCGCCAGGAAGCCGACGATCGCGGCCTCGGGGAAGACCGCCGCGGGCCAGGCGATCGGCATCCAGAGGTGCGACCAGGCCCACTCGGCGGCGAGGCCGACGGTGCCGATCCCGACCCCGGCCCAGAGCCCGAAGCGGAGCGGTTCGTCGCTGCTGGAGATCCGCAGCGCGATCGCCTCGACGACCAGCGCCTCGGCGATGTAGAGCGGGAAGTGGGGGGTGGTCTGGCCCAACACCGGGCCGATCGCCACCGCCAGGGCACCGCGCATGACGACGAAGAAGACGACGGCGCCGAGGGCGGCGCCGCGGCCGCCGTAGATGCGGGCGAGGACCAGCCCGAGGCCGGCCGCCAGCATCAGCATCAGCGGCTCGAAGACGAGCTGGAACTGCGGCACGCCGAAGTCGAACTCGGCCTGGAAGGTCGAGAGGCCGAGCATCAGGCCGCCGGTGAGGGCGATCGCCCGCATCCCCCTGGTGAAGCTCGTCTCGCGCCGCGGGTGCTCGGCGGCGGCGTTGGCGCGCAGGCCCTCGACGCTGAGCACGGCGATCCCGATCAGGGTCATCGCGGCGCCGCCGATCAGCATCAGGTGGGTCGGTCCCCAGAGGGTGACGTCCTGGCCGAAGAGCCGGTGCCAGAGATCGTCGAGCGGGAAGCCGATCAGCGAGAAAGCGCCGCAGGCGGCGATCAGGACGCCGCCCAGCGGCGCCCACCAGTCGGGGCCGAGCCGGATCGCGGCGCGGCTGGGCCGCTCTTTGGGCAGCACCATCGCGATGAAGCCGGCCGTGAAGATCCCGAACAGGCCGGTGAGGATGAAGTAGTGGGCGGGGTTGGCGAGCGGGCCGGCGTCGCGGCCGTTGTCGATGTGCAGGGAGATGTCCCAGTACATGCCGAACAGGGCGACGAGCAGCGAGACCGTCGCGATCGAGGACGGCAGCGCCGCCCAGCCGGGCAGGCCGGAGGTCCGTTCGGCGCGGGCGGCGAGCCGGTCCAGCACCTGGGTGCGGCCGCTGCGGTGGCCGAAGCCGAGGTAGAGGAGGGCGGCGGTGAGAAGCGAGGCGGCGACCGTGGCGATCGCGATCTGGGCCAGCTCGGCGCCGGCGGCGGGTGCGGCGGCGGCCTGAGCGGCGGCGGTGGAGAAGAGGGATTCGAGGCGCAGCATCGTGGGGTCCTTCCGAAGGTCGGGGGCTGAGCTGTCCTTACCTCATACGATGTTACCTCAAACGAGGTTACATTCAGCCAGGTAGAGTTCCGGCATGGCCGCGGAGGAGAAAGCGACGCTGACCGTCGAGCAGCTCGCCTACGAGACCGGGATGTCGGTGCGGAACATCCGCAACCACCAGTCGCGCGGGCTCTTGCCGCCGCCCGAGGTGCGGGCCCGCACCGGCTACTACGGGCCCGAGCACGTCGCCCGGCTGCGGCTGATCCAGGAGATGCAGGCGGAGGGCTTCAAGCTCAGCGCGATCTCGCGCCTGATCGGCGAGCACGGCGCCGACGCCGACCGCTTCGTCGGCCTGCGCCAGGCGGTCACGGCGCCGATCGAATCCGAGGCGCCGGAAGTCCTCAGCCGCGAGGAGCTGGTCGAGCGCTTCGGCGTCGACGACGACCGGCTGCTCGCCAAAGCCCAGAAGCTCGGGTTCCTCGTCGCCCTCCCCGAAGACCGCTACGAAGCGCCCAGCCCGGCCCTGCTGCAGGCGGCCGAGGCGGTGCTGGGGATGGGCATCTCGCTGTCGGCGGCGCTGGCGGCGATCGAGAAGCTCGGCCGCAACGCCCAGTCCGGCGCCCGCACCTTCGTCAGCCTCTTCGTCGACGAACTCTGGAAGCCGTTCGACGAGGCCGGCCGGCCCGAAGAGGGCTGGGCGGAGATCACCGCCGACATCGAGCGGCTGCGCCCGCTCGCGGTCGAAGCGATGAACGCCAGCTTCCGCCTCGCGCTCACCGCCGAGGTCGAGCGCGCCTTCGGCGAAGTGCTGGAACGCCGCAAGAAGAAGTAGGCCGGCTCAGCGGCCCTTCCCCTTGCCGGGCGAGCGCTTGCCCTGCTTCTTCTCGTCGCGCGCCTTGCCCTTCGGCCGCAGCTCCACCGAGTCGCGGGCGACCAGGCGGGCCGGGCCGGGGCGGCGCACGACCACCCGGACCACCGCCTCGATCTCTCCCCGCCGCAGCCCGGCCGGGATCGCGAAGCTGGCGAGGCGGCGCTCGGTGCGGACGCGATCGAGCTCGACGCCGCGCCGGCCGACCACGCGCTTGCCGCGCTTCGCCCTCCAGACGACTTCGCCTTCGGCGTCGCCGGGGATGCGGCGGTCGGCGGTGAGGGTCAGCTTCGCCCGCTTCCCCTTGACGCGGACGTGGGCGCGCAGCCCGTAGCTGGCGGCGATCGACTGGGTCGTCGCGACCACCGTTTCCGCGCCCTTGCCGCGGCCGATCCGGACCCGGACGCGACCGCCGCGGCGGATCGCCCGTTTCGCTTCGGCGGCGCCGATCGTGGCGACGCCGCGCCGCGGCATCCGCACCGTCAGGGTCGTCGAGGAGATCCGCTCGCCGCTCGCCGCGGCCAGCGAGAGGCTGACGGTGCCGCCCCGTTTGGCCCGCAGGGTCACCGCGCCGGAGTCGGCCAGGGCGAGGCCGCTGGCGCCGTCGCTGGAGGCGTGGAGGGTCGAGCGCGTCACCGCCAGCGTGCCTGCCAGCGGCGAGCTGGCCGCGACCGAGCCCTGCTCGACGTCGAAGGCGATGTCGGCGCTGCCGCCGCCCCCGGTCAGGCCCTGGGCACTGAGGATCGTGCCGTGGCCGCGCGCGACCGCGCCGGCCTGCTTGTCGCTGAGCGAGACCTGCAGGCGGCTGCCGTCGGCGACCGCGGTGCTGCCGTCGCCGGGGCTGCCGGTCGGGATCGGCAGGACGTAGGCCTCGGCGGGGGCGCCCTTTTCGGTCTCCGCCTTGACCCGCACGTCGCTGGCCCCGGCCGGGATGTCGGCGACGGTCACCTCGCGGCCGCTCGAGCTGGTGCCGCCGTTGCTGAGGTGCAGGCCGCGGGCTGGGTACTCGGGCAGGAAGGCGATGTTCTGGCCCGGGTCGCCGTGCCAGTCGAGCCCGCCGACGTAGTCCCAGCTGCCGTCGGAGTGGACGGCGATCGAGTCGATCTTGCCGAAGCGGTTGTTGTCCCAGACGTCGATCTGGAAGGAGCCGCCACCGCTGTCGCGGACGCGGTAGGCGACCACGGCGTGGCCGCCGCCGTCGTCGTAGAAGACGACCATCGCGAGCCCGGCCCCGCGCTCGGAGCCGAGGGGGGTGCGGCCGACGTTGCCGCGTCCGCTCGACATCGTCGTTTCCAGCTGGCTGCGCATCGCCGCGGCGGCCTGGCCGCTGCCGGCGCGACTGCCGAAGTAGCTGAGCTGGTCGTGGATCGCGGCCTGCGCCTCGGTGCTGAACTGCGAGACGAAGTCGGTGCCGATCGTCTGCACCAGCTCGCGCGTGTAGGTGCCGTCGGCACCGGAGAGCGGCGCCGGCAGCTGCGGCGTCTGCGAGACCGCCCAGGTCGCGGCCCCGCGGCCGTCGGGCGCCGACTGGAACGGCTGCAGGGCCGTCGAGAAGCGTCCGCCCGAAAGCGCCATGCCGTAACAGACACCCCCGCTCATCGAGTCCCACCAACCCCCGCGCGGGTCGCTCTGCCAGAACGCCCACCACCAGTCCCGCAGCTCGGCGTCCCTGAAGGTGCGCGAGACGAGCTCCTTGGTGAGGACGTCGTCGCGGCCGAGGCGCAGGCGCCCGGCCCATTCCGGCAGGTCGCCGTTCTGGAACGAGTAGCCGAGCCAGTCGGTGTAGGGGCGGCAGCGGCGGGCTTCGTCGCGGGTCTGCCCGGTCGGGCACTCGGGCAGTTTCGCGGTGGCGCCGCGGCGGGCCAGGTCGACGACCAGGTTCGAGAGGTTGAGGACGTCGCCGGAGGCGGCGGTGCCGCCGGTCCAGCCGGCCCAGGTCTGCCAGTAGGGGAGGAGGTCTTCTTCGCCCTCGAAGAGGACGAACATCAGCGGCAGCCCGTGCTCGCCGAGCTGGGTCATCAGCCCCTGCCAGTCGATGTCGTCGCCGTTGCCGACGATCGCGTCGTCGCCGGGGTCGCGGATCGTGTCGAAGGGGGTGCTGCGCGTCTGCGCGGCGCTGGGGATCCCCCAGTTGAGGTCGTCGTCGTGGGGGACGTTGTCGGCGACCATCACGACCAGGCGCCGCGCTCCCGAGCGCCAGCCCAGTCCGTTGCCGACGTCGGCGTCGCGGAGGGCGCGGCCGTAGGCCTCGGGCCCGTCGCCGCCGCCGAAGGCGACGAGGCTGTCGAGGGCGGTGGCGACCGCCACCGAGTCGCCGGTGACCGGCTGCACGACTTCGTAGGGCCGGTCGCTGGCCGAGCCTTCGAGGATCGCGATCGGGTAGTCGCGGACCTGGGCGACGCCGAAGTTGACGTCGCCGAGCTCTCCACGGACCCGGTCGGTGATTTCCTGGATGTCTTCGACCGCGGGTTGCAGCGCCGTTTCCATGCTGCCCGTCGTGTCGACGAGGAGGAGGATGTCCGTCTTCTCCGCGGCCGCGGTGCCGGGGGCGGCAGCGGCCAGCAGCAGCGCGGTCAAAAGGCCAATACAGGTCTGAGCAATTCGATTTCGGCGCATTTATCGAACGTATCACGGTATAAAGGACCCGCCTGTTCGACCCCGCGAAGGGGCGCCTCGATCGGGATTGGAGAGAGCCCCGCTAGGCGGGGCCGGCGCCGGCGAGCGGCTCGACCCGGAATGCGGAGCGGGTCGGGTTTTCCGGCTTGAAGAAGGTCGCCGTCTGGTTCTCGAGGCGCCACGGGAAGGGCAGCCGGCCCTGGGGCTGGGCGAGGAAGCGGGTGAAGAGCACCGAGGCGCGGTTGCAGCTGATCCCCGACCCGGCCGGGACGTAGAGCAGGTAGCTGCCCTTCGGGAAGAGGAGCGGACCGACCATCACGTTGGAGTTGACCGTGAAGGGGCCGCGGCAGAGGCCGCCCAGCGGGGTGACGCCGCCTTCGCCGTCGCTGCCTTTGCCGGCGCCGGTGCGGGAGACGGAGAAGCCGGCTCGCGCGCCCTGTTCGAAGCTGGCCCTGCCGCTGCCTTCGGCGACGACGCGCCACGGTTTCGGGAGGACGCCGTCGTAGTCGGTGAGGAAGCGGGCGAACAGCTTCGAGGCCGCCGCGCAGGTCAGTCCCGAGTCGGCGTCGAGCTCGACCGAGTAGCTGCCGGCCGGCAGCGAGGCCGCGCCGATCCGGTCGTCGTGCAGGACCGTGAAGCTCGGGCAGGAGGCCGGCGTCACCGCCGCCGCCCCGCCCGGTGCCACGAGCAGGAGCGCCAGCAGGCTCAGCATCGCGACGATGCCGACCTTCTTCGTGGGAGCGGGACTCACGGCGGGGAACCTACTCAACGGCGCGGCGTCGGCGCGACCCGATCGAGCTCCGCCAGATCGGCGGGGCTCGGCTGCCAGCGCAGGGCGGCGACGTTGGCGGCGATCTGCTCGGGCTTGGTGGCGCCGGCGATCACGGAGGCGACGGCGGGCTGGGCGGCGAGGCCGGCGATCGCCACGTCGAGGACGCCGACGCCGCGCGCCGCGGCGAACTCCTCCAGCGCCTCGACCGCGTCGAACTGCTCGTCGGTGCCGCGGATCCCCCGGGTCGCCAGCCGCGTCCCCGCGGCCGGCTCCTCGCCGCGCCGGTACTTGCCGGTCAGCAGCCCCATCGCCAGCGGGAAGAAGGGCAGGATCGAAACCTCGAGCCGCTCGCAGAGCGGCGCCAGCTCGGCCTCGATCCCGCGCTCGAGCAGGCTGTACTCATTCTGCAGGGTGACGTAGCGAGCGAGGCCGCGCTGGCGGGCGATCCGGTCCGCCGCCGCCAGTTCGGCGGCGCTGAAGTTGGAGCAGCCGATCGCCCCGACGACGCCTTCGCGGACCAGCTCGTCGAGCGCTTCCAGGGTCTCCTCCGGCGGCGTCGTCCCGTCGGGCTCGTGGTACTGGTAGAGGTCGATGTAGTCGACGCGCAGGCGCCGCAGCGACCCCTCGACCGCCCAGCGCACGTACTCGCGCGAGCCGCGCGGCACCTCCGGCACGCCCTCGGCGCCCTTCATCTCCATCCCGAACTTGGTGGTCAGCACGTACTCGTCGCGGCGCCCCGCGAGGACCTCGCCCATCACGGCCTCGCTGGCGCCGGCGCCGCCGTAGATGTCGGCGGTGTCGAAGAAGGTGACTCCGGCCGCCAGGGCCGCCTCCAACACTGCCGCGCTGCCCTCGCGGTCGACCCGGCCGCCGAAGTTGTTGCAGCCCAGGCCGACCACCGAGACCTCGACGTCGGAATCGCCCAGACGGCGGGCGGGGAGGGGCAAATCCTGCATCCGGGGGAGGGTCGCATAAGCGCGATTTGCGCAGTCGCTGGCCCGGGAAGCCGCGAATGCCTGGCAACAAAAATCTTTGACTGATATATGGATTTTGTCTATAAGGAGGGAATGGCCCGTCGCGCCCAGTCCCTCCTCCTCGTCGCGCTGGCGGCGCTGGCCCTGGCAGTCGCTTCGACCGCCTCGGCGAGCACGTTCGTGCTGCCGGCCAACGAAGAATTCAAAATCACCTCGAGGCCGGACGGGACCGGCAAAAAAGCCCACCACTACCTCGCCTCGTCCGCGTGGTCCACCATCACATGCGGCGGCATGAGCGCCCAGGGGGTCGTCAGCGGCAAAGAACCGACGCAGCTGCTGCTCGAACCCGCCTACAGCGAATGCGTGTTCGGGCTGAGCTCCTCCACGGGTTTCAAAATGGGCGGCTGCGCCTACCTCTTCGACGCCAACGGCACCTTCGAGATCGTCAACAGGCCCGGCAAAAACTGTGCAGCGGAACCGATCACATACGTCGCCAGCCTCTGCCTGATCAGCTTCGGTCCCCAGAAACACGAAGGCGCGGTCACCTATTCGAACACCTCGGAAGGCTCGTTCAACGAAGTCACATTCTCGCTGGGGTTCGAAGGGCTCAGCGGCGAAGCGGAAGGGATCGCCTGCTACGCCGGACCCTTCACCGGCTTCTACTTCACAGGGAGCCTCATCCTCAAAGCCGCGAAAGCCGCGAACCCGTTGGAAGCGGTCAACCTGAGCTGGAAATAATCTCGACCGGCTCCAGCTCGTCGGCCGGCTCGAAGCCGAGGATTCGCCCGTAGAAGTAGAGCTCCGCTTCGAGGCAGCGGATCTCGGTCTCGGCCTTGCGGAAGCCGTGCTGCTCGCCGGCGAAGGCGAGGTAGGCGTGGGGGACGCCGTTGGCGCGCAGGGCCGCCACCATCGTCTCCGCCTGGCTGGGCGGGACCACCTCGTCCTCCAGTCCCTGGAAGAGGATCACCGGCACCCGCAGCCGCTCGACGAAGTGGATCGGCGAGCGCTCCCGGTAGAGATCGGCGCGCTCGGGATAGGGGCCGATCAGGCTGTCGAGGTAGCGCGACTCGAACTTGTGGGTGTCGGTGGCGAGCGTCTCCGCGTCGGCCACCCCGTAGTAGCTGGCGCCGGTCGCGAACTCGTCGCCGAAGACCAGCGCGCAGAGGGTCGCGTAGCCGCCGGCCGAGCCGCCGCGGATCGCCAGCCGCGCCCCGTCGGCCTCGCCGCTGGCGGCCAGGAAGCGGGCGGCGGCGGTGCAGTCTTCGCTGTCGAAGACCCCCCACTGGCCGCGCAGGCGGTTGCGGTAGGCGCGGCCGTAGCCGCTGGAGCCGCGGTAGTTGACGTCGACCACCCCGAAGCCGCGACTGGTCCAGTAGAGGAACTCCCGGTTCAGCGCCGGCGTCGCGTGCGAGGTCGGGCCGCCGTGGCTCTGCACGATCAGCGGCGGCAGCTCCCCGGCCGGTGCCTCGAACTCGGCGTTGGCGGGCGGGTAGAAGAAGCCGTAGGCGGTCTCGCCCTCGCCGGTCGGGAACTCGATCGGCCGCGGCACCGAGACGAGGCCCGGGTCGACCTCCTCGTCGCTCGCTCGCCGCACCTCCTCAAGATCGCCCGAGGCGACGTCGTAGAGCACCACGGCGGTCTCCCGCTCCGGCGCGGCGGCCGCGAAGGCGACCCGGCTGCCCGCGGTCGAGATCGAGGGGAAGCCGAAGTCGGTGTAGGGGAGGCCGAGGTCGCGGGCCCACTCCGCGCCCGGCTCCAGCAGGGCGAGCCGTTCCTCGCCGCCGGCGCAGCGGACGCAGACGATCGAGCCGTCGTCGAGGAAGCCGTAGGTGGCGCCGCCGAACAGCCATTGGGGGTGGGCGAGGTCGGCCTGCTCGGCGGTCAGCTGCACGGCCGGGCCCTGCTCGCCGCTCGCCCCCGGCTCCCCGTCGAGCCGGTAGAGGTTCCACCAGCCGTCCCGGTCGGAGACGAAGTGCAGTCGCCCCTCGCGATCCCACTCGGGCTGGAAGACCGACTCCTCGGGACCGCCGGCGACCCGGCGCGCCTCGTCGGGCGCCTCGAGCGGCGCCAGCCACAGCTCGGTTCCGTCCCAGGGCATGTTCGGGTGGTCCCAGCAGGTCCAGGCCAGCCAGCGCCCGTCCGGGCTGGGGCGGGGGAAGGAGTAGAAGTCGCGGCCGCTGGCGAGCGGGCGCGGGTCGGCGGAGCCGTCGAGGGGGACGGCGACGAGCTGGTTCTCGGCTTCGCCCTCGCCGTGGGCCTCGCGCACGCAGACGACGGTGGCGCCGTCGGGGGTGACGCGGGCGTCGGCGTAGCGCCAGGCGCCGGGCGACGGCGGCTCCGGGGTCAGCGGCGCCGGCGGGCCGCCGAGCGACTGCCGGTAGAGGCGCTGGTCGGCGAAGTCGACGAAGAGGACGAGGTCGGGAGCGGCCAGCGACCAGGAGCCGCCGCCGTACTCGTGGACGCGGGTGCGGACGTTGGTCCCCTCCGGCGTCACCTCTTCCGGGGTTCCGCCCGGGGCCCGCCGCATCAGCACCGTCCGCCCCTGTTCGGAGGGCCGCCCTTCGGCCCACCAGACGGCGCCGTCGGCGGCGATCGTGGCGGCGCCGAGCCGGCGCCCGGCGCGGGCCACCGTCTCCGCGTCGATCGGCGAGCGCCAGGAGCCGTAGGGGGCGACGGTGGTCACGGCGGGCAGCCTAGACTGCCGCGCCGTGACCAACACTTACGAAGTGCCTCAGGAGTCGCGCGACCTGCGCGACATGGTGCGCCAGCTGGCGCAGAACGAGATCGCCCCCCGGGCCGGCGACATCGACCGCAACTCCGAATACCCGTGGGACGTCCGCAAGCTGCTCGCCGAGCACGACATCCTCGGCCTGCCCTTCGCCGAGCGCTTCGGCGGCACCGGCACCGGCACGCTGGTCCTGCAGATGGCGGTCGAGGAGATTGCCAAGGCCTGCGCCAGCTCGGCGCTGATCCTGATGATCCAGGAGCTCGGCACCCTGCCGATCCAGCTGTTCGGCTCCGACGAGCTGAAAGAGCGCTTCCTGCCCCGCTGCGCCAGCGGCGAGTGGTCGCCCGCCTTCGCCCTCTCCGAGCCGGAGGCCGGCAGCGACCCCGCGGCGATGCGGACCACCGCCGTCCGCGACGGCGACGAGTGGGTCATCAACGGCCAGAAGAACTGGATCACCAACGCCGGCGTCGCCGACTTCTACGTCGTCTTCGCCGTCACCGACCGCGAGAACAAGCGGATCAGCGCCTTCGTGGTCGAGAAAGAGCGCCAGGGCTTCGACTCCGGCCAGCTCGAGCACAAGCTCGGGATCAAGGGCTCGCCGACCGGCAACCCCTCCTTCACCGACGTCCGCGTCCCCCACGAGAACCTGGTCGGGGCCGAGGGCAAAGGCCTCAGCGTCGCCCTCGGCACGCTCGAGCGCACCCGCCTCGGCGCCGCCGCCCAGGCGGTCGGGATCGCTCAGGGGGCGACCGACTACGCCAACCGGTACGCCAAGGAACGGATCGCCTTCGGCAAGCCGATCAACAACCTGCAGGGGATCCAGTTCAAGCTCGCCGACATGGAGACCGGCACCGCCGCCGCCCGCGAGCTGCTCTACAAGGCCTGCTCCAAGGCCGACCTCGCCGACCGTCCCGCCGACCTCGGCAAGTGGACCTCGATGGCGAAGCTGTTCGCCTCCGACAACGCGATGAAGGTCACCGTCGAGGCGATCCAGGTGCTGGGCGGCTACGGCTACGTCAACGAGTACCCGGTCGAGCGGATGATGCGCGACGCCAAGATCACCCAGATCTACGAGGGCACCAACGAGATTCAGCGGGTCGTGATCGCGCGGTCGATGGCGGCCTAGTCGGCCACGACCTCGCGCAGGCGGTGCGTGTCGACGTCGTAGACGAAGCCACGCACCGCGTCGCGGTGCAGCAGGAACTCGGAGCGCCGCACCCGCAGGATCGACTGCCGCACGTCGGCGTCGACGTCGGCGAAGGACTCGATCGCGAAGGCGGGGGAGACCCCGGTCGCCTCCTGCAGTTCGGCCCGAAAGCCGTCGTCGGTGATCGTCTGCATGCCGCAGTCGGTGTGGTGGATCAGCATCACCTCGCGGGTGCCGAGCTTGCGCTGGGAGATCGCCAGCGAGCGGATCACGTCGTCGGTGATGACCCCGCCGGCGTTGCGCAGCACGTGCGCCTCGCCGTCGCCGAGCCCGAGCGCCGCGAAGACGTCGAGCCGCGAGTCCATGCAGGTGACGATCGCCAGCTGCTTGCTGGGCCGCACGTCGAGGTGCCGCTCCGCCAGCGAGTAGGCGAAGCGCTCGTTGTTGGCAATCAACGCGTCGATCGTCTCCACGGGGCGGGACCCTAGCCGGCGAGCGGCCTCGTCGAGGTCCTCCTGCCGGCGGGTTCACCCGCCGCGGCGCCGGGTAGCTGGAAAGTCGCATTGCAACCGACCCCCGGGGAGCGAGACGAGATGGAGATGAGGAGCCTCAGCAAGGGAATACTCGACAGCGAGAACCTCGAGAAGCGCGAACAGGTCGTGGCGCTGCTGACCAAGGCCTACTGGATGGAGATCGAGACGGTGATGAGCTACCTCGCCGCCTCGGTCAACCTCGACGGCGTCCGCGCCCAGGAGATCAAAGAGTCGCTGGCGGCCGACGTCGAAGAGGAGCTCGGCCACGCCAAGCAGTTCGCCGACCGGATCAAGGAGCTCTACGGAGTCGTCCCCGGCTCGCTCGCCTTCGCGGCCGAGCAGGACTTCCTGCAGCCGGGCGACGAGCAGACCGACGTGATCCACATCATTCGCGGCGTGATCAAAGCCGAGACCGGCGCCATCGAGCACTACACGCGGATCGTCGAGGAGACCGACCAGGTCGACCCGGTCACCCAGGACATGACGATCGCGATCCTCCGCGACGAGCAGGCGCACCGCCGCCTCTTCGAGGGCTTCCTGCGCGAGTACGAGATGGAGGGCGCGCCGTAGCCGGCGAGCCGATCGAGCTGCGGCCGGTCGGTCGGGTCGAGTCGCCGCTGAGCGACGCCGCGGCGTCGCCGAAACAGGGCGACGAGGGCGCCCCCGAGGCCTGGATCGCACTCGACCCCGGCGTCGCCGAGGCCGCCGCGGACCTCGCGGTCGGAGACGAGCTGCTGGTCCTCACCTGGCTCGATCGCGCCGATCGCGACGTCCTCGCCGTCCACCCGCGCGACGACGCCAGCCGTCCCCGCCAGGGCGTCTTCGGCACCCGCTCGCCCGACCGTCCCAACCCAATCGGTTTGCACCGCGTCCGCCTGCTCGAGGTCGACGGCACCCGTCTCCGCGTCGCCGACCTCGAGGCCATCGACGGCACCCCGGTCCTCGACCTGAAGCCGGTCCTAGGCGGGGTCGACGAGCGCTGAGGCTCGGGCCAGCAGCAGCGTCCGCTCGCGCTCGTTGGCGGTCATCTCGGCGGCCCGCTCGAACTCGGACCGCGCCTCCGCGGCGCGGCCCAGTTTCTCCAGCAGGTCGCCGCGCACGCTGGGCAGCAGGTGGTAGCGGGCGAGGGCCGGCTCGTCGGCGATCTCGTCGAGCAGGGTCAGGGCCGGCTCCGGCCCGAACGCCATCCCCACCGCGACGGCGCGGTTGAGCTCGACGACGGGGGATGGGGAGACCTGGGCGAGGGCGTCGTAGAGGGCGGCGATCCGCACCCACTCGGTTTCCTCGGCATCGAGCGCCCGGGCGTGGCAGGCGGCGATCGCCGCCTGCAGGCCGTAGGGACCGAGCGGGCCCGGCATCGTTTCCGCCCGCTTCAGCGCCGCCAGCCCGCGGCGGATCAGCAGCATGTCCCAGCGCGAGCGGTCCTGTTCCAGCAGCAGCACCGGCTCCCCGTTCGCCCGGGTGCGGGCGGCGCTGCGCGAGGCCTGGATCTCCAGCAGCGCGATCAGCCCGTGCGCCTCCGGCTCGCGCGGGACCAGCTCGGCGACGATCCGGCCCAGCCGCAGCGCCTCCTCGCAGAGCCCGGGACGGATCCAGTCCTCGCCCGCGGTCGCCGCGTAGCCCTCGTTGAAGACCAGGTAGATCACCTCCAGGACGGCCGGCAGCCGCTCGTCCAGCTCGGTCCCGTCGGGGGTCTCGAACGGGACCCCGGCCGCCGAGAGCGTTCGCTTCGCCCGCACGATCCGCTGCGCCATCGTCGACTCGGTGACCAGGAAGGCGCGGGCGATCTCCGGCGTCGTCAGCCCGCCCAGCAGCTTCAGGGTCAGCGCCACCCGCGCCTCCGTCCCCAGCACCGGGTGGCAGCAGGTGAAGATCAGCGCCAGCAGGTCGTCGCCGATCCCGTGCTCGACCCGGGCCGCGTCCATCGCCATCCGCACCCCGACCTCGCGGACCAGCTCTTCCTGCTTGCGCTCGAAGTTGGTGTTGCGCCGCATCAGGTCGATCGCCCGGTTCTTCGCGGTCGCCATCAGCCAGGCGCCCGGGTTGTCCGGCACGCCCGTCTGCGGCCATTTCTCCAGGGCGACGACGAGGGCGTCCTGGGCGAGGTCCTCGGCGAAGCCGACGTCGCGAACCATCCGGGCGAGACCGGCGATCAGGCGAGCCGACTCGACCCGCCAGACCGTCTCGATCGAGCGCTGCGTCTCAGCCTCGGACACCGGTCCCTACTCGCCTCCCCACTCGCTCTGGTGGGCCTCCTGCAGGTCCTCGGGGAAGTCGGACAGCTCGAAGACGCGGCGCACTTCCACGGTGCAGTCGCGACCGGGGACGCGGCTCGCCCACTCGACCGCCTCCGCCTTGCTGCGCGCTTCGATCAACCAGTAGCCGCCGACCACCTCGCGCGCCTCGGCGAAGGGCCCGTCGGTCACCGTCTGCCGGCCCTCCGAGTCGAAGCCGACCCGGGCGCCCTCGGCGGGCGGGTGCAGGCCGTCGAGCGAGAGCAGCATCCCCGCCTTGCGCAGCTCCTCGTTGTAACGGGTCATCGCCGCCACGTCCTCGGGGGTCGGGTTCCAGTCCTGCTCCTGTTGCCCCTCCGGCAGGCACATGAACATCATGAAACGCATCGCGCTCTCCTTCGCTTCTCGGTTGGCCGGCTCATCGGCCCTCTGCCAAGGCGACGAACGGGCGACCGGGAAATCGACACGCCCCGCGGGTCGGTCGCTACTCGTCGCGCGCGGTGATGCGGAAGGTCGAGACGACCTCGGCCTGGTGCGCCTCCGGGTGGGCGACGTAGGCGCTCGGCCCGCCGCCGAACCAGCCCGAGGCTTCGTTGTCGCCGACGAAGATGCCGGGGTGGCGGTTGCCGTCGGCGTCCTGCACCCAGACCTTGTCGCCCTCCTTGAAGCCGTGGATCTCTTCTGCCATCGCTAGCCCTCCTGGGGGACGAGTTGCTGGACCGCCCAGGCGTTGCCGTCCGGGTCGGAGAAGAAGACGAAGCGGCCCCAGGGGAACTCCTGGACCTCGCTGGCCTCGATGCCGCGCTCGAGCAGCTCGGCACGGGCGGCGTCGGCGTCCGCGACCACCATCTGCAGCCCTTCGAGCGAGCCCGGCGCCATCTCCGAGAGGCCGGTCCCGATCGAGATCGAGGTGGGGGAGCCGGGCGGGGTCAGCTGCACGAAGCGGAGCTCCTCGCCGATCCGGTGGTCGTGTTCGAGCACGAAGCCCGCCTGCGTATAGAAGGCGATCGCCCGGTCGACGTCGGAGACCGGGACGTTGACGAGCTCGAGGCGCCAATCCATGCCCCGAGTCTAGCCGCGCCGAGCGCATCGGTTTCCCCAAGCGGAGCGGTGGGTATCTCTGGCCGCGTCCGTTCGAGCTCGACGAGAGGAGAAGACGATGGTCGGTGGTCTGATTGCCGTGTTGATCGTGATCGCGCTGGTGCTGGTGCTGCTGAAGGTGGCGGTGGCGGGCGGGATTCTCGGCCTGATCGCGATCGTCCTCCTGATCCTGCTCCTGCTCGGGCGGATCTAGCAGCGGCCGAGTCGGGCCAGCTCGGCCCGGTAGGCCCGCATCGAGCCGTGGCTCCAGTCCCCGTGGGTCTGGTGGCGCAGGCTCGGCACCAGCTCGCGGTGGAAGGGCGAGGCGAGGCTCTCGGCATGGCCGATCACGTCGCCGACCGGGATCCCGAACTTGCAGCGCAGCCACTGCGTCAGCCGCAGCGAGGCGCGCAGCTGGCGGCGGTCGTCGAGGACGTCGCCGTCGCCGTAGCCGGCGTGCTCGATCCCGATCGACGTCCAGTTGAGGCCGACCGTGTGCCGGCAGCGGGTGCGCAGGTTGACGAGCCGGAAGATCCGCCCCGAGTCGGCGACGACGAAGTGCGAGCAGACGTTGGGCAGCTCGCCCAGCTCGACGTCGGGAACGTCGGGGGCGAAGGTGTTGAAGATGCCGCGGGCGCTGCCGACCTGGGCCATGTGCTCGACGATCGTCCGGGGCCGGCGCAGTCGCCAGGTCCGTTCCCCGTAGTGGCGCTCCGAGTAGGCCGCCATCTCGCGCTTGCGTTTCGGCCCGAAGGGGATCGGCCAGAGCCCGATCGCCGGCCGCGTCGCGCTCGTCGTCGCCGCAGCGCCTGCCGGGCCGTCCGCGGGTGCGGCGGTGGGGCCGGTCGCGAGCGCCAGGCCGGTCAGCGCCAGCAGCGCCGCCGCGGCGCCGAGGGCGCGCCTCAACCGCGGAAGGCGGCGAGCGCCTCGTCGCGGCTGGGATGGATCGAGAGCGAGCTGGAGAGGCCGGACAGCTCGAGCAGCCGTCGCACCTGGTTGTTGAGCCCGCAGAGCGCGAAGCCGCCGTTGTCGCCGATGCCGGCGCCCGGCTCGCCGTCGAGCCGCTGCCAGGCGCGAACCAGCAGGGCGATCCCGGTCGAGTCGATGAACTCGCAGGCGGAGAGGTCGATCAGCAGGCCGCCGCCGCTCGACAGCGCCATGTCGAGCGGCCCTTCGAGCTGCGGCGCCGTGCCGAGGTCGAGCTCGCCGCTGACGCTGAGCACGCAGACGTCGCCGACCTGCTCGTTGGCGACTTCGAACGGGGTGGGGCTTACGTTGGGGGCTTCAGAGGACATGGGAATTGCTGAGCAAAATCCGGGGTTGCGATGCTATCGCAGGGAGGGCTACTCTCTTTTCAGTAAACCGATCGAACGGTGTCCGGGGAAGGGAGCGAGATGAGCGTCGGCGCGATCGTCGTCTTAGCTGTGGCCGTGGGCGTCCTCGCGGTACTGCTGATTCGGGCCCGTGCTCGCGCCGAGCGCGTCGCCCGCCGCTTCGAGGTGCTCGAGGAGATCGCCGCCGTCGCCGACCGCGGCGGCACCGTCGAGCAGACCCTGAGCGGGATCAGCGAGGTCCTGGTCCCGTCGATCGCCGACTTCTGCATGATCGACGTGATCTCCGAAGGGCGGGCCCGCCGCGCCGCCGTGCGGGTCGCGCCCGGCGCTCCCGCAGGCCTCGACGACGACCTCACGCAGCGCCAGCCCTCGCTGCCCGCGGAGATGCTCGGCCCGGCCGAGCGCGAGCCGGCCGCCCGGCTGCGCGAGCGCGTCTCCGAGGCCGACCTGCGCGAGCTCGCCCACGACCCGGAGGACCTCGAGTTCCTGCGCGGGATCGGGATGGGCTCCTTCGTCAACTCGCCGCTGCGGGCGCGTCAGCGCACCACCGGCGCGCTCACCCTCGGCGTCGCCTGGTCGGGCCGGCGCTACCGCGCCGAGGACGAGCGCTTCGTCCGCGTCCTCGGCGGCCGCGTCGCCCTCGCCCTCGACAACGCCGGCCTTTTCACCGACCTCGGCCGCTCCGAGCGGGCCCGGGCGGAGATCGCCGAGACCCTGCAGCGCGGCCTGCTGCCGCCGCCGCTGCCCCACATCCGCGGCTGGTCGGCGGCGGCGATGTACCGGCCGGCCGGGGCCGAGAACGAGGTCGGCGGCGACTTCTACGACGCCTTCCCGGTCGCCGGCGGCTGGATGCTGGTGATCGGCGACGTCACCGGCCGCGGCGCTCGCGCCGCCTCGATCACCGGCCAGGCCCGCTACACGCTGCGCACCGCCGCGGCCCTCACCGGCGATCCCCTGGTCGCCCTCTCGACCCTCAACCGGGCCCTGCTCGCCCGCCGCGACTCGGCGCTCTGCAGCGTCGCCGCCTTCACCCTCTCCGAGGACCCCGACCAGCCGGTGCGGCTGGCGGTCGCCGGCCACCCGCCGCCGCTGCTGATCGACGGCGAGGCGGTCTCCGAGACGGTCGAACCGGGCCCGCTGCTGGGAGCCTTCGCCGGCGCCGAGTGGCGGCTGGAGCGGGCGGCGATCGCACCGGGCCAGCAGCTGGTGGTGATCACCGACGGGATCACCGAGGCCTGCGGGGCCAGCGGCCGCTTCGGCGAGGAGCGCCTGCACGCCGAGCTGGCCGGGGCGACCAGCCCGGTGATCGCCGTGCAGCGGCTGGAAGGCGCTCTGCACGCCTTCACCGAGGGCCGCCTGGTCGACGACGCGGCGATCCTGGCGCTGGCCCGCAGCAGCGCCGAGGCCGGCGAGGAGACCGACGACAGGCTCGGCACCCTGCGTCCGCTCGCCGCCGCCTAGGAGGGATTCGCGAAACTCCCGCCCACGCCTGCCGGCCGCGCAGCGGCATAGAGTCGTCCCATGGCCGAGCCGCACCGGGTCCTGGTCGAGCGCCTCTTCGACGCCTTCAACCGCCGCGACGAGGCAGCGATCGTCGACCTCTGCGATCCCGGCCTCGAGTTCTTCCCGGTCACGGCCGAGCAGCTGGGACGTGCCGCCGCCTACGTCGGGCCCGAGGGCCTGCACGAATACCTCGACGACATCGGCCGGGTCTGGGACGAGCTGCTGATCCTGCCCAAGCAGGTCGAGAGCCGGGGCTCCCGGATCCTGGTCCGCGGCCGCGTCTATCTGCGCAGCCACGAGCTGGGGATCCGCGACATGCCAGCGGCCTGGATCTGGGAGCTCGACGGCGATCGCTTCGTCCGCGGCGAGGTCTTCGTCGAGCCCGAGCAGGCGGCCGCTCGTTTCGGTGCCGGGGGCGCGGGGTAGCCGGGGCATTCGAGCGGGCGATATACCCTCGTGCCCGCATGAAGGACCCCTCGAGCATGAAAGACGACCGACTCGGCCTCCTGATCACGATCCCAGCCAAGCCGGAGAACGTCGCGGTCGTACGGCACGCGGTGGCTGGCCTGGCCGAGCAGCTGGGTATGCGGGAACCGTCGATCGGGGACCTCAAGACCGTCGTCACCGAGGCCAGCATGAACGTGGTCGTCCACGCCTACGGCGGCGAGGCGCCCGGTCCACTGCAGATCGAGGCCAGCGCCGAGGGCGACGGCCTGACCGTGACGGTGCGCGACTTCGGTCGCGGCATCCGCCCCAACGCCGGCGACGAACGCCAGAGCCTGCGGATCGGCCTGACCCTGATCGCCGCCCTCTCCAGCAGCTTCTCGATCTCCGGTGGGCTCGGCAAGGGGACCGAAGTGTCGATGCACCTGCTGTTCGACCCCGACGCCACCGACGGCGACGTCGCCGACGCCGACGCCGGGGTGGCGCCCTCGCCCGAGGAGGCGGACCTGCGGATCGAGGGGACGCGGATCGTCGCCCCGGTCCTGGAGCGCGTGATCGGCGCCCTCGCCGCCCGTCACCCGATCGGGATCGACCGCCTCAACGACGTCCTCCTGCTCGCCGACGCGGTCTCCGACGGCGCTCCGCGGGCCTTCGACGCCGCGCCCTACCGCTTCGCGGTCGGCGACGGCGACGGCGGCATCGACCTCCGGGTCGGGCCGCTCCCGGAGGGCGCCAGCGAGCGCCTGCGCGAGAGCCTCTCGCTGCCCGAGGTCGGCGGCTCGCTGGAGACGCTGGCCGACCAGGTCAGCGTCGAGGACGGCGAGGCCGGCGAGTACTTCGTCGTCCGCTTCCACGGCGCCCCGGCCTAGGAATCGACCGGCGCCACGCATGGGCGCCGCCCGGCCTGGGTAGGGGGCTGCCGATGCCCGAGAAGCCCGAGGCGCGGCAGCTGTTGGGTTGGCAAGCCCCCTTCGGGCTCGTCTCCGTCTATCTCGGCGTCGACCCGGCCGACCGCGGTGGCGCCTGGCGCGCCCGCCTCGGCAACGGCCTCGACCGGCTCCGCGAGGCGGCCGCCGACGCCGCGCACGAGCGCAAGCTGGCGCTGCGGGCGACCGCCGACCGCATCGCCGCTCGCTTCGAGCGCGTCGAGCCGCCGCTGCCCCGCGGCTTCGCCGGCTTCGTCGAGGTCGCCGAGCAGCCGGCTCGGGAGCGTTGGCAGTCGTTCCACCTGGCGCCCCGCCCGGTCGCCGAGGTCGAGCTCGGCGACCAGCCGACGCTGGCGCCGCTGCTCGACCTCCACCGCCGCTCCCGAACCCGCGCGGTCGCGGTCGTCTCGACCGAGCACGTTCGCCTGCTCGGCTGGGCGCCGGGCGAGTGCGAGGAGCTGGCGGACTGGGAGCTGACCCTGTTCAGCGACGACTGGCGCGAGCGCAAGGCGCAGCGACCGTCCGACCCGGCCGGGGGACAGGGCCCCGGCGCTTCCGGGCACGACCAGTACGACCAGCGGCTCGACGCCAACCGCGGGCGCTTCCTGGTCGAGTGCGGCCGCCGCGCCGCCGCCCTCGTCCGCGAGCGCCATTGCGAGGAGCTGCTCGGCTTTGGGCCGACGGCCTCCGTGCAGCGCTTCCGCGACGGCCTCGGGAGCGCCCCGCCGCGCTTCCTGGCCGGTCCCGCCCGGGACCTGATCGCGGTCCCGGCCGGCGAGCTCGGCGTCCTCGTCGCGGTCGTGGCGGAGCAGACCGAGGTCGAGAGCGACCGCGAGCTGGCCGAGCGCGCCCTCGCCGCCGCTCGCGGTGGCGGCCGCGGCAGCGCCGGGCTCGACGAGACGGCGGTGGCGCTCGAGGAAGGGCGCGTCGAGCATCTCCTCCTCGACGGCGGCAGCGCCGACGGGGCCGCCGCCTCCTTCGAGCGGCTGGTTCGCGCTGCCCTCGCGACCGACGCGGCCGTCACCTGTGTCTCGCCCGGCGCCGCCGGGGCCCTGGCCGGCAGCGACGGCGTCGCCGCCCTGCTCCGCTACTGACCCGGCTCGCGTTCCTCGATCTGTTCGCGGATCCGCCGCAGGGTGTCGCGGAGGATGCGGGAGACGTGCATCTGCGAGAAGCCGATCCGCTCGGCGATCTGCGACTGCGTCAGGTCGTCGACGAAGCGCAGCCGCAGCACCGTCCGCTCGCGCTCGTCGAGGCCGGGCAGCGCCGCTTCCAGCGCCGCCTTGCCCTCGACCAGCTCGTAGCCGCCGTCCTCTTCTCCGATCCACTCCGCGGCCGGCGCTTCCTCGGGGTCTTCGGCGCTGGCCGGCCGGTCGAGCGAGAGCGGCCGGCGATTGTGGTTGGCCTCCAGCGCCTCCAGCACCTCGCTCTCCCCGACCTGCAGGCGGCCGGCGATCTCGGCCACCGACGGCGAGCGCTGCAGCTCGCGGGTCAGCGTCGCCACCGCCTTGTCGACGTCGGCCAGGCGGTCGTGGAGGCTGCGCGGCACCCGCACCGTCCAGACGCGGTCGCGGAAGTGCCGTTTCAGCTCGCCGAGGATGGTCGGCGAGGCGAAGGCGGTGAAGGGCACGCCGCGGCTCGGGTCGAAGCGGTCGATCGCGTTGACGAGGCCGAGGCTGGCCACCTGCAGGAGGTCGTCGAAGGACTCGCTGGCGCTGCGGTAGCGCTGGGTCAGCTTGCTGGCGAAGGGCAGGTAGCGGCGGATCAGCTCGTTGCGCACCGCCGGCTCGTGCCCCGCCTCGAAGCGGGCCCAGAGGCGCTCCTCGCTGGCCAGGTGCAGCTCGGGGTCCGATGCCGAGCTCCAGGTCTGTAGCTGACGCCGCGCCGCGGGAACTCCCTTCTCTCTCCAGGCCGATTTGGAGGCTGCGGGGCCGTCCCTTGACCCCACCGGCAGCCGGTCATAGCGGGGTACCCGCAGCGGCCGACCGGCAAAACCGCCGCGTCGCCCTGCCTGACCCGGATTCGATTCCCCAGAAGTGGGTAGTTGACTTACGCGATTGAGATTGCGAGGGCCGCCCGGCCCGAGCCCCAGCGGCTTTCACCGGTTTGTTCGCCCGGTTCCCGCTCGGGTTTACGACCAACCGCTTCGGCGGCGAGGCGTTCGAGCCGGGCGGCTTTTCTCTTCGTTGGCGGAGCGCCTGCGATTGCGCTCTCCCGAACGGGGTAAGCGGGCGCCATGTCATCGATCAGAAGCACCATCGCCCGCAAAGCCGTCAAGGCAACCGCCAAGCACACCGCCCACGGCACCGCCTCGAAGCTGCGTCGCGATCCGGTCCGGGCTGCGACCCTGCTCGCGGTCGGCGCCCTGCTCGGCGCCTGTGCCGGCTGGACGGCGGGCCGTGGCCACGCCGCGCCGTCCGCCGGCTGAGCCCTTCGGGCGGAGGCGATGCCCGGCTACCCAGCGGGGGACCGCTAAACGCCGTTGCGCGACGCTCGGTCGCCGCGTTTGGCCGTGAGGGCGCGGGGGTACCCAGCGGGCATGCCAGCCGACGAAGAGCTGATCGCGGAAGAGGAGGAGGCCGCCGCCGCCGAAGCCGCGCGGATCGGCGGGAACGTCCCCCGCGACGAGGAGGACCCTGCCAAGCAGCCGCTGACGGAGGCGGGGGAGGGCGAGGCCGAGGGGTTCGAGCTGGCCGAGAAGGATCTCGAGGAGATCGCCAGCCACGGCGATCGCCGTGGCTTCCCCGACGACGTCCCCTCACGGCCCGAGCAGCGCTCGCAGGCCGAGTACGGCGAAGCCGATCAGGTCATCAAGGAGGACGAGTGATGAGCCCGCGACTGCTTGCCATCGTCACCGACCCGCTGGAAGGGCGCGAGCCGATCGAGGAGCTGCGTCGCACCGCCAACGGCGACGGGCTCGAGGTCCGGGTCGTCGTCCCGGCCGTCCCCGAGACCGCCTTCCGCGACCTGATGGGAGACGTCGACGAGCCCGCCCGGCACGCCCACGACGTCCTCGACGCCTCCCTGGCGACCCTGCGCCGCCAGGGAATCGCGGCCTCCGGCGAGGTCGGCGACTCCGACCCGGTGCTCGCCGCCCAGGACGCGCTGCGCGAGGCCGCGGCCGACGAAGTGCTGATCTTCGAGCACGGCGGCGAGCAGGCTCCCTGGTTCGAGGACGGCCTCTTCGAACGCGCCCAGGAGGAGCTGGAGCCGCCGCTGCGGATGGTCGTGGTCGAGCCCGCCGCCGACGGCGGTCACGTCGTCGACGTCGAGCGGGCGGGGGCCGGCACCGAGAACCTCGAGGCTGACGAAGAGATCGACACCGCCTACTTCCCCGGCCTCTCGCGCGCCGACCTCAGCGGCATCGTGATCGGGATCGCCGGGACGATCGCGGCCGCGGTCCTGGCGGCAGCCGGCGCCGTCGAGGCCAGCACGGTCTCGGGCTGGCATGCCGCCGCGGTCCTGATCGCGATCGGGCTGGCCCTGGTCAACCTCGCTCACGTCGTCGGCCTCACCCTCTTCGAGAGCGTCCGCTATCGCGGCAGCTTCGCCAAGTTCTTCCACCGGGCCTCGCTGCTGCTGACCCCCACCGGCGTTCTCGTCAACCTCCTCATCCTCCTGCTCGCATAGCCCGCCGTAGGCAGGCGTCGGTCGCCAGTCAGGATTCTTTTATGTTTATTTGAGCTTCCCGGTTAGCGTGTGCGGTGGCGATGGCTGGGTCCTTCACCCCGTTCCACCGCGGCGGCTCGGGGTCGCCGATGGTTTGCCTGCACGGATTCGTCGACACCTGGCGGACCTGGGAGCTGGTGCTGCCCGCGCTCGAAGAGTGGCATGACGTCTTCGCGCCTACCCTGGCCGGCCACGCCGGCGGGCCGCCACTCGGCGAGGAGATCACCGAAACGGCCCTGATCGACGCCGCCGAGCGGGCGATGGACGAAGCCGGGATCGAGACCGCCCACCTGGTCGGCTGCTCGCTGGGCGGCTACATCGCCCTGCGGCTCGCCGAACGCGGGCGGGCGGAGACGGTCGTCGCTCTCGCCCCGGCCGGGGGCTGGGCGGAGGGCGACCGCTCCTATCGCGAGACGCTCGCCTTCTTCACGGCGATGCGGGACCTGCTCGAGGCGGCCGTCCCGCACGCCGACGCGATCATGTCGACCCCCGAGGGCCGCCGCCGCGCTTCCGAATTCGCCACTGTCAACTGGGAGCACCTGCCGGCCGACCTGCTCGCCCACCAGCTGCGGGGGGCGGCGGGCTGCCGCGCCGCGGTGCCCTTGATCGAGTACGCCGAGACCCACGGCTGGGACTTCGACCCCGAGCGGATCGCCTGTCCGGTGCGGGTCGTCTGGGGCACCGCCGACCGCTTGATGCCCTGGCCCGCCGCCGCGGCCCGCTACCGCAACGAGTGGCTGCCGCTGGCCGACTGGGTTCTCCTCGACGACGTCGGCCACGCGCCGCAGATGGACGTGCCGGTGGAGACGGCGAAGCTGATCCTCGGCTTCACCTCATGAGGCGCCGACCCGGCCGCGGTCGCGCAGCGCCGCCAGCACCTCCTCGGCCAGCTGCGAGCCGTCCTCGGGTCGCAGCGGCGTCGCGTGGATGTGCAGGACGACGCCGTCGCGGTCGATTTCCTCGAGCGAGACGCTGGGTCGGTAGCGGGTCGGCACGGTGATCGCCCGCAGCAGTTGTTCCTCGACCTGTCGCGGGCTGGCGTCGCCGTCGAAGCGAGCCCTCAGGTCGACTTTCTCGGGCTCCCGCAACGGCACCACGACGAGGGTGACGAGGACGCTGTTGGGGACCAGCAGCCGGTCGGCGCCCTGGACCAGGGTCGCGTAGAAGAGCCCGAGCGAGCTGACCGTTCCCTCGATCGAGCCGGCCAGGGCGCCGCCGACCAGCCGCACCCGTTCGCCGACCCGGAAGGGGCGGGTGCTCTGCAGGACGATGCCGGCGAAGAGGCCGCCGAGCGTCTGCTGGGCGGCGAGGCCGAGGACGATCGCCGTGAAGGCGCCGCCGACCGCCAGCGCCGCCGCGTTGACGCCGGCGATGCGCAGCGCCACGACCACCACCAGGGCCATCGCGAAGAGACGGATGACGAAGCCGACGGTCCCCGCGGTGGCCGGGTTGAGGCGGCGATAGAGCTGCGGCGAGACGCCGCGGACCAGCCAGTGCGTCGCCACCGAGCCGACGATGACGAGGATGGCGACGGTGCCGATCCGCACCCACTGCCCGTAGCCGGGGAAGAGGCTGTGGCGGTTGTAGTAGACGACCAGGGTCGCCGCCAGCAC
>Ga0190271_10000219_pt1 | contig 28372 bp, 29 predicted proteins | sample Popmic356T_FD_133747 | JGI IMG/M metagenome (GOLD analysis project Ga0190271, IMG submission 133747) | Populus adjacent soil microbial communities from riparian zone of Weber River, Utah, USA - 356 T | ecosystem: Environmental > Terrestrial > Soil > Riparian zone | place: USA: Utah | collected...
CCTGGCGGTCCTCGCCGCGGTGGATGGCGTCGCGGTCGGCACCGATCATTTTGACGCCGTACTTTTTGAGGATGCCCTTGTCGAAGCAGGCCATGCCGGTATTGAGGCCGGTCTGTCCGCCGAGGGTGGGGAGGAGCGCATCGATGGGCGTGCCGTTTTGTTTCTCGCGTTCGAGGATTTTCTCGACGGCTTCCGGCGTGATCGGCTCGATGTAGGTGGCATCGGCGAACTCCGGGTCGGTCATGATCGTGGCGGGATTGGAATTGACCAGGATCACCCGGTATCCCTCGGCCCGCAGCACCTTGGCCGCCTGGGTGCCCGAGTAGTCGAACTCGCAGCCTTGCCCGATGACGATCGGCCCTGAGCCGATCAGCAGGATCGAACGTAAGTCGCGTCTCGCCGGCATCAGCCGCTCTCTCCTTCGATCATCCGGGTGAATTGGTCGAACAGACCTCGGGCATCGCGCGGCCCGGGGGCGGACTCGGGGTGGTACTGGACGGAAAATGCAGGGACATCTACGAGTTGCATTCCCTCCAGGGTCCCGTCGTTCAGGTTCTGATGGGTGGGGATCAGGGGGCCGAACCGGCTCTCGACGACCTCGGGCAGGAGGTCCGGGCCCGCCAGACCTGCCCGCTCGGGCCTCGTCCGGCCTGCCAGCGACCACATGTCCACCGCGAAGCCATGGTTCTGGGCGGTGATCTCGACCTTGCCGTCTGCGAGGCGACGCACCGGGTGATTGCCCCCGTGATGCCCGAAGGGGAGCTTGTAGGTGGTGGCGCCGACTGCGAGGCCGAGCACCTGATGTCCGAGGCAGATCCCGAATAGTGGAACCTTGCCCAGCAGGCCGCGCAACGTCTCTGTCGCCGTCACCAAGGGCTCCGGGTCACCAGGCCCATTGGAGACGAAGACGCCATCGGGTGACAGGGCGAGCACCTGATCCGCGCCGGTTCCCGCCGGCACCACCTCGACCTCGAACCCGCGCCCGGTCAGGTTGGTCAGGATGTCGCGTTTCATGCCGAGATCGATCGCCACGACCCGGCCCCGCCGCGTGCCGACTGCGTCCAGCGTGTAGGCGTGGTCGGTGGTGACCGAGGAGGCCAGGTCCTGGCCGACCATCGAGGGCGCTGAGGATGCCATGTCGAGCAGCTCGCGCTCATCGACGCCTACACCCACCGCGACGGGCATGGCGCCACGGTCCCGGATGTGTCTGGTCAGGCGCCGGGTGTCGACGTCTGCGACGGCGACTACTCCGTGTGTCCGCAGGTAGTCACCCAGTGCCCCCTGGGACCGCCAGTTGGAATCCCGTCTCGACATGCTGCGAACGACGAAGCCGGACACCGCCGGGCGGGAGGACTGGTCGTCTCCATCGTTCACGCCGTAGTTGCCGATATGCGAGGAGGTCATCACGACCACCTGCCCGGCGTATGACGGGTCGGTCAGGATCTCCTGATACCCGGTCATCGAGGTGTTGAAGACGGCCTCGCCGGTGGTGACTCCGGCAGCGCCTACCGAGCGACCCCGGAACACCTCACCGTCCGCCGTGCACAGCAGCGCTCGCTCGACCTCCATCACTCGACTCGCCTCACAGGCGAGCTCCTTCATATGAGATCCGGCCCTCATAGATGGTGGTCAGCACCCTGCCAGTCATCTCCATTCCGGCAAATGGGCTGTTCTCCGACTTTGAGGCGAACGAGCCGGGGACCCATCGCCGATCCGGGTCGAACAGGACCAGGTTGGCGGGTGACCCGGGCACGATCTCGTGACCCTGCCGGCCCAACCCGGCTATGCGTGCCGGGGCGATACTCATGCGTTCGAAGAAAGTTCGCTGATCGTCGCCCAGCGCATGTGAGGCAACGACCGCCGCTGCGGTCTCGAGACCGATCACGCCTCGTGGTGCCTCCTCGAAGGGGACCGCTTTCTCTACAGCCGTGTGTGGGGCATGATCTGTGGCAACTGCGTCGATAACGCCCTCCCGGAGCGCCGATCGCAGTGCTGCCTTGTCGTCGGCGCCACGCAAGGGCGGGTACATCTTCAAATTCGGGTCGAGACTCTCGACGGAGGACTCGTCCAGCGCCAGATGGTGGGGGGTCACCTCCGCCGTGACCGACAGGCCCGCCGCCCGGGCATCCCTGATGAGATCAACCGAGCGGGCGGTCGAAACGTGCTGGATGTGGAGGGAAGCACCCGTCTCGGCGGCGATGGCAATGTCCCTGGCGACGATCAGGTCCTCGGCGATGCCTGGTAGCCCGACGATCCCCAGGCGCGATGAGATCATCCCTTCGTGCATATGACCGTCGCCGGCGATCGAGCGATCCTCGGCATGCTCAGCAACCAGGGCACCGGGTAGATCGCTCAGATATGCCATGACCCTTCGCAGCAGCCCCGCCTCGGGCACCGCATCGCCGTCATCGCTGAAGATTCTGACCCCCGCTTCATACATTGCGTCGAAGTCGGCCATCTCCTTACCGGCTCGCTCCTTGGTCAATGTCCCGGCCACGACGATTTCCATGGTGTCGACGGCCCGGGCCTGCTCGACAGCGGCCGTGGCAGACAACCCGCCGTCGACCGGCGGGCTCGTGTTGGGCATCGCCACCATGGCGGTGAAGCCACCCGCAGATGCTGCGCGGGCGCCGGATCCCACGTCCTCCTTCCAGGTCTGACCGGGGTCGCGGAGATGGACATGGAGATCCACGAGGCCCGGGCCGAGCCAGGATCCGTCCGCATCGATCACCTTGGCACCGTTGGTGACCGGCTCGGTTCCGACCGAGGTGATCGTGTCGCCCTCGATGACGACGGTCGATTGCTCGATGCCATTGGCCCGAAGCACCCTGGCATTTCGTATGACGATCATCCCGAACCACCCAGAGCCTCGGTGATCACGGCCATGCGCACGGGCACCCCGTTGGCGACCTGCTCGAGGATGAGCGATCTATCCCCATCAGCAGCGGCGTCGTCGATCTCCACCCCGCGGTTGATCGGCCCAGGATGCATGACGACGGCGGCGGGCTTGAGCATCGACAAACGCTCCATGTTGATCCCGTATCGCCGGGCAAAACCTCCATCTCCCGGGATCTCGGCCGAGGCGCCACGCTCGGTCTGTATCCGGAGCAGGTAGACGACATCGACATCACCGAGCTCGTCGTCGAGCTCGGTGCTCACCCTGACACCCCAGGGGTTGTCACTGGGGAGGAAGGGAGTCGGCCCGACCAGGGTCAGCTCCATTCCCAGCGTCGGCAACGCCTCGAGATGCCCCCGGGCGACCCTGCTGTTGCGAATATCGCCAACGATCGCCATCCGAAGCCCATCGAGATGACCGAACTCCTGGCGAAGAGTTAGGGCGTCTATGAGCGTCTGCGTCGGATGCTCTGTCCTCCCGACACCGGCGTTGATCACAGGGCGCCCCGACCATTTGGCCGCCAGCTGCGCCGCGTCGGCCAGCCAGTGGCGAATGACGAACAGATCGGTTCCGATGGCGGTGAGGGTGAGGATCGTGTCCCTGAACGACTCGCCTTTGACTGTCGACGACAGATCGGGGCTGAGGTCCATCACGTGTGCGCCCAAGAGATGCGCCGCCCTTTCGAAGGAGAGCCTGGTCCGGGTCGATGGCTCGAAGAAGGCGGTCGTGACCGTTGCCCCGGACAGGTCGCTCGACACCGGGCTGCCGACATAGCTCTGGGCACGATCGAGGAGACCCTCCAGATGCGCCCGGTCCATCCCACGGAGGCTGATGAGGCCCTGTTGCGTCATGCCGCTCATGCCACTCCATTCCTCTCCACCCAGACTCCTTCGTCGCGGTCAACTGGAGGCAGCCGAACCCGCACGACCTCCTCGTGGCTGGTGGGGAGGTTCTTTCCGACATAGTCAGCCCTGATCGGAAGCTGACGATGGCCGCGATCGACCAGGACCGCCAGTTCGGTCTGGCGGGCCCTGCCAATGTCGGACAGGGCATCGAGGGCGGCGCGTACGGTCCGGCCCGTGTAGAGGACGTCGTCGACCACGATGACACTGCGGTCTGAGATATCGGCGGGGATCTCGGTCACGGCCGCCTCATGACCCGGACGGAGGGCACGGTCGTCCCGGTATTCGCCGATGTCGAGCTCACCGACAGGGACTTCGACTCCTTCGAACTCGGCAATGAGGTCGCCGAGGAGACGGGCCAGGTGTACGCCCCGGGTGTGGATGCCGACGATCACGGCAGATTCGGCGCCACGATGGCGCTCGAGGATCTCATGGGCGATGCGGCGAACGGCTCGCTGGATGTCCTGGCCGTTCATCACCTGGGGCATCGGCTCGACGCCGATGGGACGCTGCCCATCTGTCTCCTTCCCGGCCTCACCGGACCGTGTTTTAAAGGCAAGACGACCTTAGCCGGACGGATGGTGTCCCCCAACCGGAGTCCCCCCTCCCCGCCTCCGGAGGTATTCCCCCCTCCGGGGTGAACCGGTCAGCTTCGCGCCTCTCGCGCCAATGCCGCGAGAACCCCGTTGACGAATGCGCCGGAGCGCTCGGTGGAGTAGGTCTTGGCGAGGCGCACTGCTTCGGACACGACTACCGCCGTCGGCGTGTCCGGTGCGTGACGCAGCTCGAACAGTCCGAGACGAAGGATTGACCGGTCGATTACTGGCATCCGGGCCACGCTCCAGTGCTCGGAGGCGGATTCGATCTCGTTGTCCAGCTCCTCTCTGTTCTCTAGGACCCCATGAACGAGCGTCCCGACCTTCCCGGTCAGGTCCTCGGTGTCGGAGCTGTCACCTGTGATCTCGGCCTGATACAGGGCCTGGAGGGCCAGGTCTCGCGGCTCGTCCTGGCTCATACCCGGGTCAGGTACTCCCCCGACCGGGTATCGACCTTGACCCGGTCGCCCTGCTCGACAAAGAGGGGGACCTGGATCTGGATCCCGGTCTGGAGGGTGACCGGCTTGGTGGCTCCCGTCCTGGTGTCGCCCTTTACCGCCGGCTCGGCGTAGGTCACTTCGAGCTCGACTGACGCCGGCAACTCCACGGCGATCGGCGTACCGCGATAGAGGGAGAGACTCGCGGTCATCCCCTCCACCAGGAAACCGGCGGCGCCTCCGACGTCATCGCCGCTCAGGGCAAGCTGGCCGAAGTCGTCGAGGTTCATGAAGTGAAATCCGAGATCGTCCCGGTACAGATACTGGTGGTCCCGTCGATCGATGATCGCCTGGTCCACGTTCTCGTCGGCCCTGAAGGTACGGTCGAGCACCTGGCCGGTTTCCAGGTTCTTCAGCTTCATCCGGACGAAGGCCTTGCCCTTGCCCGGCTTGACGTGTTGGTACTCGACGATGGTGAACAAGCCGTCGCTCAACTGGAGCGCCATCCCTGGCCTGACGTCGTTGGTGCTGATCATGATGCCCGCAGTGTGGTCCGACGCACGGGGGAAGATAAACCCGGTCAGAGACCGACGGCATCGAGGCCCAACTCGAGGTCGGCGACCTCGACATGCTCGACGACCGGGTCAGCGAGTGCCCGGAGGAGGACCATCCGCATCCCGCTGGAGTCACGCTTCTTGTCGAGGCGAAGGAGGTCCTCGACCCGCGCTCGCTCCAGGCCATCGACCCTGGTGGGGAGGCCGAGACCGGCGATTGCAGCTGCCATCCGGTCCAGACCCTGGAAACGGAGTTTTTCTTCCGAGATTCGGCCGGCGGCGATCATGCCTACGGCCACCGATTCGCCATGGGACAGAGGCGAGGCGTACTCGATGGCGTGCCCGATCGTATGCCCGAAATTCAGGATCGTACGTAGACCCGACTCCCGCTCGTCCTCTCCAACCACCCTGACCTTCACAGCCGCGGCCTTGGTGACGACTTCCTCGAGGGGGGCGTTCTCGCCTTCCTGCTCCAGCAACTCGAAGAGTTCCCTGTCACCCACCAGACCCGTCTTGAGGGCCTCGGCCAGGCCCTCGCGGCGCAGGGTCGTCGGGAGCTCTTCCAGGATGGTCACATCGACGATCACCCTCGTCGGGTGCCAGAAGACACCGACCAGGTTCTTGCCGGCCAAATTGACGCCGGTCTTGCCGCCGATGGAGGCGTCTACTGCGGCGAGAAGGGTGGTCGGCACATGTACGACCTCCACTCCACGGAGCCAGGTTCCGGCGACGAACCCGGCAAGATCTGATACCGACCCACCGCCGACACCCACGATGGTGTCGTGGCGACCGAGACCGAACCTGGCCAGGGCCTCATAGACCGAGCCGGCGACCACCAGGGTCTTGGCCTCCTCCCTGTCGGGGAGGCCGATCACCTCGACGTGAAGATCCTCGTCTCGCAAGTGGCGCGCCACGTCGAGGGCCAGATGAGTAGCGCCGGGCTGGGTGAGCAGGGCTACCCGTTCACGGTCGGAGCGCGCCGGTAGGATTGGGTAGGGCAGGCCTCGCCCGACGACCAACTCTGTCTTGCCCGCGACGATCAGGGCGTCCACGCCGTCATTTCCCCGGTCGGTCGGATAGGCCAGACCGGTATCGGTCGGCAGCGGCGACGAACTCGTCGACGGTGTCGCCACCGAACTTCCTCTGGAACTCGGCGGCCAGGATGAAGGCTGACATCTGTTCGCCGACCACACCGGCCGCGGGGACGGCACAGACATCGGACCGCTCTCTTACTGCGTCGGCGGGCTCGCCGGTGGTCATGTCCACGGTCCGCAAGGGTCGCATCAAGGTCGAAATCGGCTTCATGGCCCCCCGCACCCGGATCGTCTGACCATTGCTGATCCCACCCTCCGTGCCCCCGGCGCGGTTGGTGGGTCGGGTGAGGAGGCCATCGTCGAGGAGGATCTCGTCGTGAGACTTCGACCCGGGCAAGGCGGCGACCTCGAAGCCGTCGCCTATCTCAACCCCTTTGATGGCCGGGATCGACATGATGGCCGCGGCGAGCAGCGCGTCGAGGCGGCGGTCGTAGTGGACATGCGAGCCGATCCCCGGCGGTACCCCGAAACCGAGCACCTCGAACACCCCTCCCAACGTGTCGCGTTGCTCTTTGGCGTCCTCGATGGCCGCGATCATCGCTGCCTCGGCAGTGGGGTCCAGACAGCGGACCGGGCTGTCGTCGATGCGGTCCTGGTCCTCGGGTCCGGGTGTCGGCCCCTCAGTCGATGCGGGGCCGATGGCCACAACGTGGCTGAATACGCGTACCCCCACGGTCGCCAGGAAGATCTTGGACAGAACCCCGGCCACAGTCCGGGCCGCAGTCTCCCGAGCGGAGGCGCGCTCGAGGATGTCCCTTGCGTCGTCGGTCCCATACTTGAGCATGCCTGCCAGATCGGCATGTCCGGGCCGAGGTCGGGTCACCGACTTCTTGGACGGGGCCGGTTCCGGGCTCATCTCCTCGGACCACCTCGGCCACTCGGTGTTGCGAATCAGCACCGCAACCGGGGAGCCAAGGGTCCGACCGTGCCTGATGCCGCCGAGGATCTCGATCTCGTCCCTCTCGATGGCCATGCGCTTACCCCGCCCGTAGCCCATGCGGCGCCGGGCCAGTTCGCCGGTGATCTGCTCGGGCATCACTTCGAGCCCGCGAGGGAGCCCTTCCACGATGGTCACCAGCCCGGGGCCGTGTGACTCACCGGCGGTCATGAAGCGCAGCATGGCCAGATGCTACGTCGGGATCGGGAAAGCTCCGAGCCCTACCAGCACGATGGCGACCCAAGCACCGAGGATCATTGCCGGCCCATAAGGCACCTCCGCCCGCATCGCGTCACGAACCGATCCCGCCTGGCCTCCAGTCCTTCTTTCCCTCGACCTCGCGACCAGCCCGGCGCCCAGGGCCGCGATCGAGATGACACCGCCGATGAGAGCAGTGAGGAAGACACTCCAACCCAGCGCGCCCCAGGAGAGATAGGCGGTGAACACTCCGAGCTGGGCCGACAGCTTCACGTCCCCGTAGCCAAACCCTCGGCCCCGCACCAGCAGGAACACGAGATTCGTGCCGGCGAAGTAGGCCAGGCCCCCGAGGACTGCCCTGACCCAGGCTTCCACGTTGGCATCGGCCAGCGACGCCGCGCCGAGGGCCAGGACGAGAACGACGGTCCCCCGGATGTTCAATCGATCGACGATCCGAAACGCATCGACGTCGGTGATCCCGAGAGCGAGCGTGAGCCAGAGGAACCCGAGATAAGGGATTAGGGCCCACACCGGGCCGAGAGTGTTGGCGAAGCCGACCGCGAAGGCGATGCCGACCCCGATGAGCAGGATCTCCCGTCCAATCCGCCTGCCACAGCTGAGGCAGCGAACGGCCAGCCATCCTCGCCGAGTTCCGCACTTCGGGCATGTGCCGACCAGAGGGCGCAGAGGGAGGTCGAGTAACGCCTGTGCGGCAAGGTCGTGCGCGACCAGGGCGCCCAGAAACCCAAATGCTCCGGCGATGATGTTGTTCACCGCCGGAGCAAGTTAGTGGTCGGGTTGGGGGGCCGGGGTCGTGGGGACGACCGCCGGATCAGTCTTCGTCGATCTCCTTGAGCACGGATCCCATCCGACGCCGGCGGAGCAGGCCGTGGCCCTCTTCCTCGACATCGGCCTTGCCGTTGACCTCGAGCTGCGAGAACACCTTCTCCAGGAACGCCTCGGTGTCTTCCTCGACATCAGGCTCGACCGCAGCTTCGACAGCGGCCTCGAATTGAGGGGTCTCGGAGTATGACTCCTCCTGATCGCCGTTCTCGGTTGTCGGAGCGAAGGTCTCCTCGGTCGGGGCGAAAGGCTCATCCACCTGATTCGACTTCACGAAATGCCCGAATCGGCTTCCCTTGGTGTCGTCGGCGACCGGCTCGAAAGCCTCGGCCTCAGCAGGCTCGAAGGCCGCCGGGGCTGTCTCCTCGAAGATCGGCTGATCGGAGGCGTCGGCCTCGATCTCCGCGACTGCCTCTTCCTGGGGCTCGACCCACCAGGAATCGACCGGAGCAGCAGGCACGTCGAAGCTGACGGGTTGGGCCGGCTCAGGCGCCGGCTGCTCAGACCAACCCTCGCCCAGGGACAGCAACTGACGCTCGGTCAGCTCGGCTGCGACCTTGGCGATCCAGAACTCGGTGGTTCCAAGACGCTCGGCGATAGCGGCAACCGAGGCTCCGGCACCCAGTTCGCAGAGCAGACGCCAGGCCTCACGGTTGAGCTTGATCTCTTCCAGATCGCCTGCATCACGGTTCATCCGGATGGTGGCGTCGAGGTCGGCGATCGTCTCGTGGACGTTGGCCCACTCGTCGGCGCGGCGGCGTGAATCGTCGAGCGCTGCTTCCAGCTCGAAGGGGCGGGGGCTCCCGTAAGAAGTCACGGCTCCTTCGGTGACCTCGAATGTCGCACCTTTGACACCAAGGTGGTAGAGGCTCTCGACGGTGATCTCACGAAGCAGGTCGATGATGGCGGTCTCCCGATCGTGGAGGTCGGAGAAGGACGCCTCGCCTGAGACAACCTTCCGCAGAAACACGTCATCGACGTATCCCGAGTTGACCAGGTGCTTGTGCAGGTCGCGGTCCTCGGCTGTCGTTGCCAGGGCGATGCCCTTCTTGCCCACGAAGATTCGGCCGCGGATGTCCTCACCGCGCACCTCGACCGAACCGCGCTGGTCGGATCGCATCAAGAGACGCAGCACCTCATCGAGAGGGACAAAACCGAGATTTCCAGAAAGGGCCACCTGAACCACTCCTTGACTTGAAGACTTAGCCACGAGATCGGCGGCATACGCCCAACGCTTTAGGTGTTTCTGGCCGCATGGACCATGACCTCCAGTGGGCCTGGCAGTCCGGTCCACCACTCGAATGACGCCGCCGCCTGCAGGACGAGGAACTCGACTCCGTCCATGAACGGCAACCCCGTCGCCCGGGCTCCAGCCACGGTGACAGTCTCGTGGGGCCCGTAGGCAGGTCGACGATGCCCGAGGCAGTCATCGTGACCGCCTCGGGGAGTCGCTCCCCGCCCATGCCGAGCGGTGTGGCATTGATCACCAGCGCTCCAGCGACACCGACACCGAGGGGGACCACCTCCCCGCTGCCGATCCTTGCCACCAGGGTGGCGGCGCGTCCGATGTTCCGGGCGGCCACATACACCTGGCGTCCGGTTGTTCCGATGATCGCTGCGGCCGCCGCGCCGCCGGCACCGAGGATCAGGACCGGAGCCTTTGGGTCGAACCGCTCGTCTGAGAGAGCGCGAGCCGACGCCACGACGTCTGTGCTGTGGCCCTCGACGGCGCCGGATCGCAGACGCATCGTGTTGACCGAACCGCTCGCCTCCGCTTCATGGGTCAAGGTGTCGGCTAACGCGGCCGCCTCCGTCTTCAGGGGCATCGTGACATTGACCCCATCGAGCAAGCCGTCCCTCAGCTCCTGGACGACGGGGCGCAACTCACCCGCTCCGACCCGTCTCGCCACGTATGAGCCATCGATTCCGAGATGGGCCATGGCGGCGCCATGGATGGCCGGAGAGCGTGAATGACCGATGGGATCGCCGAGGACGGCGAGGCGGAGGGGAGGCATTCCGCCAGTTTTGCAGCGACCGCCGGGGGTTACGGAAGGACGCCGGCGTCCCGCGCCGCGGCGACGTTGGCGTTGTGCTCCTCGAGGGTTGCCGCGAAAGCGTGATGCCCTTCGAGATCGGAGAGGACATAGAACAGGAAGTCTGTCTGCTGTGGTGCGGCGGCAGCCTCGAGTGAAGCGCGCCCCGGAGAAGAGATCGGCGTCGGCGGCAGCCCCGCGACCACGTAGGTGTTGTACGGCGAGTCCACCTCCCGGTCGAAGAGAGCCGGATCGTCAGTACCGAGCGCGTAGAGGACCGTGGCGTCGATGTCGAGCTTCATGCCCATGTTCAGGCGGTTGTGGATCACACTGGAGACAGTCGGGCGCTCCTCGTCCAACTGGGCCTCCGACTCGATCAGAGAAGCGATCTTCAACCCGTCGTATGGAGTCATCCCCGCAGCCTCCAGGGTGACCCAGTCGATGCTTCCCACCCGCTGCTCCATGGTCGACGCCAGCCGTTGCAGGATGTCCACGGGCTCGGCCGAGCTGGCGAACTCATATGTGTCCGGGAAGAGCAAGCCTTCCCAGTCGGTCAGGGTCGGCTCCGCGGGCATCTGGGCCAGGGAGGTCTCGACGTCGCCACTCAGCAATGCTGCCTCGAAGTCGGCATATGGCAGGCCGGATGCCTCGGCAAGGGCGGTCAGGATCTCCTGCACCTTGAGACCCTCGATGACCGTGGCCCGGTAGACATCGGCCACCGGGCCGACGACGAGCATGGCCACCACCTCGTTGGGGTCCATGACGGTCTGCATGGCGTAGGTCCCGGCCTGGAGGCGGGAATCTGCCTCGTTGTTGCGCACAGCCACCTCGAACTCGAGGGCTGAGCGGACCACGCCCTGGGCGGCCAGGATGGCGCCGATGTCCTCGGCAGTCGACCCCGATGGGATGTCGATGGTCACGTCCTGCCCCGGCTGGACGGACACCGGGCTGGCCGAGGGGTCGTCGGAGTTGAAGGTGGAGCCGACGAGACGGCCAAGGTAGGAGCCTCCGCCCACGACGGCGATCCCGGCGAGGACCACCAGCCCGATCGTGGCAGCGATCTTGCTCACCCGAATCCAAGGAGGAGGTTGTTCAGGCGCAGGTTCGTATGTCATTTCGTTCGGTCCAGATAGTCCTGAAGGATGATTGCGGCTGCCACTTTGTCCACGCTCTCCCTCCGCTTCCGGCGTTTCATGCCCGATTCGAGGAGTGCGTTGTCGGCGATTCTCGACGTGTACCGCTCGTCAACCAGGACGACTTCGATCCCGGTCGCATCGCCGAGCTCATCCGCAAGTTTCCTGGCTTCGGATGCGGACATCCCTTCATCGCCACTCAGCCCGGTGGGGAGGCCGACGACAATGGTACCGATTTCGTGTTCTTTGACGAGGTTCACTACCTCCCCGACCACTGTCGACCTCGAGACGACGGAGAGCGGGCGGGCGGTGATCCCGAGGGGATCCGATATGGCCAGACCGACCCGCTTCGTCCCGTAATCGACGCCGAGGGACCGGCTCACAGACTCCCGAGAAGACGTTGGGCACTTTCCCTCGCCTGCTCGAGGGCATCGTCGAGACGGTCACCGTGTGGGCCGCCTGCTTGGGCGAGCTCGGGATCACGAGAACCGCCACCGCCCAGCTCGGTCGCAGCTTCGGAGATGATCTCGGCAGCGGAGACACCCGCTCCCACGAGATCCTTCGTCACTACCGCGACCAGAGAACCCTTGCCGGCGAGTGAGGATCCGGCCACTACCACCGCCGGTGAGCCGAGGCGGTCCCTGACCCCCAGGGCGAGCTGGCGGAGAGAACCTGGGTCGAGATCGGGAGCAGAGGCGACCAGCAAAGACGACTCGCCGACTTTGGCGGCTTGACCGGCCAGCTCGACTGCGAGCTCGCCGCGGCGCTGGGACCGCAAGCCTTCCAGCTCTCCTTCCAGTGTGTCGATCCGCTCGAGAAGACCCTCGACTCGCGCCGGGACCTCGGGCCCAGCGACCTTGAGCAGGCGACCCACCCGATCGAGCCCGGCCCGAACCTCCACCAGCTGCTGATAGGCGGCCAGGCCGGTGAGGGCTTCGACCCGGCGAAGATTGGACCCAATCGACGACTCCGATGTCACCAGCAAGGGCCCAACCTGGGCCGAGGTGTGAGTGTGGGTTCCCCCACAGAACTCCGTGGAGAAGCCTCCCACCTGCACAACCCGCACTGTGTCGCCGTATTTGTCACCGAAGAAGGCGAGCGCCCCCATCTGCTCGGCTTCTTTCTTCGTCGTGACTGTGGTCTTCACCCGCTCGTTGTCGATCAGCTTCTCGTTCGCACGCGCCTCCACCTCGGCCAGCTCCTGTGGGGCGACCTGGGTGAAATGCGAGAAGTCGAAGCGAAGCCGGCCCGGCTCGACGAGGGATCCAGCCTGGCTGGCGTGGTCCCCGAGCACGTCACGTAGTGCCCAGTGCAGGACGTGCGTCCCGGTGTGACTCTTCCGAATCGCCTCGCGCCGGGGGATGTCGATGGTTGCGGTCGCAGTCTGGCCGACCGTCAGATAGCCGGATTGGACCCGGATGCGATGGCCGTGGAGCCCCTGCAGGGCGTGTTTGGTGTCGAGCACGACGGCGGACCCGGTCTCTGTCTCGATCAGCCCGGTGTCGCCGATCTGGCCGCCGGATTCGCCGTAGAAGGGCGTCCTGCTGAGGAACAGCTCGACATTTCTTCCTTCCTCGGCGCGTTCGACCGTCTCGCCGTCGGCGACCATGGCCAGGACCAGGCCGTCCGCGGTATCGGTCTCGTAACCGACGAAGTCGGTGATCCCGGTGACGTCGAGCACCGAGCGGTACACCTCCTGGGCGGCGACCTCGTCCCCACCCTTCCAGGCGGCACGGGCTCGCCGTCTCTGCTCGGCCATCTCACTCTCGAAGCCCTGCGTGTCGACTTCCACCCCCCGCTCGGCCGCTATCTCCCGGGTCAGCTCGACGGGAAAGCCGAACGTGTCGTGCAGCTTGAAGACGGCCGCCCCGGAGAGTGCGGTGGCATCGTCCCGAGCCAATTCGGCGTCGAGCAGTTGGTGTCCCGATTCGAGCGTCCGGCGAAACCGCTCCTCTTCCCTGATCACGACCTGATTGATGAATTCCCTCCGCTCGACGATTTCGGTGTACCAATCACCCATGACCTCGACGGTGGCGTCCACCAGTGAGGGAAACACGAGGCCCTCACCCCCGAATTGCCAGGCATGACGCACCGCCCGGCGAAGGATCCGGCGAAGCACATACCCCCGGCCGTCATTCGACGGGACCACCCCGTCCGCGATCAAGAACGTCACGGCTCGGCCGTGATCAGCGAGTATCCGGAGCGAAACGTCATGCATCTCGTCCTCGCCGTAGGTGAGACCCGTGTACGAAGAGGCCGCATCCCGGACGTGGGAGATGGTGTCGATGTCGAACACCGATGGCACATCCTGCAGCACGGCTGCCATCCGCTCCAGACCCATGCCGGTGTCGATGCTCTTGGCCGGCAGGTCGCCAACCACATGATACGGCTCGTCCTGGATGTTCTGCATGAACACGAGATTCCACACCTCGACGAATCGGTCCTCGTCGCCGATGGCAGGACCGCCGCCTTCGCCGAACTCGGGGCCTTTGTCGTAGAAGATCTCCGAAGAAGGCCCGCACGGACCGGGCACCCCCATCTGCCAGAAGTTCTCCTTCTCGTCACGTCGCTGGATCCGCTCGACCGGGACGATCCCCGACCAGATGTCGGCTGCCTCGTCGTCGGTCTCGAACACCGTGTACCAGAGCCGATCCGGGTCCAGCCCCAGCCTCTCGGTGACGAACTCGTATGACCAGGCAATGGCGTCGTCCTTGAAGTAGTCGCCGAAGCTGAAGTTGCCCGGCATCTCGAAGAAGGAGAGATGACGCTTCGTGGTCCCGATGATGTCGATGTCGATGGTGCGGACGACCTTCTGGACGGTCGTCGCCCGCTTCTGCGGCGGGGATTCCTCCCCGAGGAAGTAAGGCTTGAACGGGACCATCCCGGCATTGGTGAGAAGCAAGGTGGGGTCGTTGGGGATGAGCGACGCGGAAGGGCGCACCACATGGCCCTTCTCTTCGAAGAAGGATGTGAAAGCGGTTCGAATCTGGTTGCTGTCCAACGGATTCCGGTCCTGAAGAGCGAGCGGCGAGGTTAACGAGAGGCGGAGGCCTGCCCAGCCCTATTGGGCCGGACCGCCTTGGCGGCCAGGTCGAGCAGGTCGGCCCCTGTGGCCGCAGCGGCATCCTTCCACTCGACCGGCGTCGGCTTCCGGCGCAGGGCGCGCACAGTGATCCATCCTCCGGCGATCACCCCGGTGACGAACCACCAAATCCGATCGAGCATCTTTCGAGGCTACCTCTCGCCCCGGCCCTCCCGCCCCAAGACCCGGTCGATCTCGTCGAGTCGGTCCCGGATGGCCTTCTCATCGCCTTGCTCCCCAGGCTCGAAGAGAACCTCGGCAGGGACACCGTCGGGGAAATACTGTTGGGAAACCACTCCACCCTCGAAGTCGTGGGCGTAGCGGTATCCCGAGCCGTGACCCAGCTTCTCGGCCCCCGGGTACGCCGCCGAGCGCAAATGGGGTGGGACGCTGGCGGAAGGCCCCTCGGTGACGAGTTGACGTGTCTTGGCGATCGCCCTTCCGACGGAGTTCGATTTGGGTGCTGCGGCGAGATAGATGGTTGCCTCTGTGAGGTGATAGGTCGCCTCCGGCAGCCCGACGTAGGCAAGGGCGTCGGCGGCCGCCACTGCCAGGGGCAGGGCATGGGGGTCGGCCAAACCGATGTCCTCCGATGCCAGGATGATGAGCCTGCGCGCGATGAACTCGGGATCCTCACCACCTTCCAGCATCAGGAACAGCCAGTAGAGGGCGGCATCCGGATCCGAGCCGCGAACGCTCTTGATGAATGCGGAGATGACGTCGTAGTGCTGGTCTCCAACCTTGTCGTATCGGACGATCCGTCTCTGCAGAGCCTCGGCCACGTCATCGATGGAAATGGAGGAACGGCCGTCGCTCGAGGCGAGGAGGGCGGCCACCTCCAAGGAGTTGAGGGCCTGTCTTCCGTCGCCCCCGGTGCGGTTTCCCAGTTCCTCTACGGCATCTGGATCGATGTCCAATCCCAAGTCCCCGAGACCCCGCTCGCTATCGCTCAGCGCTCGCTTGATTAGGTCGGCGAGCTCTTCCGGGCGCAATGGCTCCAGCCGGAACAGCGTCATCCTGCTCATCAGAGGTGAATTGACCTCGAAGAACGGGTTCTCGGTCGTTGCCCCGATCAAGATCAATGTCCCGTCCTCGACCCCGGGAAGCAGGGCGTCCTGCTGATTCTTGGCGAATCGGTGGATCTCGTCGAGGAAGAGGACTGTTCGCCGCTCGTCCGTCGCCAGGCGGCTCTTGGCGCCTGCCAGCACCTCACGGATGTCCTTCACCCCGGCGGAGGTCGCCGAGAGCGTCTCGAAGGCGGCCTCCGCACGGGATGCCACCAGACGGGCCAGAGTGGTCTTGCCGGTCCCGGGTGGGCCCCAAAGCAGCATCGACACCGGCCGACCCGACTCGACCAGACGGCGGAATGCGGCATCGGGTGCCATCAGCGCCGGTTGTCCGACGACCTCGTCGAGCGAACGGGGTCTCATCCGCGTGGCCAGCGGAGCGGCCAGCGACGTCAACTCGTCTGCCCGGGCCGAGAACAGGTCACTCACCCCGATCGTCCGGATCCTCACGACGGGCCATCGCCGATTCAGAGAGCGTGACGCCGAGCTCGTCGAGTTGCGTCTCGTCGACCCAGGTCGGGGCCCCGGTCATCGGGTCGACGCCGCTCTGCGTCTTGGGGAACGGGATCACTTCGCGGATCGAGGTCTCGCCCTGCAGCACCATGACCAGACGGTCGATGCCAAAGGCGAATCCGGCGTGAGGCGGGGTGCCGTACCGCAGCGCCTCGAGGAACCAACCGAATCGCCGCTCAGCGGTCTCCGGGTCTATACCCAGGATGTCGAAGACCTGGCGCTGCACGTCCGGGTCGTGGATCCTGACCGAGCCCGAACCGAGCTCGACACCATTGAGCACCGCGTCGTAGGCCTTCGAAATCGCCCCAGTCGGGTTGTCCCGCATCTCATCGAGGGATGCCGGCGACGTGAAGGGGTGGTGGGAGAACGTGATCGTGCCGTCTTCTTGCTCCTCGAACAGCGGGAAGTCGACCACCCACAGAAATGTCAGCTCATGGTGTGAGGAGGGTCGGAGAAGATCGTTGCGGAGCGTCCCGAGGACCTCCACCGCCAGCTTCCATCGATCGGCTGCTAAGAGCAGGACATCACCGGGGCCGGCATCGAGGCCCGATCGAACCGCGGACAGCTCGGCGTCATCGAGGAACTTGGCCACCGGCGAGCGGAGCGATCCATCGTCCTCGACGACCATCCAAACCAAACCCTTCGCTCCTAGCTCCTTGGCTCGGTCGGTCAGCGAATCAGCCCGACCCCGGGACCATTCCTGGGGCCCGACGTTGATGCCCCGGATGGTGCCTCCGCCGGCCAGAGTGTCGGCGAAGACACCGAACCCGCTCGTTGTGAACAGCCCCGAGAGATCGACGATCTCGGCGCCGAATCTCAGATCTGGCTTGTCCGTGCCGAACCGGTCCATGCTCTCCTGCCACGTCAGACGGGGGAAGGGACGGGCAACATCGATCCCGCGCAACTCTTTCACCACGGCCACCAGGACAACCTCGATGGTTTCCAGGACGTCGTCGCGGTCCCAGAAGGATCCTTCCAGGTCCAGCTGGGTGAACTCGAGCTGGCGATCGGCCCTGAAATCTTCATCCCGGTAACAGCGGGCGATCTGGAAGTACCGCTCCACCCCGGCGATCATCAGCAGCTGCTTGAAGAGCTGGGGGGACTGTGGCAGGGCGTAGAACTCTCCTTTGCGCAGCCTGGAGGGAACCAGCATGTCCCTGGCGCCTTCGGGCGTGCTGTTGACCAGTGTCGGGGTCTCGACTTCCAGAAACCCCTGCTCGTCGAGGGTGCGACGTATCGCCGCTGTTGCCCGGGAGCGCGCTCTCAGGTTCGCACCCATTCGCGGCCGACGAAGATCCAGGTACCTGTATCGAAGCCGCGCCCGCTCGTCGATCTCGACCCTGTCGTCGATCATGAAGGGCAGTGTGTCCGACGGCGAGAGGACGACCAGGTCCTCCACGCCCATCTCGACTCCACCGGTGGGGAGATCCAGGTTCTCGGTGCCCTCGGGGCGGGCCCGGACCTCTCCGGTGACCGAGATGCAGTACTCCATCTTCAGGTCGGCGACGGCCTCGTGCTCGGCCGGGTCGGCCACCACCTGGACGACCCCGGAGGCGTCCCGGACATCGATGAAGGCGATCCCACCGTGATCACGGCGACGCTGGACCCATCCCGAGACCGTCACTGTCTTCCCGATATCTGCCGGCCGTAGAGACCCTGCCGGGCTTCGCATCAGAGCCGTTCCTCGATCCATTTCGCCACGGAGCCGAGTGGCATTCCAGATCTCTCGTCATCGATCCGCACATCGACGTCATCACCGGCCGCCGGCAACACCACCACTGCTCGTGCCTCGAGCCGGCTCGCTGCTTTGAACTGTGCTTCGACCTTCCGCCCTTCGGTGTCGAGCTCGACCCGGAGACCGTCACGCCGCAAGGCCGACGCTGCGATCAGCGCCTCAATGGGACCAGACTCCGAGACCAGGTAGACGTCGACCCTCCCCGCAGCCTCCTTGGTCGAGGCGAGGACGATGCGGTCCACGCCGAGGGCGAAACCGACACCCGGCGCCCGTCTCCCTCCGATCGACTCGGCGAGACCGTCATATCGGCCACCACCACCGACGGCGTTCTGTGCCGCTTCGAGATCAGTCGCGACGTATTCGAACGCGGTGCGGGTGTAGTAGTCCAGGCCACGGACCAGGCGGGCATCCTCGACAATGGGGACCTCGAGGCCGTCAAGGGCCTTCTTTACCCGGGCGTAGTGGTCGGCGCATGGCTCGCAGAGATGGTCTTTCATGGCAGGAGCATCTGCCAGCACCGGGGCGCACACCCGGCAATCGAGGACACGGAGCGGATTGACCTCGACGATCGACAACGAGTCATCGCAAAGGACATCGCGTTTCCCGGCGAGGTATCCCCGAAGGATCTCCACATATCCGGGGCGGCACACCCCGTCGCCGAGCGAGTTGAGGACGACATCGAGGCCCGGGACCTCGACTGCCGTCAGGAACCGGTAGCCAAGCTCGATGACCTCGGCGTCCGCCGCCGGCGCCTCCACGTCGAGATACTCCACGCCGACCTGCCAGAACTGCCGTCGCCGACCGGCTTGCGGCCGCTCGTGCCGAAACATGGGCCCCGAGTACGAGCCCTTCCACGGCCCCTTGGCGCCGCTGTCGAGGAAAGCTCTGACCACACCCGCTGTGCCCTCGGGTCGAAGCGTCAACGACCGGCCCCCCCGGTCGGTGAACGTGTACATCTGCTTGGTGACCACCTCGGTATCGCTCCCGACTCCCCTCTCGAACAGATCGGTGGCCTCGAAGATCGGTGTCAACACCAAGGGGTAGCCGAACAGATCCGCCCACCGCTCCCACTCCGCAAGGACGTCGCGCCAGATATTCGATTCGGGCGCGCCGATGTCATCGGTGCCTTTGGGTGGCCGAAAGCTCATGGACGCAGGCAGGTTAATTGTGGTGCAGCACCCAACGAGCCGGCGGCGGCGGAGCTACCTTCTTCTCCGATGATCCGGCGACAGGCAATTGTCGGTCTCGCGGCGCTTTCGATGGTGTCGTGCAATGCAGCATCTGCTCCCGAGATCCCGGGTCTGGACCCGAATGACGAAGTCGAGCTGGTCGAGGTGGATCCGGCGCCCAGCGATGATCTGTATGTGTGGACCCATGCAGTTCAGGTCGGAGACCTCCCGGTGATGAATGTCGGTCACCCGACCGCCCAATTCCTCGAAGACGCGGCGCGGGTGGAGGAGGACTCAGAGGACTATGTCTGTATTGGTGATGCCTCGGAAAGCGTGGGGTGCTCGGTGGAAGACCCTGAGGCTCCTTCGATCTCCGGCATGACGTTCGGCGGCCCCGATGTCATGGCATGGTCCTGGGTCTTCCTCCCCGTTGACGCGGTCGCAGTTAGCTTCATCGACCAGGAGGACCGAACGACCTGGCAGCGCCCCTTCGATCGGATCGTGATCTTCCCGGACCCCGTCGAAGGTGGTAGTGACGATGTTGTGTGCGCTTGCCAGCTCGATGCCATGAGCGAGGACGGCGAATTGATCATCTCCGTCGACGTCGACTCGGTGTCCTATATCGACGACTGATCACCTATAAGGGGAACGGTCATCTCGGTCCCATCGAGAAACAGGTCGACCTCGAGAAAGCCGTCGCCTTGCCGGACCGTCGCCACGCGCAGTCGCGCATTGGGCTTCGAGATCCAGGCGGCGCGGTTGCGGAGTCGAGTCTCGGTGGCGCGATGGTCTCTGGTCAGAACCCGGATACGCGCTCTACCCGTCTGAGCCAGTCGTCGCAGTGCGACGTCGATGGCGTTCGGCCGCATGGGCGGAGCATACGTATCACTGCAGGAACGGGTTGCCGGTACGCTCCCGGCCGATGGTGGTCTCGGGCCCGTGACCGGGCAGGACCCTGGTCTCGTCAGGCAGAACCATGACCTTCTCCGCCATCGAGGTCATCAGCGCCTGGTGGGACCCATAAGGAAAGTCGGTTCTGCCGATAGACCCGGCGAACAACTGGTCGCCCGAGAGGAGCGTCCCTTCCTGCTCCAGGTAGAAGCAACAGTGTCCCGGGGTGTGCCCGGGGGTGTGTCGCACCTCGAACTCGAGACCCGCCAACACGATTCGATCCCCATCGCCGAGGGATTCGAATTTTTCCGGGACGTCGTAGACACCAGGCGGGGTCATCCCGAACATCGCCCGCAACTGCTCGACCGGGTGCAAGGTGAGGAAGTCGTCGTCGGGATGGACATAGACCCTGGCGCCCGTCGCCCGGGACAACTCCCCACTGCCGCCGGTGTGGTCGATGTGACCGTGGGTGAGGATCACCGCCGACAACGTCAGGTCGTTCTGCATCAGGACGGCTCCGATCGCGTCAGGATCCGGAGGGGCGTCGACCACCACTGCCTGGCCACCGCTCTCTTCGGCGAGGATGTAGGCGTTGGTCTCGGCCAGCCAGGCCGGAACCCGGACGATCAACATCAGGGAGAGGGTTCGGTGGCGAGCCGGAACGAGGAGAACACGCCGTCCACTCCACGCAGGTCAGCGAGGAGCTTGGGCAGTTGGCTCGGGTCGGAGAGCTCCACCTCGTAGCGAAGGATCGCCACGCGGTCATCACCCGTGTGGGTGGAGGAGGCAGTGATGTTGCCTCCCGTGTCGCTCACGACGCTGGTCACGTCCCTGAGCAGCCGGGTTCGGTCGAGGGCCTCGACCTGGATCCAAACCACGAAGGCCGAGGTGCTTTGCGGTGGCCACGACACCTCGACCGTGCGCTCGCGTCTTTCGGCAAGTGAAGAGACATTGGTGCAGTCGGCACGGTGCACCGACACGCCGCGGCCGACGGTCACATATCCCACGATGGGGTCGCCGGGGACCGGTGAGCAGCATCGGGCAAGGTGGATGAGCATGTCGTCCTGTCCTTCAACCACGACCTCTGCTGTGTCGAGGGAACGTCTCCGCCGGGGGTGGAAGAAGTCGTCCTCGGTCTCCGGATTTAGCAGCTTCGAGAGGCGAGTCGCCACCGAGTCGAGTGAGACCGTTCCCTCGCCGATGGCGACGTGTAGTGCTTCGAGGTCCTTCTGACCCAGCTCGGCCATTATCGAGTCGAGGAGCGCCTCCTTCTCGGCAGCGGGGATTCCCGACGCCTCTCGCTTCAACAGCGACTGCAGATTCTCCTTCCCCTCGGAGAGGGCCTGATCGCGGCGCTCCTTGGTGAACCACTGCCTGATCTTGGACTTGGCCCGACCGGTGCTCACGAAGGCGAGCCAGTCACGGCTAGGCCCGGCCTCCATGGCCTTCGAGGTCAGCACCTCGATGATGTCGCCCGACTGGAGGCGGGTGGACAGTGGGACCAGCCTGCCGTTGATCTTGGCACCGACACACCGGTGGCCGACCTCGGTATGCACGGAATAGGCGAAGTCGATTGCGGTAGATCCAGCGGGGAGTGGCTTGACGTCGCCACCGGGGGTGAGGACGAAAACTTCGTCCTGATAGAGATCGAGCTTGAGATTCGCCAGGAACTCCTCCGGGTCCTCTTCCTCGCCCCAGGAGAGGAAGTCCATCCGGGGCAGCTGGCCGGCCTCGCCCTCCTTGTAGCGCCAGTGCGCCGCGATCCCCGCCTCCGCCCTCTGGTGCATCTCCTCGGTGCGGATCTGGACTTCGAGGGGCTTGCCATCGGGACCTATCACCGTGGTGTGGAGCGACTGGTAGAGGTTGATCTTGGGCATGGCGATGTAGTCCTTGAACCGTCCGGCGACGGGGACCCAGTGGCTGTGGATGAGCCCGAGTGCGGCATAACAGTCCCGCATCGATTCCGTGATGATTCGGATGCCGATCAGGTCGTGGATGTCCTCGAACGGCCGGTTCTGCTCCCGCATCTTGCGATAGATCGAGTACTGGTGCTTTGGCCGGCCGGTCACCTCGGCCTCTATGCCGGAATCAGCGAGGATGCCGGAGATCTCGTCGACCATCTTCTCGATGAACGCCTCACGCTCGGGCGCCCGCTCGGCCAGCTTGGCCTGGATCTCGGCGTTGGGCCCTGGATAGAGGATGGCGAAGCAGCGATCCTCGAACTCGTGCTTGATCTCCTGGACTCCGAGCCGATGGGCCAGTGGGGCATACACATCAAGGGTCTCCTGGGCGACCCGTCGTTGCTTCTCCTCGCGTAGGGCCTGAACGGTTCGCAAGTTGTGAAGACGATCGAAGAGCTTGATGATCAGGACCCGGACATCCTGGGCCATGGCCACCACCATCTTGCGAATGGTCGCCGCCTGAGCCTGCTCACGGTTCGAGTATCGGACCCGATCTAGCTTGGTCACTCCGTCGATGAGCCGACCGATCTCGTCGCCGAACTGCTTCGAAAGGTCGCTCAGTGTGAGATTGGTGTCCTCGACTGTGTCGTGAAGCAACGCGGCCGCAAGGGTCGGCTCGTCGAGGCCGTAACCGGCCAGCATGTGGGCGACGGCCAACGGATGGGTGATGTAGGGGTCACCGGTCTTGCGCACCTGGCCGGCATGCGCTTCCGCCGCCACTTCGTACGCCCGTCGCAACAGGTCGACGTCGCCATCGGGGTGATGGGCGACGAAGACCGAGACGACATCGTCGAATGTCGCCTGGCTCGACTCAGTCGTACTTGACGAGGGCATGCAGGGGTACACCGTCCAGCATCTGGGCGCCGTCGAGGAAGGACAGCTCGATGAAGACTGCGAACCCGACCACATCGGCGCCGATCTTCCTCAACAACCGAATTGCGGCCGCGGCTGTTCCACCGGTGGCAATTACATCGTCGACAACGAGGACCTTCTCCCCCGGCTGGGCGGCGTCCGTGTGGATCTCGAGCGAATCGGTGCCGTATTCCAGTGAGTAGTCCTCCCTGACCGTCTCGTAGGGCAATTTTCCCGGCTTCCGAACGGGGATGAAACCCGCTCCGAGAAGACCGGCAACGGGGGTGGCGAGGGTGAAGCCACGGGCTTCGATTCCTGCCACTTTGGTCACCCCGGAGTCGCGGAATGGTTCGGCGAGGGCCTCGACGAGGGAGGCGAAGGTGGTCGGATCGGCCAGAACGGGGGTGATGTCCTTGAAGACGATCCCGGGCTCCGGGAAGTCGGGGATGTCGCGAATGAGCGCGCTGAGGTTGTCCACCACCAGAAGTCTAAAGACCGGGTCAGGAGGATTCGGTGTCAGGCTTGTCCGGGCCTACCCGGGTCCCCACGGCTTTGCGCGAAACCCGGATCTTCCCTTCCTCCACCCGGAGGACGACGCTCTCCTCATCGACCGACACCACGATGCCGTGGATCCCGCCGATCGTTCGAACCTCCTCGCCGGGGCTGAGGGTCTTGGAAAGCTCCTGCTGAGCCTTGGCGCGTGCCCGCTGGGGCCGGATGATGAACAACCAGAAGACGGCGACCATCAACCCGAGGAAGAGCAGCGAGGGCAGCGGGCTCGCCGCGGTCTCCTGAGCAAGGACGAGATTGGTCACTGGATCCTCCAGATCGCGTGAGACGGACGAGCGGGAGATTAGGCAATGGCAGGGGTCTAGGGCGAACCGTTGGCGCGTGTCTCGGCGACGCCTGCGACGAACTCGGTGAACCCTCCTGATTCGATCGCCAGGCGGGCGGCGGCCACGAGGTCGAGCGTGTAGCGCAGGTTGTGGATCGTGAGCAGGCGATGGGCAGACAACTCCTTCACGCGGACCAGGTGCCTCAGATAGGCCCTGCTGTATGTCCGACATGTGTGACAGAGGCAGGTGCCGTCGATGGGGCGATCATCGGCATCGGTCTCGGCGTTGCGAAGGCTGAAGTCACCATTCCGGGTCAGGACCTTTCCATGGCGGGCAAGCCGTGTGGGGAGGACGCAGTCGAACATGTCCGCGCCACGGGCGATCGCCTCTAGCAGCCCGTCGGTGTCTCCCAATCCCATCACGTAGCGGGGCTTGTCTTCGGGGAGCTCGGCGAAGCTGGCTTCGAGAGCGAGATGCCTGTCTTCCCTGCCCTCACCGACGGAGAGCCCTCCGATCCCAAAGCCGGGGAAGCCGAGTGCCGCAGTCTGAGCAGCGCTCTTGGCCCTGAGATCGGGGTCGACGCCGCCCTGAACTATCCCGAACAACGCCTGATCGGGCTTCGTGTGCGCCCGAAGGCAGCGATCCGCCCAGCGGAGGGTCCGTTCCAACTCCGCCTCCACCAACTCGGCGGGCGCGGGGAGTCCGACACACACGTCCAGGGCCATGGCGATGTCGGGTCCCAGCTCCTCCTGGATCCGGACCGCGTCCTCGGGGGTGAGCTCCACGGATGACCCGTCGTAGACAGATCGGAAGCGAGCGCCACTCTCCTCGATGACCGGCTCCAGGGAGAAAATCTGAAAGCCGCCGGAATCGGTGAGGATCGGTCCGTCCCACGCCATGAACCGGTGGAGCCCACCCAGGGCAGCGATCCGGGCGGATCCTGGCCGCAGCATCAGGTGATAGGTATTGGCCAGCACGATCTCGGCACCGACTTCGGTCAGGTCGAGAGTGTCCACGGCCTTTACCGCAGCCCTGGTGCCCACCGGCATGAAGGCCGGAGTCGCAATCCGGCCATGAGGCGTGTCGAGCCACCCGGAACGCGCCTGCCCGTCTCTCGACTCGAGGGTCCAGGTCACGGTGCTCATAGCCCGATTATCGCTCGGCCAGCATCGCATCCCCGAAGGAGAGGAAGCGATATCCGCGTTCGAGGGCAACGTGATACGCCTTCCGCCACCTGTCCCCCATGAACGCGGCCACCAACACCACGAGGGTGGAGCCGGGGACGTGAAAGTTGGTTACCAGGGCGTCGACCACGCGGAAGTCGATGCCCGGGGTGAGGAAGAGGCTCGTCTCGCATTCGCCGGCGCTCACGGTGCCGTCGCCTTCCGCAAATGTCTCGAGCGTTCGCACCACGGTGGTGCCGACCGCAACCACTCGACCCCCCCGAACGCGGGTAGCGGCGATGGCGGCTGCCGTCGCTCCCGGGATCGAGCACCACTCCGTGTGCATCCTGTGATCCTCTACCTGTTCAGCGGCGATGGGTCGAAATGTGTCGATTCCGACATGGAGGTCGACGACGGCGATCTCGATCTCCCGATGCTGCAGACCGGCCGCCACTTCCGGGGTGAAGTGCAGTCCCGCCGTAGGCGCGGCGGCCGATCCGATGTTGCGGGCGAAAATGGTCTGGTAGCGATCCGGGTCGTCGAGGACTCCGTGAAAGTAGGGCGGGAGCGGGATGGTCCCGGCCCGGGCGATGGCAGCCTCCACATCGGGTGCCTGCAAGTCGATCACGACCATCCCTTCGTCGGGGCCTTCCACGATCGTGGAAGTGATGCCCCCGATCTCGATCTCGATCCCGGGCCGGAGCCTGCGGGAGGGGCGGGCCAGTGCCTCCCAGAGCCCGTCCGGGCGGGCCTCGAGGACAAGCAACTCCACCGAACCACCGGTATCGCGTCGCCGGCCGGCGATCCGGGCCGCCCGGACCCGGGTCTCGTTCACGACGACCAAGTCACCGGGTTGCAGCAGCGAGGGCAGGTCGAGGAAGCGATGATCAGACATGTCCCGGGTGTCTAGGAGTCGGGAGTCGTGACGCGGCTCTATCGCCTCCTGTGCGATGGCCGAGTCCGGAAGTTGGTACTTGAAGTCCTCGACCCTCATCGAGGTCCGGAGGCTAGAGCAGCGACCCCTGGGGATCAGCGGGCGGCTCCTGGCCGAGGTGGGTGTAAGCGCGACTGGTGGCCATGCGGCCGCGCGGAGTGCGTTTGATCAGCCCCGACTGGAGCAAGAACGGCTCGTAGGCATCTTCGACCGTCTCCGGCTCCTCGCCTACGGCGATTGCCAGCGTAGAGAGCCCGACGGGTCCGCCACCGAACTTGTCGACGATCGACTCGAGGATGGCCCGGTCCACCTTGTCCAGGCCCAGGTCGTCGACCTCGAACACTCGCAGTGCCTCGTCGGCGACATCGGGGTCGATGACACCGGATGCCCGGGATACCGCGTAATCCCGGACCCTGGCCAGAAGCCGGTTGGCGATGCGCGGGGTGGATCGACTGCGATGAGAGATGATCCCCGCTGCGTCCTCGGTGATCTCGACGCCGATGATCCCGGCCGAGCGACGGATGATCACGGCCAGTTCGTCAGGCGAGTAGTAGTCGAGTTTCTCCTCGATCCCGAATCTGTCGCGGAGCGGCGCCGTCACGGTGCCCTTCCGTGTCGTGGCGCCAACCAGTGTGAACTGCGGCAGGTCGAGGCGGATCGACTGGGCGGTAGGCCCTTTGCCGAGAACGATGTCGAGTTGGAAATCCTCCATCGCCGGGTAGAGCACCTCCTCGACCGCCCGGGGAAGCCGGTGGATCTCATCGATGAAGAAGACATCGCCGGTGTCGAGGTTGGAGAGGATCGCGGCGAGGTCGCCGGGCCTGTCGAGGGCGGGCCCTGACGTCACCCGCATCTTGACTTCCAGCTCGTTGGCGATGACTCCGGCCAGCGTTGTCTTCCCGAGCCCGGGCGGGCCTGAGAACAGGACGTGATCCAGGGGACGGTTCTCTTTGCGCGCGGCGTCCAGTGAGATCTCGAGACGCTCCCTGACCCGGTCCTGCCCGATGAATTCGTCGAGTCGCTTGGGGCGGAGGGTGATCTCCTCGTCGGTTTCGATCGTTGGGTTCAGAAGGGAGTCTTCGCGCACCGTCAGCCCCTCCCCAGGGCGCGCAGAGCCGCCTTGATCTGGGCCTCTATGGCGGAATCCGGGTCCAGCTCGCCCATGACCCCATTGATCTCTTCGGTCGAATACCCGAGGCCCTCCAATGCCTGTCGGACCGTGACCAGACTGGTCGAGCCGACGACGTCGGCGTCGACGCCGGCCAGCTTGGGCGCAAGCTCGAGCACGATCTTCTGCGCTCCGCGTTTCCCAACACCGGGCACGACGGTGAGGGCATCGGCGTCCTCGGTCACGATCGAGCGCACGATCTCGTGATGGGTCATGGTCCCCAGGATGGCCATGGCCAGCTTCGGCCCGACACCGCCGGCCCCAAGGAGGATGCGAAACAGATCGCGATCCGCCTCGGCGCCGAATCCATAGAGACTCATCTCGTCCTCACGCACGTGCGTGTGGGTGTGGACCACCACTTCCTCCCCGACGCCGGGGAGAGCGGAAACACCACGTGGGGTCATCGTCACTTCGTAGCCGACACCGCCCACCTCGACGGAGACGACCTCCCCACGTCTCGAGACGAGGATGCCGCGCAGACGGCCGATCATCGTGCTCTCTCCAATGGCGCAGCTCGGAGATGACAGAGGGCGATGGCGAGGGCGTCGGCCGCATCGGCGGGCCGGGGAAGCTCCGCCAATCGGAGCAGACGGGCCACCATTTGTTGGATCTGTTTCTTGGACGCCGACCCGTCGCCGGTGATGGCCGACTTGACCGCGGTTGGGGCGTACTCCGACACCTGGAGACCGGCCCGAGCCGCGGCGAGCAGGGCGACTCCCGAGGCTCGGCCAACCGAGATGGCTGTCTGCAGGTTCTGGTTGGTGAAAACCGACTCCACGGCCACGACGTCGGGCCTCGATTCGTCCATGACCTGGGTCAGCCCGATGAATAGCTCAGCGAGTCGCTCCGCCATCGGAGCCCCTGGTTCGGTGCGGATCACACCGGCGAGCCGAGCAGTAGGTGGGTGCCCACCCTCCACTATCCCGTACCCGGTAGCGGACAAACCGGGGTCGATGCCCATGACGAACATATGTTTGGTGAGACTAGGCGAGACCGGTCTGGATACTGACGATTTGCGGTGGCAGGGGCGGTTGGCCCCTAGGTTCGTTGTCCGACGAGTTCTCGGAGTCGTGGGTCGAGTCAGGGTCGGGCCGGCGGGTAGATCCGTCCGTCGGGTCGACGGAAGACCGGTTTGCCGTATCCGTCGTATTCGATCTCCCATCCGTGCTCATGTAAGAACAGGTGGTGATAGCCACATAAGAGGATCAGGTTGTCCAGATCGGTCGGCCCGGCATCAGCCCAATGTGTGATGTGATGGGCGTGGAGCCAACCCTTGAACGGACATCCCGGCCACCGGCAGCCCCCATCCCGATGCCAGAGCTGGTGACGTAGCCAGGCCGGGATGAGCCTCGATCTCCGACCGATCCCCAACACCTTC
>Ga0190271_10000220_pt1 | contig 28369 bp, 46 predicted proteins | sample Popmic356T_FD_133747 | JGI IMG/M metagenome (GOLD analysis project Ga0190271, IMG submission 133747) | Populus adjacent soil microbial communities from riparian zone of Weber River, Utah, USA - 356 T | ecosystem: Environmental > Terrestrial > Soil > Riparian zone | place: USA: Utah | collected...
CATATTGACGGTGTTGATGTTCTTGACGGAACAGAAATTATTGTTCCTGCAAACAGTGAAGCTGAAATGAAGCGTTTTATTCGTAACGGAAATATGGATGAAGGCAATGCCTTTAAATTCATTGAACGCACACAAGCAATTGAAGATGGCCCGCGGGGTATCAAAATTGAAGATGGTGTAGTAAAAGTAGAATATTGGTTTGAGCAAGAAGCACCTACCGTAACCACAACTTATCATCGTGATGTATGGTGGAATGAATATCCTTATCCGGGATACAGAACAACTCATTGGAATTCACCATTCAATGGTCCAATTGGATCTGCGGGAAGTCTCTTGGATTCTGGCTCTGTATCGAAATCAGCAAGAGGCATGTCAGCCGGCGCAGGAGCCGCATCTGCCTCGATGGATGTAAGTTCAAGTTATGCATCTAATGCAGCAAGTGAGACTCTTGGTAAAGGTTCTGTAAATCCTGAAGTAGTATTTAATGATGCAGGTATAACTGTTCCTGGTTCAAAAGTTCAACAGCAATTTCAAGCAGTTTATGGATTTAGACCCGAAGCACAATCTCATGTCATTATTATTAGATTAGTTGGTCGTACTGGCACGGTTAACATTGCAAAGCCGGTGACTGTTAATACTAAGCAAAAATGTACTACTTGCGGACATACTAATAAGCATAATGCGAAGTTTTGTACGGAATGTGGCACAGCACTCGAGCTAGTTTAACCACTTGACAAGGTCCGCCACTACCTATACAATAGTGGCTGTTAAACATAGTATTCCATAGTGTTAAAGTAGCACGCTCATTCGATAGAGTGAGAAGCCTGGCAAGTGCGATACCTGGAAGGATTCTACTGTGTTTATCTATTGCGTATAACGGGCCATAGTGGTCGCCCGCCTTTGAAGCGGGAGGTCTCTACGTAATAGATAAATATAGTTACAATTTAACGGAGAAACTACCATGATGTAGATTTATTTTGACTCTTCCTAAGAACGTTTGACAGTTCATGCATTGCAATTTTGTTAGACATTAAACCAATTTTTAAGGAAGATATTATGGAAACCGAAATCGAGAAGAAAATCAAGGACATTCGTCCCCAATGGAAGGCACTTGCTGCCAAACGTGAAATAACCAAAGAAGATATTGCTGCACTCTGCATCTATCGTGCCCTTTATAAAGGACAGATACCGGAAGGTGCAAAGACTCGCTTGCATAAATCCTTCAAGCCTATTACCAATCCTGTGAAACTTAACAACGGTGCAGAACCGAATGCAGCGTTAATGATTGCAATTCATTCCATTAAGTATTCGCATTTTGCTGACTGGCTTGATAAGGAAGAATTGCAGCAACTCATTGATGCTGCAAAGGAGACGTTGAAAGCAGGTATTAGATGAGCTACATTTATACCTTTATTCGGCGAGATCTTTCTCCCGAACAGAAGATTGTGCAACTTGGTCACGCTTGTCACGAAGCTGGTAAGATTCTGAAATACGAAGAAAACCAAGGAGTGTCAAGTTTGATTTTGTTGCCTGCAGAAAATGAACGAGAGTTAAAAGCAATTGCTCGAAAGATCGATTGTGCTGGTATTGACTTTCATATGTTTTTCGAACCAGATAATGATATGGGTTATAGTGCAATATGCACTCGACCAATCATTACTGAACGTGAACGTAGATTTTTCAGTAGGTGGGATTTATATCGCGCCGATTGACAGTAAATAATAGTGTCTATATAATAGATACTATGCGCCTTGTTAGCTCAATGGTGGAGCAGCGGATTCTAAATCTGAGGGACCGGAGTTCGATCCTCCGACAAGGCGCCAAGTTTCGTAGATGTTGCAGGCTTACCCCAAGGCAACATTTGCAGTCTGTGGAGAGTATAAAAGTTTTAGATGCGTCTACCGACCACAGACAATTTTTAATACCGTGACCTGGGGATTTGTCGGCCGGCTTAGCAATATGTAATGTCGACAGGAAGGTTCGATTCCTTCAACGGTGTCCAGTTTGATTGACCAGGTGGCCCAACCCACTGTTTACATGGTTTGGTGGAAATAGTGCAGGATCGTTCCCTGCCGCAATCAATATTTAGAAAGAAGCTATGGAAGATTTGAAATATAATGTTATGGTTTCATATGATACCTATCATGATTCGAGAATTCTGCTATGGTTAATAGAACATAAACCTGTTTATAAAAGTGTAGCAATAATGGACTGTACTCCTGTAGGAATGAGTTTTCTCTATTCGTTTAGTTCGTCCGAAGATGCTGATGCTTTTAAGTTGATATTTGGATGAAAGTCGGATTTACTGGAACACAACTCGGGATGTCTCAACATCAAAAAGAACAGTTTGTTCTAAAGTTGATGGAAATGAGCATGACTGAATTTCATCACGGCGACTGTGTTGGTGCTGATGCTGAAGCACATGATATTGTTAGGGAATTTTTTCCTGATGTGCGTATTGTGGGGCATATTCCTGATAAGAATAATAAACGTGCATTCAAGAAATGTGACGAATATCGCGATCCCTTGCCCTATTTAGTGCGTGATCGTAAAATAGTAGATGAGACAGATTTTTTAATTGGCAGTCCGAAATCTGATCAGGAAATTATTCGTAGTGGAACATGGACCACAATACGATATTCGCGGAAAAAAGATAAACCACGCAGGATATTAGAAAGATAAAAATCCAAGGTATAGCTGGATAAATATGCAATATGGCAAATATTATACTTTGGAATTCATTCAATATAAATCATTCTCCTATGCGGACTATGTCCTGCTATCAATTAGCATCTTGGTTACGCCAACATGGTTATACAGCGGTAGTGATAGATTTTTGCCATTTAATGGGTGCAGATCGTTTAGCAGAGGTTACTGAAAAATATATTGGTTCTGATACATTAGCTGTTGGTGTTTCTACAAATTTTTGGAATTCAAATGTAGATTATGGAATGACGGCATCCGAACCACTTTGGGTTCAATTAGCCAGAGAAATAGTCGAGAGACGGAACCCTTTTGTAAAATGGATTCTTGGTGGAAATTTTGTATATTCTCCCAATATAAAAATGTCATGGCGTATTTTTAAATGGCATGCCGAAGATGAATTATTAAAATGGATGGACGAAAATTCATCCAAATTGAAACGTAGAGAGTTGTTTGATATAACTACTTCAACTCAATATTTTCATTCAACTGATTTTATACAACCTAACGAAGTTTTACCCATTGAGTTAGGTAGAGGTTGTCAATTTAAATGTAAATTTTGCAGTTATCCATTAATTGGAAAAAAGAAAGGCACTTATCTTCGTCAGTTCGATCATATTCGAGAAAGTTTTATTCGGAATTATAATGAGTGGGGAACTACCAAATATTATTTCCTGGATGATACCGTTAACGAAAGTGATGAAAAAGTACAGGCACTTGCTGAAATAGTCCAGGCCTTGCCATTTGAATTAAAATGGGTTGGTTATAATCGACTTGATTTAATTGGAAGTAAACCGGAAACAATTAAATGGCTTAAAGACAGTGGATTAAAATCTCCATTTTTCGGAATAGAAAGTTTTCATCCAGGCGCCAGTAAAATAGTTGGAAAAGGTTGGATTGGAAAACATGGAAAAGATTTTCTTCTTCGTCTTAAGGAAGAATGGGGAAAAGATGTAAATTGGCATTTATCGTTTATAGCTGGACTGCCAGGAGAGACAAGAGAAGATTTACAATCTACACTTCAATACTGTATTGAAAATGATATGCATGATTGGTATTTTCATCCGCTTACTATAAATAGAAATCCAGATAAAATGTGGAAAAGCGAATTTGCTTTAAATTATAAAGATTACGGATATTCATTTACAGAAGAACATAATAATTTTGAGTGGAAAAATGATTATTGGACTTATCGAGATGTACATACCTATGTAGATGAATTAAATTTAGCATCAAAGAATTATGTTAAGTATAGTTGTTGGTTTTTAAGTGCCCTTACATCTTTAGGACATTCATATGATATCATGCACACATTAAAAAAAGATTTACCTCGAATTTCATACAAGGTAGAAACCTGGAAATTCGTGGGAAAATACGTTTCTCTTCATTTACAAAGTTAAAATATGAAATATAGAATTATACTCGGCAATAATGATCTGAGACCTTTCGCAGTTCAGAGGATGAATGAAAAATCATTCTTTAAAATTTGGTGGAATGTTGACACATTCATTAGGCAACAGGAAGCAGAAAGTTTTATCACGCGTGTTGTTGAATTACGCGCACAACACGGTGCTCGAAAAGTTTTATTTGAATATGAAGATGCCGATGCTGTAGTTGATAGACTGAAAAATCAGTATCATCGTGATACAGAAGGTGTTGCTATGGCGGAATCTGTTCAGGTGGGCTTGCCTGGTTATCCGAAAGGTGCCATAGTAAAATGAGCGAAACAATTATAACAAAAGGTTGGCCCGCTCCAAAGGGCAAATGCGATATTTGTAATGATAAACCTGCGGCATATTGGTTTGGTGATACAAGTGTCGCATTATGTGGTGATGCAGAATGTTCCAGAATCAACAAGGCCCAATGGGATAAAATGTGCAGAGAAATGGAACAAGAACAGTTAGATAAAAACGAGTATTGGTAAATAATATTATGAACAATCATACAACTGCAAGAATGCCGTTAAGGCCGAGTGAATCTGTTGATGTTTTATACCAACAAATTCTGGGTAATATTAGGCGTGATGGAAGTGGGCAATTTTATACTGTTGAGCCCGAAATTGAAATAGTTCCGGGTCCTCAGAATGACATTTTCGTAAAGATTCTAAAATAGGATAAGCCCCGGTGGTGGAACGGTAGACATAGCGGACTTAGAATCCGCCGCCGAGAGGTGTAGGGGTTCGAATCCCCTCTGGGGCACCAAATAATGGTTATGCATACTGCGGTGCAGGTGGCATCCACTTGCTTTGACACTGAAGGGGTGCCGTGGCCTCTAAAATCCATTTAGAAAGATATTATGGAACTCTATAGAACTACGTTTCGTATAATGCTGAATGATGCAATTAAGCATCGAGAAGAGATTGAAAAGCACAGATGGGGTTATACTCAAGACTCAGCACATCTTGCTACAATAAGAGAAATGTTTGCTAAAACTGAATCCGAAGATTCAACGATTTATTTAAAGGATGATGATGTTTGAATGTCATATTACCGTTTCAACGGATCACGCAGAAAAAGCAACTTATGTTGCAGAAGTCTTTCATTGGAAAACATCTGAAATTGCACGTGATCCAGTTTTGGGTGATAAGAATTATTTTTACCTCACTTCTCATTCTAAAAAGTATGATGAGATGTGGGATAAATTACGAGCAACAGTTGAAGTTCTTGAGGATAGAGAAATTCCAGTTATTCGTGAAAAGATTGAACTTATTGTTCATGACACCAAAGTAAAATTATAAATAACCAGTTGACAACAGTGATATAAAAAGTTAAACTAGAGTCATGCCAAGTGGAGTTAAAGGTCGTCGAACTTATAATTGTTTATCTTGTAATGGGATAAATTTTTATGGATCGAGCAAGATAAACAAATTCTGCGATGTCATATGTATGGGTAAATGGAAATGGGTTACTGAAACAGTGCCAAGAATTGAACGCGGAGAATGTAATGGAGCATTAGCGTTAAAGAAATATTTGGTTGAGAAGTTTGGTGAAAAATGTTTTGAATGTGGCTTAGGTGCTATTTGGCAAAATAAAAAACTTGTGCTACAATTAGAACACGCTGATGGTAACAGCGATAACAATATGCCAACAAATTTAAAATTGCTTTGTCCAAATTGCCATACACAAACAGAAACGTTTGGTAGTAAGGGACAAGGTAATAGATATAAAAAGGTTAGTAAAAGAAATAAATATTTGCAAGAATATAAAGCCTCGGTAGTTTAATGGTAGAACGCCATCCTTACACGGTGGACACGGGAGTTCAATTCTCCAACGAGGTACCAGAAGTTGGCTCTCACTAGCGTGAATACACTAGAGAGGTTAAAATAGAAGGAGTATAAACCTTCGGCCAGTCCATTTCGCATCGAGCCTCACGATGTAAACCATGGGTGGTCAATGGTAAACTGACCTAAAATACTGCCAGTGCGAGAGCTCTTTAAAATCGAAAACGGGATTATCATCCTGTCATAATTTGATACGTGAGTTGAAACGATAGTGATGGGAGTTCGAAAACCCTAGCGAAACATGAATTTCCCGCTTTACCATTCGGCGTATTGATATGGTCGCTCGACTTCAAAGCGTTACTCGAAGTGGGCTGCGACTGTCTTCCCATCCTAAGACAGCGACTACAGTGGGATTGGTCTTCAATAACCCGAGTGAGTAGTAACACTTTCCCTCCATGGTGGGAATAAACATACCGGGGGCCGATCCGTTAGTGGAAGATATTGGAAAAGTCTTGCACAAGCTCTAATTTTAATGAGGATGATATGAAAGCTCTGTTGTTTTCTGCGGTGGTTATGTCTATGGCGGGTTGTGCGGTAGCAATTCCCGAACCTAGCAAAAATGTGATCTGGTATGCTCCAGTGCAGATTGCACCGACAGTACAAATTGTGTATTATTGGGATCCTCTTCAGCTTAGATATTTCTGGGTTGATAAACGAGATAGTAGGCATTATATGCCGTATGAATGGAAACACCCCCACGGGCATAAGCCACGCGGGCATGATCATTGGGATAAGAGATAAGATTCTGTAATAAGATTATTAATTGTCTAATACGGTAAATAGCATACCGTTCGAATCATTTGGACAGGAGGTAATTTTATGAAAAGCTTAATTATTGCAACATTGTCAGCAGTGTTATTAGTAGGATTAGCAGGATGTGCAGCACATGCACGAGTTGGAAGTGGTGGAGCATCGGTCGGAGCCACAGTTTATCTATTCGATCGTGATAGGGATCAACATTACTATCATGATGGTCATGGTAACAGACACTATATGCATAAAGGCTGGAAGCAGTAAGAACATTAAGATAATCGGAGTGTAGGTCAGCCTGGTAGACCGCTTGGTTTGGGACCAAGATGTCGCGAGTTCAAATCTTGCCACTCCGACCAGTTATCGCACCATATCGGAAACAGAGCCCTGCGGGGAATGGATACAGATCTATGGTGCATTTTCTTGGGGATGATACACGTAAAGTGCCCCAATACTCGACCGGAGTTAAACGGTGGCGATCGACCGGCCTGATTCGGGGAAGAAAGTTAGCATGACTACGAAATGCCAAGTCTCGCTTTAGACTTGCAAGGTAATGTGTGTCCTCTAAGGTGCTCGAGCTAGCCTCCAAGGTTGTGGTTGGATCCACATAAAACGTTATCCCAAATAGACTTATCACCTATAGCACTAATTATGTTACGAGAATATTATACTGATGTTATTCCTCAAGAAGTAATCAACGAAATTATCGAAGATTATAATTCTCGTGACTCTTATCAAACATCAACAATGAATAAGGCTAGTCCTGGAAATTCATTGTTTTTGATTTTACCATATTGTCAAAAATTACTCGATAATGAACTTGAGTTCAAATCTGGTAATTTTTACAAGCATACAAAACCTTATCTTCCTCATACCGATTTTAAAATAAATCAAGGGAATGAACTTAACTTAGTTATTCCACTTCAATATACGGGAGAACAAGCCAGTCTTGTAATTTTTGATCAAGCTTGGTATAATGATTCGGTTACTTGGTGTTTAAATCATGGTATAATTTATTTTTCAGTAAACACGGGAATTAAAGGAAAGCCATCCGATTATCCTGATGTTAAGTTTCAGACATCTAAACCAATTGATGAAGATTTTTATTCTAAATATTTGACACACGAAGATAGAGATTTATTTTTTGGAATGAGCGGAATTGCCTTTCCCTTTCAACCTACAAGTATAATGGTATTTGATAATAGATTAATTCATTGTACTAGTAATTTTAAAGGTGAAAAACTTGGATTGTCATTGCGTTTTAGTCGCAAGTAATGTAAACTTAGTTTGTTGGGTAAAGGGCAGCCAAGAAAGTGATATGCCGGTGGAATATGTCGAGCTTCGTTGATAAAGAAGTATCATCTCTGTTCCTGTCTTACAGTATCACCTCCCGAATGTTGGGAAAATGGGCATAAGGTAGAGATGAGGTCTGGCAAAGTATCTGGATATTGATTTATCCTGTTGAAAACCGTTTGAGTCTCGATCGTAGCTAAAAGACCGGTTAGCAAAACATTCACCTAATTTTTTTTATGATAGAACAAATAATTAAACAATATCTGCATACGCCTTTTTCGGTTGAAACTGAGAAAGTTAAGAATGAACCCGGAACATGGGATTCTACAAAAGTTTCAATTTTTAGAGATGGAGTTTTGATTGGCGAATATATTCGTAATTATTCTAATTACGGAACAAATACCTTTCATCCTTTTCTAATAAACAATCAGTGGTATGCATTGTATAGTGCTAGTTATACAGCAACTCGTGTAATGAAATTGCATGAGAATAGAATTGAGGATTGGTGCGGAGAAGACAAATCTCCACACGGGTTTTGTCCAGTAGAATTTTATATTCCTAAATATATTCACTCTAAGCATGAATTTAGGGATTCTTTGTATGATTCCTATACAGCTGATTGTGATAATACTCCAGAAGAATTTGCTTCTGAATTAAAAGATTCCGAATTTGTAAGTTTGAATCACTGTGATTTTGGATTTATGTGCGGTTGTGTTTGGGGCGATGATACTTCGTGGAAATTACGTTATATTAATCTATCTCAAATACCCGACAAGATTTTGACTGTGTCAGATAAGTTTGGTTATTGGGAATTGCCGAATACTCTTACATTAAAAGAATGTATAAATATGAGTAATTGGCAACCAGACCATGATTGGATTACATTAATTCGTGCTGAAACTATTAATTTAAAAACAGATGAGCGAAGCTAAGTATTACATTTATCGAAATTTACGTACGAAGGGATTTTCCGTTCGTTATCGCGGGTTGGTTATTGATCGACCATTTACTTTTTCAGCAGAAGGTGTTGAATTTAAGGTAAATGAATTAGGTAGATTGCGTGTAACGAAAGAGCGCCAAAAGAATGTTCATGCTTTTGTTGTAGCTGATAAATATACTACTATGAAATATCCGGTTACACCAGTTGACGAGGTTGACAAGTTAGCCAGGATAACGTACAATCCTTACACAGACAAACAATTTGTATGTGATGGTAAAAATATAAATACAGCGAAAGAAGTTATCTTCCAAAATGGTAGATGTTTCTTAATAGAATAATTTGGGCTTTGGGCTTTGGGATTGCTGGAGTGATCACCTGTTTTGCAAGCAGGCATCAGATGAGTTCGATTCTCATAAGGTCCACCAAAATTTGAGGTAAGTATGTGGCAATACTGCGAAAAAAGAACGCACGATAGTATTTAAGAATTATTCCCTGATAGCTCAGTCGGTAGAGCGTCGGACTGTTAATCCGTGTGTCCGTGGTTCGAGCCCACGTCGGGGAGCCAAGGATAAGATGAAAGTAATATATAGTGATGAATATGGTGAGGAAGTTTTTCGCGTAGAAAGTACGAATGTACCTTACAATGGCGATGTAATATCTATTGACGACGAAGACTGGAAAGTAAAGTCGAGGGTATTTATGCCAAAAGAAGATTCTGTAGTAATAGAGATTACACAGAATATGGTAAGATCTAAATCATCCGATGACAACGGTGCTAGACTTGCAGAGATGCAACGTGCTATAGTAGAGGTTAATAAAAGACAAGACACGCAGGAAAAGAAATCAAGACATTTGCGTGAACAATTAGTTACAGTTAGAACACATTTAAGGAATAAAGATAAATGATCCCAGATAAACACTTCCGTATGAGCAAGCCAGTCAAAACGATGTTGGCATTAATGAAGGGAAGTAAGGAACATAGAAACGCATGGAAGCGTATGTTTATTGATGCTCAGCTTCACGAGGAAGCCGCACGTCGTGCAACCCTGAAGATCAAAGACAGTGATGGCCGTCATGGGAACAAAACACGTGGTGCCGTAGCACCAGAATAAGTATTGCTTATGGTATGCGGTGGTTACCTAATTAAGAAGATAGACTACAGCCAGATATATTATAATTATTATATTCTACCATGAAGTGATAAATACTTTTAGAACATGCCCCTTTAGTGATATTGGTGAACACGCATCTTTGGTATAGATGAAAGGTCAGTTCAATTCTGACATGGGGCTCCAAGAAATGAAGGCTTATATCGTATTGATTAATCCTGAGGAAGATTGTGATTTCTTAAATCAATGCACAATCGAACATGACATTATACCTAATAGTGAATTTGGTTTTTGGCATGATTATCACACCGATGCTATCATTTTAGCTAAAGGTGATATGGTTTCATTTAAGGTAGAAAAACCCGAAGATGAATTGGTATTAAGATTGAAGTTTGGAAATAGAATTTCTGAAGATAAATAATTAATGTCGGGCGAAAAACCATTCTTTATAGAGGGTGTAGTAGTCGAAGTTTTATCTACTTATGAGATTGCCTTTGTTAAAGTAATAAATGGCAATGTTTATAATTTAAAACCATCTACACCGGGTATCGATTTTTACACGTTGAAAGCAGGTCAAATTGTAGAACTCGAAGTTACAACGAGATTATTACGAGTATTGAGTGCTCGTATAATTGATGAGGATAAGGCGGGCGGGTGTCCGGCAGACACACTAGGTCTCATAAGCCAAGGAAGAGTTAGGTTCGACTCCTAAGCACCGCAACCAACCTAGACGTCGTCTATTAGACGGGGATGATGTCTCGACCAGAAATGTTCGTAAAACTTATCAAAGATTATCGCAGCGTGGAGCAGTCTGGTAGCTCGTTGGGCTCATAACCCAAAGGTCGTTGGTTCAAATCCAACCGTTTGCAACCAATTTGCGGATATGGTGGAATGGTAGACACGATAGCTTGAGGGGCTATTGCCGAGAGGCGTGGAGGTTCGAGTCCTCTTATCCGTACCAGTAATATGAGAATAGAAACTAGTATTGATTGGTCTAAGATTGAATCGAATTTGAATTCGAAATGTCGTAATTTTGCTCATTCAGATGAAGTTAGGAAAATGATCAAAAACATCAAATCAGAAGTAACAGAATTGTCAAAAGCTGAAGTTCAAGCAAGACAAGGTAGGAAAGCTCATGCAACTGAGTTACTTACAAAAATTAATCAAGACATCGAGATGATTGAAGGATACCTTTTAGTCGGAACGATACTCGGTTGACGTCGGTATAACATTCGTATATACTGTCAAAAACAGGACGCGGTATCTTGTCAGGGATACAAGCCTTACTTGGAAAGTAAGTGGAGCAACGTAAGTTGCCGGGAGTTCGATTCTCCACCCGTCCGCCATTCAAATGAAAGACCATAAATGAAAAACCCACAAAGGAATGTAATGAACGCAATTAAAATGAAACGTCTTGAACTGCTTAGTATTGTTTTGAGTAACAAAGAAAAGCATGTAGCTGAATTTATTGAAGCAATTAAGGATTATAAAGCACTTGTAATTCAAACTGCCGAATTGAATCTAGCACTTGCGAAAACTAATAATCTTGAAGATTTTAAGAAAATCAAGTCTTTACCACATGCTCCAATTTCGTATGAAGATAGTTATAGGCGTGCAATTCGTATGCTTGAACTTTCAATCGAAGACGTAATTGAAGTAGAAGAAGACGTGTTCAATCAACTTGTACTTGATGAATGGTCTTGGAAGCATAGTTTTGCAGCATCGAACGCTACTTATAAGTCCGGTGCCGGTTTTTAATCAGTTGACCTAATACACAACACACTATAAAATAAGCGGGCGCAATAGGTGCGCTCACTTAACACAAACAAAGGATATACATGTTTAAAAACATTTTCACGACTCTTGCTGCGATGTGGAGCGCATCTGCTGTATTTGCACAGACCGTCGCCCCTGCAGTTGTACCTTCTGGTGCGGTTGCGGCAGCTGATTTAGGTATTTTGGCTAGCATTAGTTTGTTTATTGCCGGTTGGGCAATAGCCATTCTAGTTGTACTTGCACTTTTCGGTATTATTGCTGAACATAATGACTCACGCGGTTGGGCCATTTTTTGGATGATTCTTGCTGCTGCTGTTGCATATTTTGCATTCAGCATATCGCTAACTTCATTGATTATTGGTGCAGTTGCATATATTGTAATTGGGCTGTTTTGGAGTTTCTGGCGATACAAACGTCATGCTACAAAGGTTGTTGAGAAGTTTAAAACTGCCACAGCCATTGAAAAGGAACGTGCGCTCAAAGCTCTTCATCCTAAAGAAATGCTCAGTACCATTACTGCATGGATTATGATTTGGCCCTTTAGCATGATTGAGAACATGATTGGTGACCTAATCACTGGAATTCAGATGCTGGTAACCAAGTTCTTCCGTGGTGTTTACCATAAGGTATATGACTCTGCTGTCGCAGCATTGCGATAAGAGTTAAAACTCTAGAAAACTCCGCAATGCGGAGTTTTCTCATTATAGGAATAGATATGATGGCTAGTAAACAAGTTTTAGTAATGAAAAAGTTTCCTAAAGATCGCAATTTGCGTACAGGAAAATATGTTGCTCAAGGAGCTCATGCTTCTATGGGCGCTCTTTTATCTCTTGGTAGAATGGACCCGGATTTGCAACATTTTGTTATCTCAACTGAGAATCCATTTGTATATGAATGGTTGGTTGGTAGATTTACCAAAGTTGTAGCTTACGTTGAGACTGATGCTGAACTTGAAGATATCTATGTTAAAGCTAAATTAGCAGGTATTGCTGCTGCACTCATTACTGATGCGGGCTTGACAGAGTTTGGTGGCGTGCCTACACTTACTGCTGTGGGCATTGGGCCAGATGACGTTGAAAAGATTAACGTTATTACCGGGCATTTGCCTTTATTTTAGTCTAACACAGAAAGGACACACAGTGAACGAAGTAGCTACTACGGTAATGAATAAAGAGGAACTTGCACAGAAACATGCAAAGATGAAAAACTGGGCAACAGTTGCTGGTCTTGGAATTGTTGGGTTGCTAGTTGCCCCATTCATTATGCTAGCAATTGGCGGACTAATTGGGCTTGGTGTTGCTGCCGCGATTGGTTTCGTACTTGTGCAATTAGCGCCTTGGTTTGCATTGAAGGTTGCTAATTTGAAGTATCGAATGATTGATGCAGAAAAGGTAGCACACGTTAAAGCAGTTGTTGGTGCAGCAGCAGAGAATCCAATTGAAACGTTGACTAATTTGCTAATTGCGAAAAAAGATGCATTTCAAGTGTTTAAGTTGTCGGTTGAACAGGCTGCTACTGCTCGTTCAAACTTTAAGTTAAAAGTAGAGAAGTTTAAGGATCGATATCCTGCTCGGGCACCCGAATTCGAAGCACAACTTGCTCGAATGACTGATTTAGTCGAACGGAAAAAGAAAGCTTTGGGAGAAGCAAAACAATCTCTCGAAGATGGTGATATGAAGTTAGAAGAAATGAAGGCATATTATGAAATGTCCAAAGATGCTATCGAAGCTAACCGTGCCGCAGGTATGGATACTGGCGATGCTTTTGAAAAGCTTAAAGCTGATACTGCTTGTGATGCTGTTTTCGAATCCATGAATCTGGCATTCGCACAACTTGAAGTTGCTGCTGCTCTTGATGTTGACGAGGTTGACAAACCGGCTAAGCCTGCTGCACAATTAGGGCATAGCGAACCAATGGTATTAGAAGTACCGGTTCATCAAACACAGAAAGTGAGTCGCTAAATGAAAGCTAGGATTATTGGAACAATTTTTGTTCTAACAATTCTTGGTGCATTATATGTGTTAACGTATGATGACACTCAAGTGCGTCCCGCGAATAATTCGCAACCAGCATCTGAACCGGCAATTCAGCCGTTGAAGATTCAATAACTTTAACACACAGAAAGAGAAACTATGAAACTGAATATGATTGTTGCTGCGGCTGCTGTACTGTTTGCTGTATCCGCACAAGCACAACAAGTAAAAGTTGGTACTGGTGGCCCTAAGGGAACCTATCACGCACTCTTTGCGAACATTGCTGAAAAATGCGGTGACCAAATGGCGATGGTGGAGGTCCCGTCCAGCGGTTCTCTGGAAAACCTGGATAGGCTGACTGGTAAAGAAGTTGGTGCGGCATTCCTTCAAACTGATGCACTGTTTGCATCTGCACAAGGCCGCGATTTGGGTGCTGTGAAAACACTAGTTGCATTCAACCGTGAATCCGTACACGTTGTAACCCTGGCAGCATCAGGTCTGAAATCTGGTGGTGTAGTTGGTATTGGCGGCAAGGAAGTTGTTTTCAACAATGTTGAAGATCTTGCCGGTATGAAAGTGGCCGCTGCTGGTGGTTCTCTGATTACTGCACAACTGGTGCGCCTGCAAGGCCAAGTAAACTGGACGGTTGTTCCCGCAAAGGATAACAATGATGCTGTAGCACAGCTCAAATCCGGTGCGGTTCAAGCTGTAATGATGGTTGGTGGACAACCGCTGGGTAACGTTAAGGAACTTGGCCCTGAATATAAACTGGTTGGGTTTAGGCCAGGTACCATTGAACTGCTAAAGACGGTTTATGTAGCTGATAAGCTGTCATATCCGAAACTGAGCGTTAACGCAGTAAATACGATTGCAACAGAAGCACTGTTGGTAACTCGTACTTACAACACTCCGGATAAGCTGAATATGTTGGCCAGCTTCCGCAAGTGTGTTTATGACAATGTTCCTGTATTCCAGGATGCTGATGGTGCTCACCCGGCTTGGGCACAAGTGGATATTAACAACAAGGGTAAGTGGGCATATTACGATCTTCCTGCTGTCGCTGGCAAGAAGAAGTAAATAGATTTAGGATGATTTCTGCATACAAACTACTACAGTAATTGTTATAGAAGGCGGCCGGTGGGCTTTATGTTGGAAACAACACGTCGAAGGAATAACTAGGCCACCGAATGTGGATATGTTGCCAAAGCAGAAACAAGATTGGATCGTGCATTAACGGATAATGCTAGGGACGATGTAAGTAATCCATTAAATGGTAAGAAATACGTCCAGAAAATAAATAAGACCCTTACAAATCATCCTGTTAAACACCGCTTTAAGCGGTGTTTTCTTTTGACTGATGTTAAATATTCGATAGGAGATTTTATGACACAATTATCAATTTATAAAACCGGAGTACAAAACTTCGATCACCAAAATAGTCTATCTGATGAACCATATCAAGATCTGTTTCTTTATATTAATGGTAAACACATTAATGATGAAAATCGAAAATTTGGTAATGTAATTAATCCTGCGACTAAAATTGCATTCTCTAAATTACCGTTCGTTACTACCGATGATCTTATGCTTGCGGTAGAAAGTGCTGGAAAGGCATTTGAATCTTGGAAACTTTCTAGCCCTATGGAAAGAAGCTCGATTCTGAGAAAGGTAGCACAACTATCTAGGGATAGAGCAAATAAAATTGGTAGAGATATCACACTTGATATGGGTAAGCCGCTAGTTGAGGCAGTAGGCGAAGTTATTCGCTGCGCTGATCATCTTGATTGGCATGCAGAAGAATGTCGTAGAATATATGGTCGAGTTATTCCGAGTCGCGCACCAAATGTAAGGCAGATTGTATTGCGTGAACCGGTGGGTGTAGTTGCAGCATTTAGCCCGTGGAATTTTCCATACAATCAATCTATTAGAAAGATATCGGCTGCTATTGCTAGCGGTTGCACGATAATAATTAAAGGTCCGGAAGAAGCACCTAGCGCATTATGCGCGATTGCTGACATGTTTCACGAAGCTGGATTGCCACCAGGCGTATTAAATATTGTTTGGGGTAATCCTGTTGGGATTAGTAGTTTCTTAATTTCAAATCCAATTGTAAAGAAAGTTACATTCACCGGAAGTGTTGAAGTTGGTAAGCAATTAGCGGCATTAGCTGGGCAACATATGAAGCGCACAACATTTGAATTGGGTGGTCACGGGCCTGTTATTGTAATGGATGATTGTGATGCAGGTTCTGTCGGTAAAATGATGGCCGATTTGAAGTTTCGAAATGCAGGACAAGTATGTGTTAGTCCTAACCGATTTTATGTTCATAAGGATGTCTATGATGTGTTTATGGAAGCATTTATCAAGAAAGCAGATGAACAGGTAATTGGTTCTGGATTAGATCCTGCAACTACAATGGGTCCATTAGCTAATGAACGTAGACTTAAGGCTGTTACAAAGATTTATGAAGATGCTATGGCTAAGGGTGCTAAACAACACGGTAAGATTTCTACGGCAAGTGATGAAGGGTATTATTTCTTACCAACAGTATTAACCAATGTAAGTGCCGATAGTCTTCTTATGACTAAAGAACCATTTGGTCCAATTGTGCCAATTGATACATTTGAAACACTTGATGAAGCATTAAATAAAGCTAATTCATTAAATTACGGGTTATCAGCATATGCATTTACCAGCAGTAGCAAAACTGCAATAAGACTACAAAATGAAATTCGATCTGGAGTAATTAATATCAATCACGTGGGACACGGATTACCTGAAACACCATTTGGTGGAATTTTAGATAGCGGTTTGGGTAGCGAGGGCGGCACTGAAACATTTGATGGGTATTTGAATACAAAGTTTGTTACTCAATTGAACTAAAAGAAAAGGACCTTTTAGGTCCCTTCTTTATTTTCCATCTTTAAAAATTACATTTCCATCTGCATCTTTTGGATATACTTTGTTGACGTTTACAAACCAACGTTTTACATATTCGTCAAAGAACATGGGAAAAATTCCATGTACGACTAATACTATTGCCAGCCACAATGCAATTCGCAAATGCGTCCAATATCCGACACCGAATTCCTTCAAGTGATTCATGTTCATAAGTAACTCCTTTACAATATTGTGAGTTATTTATTGCTCGGGCATAAACAGACGTTATTATTAAGGTACCTCTTGACAACAAGCAATGTTGTCTTTTACACTACAGTAATGGAGAATATTATGAGAAAACTAGCAACTGTTCGCAAAATCGATCAACTGCTACCTATTGAAGGAGCTGATCTTATTCAGCTGGCCAAAATTGATGGTTGGCAATGTGTAGTTAAGAAATCTGAATTCAATGTAAACGATTTGTGCGTTTATTTTGAAATTGACAGTCATCTTCCTATTCGTCCTGAATTTGAGATCTTACGTAGAAACTCATTGAAGAAAATGGGCGATCGTGAAGGTTTCCGTATCAAGACTATTAAGTTGCGTGGACAACTAAGCCAAGGGCTTGCATTACCTATTCAGTTATTCTTTAACGACTTTATTGATTCGGACGAGGATGAAGGACAAGAATTGTGCGAATTCTTCTTTGTTGGAAACGATCTGACTGAGTTGTTGGATGTGCAAAAATACGAAGCTCCAATTCCTGCTGAATTATCCGGTCAAGTGAAAGGTAACTTTCCTGGATTCATTAGAAAGACTGATCAGGAACGTTGTCAAAACTTGGCCAGGGATATCTTTGTTGATAATAAGGATTCTCGCTGGGAAATAACAATGAAGTTGGATGGTTCGTCTTTTACGGGATATCGTAAGGATGAAGCTACGGGTGTTTGCGGGCGTAATTGGGATCTTGACATAAACGAGAAAAACGAGCATAACAGCTTAGTTCGTATGTTTATTGACAGTGGACTACAGCAAGCATTACGCGATTTAGGGCTAAATATAGCCGTACAGGGCGAGCTCATGGGCCCTGGCATACAGAAGAATCGTGAGAACTTTGCTTCGCACAAATTGTTCGTTTTTGACATTTTCAATATTGATCAAGGCGAATATATTGGTCCGAAAGAGCGTCGTACTATTTTGAAAAACTTGTACGATCTTGGGCTTAACGAGAATATGGTAGCTCATGTTCCTGTTATTGCGTACGAAGCAGAGTTGTGTGATACACTTGGTATTATTGATGTAGATGGACTGCTTTTCTTAGCGGATGGTCCAAGCATCAACCATGCAATTCGCGAGGGCATAGTGTTTAAACGTCTTGATGGCAAATTTAGCTTCAAGGCAATTAGCAATAAGTTCTTGCTGAAGGAGGAGGATTAGTGTGATGTGGTTTTGGCTACTTTTACTCTATGTAATAATTGGAGTTGGGTGTGCCTATTATGTCAGAGGTGACTTTGATGATAGTGGGCTTATCCTAGTAGCCATGTTTTGGCCTTTAATCGCAGTAATCCTTCTATTCATAATATTATTTGAGATTGTTAAAGATGGCCTATAGATCTATTCATCCTCAATTTCGGGCTACATTTGGGTATGATACTATACCCGATCTAATACAAGAGTCACTTTGGAACTATCTTGCCTATGGATTACCTCCGGGTGGTTTTATGGAAGCAGTTCTAAAGAACGATTTCACTTCTGCAATGGCTAGAGCTGACCATACTTGGAATGGACGTAGCTTTAAGGACCTTGCAAGATGGGTTGAAAAGTATGTTCCACACTATGCACGTGGTACAGATGACATTATGAAAAAATGGATGAAGCTTACCGACGAGCAACGTAGAGATATTATGATTGATCTCGGTCTTCGTCCGGGAGAGTTTGAAATTCTAGCCGGCCACGCTGTTCCGTAATCTGTGATAAATAGTGTATCTAAAGGATACACTATGAGATTCAGCGAAATAATAAATGAGAGTGTCACATTTGGCGTAGCTAGGCTAGAAGATCGCGATGGTCAGAAATATTATACTGATCCATTTGTGAGAAAGACAGACGAGACATGTTTTGTCTGTGACGGTTCTGGAAAAGAAACATCCGGTGGTTGGACCGATGATGATGGAAACGTTGTTCCAAAGAAGGAATATGAATGCGGAATGTGCAAAGGAAAAGGCACAACCGAAGAATGGCGCTCTGACGCCGATGAACTAAATGTTTCGAATGCTAATGCATGGGGCATTCAAGAAATGTTAGGTTTAGATCCCGATTATAGCGGTGCTATAAAGAAGGAACAATTTCCTGCAATTAGACGTCGTCTAATTAAATTAAAAAATAGTGATATTACTCCGCATACTCAACCTGTCAGCAAAACTGGTGGAGAAACAAAAGCCTATAAAGATGATCAAGGGCAATCACGCATCGGAAAAACTGTAGCAGTTCACGATATGGGCCGTTCTCATGCCCAAGTTGAGCGCTACATAGACAAACTCTTATCCTTAATAGAATTTGCAGCGAATAACGATTGTGATCTAGTTTGGGGTTAAAGTGAGACTCCAAGAATTATTCCTAGTTGAAACTACTGAAGAAGATAGGGCAATTATTTCCCTATCTTCTGCCATTTCTAAATACCTAATGAACAACTATGAAAGTGATGTAGAGGATACATCATACGATTCGGATTCAGATTATGACGATGATGAATTAGATATCGGTGGTGATGAAGATAAAGCAACTGAAATTGGTACAATAGGTCAACTATTTGATACACCACTATCCATCTTAAATCCTATAAGAATTGAGCTTCAGTCTGATTACGGTATTCGTCAACGCAGACAGAGAGATGAAGATGCAAAGGTAATTGGACGCCCCGGAGAAGATGACTCCCTGGGGCTTTGGTATGGTGATGATAAAATTATGGTTCTTAATAGGGATTATCTTGGAACAAATTCATTCAGATCTGTAGTAACACATGAACTTAGACATGCTTTGGATGATTTTAAATCAGGATTTAAAGCAAATGTAAGTAAAAGATATTCTACACCAAAAAAGAAGGAACATAGAACTCCCGATAAAGCTTATATTGCAGAACCAGCTGAAATTAATGCAAGATTCTCTCAAGTTTTGCACGCAATGGTACCTGTTATTGGGAAAGTTTTAAAACAACATACTGGCGATCCTAAATCTTATATTATGAATGAATTCAGCAAGCTGATGAAATATTTTAGTATATCGGAATTATTTCCAGAGAAAGATCAATCAAAAGATTATAAGAGGCTTATAAAACGTGGAGTTGATTTTATTGATAAGGAGATATCTTATCGTCAAGGATCTAAAAATAATCCAAATTAAGTAAAAATACCACGTTAAAAAGTTGGAGATCTTGATAAATATGTGAGAAGATGAAATGTTTATCTTCATTCATATAATTGGAGGTATTTATATGGCATTTGTTAATTTAACAGTTAAGACCGAAAAAAGAGTGTTTGCAGCTGGTACAGTAGGTGGTAATTGGAAATTTTGGATTATTGATCCAGATGGTGAGATTATTTCGGGTCCGCAAGAGACACCGAGTGAATCTATTGTCTTTTTTGTAGATGATTCTGCTCCTACCAGAGATCAAGTATTTACAGCTGGTACAGTAAGAGTAGATGTCGATGGTAACGATCTTGGACCAGTGGTAGAAACACCATTCACATTAGTCGAAGATACTTTTGTTATTATTGATGTAGCAGGAGGTATTCGTGTTTCAGGTCCGAGCGCACCATCTGGTCCACCAGACAATACATTACCAGAAGGCGGAAGACCAGACGCAGGACTTCCATCAGGAAGACCAGACAGACCGGATAATTCTCTACCAAACGCACCAGTAAGACCAAGTAATGGATTACCAAACGCACCGGTAAGACCAGACGCAGGACTACCAATCGCACCGGTAAGACCAGGTAATGCACTACCAGGAGAGCAACCAGGGATAGATAACACACTTCCAGGTGGACCACCAGATACAATAGGTAATCAACTACCACCGAACGAAGTAACACCACAGTAATAATATATAAATTATGGCACAAAATAACACCAAAATTCCACACAATATAGATAATTGTGATTTTTGCGATGTTGTTCGTCAATTTTATGACTTGATTAAAAAGTGTCTTAAAGAAGATAATAAAGTTGAAATCGATGTTGCAAGATCAGTAAAGGTCGATCCTGTTTATGGTAAAGAACCAAAGTAAGAGATAGTTTTCACACACATTTTAGGGGCATTGGCCCCTATTTTTATAAATGACGTCTTTTTAACCTATTTCGTAAGCGGTTTTAGGTTGACGGACTAAATAACACACTATATAATAACGCTTGTTATATACAAAGAGTGAGTTCAGCAAATAATTTGCACCGAAAGGTGATACGAATGTTGGTGAATGCCCTATACATTGAGAAATGTATAGGGAAACTTTAGGAAGAGTCCGATCCTCAAGAAGACGGGCATTGAGGTCTAAAGTTAGCTAACGAACATCCTCGGACGATGTAAAAGGTTCAAACCAGCGGTAAGGCGCTGTGAGCTAGTTTAGTACCCTTCGGGCGAATAACTTGTCCCTTACATCACTCTGTTTTTAAATTATCTGTTTGAGTTAGTTGACATTACAATGTAAATTTACTAAAATAGAGACTTGCTAAAGATTAGTTACAGCAAAAAAACAAAATCTGTACTATTTAGGTCTTGGCCTAAAGAACCTTTCTGGAGGGGAAAGCAAAAACTCGCCAAAAGCTAATCTGATTTATTTTGATGATCAAACTATGTGCGACCTGAGCAGGACACCTCTAACCATGAAATTCGAAGAATCAATTCCGCATAAAAACTTATAAAGCAAAATCGGGTGACAGGGTTCGACTCCCTGCGTGTGATTTATTATACGTGATGTAACGGTAGCATCCTGATCCATATAAAACTGATTCTGATATGAAAAAATTGTTTAGCTTAGTTGGAATAACATTATGTTTAGTGAGTAATATTGCTAAGGCAGATCTTCCAGTATATTCTATATATACACGACCTGAATTGTGTGATAAAAAGAATTATGAAGGTGAACAAGTAACTTGGTTTGTGAGTTTATCACGGGCTAAATCTAGGCCCGGAAGTAATGAAGAAGCAACAAATCGCGCAAATCATAAACTTGAAGCTTTAAAACAACTTTACGAAAGTAAAGAATGTGAATATCGAAGAACTATAGCAGCGAAATAAGAAAACAGTTTATCCTTTCTGTCAAAAAAGGATGTTTAAAGAATTTAAACAGCAAAATTAACGAAAATTCTGATAAAGGAAAATAAAATGACAACACTTTTTGAAGCCGTAAACGCATCCGCAACAACTGCCAACGGTGCAGTTACAAATGCATCCTCGTTGAACAAGAACGTGGATCTGTTTTTCCTTGCAGGCGCAAGCCGTGGTAAGGATATCACAAGCACCTTCGCTGGTGCCTTGGTGGAAGATTCTGAAGTGGCTGTCCGTGTCCTTGAGTGGGCTCGTGACGCTCGTGGTGGTGCTGGTGAGCGTGAAACTTTCCGTAAGCTGTTTGGTTACCTAATCCGTACCGAGCCAAAGCTTGCAGAACGTGTTCTGCCGAAGGTTCCTGAGCTTGGTCGTTGGGACGACGTCTTGATGACCTTTGGTACATCGCTGGAGCGTGATGCTCTGCGTATGATTTCCTTTGCGTTGAAGGACGTACAGGACGGATTGTGCGCTAAGTGGATGCCTCGTCAAGGTGCGGAAGCGAACAAGATTCGCTCGTACATGAAGTTGTCTCCAAAGTTGTATCGTAAGCTCGTGGTTGGTCTGTCCAACACTGTTGAACAGAAGATGTGCGCTCAAGATTGGACTGGAATTGTGTACCCACACGTTCCGTCGGTTGCGGCTGCACGTTACCAGAAGGCTTTCTTGAAGCACGACCCGGCTGGTTATGGAAAGTACAAGGAGAAGTTGGTTTCTGGCGAAGCTAAGATCAACGCATCTGCGGTGTATCCATACGACGTAATTCGTTCGTTGACTCACGGTGATAAGACCGTTGCGAACGCACAGTGGGCTTCGTTGCCTAACTACTTGGAAGGTTCGGACGAAAACATCCTACCGGTTGTTGACGTTTCGGGATCTATGTCGGGTGTGCCAGTGTCTGGTAGCGTAACTGCGCTAGATGTTGCTATCTCGCTTGGATTGTACACTTCTGAGCGTATGGGCGGTGTGTTCAAGGATCAATTCGTGACATTCTCCGGAGTGCCACAGATGATCAAGCTGAAGGGTGATTTGAGCCAGCGTTATAGCCAGATGTCGCAGTCTGACTGGGGTATGAACACCGATATTGGCGCAGTATTCAAGTTAATCTTGACTGCGGCAGTTAAGGGTAAGGTTCCTCAGAAGGAAATGCCGACAAAGATCTTGATCTTGTCGGATATGGAATTCGATGCTTGTATCACCACTGGTGGTTCGGGTAAGAAGACTAGCTATATGTCAACTGGTGGTTCCGCTGTTAGCGTAAGCGCAATGGAATTCATCGAGAAGGAATACGCAGATGCAGGGTACAAGGTACCACAGATCGTGTTCTGGAACTTGAACGGTCGTGCTGGAAACAGCCCGGTTACCTATAACAAGGTTGGTGCAGCTCTTGTGTCTGGATTCTCCCCAAGCATTGTTAAGTCAGTGTTGGGTGGTGAAGAAATGACACCGATCAGCATCATGTTGAAGACTGTAATGGTCGAGCGTTATGACTTCTAAGAAGTCATAGTGAAAAAGTAGGAGGCTTCAGGCCTCCTTTTCGACTGACTACATACACGGTATGATAAATAACATACCATATTATTTTTAAAGGATTTTTATGAAAAAAATAGCATTAACATTGGGATCTTTACTGGTTTCTTCCGTTGTAATGGCAGCACCTCCGGTGGTTTCGGGATCGATATCGCCACCAAAACTACATATAAACATTCCACTTGAGTCAGGAAAAATAATGGTGAACGTGAATCCAAGTGGTAACGTTCACCTTCACGTTAATTCACAGGATCCAAAAATTCACTTCAACACGGTTGTAAAGAACGTGTTTTAAGGGTTCCTTAATCTCGAAAAGGGGTCAATGACCCCTTTTCGACTAACAACGGTTAGTTGTAATATATTTTTAAGGACACTCTATGAAAACAGCACTCACTCTCGCAGCCCTATTAGCAATTTCGTCTGTTGCATTTGCACAACCTACAGCACCAGCAGCATCTCCCCCAACAAAGACATCGCCTCCAACAGCGGTTCCTGCAGCACCAGCAGCACCTGTAGCCAAAGCAGCAGCTTCTGCAGCCAAAGCAGATGAAAAAGCTCCTGCAGCACCCGCAAAAGCAGCTCCAGCCAAGAAAATTAAAGGCTAATCCGTAAACACGGGTTTAACCTCTATAGGTGGCTAGGTAAATATCTAGCCACCTATTATACGGAGGATATATCATGAAAATAGCATTATCAATAATAGCGATTATAGTCGCGATTCTGGGATGGTTTTTGTATGGCATGAACGGAGAGCCTGCACAACAACCTGCTCCAACAACTTCTGCTCCAGCACCTGCTCCAGCAGCCTCTGCGCCTGAAGCACCAAAAGCAGAAGAGAAAAAGGCTCCTGAAGAACCAAAAGCTGAAGAGAAAAAGGCTCCTGATGCACCTGCTCCTAAAGCAGAAGATAAGAAGCCCGTAATTTTAAAAATTAAAGGTTAAATATGGCTGATGCAAGTTTAAAGAACGTTATTTCGTTCGTAATCACAACTGACGAAGATGTAGTTCAGGATTTTATTTCTATCACATTTAGTGCGATTGAAACAGGACCAGATGCTAATGCAGTTCAAGCTTCATTAGCTGTAAGGATTAAAGAAGCGTTAGATATTGCTCGACCAAAAGAAGTTGACGGGCAAGTTGAGGTTAGGTCGGGTGTATTTCAAGTTAACCCATCCTATGATAAAGAGGGAGATCCTGACGGTTATCAGGGAAATATCACTATGATTGTATCGGGAATTGATACAAAAACCATCTTGGCTTTAACTGGTGAAATTAAAAGTATGACTGTCGGTGGTGTACAACAAAGTGTATCACCAGCTCTTCGTAAACAGACTGAACAATGTCTTGCAGTAAGGGCTATTCAGAATTGGAGAGAAAGGGCTAAAGCCTATTCTGATGCATTTAGCGCAAAGGCCTTTACTCTCATTAATGCTGATGTTAGTATCAATAATCGTTATCCAGCATATGCTCGAAGCGCAGCATTGGAGATGAAATCTGCCGATGGTGCAATTTCTGCCGAACCAGGTAAAGAAACATTGACTGTCACAGTTAGTGGAACAATTAAGTTATCTTCATAAATAAGATAATGCGGGCATGATGTAAAGGTTGCCTGTGTCCTTGCCAAGGATATCGTAGGGGTTCGATTCCCCTTGCCCGCTCCATATTAAAGAATAGTTTCAGCATGTATTTGCAAGTCGGGACCATCCGTATGAGAATGAAAGTTCGAAATGCCCGAAGTTAAATAAAAAAGGAACAGCTATTCTGAAACATTTTACGAATAAAACATTTGCATCTATTTTTCTTTCGTTGGCAACTTTATCTGCGTTTGCTGATGATATGAATTTTCCCTTTGTGGCAGTAACTGACGGTGATACCATTAGATCAAGTATCCAAGTTGCCTGCCCGTTGTGTAACGTCTATATAAGAATTAGAGGAATTGATACACCAGAATCAAATCATATGGCTCAGTGCCCTTTAGAAAAAGAACGAGGACTGGCAGCTAAGAAGTATCTTCAGAATCGATTTGAAGGAAAGACAGAATTTATGGCGAGAAATATCGCTTGGGACAAATACGGTGGAAGAATTCTTGGCGATGTAGAAGTTGATGGAAAGAATGTAGCTGCTGAAATGATTTCAGCAGGTCATGCAAAATCATATAACGGTAGAGGTCGCAAGCCAGACTGGTGTAAATGACTATACTAAAATAAAGTGTTATAATGTTAACACTTATTAGGGATTTATAATGATTCATAAATTTTTAGGCAAGAAATTATCAGTCTTTTTATCGACTTTAGTTCTATGTAATGTGGCAATAGCCGATTCTTGGACAAGTCCCGATAAAGCTGGACATCTTGTTCTCGGTGCAGTTCCTGCGTATTTTGTCACTACTTATACGGAAAATCCGTGGTATGGTTTTGCCGCAGGTGCTACAGCTGGTGTTGCTAAAGAGGTTTTTGACTCCAGAAATGGAAAAGCATCCGGAAAGGATCTGGTAGTTACCTTAATTGGTGCTGCTGCCGGTGCTTATGCTGGTAACTGGATGGTTTACAAACAGAATAAAACTGTTTATATTGGTTATAATACCTCATTTTGAACTTTAGATAAATAAGAATACGCCCTTTTAGCATAGTGGTACTGCACCCGCCTTGTAAGCGGAAGACCGTCTGTTCGATTCGGACAAGGGGCACCAAAATTAAAGGACATAAAATGTCACAATTGCAAATTAATATAAATCCTGTCGTCACTCTTGATGTGACTGTTCGGGAAAGCGATAAATATACAAACTCAGCTTACGTGAAATTTGAACATCATATGTCCTCAGTTGAAATTCAAGGATGTAATGAAATGTTTCTGACTCCTGAACAGCTTGATCAACTTGGCCGTTTTCTTATGCATCAAGCAGATGAGATTCGTTCAGCACAATTTAATAGGTATGTGACTTTGAAATGAACTTTCCAGTCGTTGTTGAACATAAAGAGGTTGATGGATGGCATGTGTATATTACAGAAGCCTTTCCAGGGTTTTATGTTGCAAACGTCGATAAGGAAAAAGCTCGGAACGATCTTGTTCCTTCAATAAACCAGCTTATTGAACTTGATACAGGGATCAATGTAGGAATTACAGAGGATCAAATTTTAATTATTTAATGGATAACCGTTGCACAATTCCATTTACCGGATTACCACAGATTCATCTTTACGATAACAGTGTTTCACCTTGTTGTAAAATTCATTCAAGCCCAATTGATCCTGAAACAGGAATTTTGAATAAAGAGTTTATCGAACTCAGGCAGGATATTAAAGACAATAAAAGAAATGAACAGTGTTCTGCCTGTTGGAAAATTGATGATGATGGTGGACCATCATATCGTCGTCGTCATTCTCATCATTTTGACAGACCGTTAGATTGGGAAAATTTAGACATATATGAACCTGTCAGAAATGCTGAAATTGCATTTTCAAACAAATGTCAATTAATGTGTGTTTATTGTTATCCTCAGATTTCTTCTATGTGGGAAGATCAACAATCGAGATTTAGAAAATTTAAAGGCATTGCGGTAAAATCTGAAGAGCCACGTAAGATACATGAAGTCCTTGATATAAGTTTGCTTAAAAATGTTCAAGTAACTGGTGGCGAACCAATGCTTGATCAAGATTGTATTGATTTTATGTTATCTTTACAGTTTAATCCAACTAGATATATTTCGGTAATTACAAATTTATCTTATGGAACAGCAGTTCTGAAATCATTAAATAATATCATAGATAGACACCCTAATATTGTAATAATGTGTAGCCTTGATGCAATTGGCGAAAATATTACTCGTAAATATTTAAATTGGGATTTATGGGACAGAAATTTTAATATTATTGTTGCAGGATTACAAGAAAGAAGAAAAAAATATCCGAATACAAATGTAATTATAAAATTTACAATGAACATTATGAATTATATGAATGTTCGGGATATTATGGAATATGTATTGAAGATTAGACAAGACGGGTTTGAGGGAGTAACATTTGATATAAATCCGATTGCCGAACGTGATATTACTTCTATGAAATCTGGCTTAATAGATCAATCTGCTCAAATTAAGATTGATGATCGATTAAGAAGTCTATTAGATAAGAAAGAACTAAATACTATATTACAATTTAATGATTTCCTACATAATGTCAAATTCGATCCACAATTATTTGTAAGAACAAAAGAATTTTTAGAAGAATATTTGAAATAAGCGGAATTAGTTTAGTGGTGAAACCCCTGCCTTCCAAGCAGATGTCGCGAGTTCGATTCTCGCATTCCGCTCCATTTAAAATTAGTTACAATTGCAGATTATGAGAGATAAATACTCCGCACACTGTTTGTGCCGGGAGAAAAATTATGTTCGGATTAGATCTATTAAGTGTAGGAGTAGGCGTTGTTATAGGCCTGGTAGCTTCCTGGCTATGGACAACATACGGCCCTAGTAAGCCTGCTGCACCTAAATAACGGTAAGAGGTATTGGGAGAATAGTTTAGTGGTAAAACACCGGCCTTATAAACCGGCACTCCGTGGCGCCAGATTAGCGCACGTCCTTGGTTCGATTCCAAGTTCTCCTACCAGATTTAAAGTATAGTTACAGCATCTAATATTAATTATTCATTTTATATTAATCTATACTGATTATGGAGATGTGGCAGAGAGGCTGAATGCTACAATCTTGAAAATTGTCGAGCCCGTAAGGGCTCCGAGAGTTCGAATCTCTCCGTCTCCGCCAGTTTGACTTTGCTTTTGAGAGAATCTATAATAGATTATATCGAATCGATCCTACCA
>Ga0190271_10000221_pt1 | contig 28345 bp, 30 predicted proteins | sample Popmic356T_FD_133747 | JGI IMG/M metagenome (GOLD analysis project Ga0190271, IMG submission 133747) | Populus adjacent soil microbial communities from riparian zone of Weber River, Utah, USA - 356 T | ecosystem: Environmental > Terrestrial > Soil > Riparian zone | place: USA: Utah | collected...
GCCAACTGCTCCGCTACGTGCTCAATGGCCGCGTAGACGCCGGCGAGCTCAAAGGCGTGTTGACCCCGCCGCTCGACGCGCCGCAGGGTACGTGGCATGCGGCTCGGCAAGTGGTGCCGCCGCCCGCACCTCCGCGGCCCGTCGATTTCACGGGCGTCTGGTCACGCACGTCGTCGGGCCTGGCACGCGTGACGCTCGACTACACGCCGGCGGCCCAGCGTGCCGTCGACGCGTACCACTACCTCGACGATCCGTCGCTGCGCTGCGTGTCCCCGGGGCTCGTGCGTATCTCCGGCTGGCCGTATCCAGTCGAGATCGTGCAGAACGACACGCAGGTGACGATCCTCTACGAAAGTTTCCACGAGGTTCGACGCGTCTTCCTCGACGGCCGCGGCTATCCGGAGTCGCTGCCGCATCGCGCGCTCGGCTACTCGCTCGGCCATTGGGAAGGCTCGACGCTCGTCGTCGAAACGAAGATGCTGACGGCCGGCTACGTCGACCTAGCCGGCCAGCCGCTCTCGGAGAGCTCGCGCGTCGTCGAGCGCATGTCGCTCAGTGATGACGGCCAAGTGATGCGCAGCGAGCTCACGCTCTACGATCCGGAGAACTACCAACGCCCCATCACGCGCCACCGCTCGTGGCGCCGCGAGCCGGACCTCATGATTCTCGAGTACGACTGCGATCCGTATCCGTTTTTCCGCGGGCTCGAGATCGAGGGCGTGCTCGAGCAGTACTGGGAGCGCATGCGCAAGCGGCAGTGACCTCCGCGAGGCGTCGAGCCCTCGCGCAACACGATCAATGCGATTATCGTACGGCTACCGCTCGGGGCTGCTTCGATGAACGATGCCATTCGCTTGACCGACTTGCGCGTGCGGTACGGACGAGTCCGCGCGCTCGATGGCCTGTCACTTGCTGTGGTGCGCGGCGAGATCTACGGCTTTCTCGGCCGCAACGGCGCGGGTAAGACCACGACGCTGCGGGTGCTCATGGGCATCGTCGGCGCGGATGGCGGCACGATCGAGCTGTTCGGCGAGCCGATGAAACGTGTCTCGGTCGCGACCAAGCGCGGCATCGGCTACGTCTCGCAGGAACAGAATTTCTATCCGTGGATGACGCCGTCGCAGCTCGGCCGTTTCGTCGCGGCGTTCTATCCGACTTGGGACGGTGCCGAGTACGCGCGCCTGCTGCGAGTGCTCGACGTCCCTTCGGACCGGCGCAGCGGCATCTTGAGCGGCGGCACTCGCACGAAGCTCGGCCTTGCGCTCGCGCTCGCGCCGCGGCCGCCGCTGCTGTTGCTCGACGAACCGACGGCCGGGCTCGATCCCGTCGCGCGCCGCGAGTTCAACGACATGGTCGCAAGCATGGCAGCCGAGCGTGGCACTACGGTGTTCTTGTCCTCGCATCTCGTCGACGAGGTCGAGGGCATCGCGACGCGCGTCGGCATCGTCCAGGCCGGGCGCACGAGCATCGAAGGGCGCGTCGACGAGTTGCGCGAACGTGTGCGTCGGGTTCGCAGCGCCGCGCCGCTCGAGCTGCCGCCGGGGTTCACGCGTGTGCGCGCTGACGTCTGGCTGGCGGACGGCACGCTGTGGAGCGCGGCGTCATGGCCCGAGGGCACTAGTGTCGAGCCGCTGCCGCTCGAGGAGATCTTCCTTGCGTTCGCGCGCACCGACGCGCCGGTGGACGCGGCTGCATGAGCTTGCCGCTGCTGCGGAAGGAAGCTCGCGAGCATGGCCTCGTGTTTGCTGCGACGGCCGGGATAGGCGCCGTCGCGCTTTGGTCGGTGCTCAGCGTTGCAGCAAACGCGGGCGGGCGGTTCGTCGGGCTCTCTCGCTTCCTATTGACGATCGGCCCGCTGCTCGCCTTCGTGCTCGCGAACCGGCTGTTGGTCCGCGAATACACCGGTCGAACGCAGTTCTTTCTCGAGACGCTGCCGATCGGGCGTGCGCGTGCGTTTGCGACCAAGTGGCTGCTCGGATGCGGCCTCATGCTACTTGCGGCCGGCTTGGCGTGGGCCGTGACGCTGCGGTTCGCTCGGCGCACCGAAGTGCTCGCGTTCAGCGACGCAGTCGGCGTGTTGTGGTGCGCCGCCGCGTTCAGCGTCGCCGTCTGGTCGTTCGCGGCCCTTGCTGGAATGCTGGGACGCTATCGCTACATAGCGTGGGGCGCAGCCGCAGCCGTGGTGCTGCTCGCAGTGGACGTCGCGGGGATTCCGCTTCTCGGAGTGCCCATCATTCGGCTGCTCGGGCAAGACGTGCAGATGGCCACCGCAATGCCCGAGACGTCGGCTTTCATCTACGCGCTTGTCGTGACCGCGCTGTGCACGGCTGGGGCAACGGCTCTCGCGCTCGTCGGCTCGGGCGCGATGGCCAGCACGCTCGCCCAGCGCATGACGGCGCGCGAGCGTGTGTTCGCGCTGGTCGCATTCCTCGCGGTCGGCATCGTCAGCTACTCGCTTCAGCCGAAGCCGGTTCAGCCGCCGTTCGAAATCACCCAGGGCGAGCGGTTCCAGGGTCGCTGGACGCGGGTGGGCGTGCTGCCGGTCGCAACGTTCGACGCCGGCACCGCGCGCAGCCTCGCGCGCGCGATTGCGGAGGACGCCGACACGCTGATCGAAGCGCTGGAGCTCGGCATCCACCCACCGGTGTTCGTGTTGCCCCAGCAGGGGTTGGACCGGCACGTCATGCAGCGTGCGGCGCTCGGCGCGGCGGACGGCATCGTTCTGAAGGTCGCGCCGAACGCGCCTCTCGAAAACGTTCGAATGCTGGTGCTGCACTCGCTGCTCACCGACGCGACGCTCGGGCGCGGCATGAAAGAAGACCGGCACGTGCTGGTCGACGGGCTCTCATCGTACTGGGCGTTGCGTGACGATGAAGCGGCGCGCGAGCGCTGGTGGTTGCGCGCCGCCGCCATAACGGAGCCGCCGCCGGCGGATCACCTTACCGCGTGGGGGCAGACCGCCGAGCGGCTCGGTGAATGCCAGTCCCTGGCGCTCGCGTTCAGCGTGTTCGACACCCTGGCGCAGCGCCTTGGGCGTGACGCCACGCTCGAGTCGATGAAAGAGATTTTCAGAGCGCCGAAGGACGACGTGCGCGTCCTGTTCGAGCGCCGCCCCGCTGCGACGCTCGCGGCAGCGGGATTCGACTGGGCCTCGCTCACGGCTGCGGCATCGGCCGAGCGCGAGAAGGCGCGAGAGCGTCACGCGGCAGCGCTCGCGCGTCGCCCGACGCTCGACGCGGCCGTCACGTGGCGCAGCACCCCGGGTCAGGGCATCGCGATCGAGACCACGGTGTCGGGTGCCGCGCGCTATGCCGCGTACTACACGGTGTTGTCTCCGTGGGCGACGGACGAGGGCGACATGTCGCGGCTCGACGTGCTCGGAGCGAGCGCCGTGCTGCCGTTGTCTCCGTCGCGCAACGCGCGCGTGCTCGCGGTGATCGAAGTCGACGACGAGATTCTCGATTGTCCGGTGCGCGTGCTCGCCGAGCGGCTGCAGTTCCGATGAACGCGGCGCTGTTCCGTAAAGAGCTGCGCGACTTGCTGCCGTGGGGCGTTCTCGGCCTCGCGCTCGCGCTCAGCAACGTCGCGGAGATCTTGCTGGAGCAAGTCGACTTGGCCCCGCTAGGGCGGACGCTCCGACTATTCAACGATTACAACATCGTCCTCTACTGGTTCATGGCGTTCACGATCGGAACGGGCCTCGCCATTCGCGAACATGACGATCGGACGCTCGCGTTCCTCGACGGACTGCCGGTATCGCGCTCGCGCGTGTTTTTCGCGAAGTGTGCCGTGATGTCGGCACTCGTCTTGGTTGGGCCGTTACTCGAGCTCGCGGCACTTGGCGTCTTCCATTTGCTGTCGCGCGGATCGCTCGACCGCGACTTGCACGGCGCGCTGTTGCTGCAGGGGTTCGCGCTGCAAGCGTTGCTGCTCGTCAACGGCTTGATGCTAGGGGCCGCGCTCGGCCGGCTGCGTAGCCTGACGTGGGCCGTCGCGGGATTGGCGGCGACGGCGCTCATTTTATTCGCCGATCGTGTACCGCGCGCGGCCGTGCTCAATCCTTTGACGCTGCTCGACTGGGAGTGGACGAATGCCGGCATCGTCGTCGATGGCGAAACGGTGGGCACGCAAATCGCCGTCACCGCGCTTGCAGCCCTCGTCGCATGGCAGGGCTTCGTGCGCGCCGGCAAGGCGCGTCGGCCGCTGAACGTGAGCGGACCGATTGCGGGCGCAGTCGCCGTTGCTGCGACCATCGGAATAGCGATTACCGTGGTCGTGTTGGTGATGCGGCCGATGGACGAGTCGCTGTCTTCTGCCGTGCGAGCCGACGCCCGCAGCTATCAGTTCGCGCCAAGCCCGCCGGCGCAGACGCAGACGCGCCACTATCGCATCTCGTATCCGGCGCACGAGGCGGACGCGGCGCTTGCGCTTGCGGCCGAAGCCGACGCGGTCTTCGAGCGCGTGCATGCTCTGCTTGGCCTGCCGCTGGGCGACGCGATCGACGTCGACGCTTCGGGCTCGGCGCCGAACACGCATGGCATGGCGTTTCTCGGCCGCCTGCAGATGGAGCTCGACAGTGAGGTGCTCGCCGTGCTCGCGCACGAAACGGTGCACGTAGCGGCGCAGCGCGTGGCGGGCGCCGAGCGCGATTGGCTGTGGCAAGGGGCCACCGTGCTCAACGAGGGGCTGGCGAGCTGGGTCGAAACGCGGTTTCGCGAGCGCGTCGTACGCGCGGACGAACGGATGCTCGTCCTCGCGGCGATGCACTCGCGCCGCGAGCTCCTCGTCGAGGAGCTCGCCAATCCGGGGTTGCTGGAGTCGCTGCGCGACGTAACCGTCGAATATTCGGCCGGCGAGGCGTTGATCGCCGCGCTCGTGCGGTTGTACGGCGACGATGCGTTGGCGCGCCTACTGCGGGCGTTCGACGATCCTCGGTTACCGTCCGATCTCTATGGCCTACCGCTGTGGCAAAGCACCTTTCAGCTGGCCGGCTTCGATCTCGCCGCCGTCGTGGACGAGTTCTACCGCGGCGTCGGCGACTACGCGGCGCTGCATGCCGAGCGTATTGCGGCACTGCCGCGACCGCGCGTGGTGCTCGTGCGCGCCGGGCGCAGCGTTGGAGCCATGCCCGTCGTCGATTCGCCGCGAGCGAACGACGCGGCGCAGTACGGGTTCGTCATGCGTTTTCGGCCCGCGCCGGACAGCCCGCTGTCCGAGTATCGGCAGTTTCCGGCTACGTTGGGCGAGCCGGTGTGGCCTGAAGGCCGCCAGATGTTGGGCGGGCGCGTCTGTCTGCAGCCCGGCGTCAAAGTCGGGGCGGAGGTCTTGTACGAGCCTTGGACGTGCTTGCCGACGAACGAAGCCGTCGACTTCGGCGCGTTGCAGTGATCACGCCGGCCTCAGCTATGCGCGCCCTCTTCGGCGAGCGAGGAGGCCGGCTCACCGATTCGTTCCGCGATCGCGGCGCCGGCGCCTCGCCGCTGCACGACGCGCACCCACCACGTGATGCAGCCCGTCACGAACAGCGCCGCCGGCAATAGCCCGAGCGCTACCCACGCCAATTTGCCTGGCATGCCCCACGATCGGCCGAAGTGCAGGTTCACGAGCGCTCGCACGACTCCGTCGCCCGGCCGCTCCCCGTCGGTCAGGTCGGCGTCGAAGTAGTCGATCGTCCACTCGAACGGATCCGGGAACGAGAAGTAGACGGCGGTGATCGCCCACATGAGTATCAGGGCGAGCGCCCAGATCCCGAGCGCGTTGTGTAGTCGGCGCGCAAAGCGCGCCGACTTGGCCGGTTTCCCTGGAACCAAGGAGTGCCCCAGCCGGTTGACGCCGGGCCACCAAACGATCGCGCCCGTGATCGCAAGCGCCAGGAACAGCAATGCGCCGACGCCATTGACCGCGCGGCCCGTCTGGCCGGTAAGGAGGTTGTCGTGTAGGTCCACGACCCACTCGATAGCTTCGGTGATCGGCGGATACGCAAGCCCGAGGTCGGTAGCGGCGTAAGGGTCGAACAATCGCTCGACCGTCGCGCCGTCGCGTTCCAACGTCACCATCACGGGCGTCTCCGGCCTGCGCCGCTCGAAGACGTTCGTAACCTCGTAAAGCGGATACGTGCGGCGAACGGCGTCCTGTAGAGCGTCACCGGCGAGCCGCGTGCCTTCCATCGGCACGCTGCGCGGTATGAACCAGCGGTGTATGTCCGGCCGCAACACGCTCACGCTGCCGGTCACGCTGAGCAGCACTATGTAGACCCCGATTGCGAGGCCGATCCACAGGTGCACTTGCACGACGAAACGACGCCAGCGCAGGAGCTGCGGCTGCCGGATCCATCTCTGCCAGCCAGTTTGTTTGGTCACGTCGGGTGTGTGCCTTGAGCGTGCGAAGTATTTCTGATCGAAACGCAGAAATACAGTCCTTCGCCGTCCAACCGCGGAGGGGGCAACGACGGAAGCGGCGCCTCGGCGCTACTCAGGGTTCAGTAGCTTCTGGAGGCCGGCCGTTCCTAGCTCGCGCAGTGTGGCCATGTTGCGGTTGCCGATCTCGTGCACGTCGGGGAACGTCGCGGCGGCCTGCCTAACGCTGGGCTCACGAAGGAGATGCAGCATCGGATACGGCGAGCGATTGCTGTAGTTCTCGACGTCATTCGGTGCACTTCCCGCGAACTGGTACGCGGGGTGGAAGCTTGCGACCTGCAGCTCGCCTCTGAGACCGAGCGCTGCCACGGTGGCGTCCGCCTGATCCAGGAATTGGTTGTAATCGAGGAAATCGCGGAGCACGTACGGGTGGATCAAGAGGCTGGTCTCGCAGAGAAGCGGATCCGCGGCGGCAAGATAGAGCAGCTCCTGCGCCAACTCTTCGGCGAGCCCTTCGGGCGACTGTTGCTCGCTGACCCGATAGCGAACCAGCCCGCGCAAATATGGGCTCGCTGCAAACGGGCACAAGCGCAGCCCGATCACGGCTTTTTCCACCCAATTCCGCGTTGCGGCGATGACGCGGTCGGCGGACTCGCCGCTCGCGGCCGGCTCCGCGGCCTGGAGTTGCTGCATCACTGAGGGGTATCGGTGGGCACGCCTTTCTTCCGCGCTGCCTGTCGCTGCTGCTCTTCCGCGTTCCTCTTTTTCTGTGCCTCTTCGCGGCGCTTCTTGTCCTGTTTGTAGTTCGGCGTCTTGAACATGGCATTCTCCCTGCTTTCGGTAAGCGAATAGCTTGGACTTTTCCGAGCCAGGTAGCGAATCGCCATGATCGTATGGGTCGACGCCGACGCCTGTCCGGTGCAGATCAAGGAGATCTTGTTCCGTGCCGCGGCACGCGTGCGTGTAAGAACCGTGCTCGTCGCGAACCACGCCCTGCGAGTGCCAAGATCGGAGTTCATCGAAGCCCGGCAGGTCGAGTCTGGGTTTGACGTTGCCGATGCGCGCATCCTCTCCGGCCTCGGCGAAGGCGACCTCGTCGTGACGGCCGACGTGCCGCTGGCAGCTCAAGTCGTTGCCGCGAAAGCGTTCGCGCTGAATCCGCGCGGCACGTTGTATACGCCGGACAACGTGCAGGATCACCTGGCGCGCCGTAACTTCATGGACCAGTTGCGCTCGTCGGGAGAGCCCACGCGTGGACCGCCGGCGCTCAACAAGACGGACATCCAAGCCTTCGCCAACGAGCTCGACAAGTATCTAGCGCGCCACCGCGCCTGATTTCCCGTTATGTGACGCGCGTACCGCTATGCCCGCAAGACCTGCTACGCGGCCGCGCGTAATCCGCGCACGGTGTGCGACGATGGCCGTCCACGTTGTCTTCGGACCGCCCCTGGAGGCGCCCATGAGATCGGAAGAAGCTAAGCCCTTGCAAGTCGCCGCACAAGCTGCCGCGAAATGGTGTATGCAAAAGCTCGACATGAAAGAGGGCGGTTTCGGCAAGAATCACGAGCACTCGGAGTCCGAGCGGGCTGCGTTGCATGTCGCTCACTCGATCGCCGCATGTGAGGTCGCGCGACTTCAATCGATCGTCGACGGCCGTTAGCGCGATACCGGTAGGTCCTAGGCCCGCTAGTGCAATCGGGACGCGGCGCTCCGGCCGGGGCCGGGCCGCGTCAAGTGCAGACCAGGTCAGTGACAATCGGTGGCCCGAGCGATCCGTCAACACGCTGAGGCCGGTACTCTATTCGGATAGTCCGCGGCTTCAGCACGACTTGCTCTCGCAGCTCACTGGCTTCACCGGTCAAATCCACACGCTCGACGAGCACGACTCCCAGCGTCGCCTTGAAGAAGTCTTGCTGTCCGATTCCTTCCTTGCGCATGGTGATGATGACGCTGGGAAGCAGCAGATTCCCAACGGCTGCGCCAATCAAACCGGGACTGGCGCTGTCCAGATTTTTCAACGCGACGAGCCTCGAGCAATTCTTCGTGCCGAATGCCTGGGAGAAGCTTTCGAGATCGATCTCCCCAGCATGACGGTCATCCAGAGACTCACCTGGGATGGTGTCGATCTTCATCCATGAACGGATGTCAGCGTGAGCGGATAAGGGAACGCAGCTGAGCAGCGCCACAGATAGCGAGACCAAGGTTGTCGAGCGCATTGTTTCTTTTCCTTGTGGTTGTTTACGAAACAGAGCGGGATACGAGCCTACTGGGGATGCGCGTCGCAGACCAGCGTCGAAGGCCAAGTCCGGTATCATCTAGGCATGTCGAAGCTGCTGCTGAACTTGCGCGACGTGCCCGACGACGAGGCCGACGACGTGCGCCGGTTCCTCGACTCCGGCGGGATCGGCTACTACGAAACCCAACCCAACTGGTGGGGCATCTCCGGCGGCGGCATCTGGATCCGCGATGACGGCGACGTTGCGGAAGCCAAGCGCCTGATGGCCCAGTACCAGCGTGAACGCCAGGCGCGCGCACGCGAAGAACGCGCCGAAGCTGAACGCAACGGCACCGCGGAGACCTTCGCCGACGTGCTGCGCACGCAACCGTTGCGGGTCGCGCTGGCCGTCATCACGATCGTGCTGATGCTGGGGTTGGTGGCCGTGCCCGCGTTGCTGCTGTGGCAATAGTGGTCCCCCTGAGTCCCAGGCGCTTTCGCGCCTGACACTCCGAACGATCGGTTTTGCTGCCGCCCCGAGTTGCGGCGGTATCTATCTGCACGATTGCATTGGCGTGAATCTTGCTGGTTATAGGCATGTCAGCTTCCAATCCGCCGACTATCGAGCGGGAGCTGCTGATGGAGCGTCTCGCGTCATGGATTCGATGGCGGTACGGCGAGGTGCCAGGGAAGGCCTTCATAGTTGTAACCGCTCCAACGCAGCTACCCGCTGCTGTTGCACAGTGGGCCGTCAGACAGGGTAGAACTGTGTGGCAGCTTGTCTGGTTCGACAGCGAAGCCGTGCTTTGCGGTCTGTCGCTAACCGGCTGTCACGAGAACATCGAGCGATTCGCGGTGATTCAAAGAAACAGCGAGGGGACGACGGTCGAGTCGGTGTTTTCGCATCTCCCCGACGGTTTGTGGACCCTCTTGGAAGGCAACAACCTTTAACCGCTCAACCTTGTCGTGATGGTGCGGATGTCACTGCGTAACGCGTGAGCTGTCTTGTCGAGTGGCTAGCGGACTCGACACCAGGCCTTCGACCTGCGCCCAACCATGTTGCGGGCACTCCAGAGTGATCGACGAGATCGTTATGACCGTTTGGGGGAACACGAGACGGACTGGCTCTCCTGTCTGAGCCGCCCGTTCTAGGCGCGCCAACTCGTTGTCACTGAGCGGTCCGCAAGTCACACGGTAAAGCGCGCCCTTGCGAGTAAAGGTCAGCTTCGCTGTTTCAAGTTGCTGTCCTGAGCATGTGAGCTCAACGCAGGTCCAACCGTCGGCTTCCCCGGTGTCGTTCGACATGGGGCGGATAGGTGCAGGAAATGTGCCACGAGAAAGGACCCCGATCTTTCCTTTGAGCTCGAGCTGCGCGGACGGCCAAGAGTCAGGCCCGTTTCTTGCTTCATGAATGGCATGGAAAAACGGACTACCGGAGGCACGATGCAAGCAGACAGGATGAATCGCGTCGTCACCCTTGAACACCTCGCCCTGGTGGAGAAGCAAGTGGAGATAGGCGACACCCTGCTTGCCGAGACACGCGCTCGCATCCAAGACAGGCTCGACAGCGGACTCGACGTCAGCGAAGCCGAGGCAACGCTCGCGTTGCTCGAGCAGACCCAGGCCCTGCGTGTTGCTGATCGCGACCGGCTTCTCGGCGAGCTGAAAGGTCTGCACTAGTCCGATCCCAGTATTACCGCGGGACTCGCTCCCAGAGCCCCTAAGTGGATGGCACGGAATAAGCATGTCTTAGCCATAGGGATGCCGTTGCATCCCGAGGACTAAAACATGAGACCCCTTTATGTATTGTGCGTAGCCGCGCTCGTAACCGCTGGCGCGTTTGCGGACGAGCCGGCTGTCGAGCGGGATTTTGATGAGATTGCTTCGGATGGTTGCAAAAACCGAGGCGGTGATTTCGTCGTTCGTGGGATGGTGAGCAAGGTCAATGAAGACGCGTTGGTGCTCTCAGACGTCTCTAATTCACGCCGTACGCTGTCTGTTGCGCTCCCCGGTCGCGGGCCGTTGGCGGGACTCAGGGGCGTGTTTGGCAAGAGCAGAGAGGAAAAAGTCTACGAACGACTTCAGGCGCTTCACGACGACGATACGGTTGTAGTAGTGACCATGACCTGCAAAGGCAATGCAGCCCCAGTTGCGCGCAACATCAGCTTTAGGACTGAGGACGGCGCTGAAGAATCGATTTCCTACTAGCGCTCGCCCAGTCTGTCAGTAAGAAGCGGGCCGGCCGAACGCGGTCCCTCAGTTCGATCAGCTGACCGTTGGGTCGCAGCTGTGGCCGGGCTGCATCGCAATCTTTGCAGTACTCCAAGACCGCGGAACTGGCCCGCGCCTCCCGCGCCACAGCGCAACACCCTTGGTGCGTACGGTGGCGCACAGACGGTAACGCGCACTTGCGACATGATCCTTGGGTCCTGATGCAATCCACTGTCCAAGGAGAACGTTTCATGAAGAACATCTACTTAGTTGCCGCGCTAGTCGCGTCAACATCGGCGTTTGCAGACAAATTGGCCGAGGAGCGCGACTTCGGCGAATTCGCAGCCTCGGGGTGTAAAAACGACAACGGTGATTTCATTATCCGCGGCTTGGTGAGTAGCGCCAACGAGGGCACCCTTGTGCTGATAGATCCGACGAACGCGCGAAGCACAACGTCTGTGACTCTGCCCAGCCGTGGTGACGGCGGTCGCGAAGCGACCACCCAAAAGCTCAGTGAGCTTCGTGCGGGTCGTAGCGCTGTTGTCGTCACGATGCAGTGCGACGGCGATGGCACACCGCTCGCTCGACAGATTAGTTACACCGATCAAGATGGACGGAACGGCGCGATTACGTTCTGATCGCGAGAAAAGAAACCCCGCCGCAGCGGGGTCTCCTTTAGCGTTTCAGCTTTGTCGGCGCCGGTGGCTCGGGAGGCGGGAGCGACCGGGCCATTGCAGCGCGCAACCCAAGGGGCCGCGCTGGGCAAAGCTCGAGCGACGCGCCCTGTTCGGGCGATTCGTTCTAAGTGTTTGAGTAATCGGCGAGAATTTGGTCGGGGTGACAGGATTTGAACCTGCGACCCCTGCGTCCCGAACGCAGTGCTCTACCAGGCTGAGCTACACCCCGACGTGCCGCGAGAAGCGACGCGGCAAGCTTAACATTGGCGGCTGCGGGTTGCCGCGCGCTTGCCGCGCGTGTCGCGGAAAAGAGGGCGCCTTTATACGCCGCACCTCCCGGCCGGGCAAGCCCCGCGCGACGTAACGCGAGCGCGGCCGCGGCGCAACGGGCGCATAATCGCCGCAGCTTCGGCTCCAGTGCGCAACGCTTGACGACACTCGCGTCCCTCGGCTTCGACGATTTCTTTGCCTCGCAGCTCGAAAGGCTCGGGATTCCCGGGTGGCTGCCCGCGCGCGTCGTGGCGGAAGGGCAGAGCAGCTTCCACTTGGCAGGTGCGCGTGCGCCGCTCGGCGACTTGACCGGGAAATTGCTCGGCTCGCTCTCGAAAGTCGAACGCCCCGTCGTCGGCGACTGGGTCGCCGTCATCGACGGCCCGGATCGCGCGTCGATCCAGCACGTCCTCGAGCGGCGCACGACGCTGCTGCGCCGCGCTGCCGGCACGCTCGACGAGGCGCAGGTCATTGCCGTCAACGTCGACGTGTTCTTCGTCGTCACGGCTGTCAACCGAGAGTTCAACGAGCGGCGGCTCGAGCGTTTCGCGACGGCCGTCTGGAACAGCGGCGCCGAGCCCGTCATCGTGTTGAACAAAGTCGATCTCGACGCAGATCTCGCGCCGCTGCTCGAGGCGATCGACCGCGCCGCGAGCGGCGTTCCCGTCGTGCGCGCGAGCGCGGCGTCGGGGGAGGGCATCGAGGCGCTGCGCACGTACATCGGCCCCGGTAAAACGGTCGCGTTCATCGGCTCCTCGGGCGTCGGCAAGTCGTCGTTGATGAACCGCTTGCTCGGGCGCGAGGCGCAGGCCGTCGGCGCGTTACGCAACGACGAGCGCGGCCGGCACACGACGTCCGGCCGGCAACTCATCGAGCTGCCGAGCGGCGGCGTGCTCGTCGACACGCCGGGTCTGCGCGAGCTCGGCTTGGTCGACGACATCGGCGGCGTCGAGACGAGCTTCGCCGACGTCGCCGCCTTCGCGGAGACTTGCCGTTTCCGCGACTGCGTGCACGAGAGCGAGCCCGGCTGTGCCGTGCTCGCTGCCGTCGCGAGCGGCAAGCTGCCGGCCGAGCGGCTCGCGAGCTATCGCAAGCTGCTCAAGGAGATCGCGGCCGCCGAGCGCAAACGCGATCCGATTCTCGCGGGGCGCACGAAAGCGCGCTGGAAAGAAATCCACAAAGCCATGCGCGCGCGCACCAAGGTCGACCCTAAATTGAAGCGTTGAGGGCGCGCGGAGACCCGCTCTGCGCGGGGGCGGTGCGGGCTCGAGTCCTTACTGCGCCGGCGCCGGCGCCGGCGTCGTAGCGCGTTGCCCTTCCCGAAGCAGCGCGTGATGCACGCGCGCTTTGAAACGCCAGCCGTCGGGCGTCCGCACGTATGTGTCCTCGTAATAGCCGTCGTATTCGATTTTATTCGGATCCCCGCCGAGGCCGATCATCAGCATGTCGACGACGCCGGTGGCGCCGTCGGCTGTCGGCGTGATGACGTGGTTCGTATAGATGTGGCGCACCCCTTGCTCGATCCAGGGCACGTTCTTGCAGCCGTTCGACCCGCCGCCAGAAACCGCCGCGAGGCGCTCGCGCCCCTGGATCGGGGCCAATGGCTTGCCGTTGAACGACGGGATGAAAGCGCCGTCGGCCGTGTACAGGTCCGCATAGTCGTAGCCGTTGTTCGAGCAGGTGTCGATCGCACGTGCGTACCGCGCAATGAGCTGCTCGATCTGAATGTAATCGAGCGCCGTCAGCTCGGTGGGCTTCGGCGAAGGCGCTTGCGCATGGGCGCCCACCGACACGGCCAGACACAACAAGGTGAACGTTGCGCACGTAATGCGGTTTCGCATAGGACCCCCTTCAGCGAGTAACAATCTAATCTTCGCGCGACGCGACCAGCATCTTGCCGAACGTGCCGTCCTGATTGAACGCGGCGTGCTTGTAGACGCCGCCGAGATGCAACACCGTGCCGACGATGATGATGCGCGAGCCCCAGACGTGGACGGCGTGCAGGAACGCATGCAGCTCCATGTTCATTCCGAACAGGCCCGGGATCGTGAACCAGTCGAACACGTAGATCGGCTCGCCACGCGACCACACCATCAGCGGCCCCGAGATCAGCATCGCGGCGACGGCCGTCAGAATCGCATAGTGCGTGTACTTGCCGATCTGATAGAACACGCCACGTTGCTCGGGCATCGCGTCGGGATGGCCTTGCCTGAAGCGCCAGACGATGCGCACCCACAGCAGCACATACGCGGCGATCGCGATCGAGGTGTGCAGCCGCAGCGTGTCGCTGGAGCCGGCGGCGAGGTCGGATTGAATCGAGCTACCGATGAACCAGATCGTGAGAATGACAATGGCCGTGAGCCAATGCAGCGCGATCGAGATCCAGCCGTAACCCGTCCTTGTGTCGCGAGTGCGCATTGAAATCGATGATAACTGCTGGGCCAGCGGCGCCTAGACTTGATATTTCTGAAGGCTTACTGGCGCAGCAAGAACGTCAGCAGAAACCACGCGAGCTTGAAGTTCATGAGGCGCAGACCCTTGCGCGCCTCCGCGGGCGTCAGGCGCGCCGTCATCGGCATCGCGCCGAAGACTTTGCCCTTGATCAGGAGCTCGTTGCCGCTGCGCTCGAGCGCCTCGACTTCCATGAGCTTGCTGTTGTCCGGCGAGTAGAGCGTCAGCATCAGCGCGCCCCGACTTTCGCGAAGTCGAGCTTCAAATCCTCGAATGCGCGCATCGCGGCCGCGCGGCCGGCACCGAACACGCCACCGCCGGGATGCTGGAACGGGCCGACGAGATAGAGCCGCTCGCAGCCGGGCACGACGTTGCCCCCGAGATCCGGCGTCGGGCGATGAGCGCCGGATTGGTACGTCGCCGCCGCGATGCCGTGCAGGTCTCCGCGGCGGAAGCTCGAGGACGTGCGCTCCATGTCGACGGGGCTGTCGCTGTGGTAGGCGACGACGTTGCCGCCGACGTTGTCGACGAAGTTCTCCATGTGCGCGAGCATGCGCTTCACGTAGTGATGCTTCGTGTCATCCCAGCTCCGGCCGTCGGCGCGCTGATACGGCACGTAGTCCCAGACGTGCATCGTGGCCTTGCCGGGCGGCGCGCGCGAAGCGTCGAACATCGTCAACGAGCCAAGGCCGACGAGCGGATACGTCGAGAATTCGCCGTAGCGCAAGCAGTCGAACGACTTGCGGATCGTGTCGTACTTGTTCGGCAAGAGCTCGATCATGACGGCGCGAACGTGGGCGCCGGCGCGAAACTTCAGCGGGCCGTTGAGCGCCGCATGCAGCGTGATGCAGCCGATCTCGGAGATCTGAGTCTCGGCGGCCAACTTCACGACCTCAGGCGCGACGCCGTCGACCATCGCTCCGAGATCGTGCGGGTGCAGCGCTGCTATGACGCCGTCCTTCGCGTCGAACGAGCGGCCGTCGCGCGTCTCGACGCCGGCCGCGCGGCCGTTCTTCGTCTTGATGCGCGCGACGTCGGCGTCTGCGAGCACCTCGCCGCCGTGCTCGCGAATGCTCGCGATCAAGGAATCCGTGAGCTTGCCTGAGCCGCCGATGGGCACGCCGATGCCGTAGGCCTCGAGGAACCCGACGAACACGAACGCGCCGAATCCCGTCGCCTTCTCGTCGGGCGACACGAGGTTCTCGCCGGCGACGCGCGCGAAATGCATCCGAACCTTGTCGTGCTCGAACAAGCTGCACAGGAGGTCGTGCGAGCTCATCTGCATGTAGCGCCAGAGCTCGCGGCCTTCGCGGCTCTGGTCCATCAGTGCGTACGTCGCCCCGAGCGGAGCCGGCGGCGCATACAGCGACGCCGCGATCATCGGCAGATAACCCGCGGCTTTCCCCGCGAGCCAGCGATAAGTCTCGGCGTCCTTCTTCGAGAACTTCGCGATCTCCGCGCAGCTCTTCTCGCGGTCGCGATACAAGCCGAGCGTCGTGCCGTCCTCGAACACCGACATCATCGGCAGATCGGGGAAAACGTATTTCAGCCCGTGCTTCGCCTTGAGCTTCAGCTCGTCGTTCTTCAGGAGGGGGTTGCCCTGGATGAAGATGTGCGCCATCGAGTGCTGATCGTGCAGATAGCCGGGCACGGTCAGCGCGCGCGTGACGACGCCGCCGCCGAACCACGCGTTGCGCTCGAGCACGAGCACCTTCTTGCCTGCGGCGGCGAGATACGCAGCGGCGACCAGGCCGTTGTGCCCGGCGCCCACGGTCACGATGTCGTAGCTGTTGCTCATAGCACTTCGCTTTCGTCGAGGTTGTGGTGGAAGCGCCCTCGTAGCATACCCGTTGCCGCGCTCTTGCCGGAAGAACGGCGCTTATCGGATGCCTCAGCGCTCGCGCGGCGCGGTGCGGCTGCGGCGATCGCCGCGGTAGACGGCGGCGCGCGCCAGCAGCATCGCCGTCACGGGCGCCGTCATCACTACGAACAGCGTGATCAGGAGCTCGTGAACCACGGGCCGCCCGATGGCCGCCGAGGACACGAGCATCGATGCGACGAGCACGCAGCCCGTGCCGAGCGTGGTGCCCATCGCCGGCGGGTGCATGCGCGTGAAAAAATCCGGCATCCGCAGCAAGCCGAAGGAGCCGATCACCGCCAAGAGTCCCGCCGCAATCAGCAAGACTCCGGCCGGCAGCGCAGCCCACAAGGGGATCTCGGTCATGGCTCGATGACCTCCCCGCGCAACAGAAATTTCGCGAGCGCGATCGTGCTCACGAACCCGAACAGCGCGATCAGGAGTGCCATGTCGAAGTACGCCGTGGAGGCCGACCGAATACCGAGCACCAACAGCATCAACATGCCGTTGATGTAGAAGGTGTCGAGCGCCAGCACTCGGTCCTGCGCCGCGGGGCCTTTGAACAGGCGCCCCAGCGCAAACAGCATCGCGAGCGTCAAGCACAGCGAAGCGAAGTCGATGGCATAGCCAAGGAAGGCGCTCATTCGAAAATCTCCCGCAACAATCGTTCGTAGGGATCCTTGATCCAGGCGATCCAGACGGCCTCGTCGCGCAAGTCGAGGACATGCAGCGTCAGCGTGCTCGTCTCTGGATCGAGATCGACCCAGACGGTACCGGGCGTCGACGTGACGATGCAGGCCAGGACGGCGAGACCGTGCGGGTCCTTCAGCGTCAGCGGGATCTTCACGAACCCCGCGCGCACTGCGCGGCCGCGCGCCAGCCCGAGCACGATGCGCGCCACGTTGAAATTCGAGCGCACGATGTCGCGCAGCACCGCGAAAAGCAGCGCGCCGGCGAGGTACCCCCGCCGCAGCTTCGGCTGGAGCGGCCGCAACACGAAGCTCGCCCACGCCACGCCGATGGCGAGAACGAGCCCGAGCACGGCCTGCCCGATCGACAACGACGCATTCAGCAACAGCCACAGCGCAAGCAGGCCGCCTACGAGCACCGGCGGCACGCGGCGTGAAGCGCCGGGCCCCGCGCTCATGGCGCTGCCTCGTCGCCGAGCACCGTTCGGATGTAGTCCTGGGGCTCGTGCAGTGAGGTGGCCGCGTGCTCGAGATAGCGCATCACGGGGCTCGACGCGGTGCCGAGCACGATGCACAGCAAAACGAGAAAAGCGACCGGCGCCGCCTCGGCCACGCGCAGCCGCGGCGTCGTGCGAGCGCTGACGGACCAGAACAGGCGGATGCCCAGGCGTGTCAGCGCGACGACCCCAGCGAAACCGTTCAGCAGCATCGCTGCCGCGAGCGTCCACGCGGCCGCTGCGAGTCCGACTGGCGGTGCCGTGTCTATCGCCGTCGACAGCAGCGCGAACTTGGCGATGAACCCCGGCATCGGCGGCAAGCCCGTCACGAGCAGCACGCAGCTCACGAACACCAATCCCAAGAACGCAATCGCGCGCGGAATCGCCACGCCGATGTCGTCGTCGGTGCTGTGCGGATCCGGGGCGCGCACTCCGAAGGCGAGATGGAACGGCGACAACGGCTCGGGCGCCTCGGTAGGAGCCGCCAGCGATGGCACGCTGCGCGTGCGCTCCGCCATGCCGCTCAGCATGAAAAACACCCCCGTCGTCAGTGACGACACGATCAAGTAGAACAGCACGGGCGTCGTCAACGCCTCGATACCGAGCCCGAGCGCGGCGAGCAGAATACCCGTCGATGCAGTGACGGAGTAGCTCACGAACCGGCCGAGATGATGCGCGGCCAGCATGCCGACGGTGGCCGCGAGCAGCGTCGCGATGCCGAAGTAGAACATCATCACGCCGAGCATCGACGCCGCGGCTTCATCCTCGCTCATCAGCGTGCCGACGCGCAGCAGCGCGTAGACGCCCACCTTCGTCATCAGCGCGAAGGCGGCGCCAACGGGCGCGACCGACATCGAGTACGTTCCGGGTAGCCACAGATTGAGCGGCCAACTGCCGGCTTTGATGAGGAACGCCACGCCGAGGATCGCGGCGCCCGTGTCGAACAACGTGCGCGCGTCGGGCGCGAGCGTCGTGAAGCGGCGCGCGAGGTCCGCCATGTTCAACGTGCCTGCAACGCCGTAGATCATCGCGACCCCGACGAGAAACAGCACGGACGCCAGGATGTTGACGACGAGGTAGTGCAAGCCCATGCCGACGCGCGTTGCCCCCGCGTAGCGCAGCATCAGCCCATACGATGCGGCGAGCAGGATCTCGACGAACACGAACAGGTTGAACAAATCGCCGGTGAGGAACGCGCCGTTCAAGCCCATCATCAGGAACTGCAGCAACGAGTGAAATGGCTGGCCGGGCCGATCCCACCGCGCCACGGAGTACGCGAGCACCGCGAGGGAGAGCACGGCTTCGAGCGTCAGCATCACGGCCGACAAGCGGTCGGCGACGAGCACGATGCCGAACGGCGCAGGCCACCCGCCAAGGGTATAGACGCCGATGCCGTTGCCCCAGATGAAGGGTGCCGCATCGCTCGTCAGGTACAAGAGCACCACGGCGACCGCGAGCTGCAGGATCACCGACGTGAACGCGAGCGTGCTGCGAGCGATGCGCTGGCTTTCTGTGAGCAGCAGCAGCACGGCGCCCGTCAGAAGCGGCACGACGATCGGCAACGCGACCAAGTGCTCGAGCAGCGCGTTCAAGAGCGCTCCTCCCGGCCGTCGACGTGGTCCGTGCCTGTCAATGCGCGGAGGGCCAGGATCAGCACGAGAAGCAACGCCGTCGCGGCGAAGCCGATCACGATGGCCGTCAGCACGAGGGCTTGCGGCACGGGATCGGCATACAGCGCGGGATCGACGGCACCGTTCGCAGTGATGATCGGCGCGCGGTCCACCTTCAGTCGACCCATACCGAAGATGAAGAGATTCGTCGCGTACGACAGCAACGTGAGTCCCATCAAGACCTGAAACGTGCGCGGCCGCAACAACAGCCAGACTCCGGATCCCGCGAGCACGCCGATCGCCGCTGCATAGACAATCTCCATCAGAGGGCGGCCTCCCGCTCCGCGGCCGTTTCGGAGGCGGACGTTCCCTTGCGTTCGCTGCGCAATGACTGATGCGCGAGCGACACCAGGATCAGCATCGTGGCGCCGACGACGAGCAGGTATACGCCGACGTCGAATACGAGCACCGTCGACAGATGCAGCGAGCCGAGCAACGGCAAATGCACGTCCGTCGCAACGGCCGCGAGGAATGGTCGTGACGCGAGCCACGAGCTCAAGCCCGTGAGCGCCGCACCGAGCAAGCCGAACGCGATCCAGATCTGCGGATGAATCTTGAGCCGCGCCTCGACCCAGATCGTGCCGCTCACCATGTACTGGACGATGACGGCCGTTGCCATCACGAGGCCGCCGACGAAGCCGCCGCCGGGAGCGTTGTGCCCGCGCAGCAGGAAATAGATCGAGACGAGCGCCGCCATCGGCAGCAGCAGGCGCACGATCACGGCGGGGATGCGCATGTAGCCTGTCGGCAGCGCGTTGTGCTCGCGCGCCGCGACGCCGTAGGCCGTTTCGTCGCGTTGCGCCGCCGGCACCGGCATGCTCTCCGGCGCCGGACGGAACCGCCGCAGCAGCGCGTAAGCCGTGATCGCCACGCAGCCGACGACCGTGATCTCGCCGAGCGTGTCGAAGCCGCGGAAGTCGACGAGAATCAAGTTCACCACGTTACGGCCGCCGGCGGGGTCCAGCGCATTCGCGAAGAAGTACGGTGCGAGCAAGCCCGCCGACGGCTCCGTCATCACGGCGAACGCGAGCGCGGCCATGCCGATGCCGCTCGCTGCGGCGAGCACCGCGTCGCGCAGGCGCCGGACTTTGGCGCGTGTGCTGCGCCGCTTGGGGTCGGCGAGCTCGAGCCGCCGCGGCAGCCATCGCAGACCGAGCAGAAATAGCACCATCGTCACGACCTCGACGGCGATCTGCGTCAACGCGAGATCCGGCGCCGACAGCCACGCGAACGTCAAGGCCACGACGAGCCCCGCGCCGCCGACCATGATCAGTGCCGCAAGCCGATGGAACTTGGCTTGCCACGCGGCGCCGATCGCGCACGCCGCACCGGCAACCCAAAGCACGCCGAAAATCGGATCGAGCGGGGTGAGTTGCAGGCCGGCGCGGAACCAGCTTCCGCCCGACAGCGGCAGCACGGCAGCCGCGCACGCGCTGGCCACTATCAGTACGAGCTGTGTCTGCAGCCGATGCGAAAACAGCCAGCGGGCAGCGCGCGCCGCAGTGCGAGTGACTGCGACGTTCGCGATGTCGAACATCCTCTTGCTGTCGAGCCGAGACAGGATAGGCGCCTCGACGAGCGTCCGGCCCCGCACGTAAAGATAGAAATAGAAACCGACGCCGCCCGCGAGCGCGATCAAGCTCATCAGCAAAGCCGGCGTGAACCCGTGCCACACGGCGAGCTCGTACGTCGGCATACGCGCGCCGAGAATTGCTTCACCGGCCGTCGCGAGCAGCGGCCCTACCGTGATCGCGGGTAGCGCCCCCACGAGCACGCAGGCAACGACCAGCAGTGCCCCTGGCACGAGCATGAGCTTGGGCTCGCGTGGTGCGCGCGGCAGGTGCTCGGACGCCGGCCCGAAAAACACCTCGTGGATGAACCGCACCGAGTACGCCACGCTGAACAACGACGCCAGCGTGGCGATCGCTGGCAGCAAGATCTGCATGCCGACGCTGCCGCCGACTACGATGGACTCCTCGAAGAACATCTCTTTCGACAGGAAGCCGTTCAACAGCGGCACCCCGGCCATGGCGCCGGCCGCCACCGTCGCGAGCAACGCCGTGATCGGCATCGCATGCCGCAAGCCGTTGAGGCGCTTCAGATCGCGCGTGCCGGTCTCGTGGTCGACGACGCCGGTGGCCATGAATAGCGACGCCTTGAACGTTGCATGGTTCACCATGTGGAACACGGCCGCGATGAGCGCGAGCTCCGTGCTCATACCGAGCAGGAACGTGATCAGGCCCAAGTGGCCGATCGTGGAATACGCGAGCACGCCCTTCATGTCGCGCTGATAGATCGCGAGGAATGTTCCGAGCAGCAGCGAGATGGCGCCGGCGCCGCACACCAGCCAGAAGAACAAGTCCGTCCCGGAGAGCGCCGGCCACAGACGCGCGAGCAGGAACACGCCGGCCTTCACCATCGTGGCCGAGTGCAAGTACGCCGACACCGGCGTCGGCGCGGCCATAGCGTGCGGCAGCCAGAAATGGAACGGGAACTGCGCGCTCTTCGTCAGCACCCCGAGCAGGATCAGAAGCAGCATCGCGGGATACCACGGATGCGCGCGCACCGTATCGCCGGCCGCAAGCACTGCGTCCAAGTCGTAGCTGCCGACGATGCTGCCGAGCACGAGCACGCCGAGCAGCAGCGCGAGACCGCCGCCGACCGTCACGATCGCCGCCATGCGCGCTCCGCGCCGCGCATCGGCTCGGTGGTACCAGTACGCGATCAGCATGAACGAGGTGAGGCCCGTGAGCTCCCAGAACACGACGAGCTGGATCAGGTTGCCGGAGAGCACCGTGCCGAGCATGGCGCCCATGAACGCCATGAGGAACGAGAAGAAGCGCGGTACCGGATCCTTCGGCGACATGTAGTAGCGCGCGTAGAGCACGACCAGGGCGCCGATGAACGACACGAGCAGCGCGAACAGCCATGCGAAGCCGTCCATGCGCAAATAGAAGTCGAGCCCGAACTGCGGCAGCCACGCGAGCCGCGTGCGCACGACGGCGCCGTCGACGACGTCCCCGTACTGCATGCCGATCAGCACCACGCACGCGACGGTCACGGCGCCGGCGAGCCAGGCTTCCGCATTGCGCGCGTTGGCCGGCAGGAGGGCCGCGCAGATGCTGCCGAGAAACGGCAGCAGAACGATCAGCGTGAGCAACATCGAGGCTTACGAGCGTCAGTTCGGCGGCGGCGGGTTTGAGCCTGGTTCCGCCGTAGCGGTGCTGAACTCTTGCTCGGCCATCTGCCAGATGCTCACGAAGAAGGCCGCGATCGTCGGGCCGATGACGACGCCCGCGAGGCCGAAGCCCGCGAGGCCGCCAAGCGTCGACAGCAGGATCAGGTAATCGGGCAACTGCGTGTCGCGCCCGACGAGGATCGGTCGCAGCAAGTTATCGGTGAGGCCGATGACGAATACGCCGACGAAGATCAACGCGATGCCGCCGAAGATCTGGTCGTTCACCATCAGGAAGATCGCAGCTGGCAGCCACACCAGCGCGGTGCCGACGACGGGCAGAATGCTGAGCAGCGCCATGACCGTGCCCCACAGCACAGGCGCGCCGATGCCGAGCACGGCGAAGGCGATACCGCCGATCGTCCCTTGCACGATGCCGACGACGAGGGTGCCCTTGATCGTCGCGCGAGAGACTTCGGCAAAGCGGCCGAGTAGGTGCCGTTCACGCTGATCGCCGAGCGGTAGCGCGCGGATCAGCGCATCGAGTATTCGCGGCCCGTCGCGCAAGAAGAAGAACAAGAGGTACAGCATCAAGAAAAAGAAGATCGTGCCGCGTAACGTACCCGATCCGATCGACAGCGCCCGCTCCGCGATCGCGCGGCTTACCGAGACGACTGCCGACTGTGCCTGTTCTTCGAGCCGCGCCGGATCGCCGCCTACGCGTTCGATGAGCGCCGTCACCTGCGGCACGCGCTGCTGAACCTGCGCGAAGATGCTGTCGATTCCGACACCGCCCGTCTGCAAGCGCTCGTAAAGTGCCGCGCCTTCGTTCGCCACCGCGGCGCCAAGGCCAATCAGCGGCAGGATCACGACGATGACGACGATGACGACGCTGATGCTGGCCGCGAGGCCCTTGCGGTTGTGCAGCCGCCGCTGCAGCCGCGTGTGCAGCGGGTAGATGACGATGCCCAGCGCGACGGCCCAGAAGATCGGTTGCAGGAAGCTACGGATCAGCCAGAAGAACGCGAGCGAGACGGCCAGCAGAAGGGCGACGAAAAACGCGCGTTCGACGTTGGTCTCGGTCATCGGGGCACCTGTGGTTGGCCGAAGGCGGCGACTCAAGTTTCGTTCTTGCGCTGGCGCCACCATGCGAGGCGCTCGGCGATCGTTTTTTCGTAGCCGGAGTTGCCGGGCTCGTACCAGCGTGTGCCGCGCAGCGCGTCCGGTAAGTATTCCTGGCCGGCCGCGTGCCCGCCCTCGGCATGGTCGTACCGGTAGCCGTCGCCGTAGCCGATCTCTTTCATGAGCTTCGTCGGCGCATTGCGGATGTGTAGCGGCACGGGCTCGGCGGGATGCTCGCGCGCGGCCGCGAGTGCAGCCGCCCAAGCGCCGTAGACGCCGTTCGATTTCGGTGCCGTCGCGAGATAGACGATCGCCTCGGCGAGCGCGAGATCGCCTTCGGGCGACCCCAAGAAGTCGTAAGCGTCCTTCGCCGCGAGCGCGACCGAAAGGCCGCGCGGGTCGGCCAGGCCGATGTCCTCGACCGCCATGCGCACGACGCGCCGCGCGACGTAGAGCAGGTCCTCGCCGCCTTCGACCATGCGCGCGAACCAGTAGAGCGCGGCGTCGGGGTCGCTGCCGCGCACCGATTTGTGCAGCGCCGAGATCACGTTGTAGTGCTGCTCGCCGGACTTGTCGTATTGCGCGACCCGCCGCTCGAGGGCCGCCGCGACCTCGTCCGCCGTCGCGGGCCCCGGGCGGCGTTTCGCGCGCGCGAGATGGCCGAGCACGGCCTCGGTTGCGTTCAGCACGCGGCGTGCATCGCCGTCGGCGTGGCGCACGAGGAGCTCGGTCGCCTCGGGCGATAGAGCGGGTACGTTGCCGTTCTCGGACTGAAGCTGCCGCTGCGCGCGCGCTACGATGGCCGCGAGCGCGTCGGGGCCCAGCGGCTCGAGCACGAATACGCGGAGCCGCGACAACAGAGCCGAGTTCAGCTCGAACGAAGGATTCTCGGTCGTCGCGCCGATCAGCGTGATCACGCCGGCCTCGACGGACGGCAAGAACGCATCCTGCTGCGCACGATTGAAGCGGTGGATCTCGTCACAGAAGAGAATCGTGCCGCGTCCTTCGACCTGCCGGCGCTGCTCGGCTTCGCGAATGATCTCGCGCACGCGGGGCACGCCCTCGGTCACGGCGCTGAACGTCACGAATTCCTTGTCGGTGTAGCGGGCGAGCAGCCGCGCGAGCGTCGTCTTGCCGCAGCCGGGCGGGCCCCACAGCACCAAGCTCGAGATCGCGCCGTCCTCGATGGCTGCCCGCAGCGGCTTGTCGGGACCGAGCAGCTTCTCGTGCCCCAAGAAATCGTCGAAGGAGTCGGGCCGCAGCCGATGGGCGAGCGGAGCGGCCCCATCGGCGCCGGCGGGGTCGGCGGCCGGGAAGAGCGCGAGCTCGTCGGGAACGTGCCTGGGCATAACGAGGCATTCTAATGGGTAGAGGCAGCGTGACGCCTTCCCGGTCGCCTCCCGGGGACCTGATGCTACACTCGGTGCCATGGTCGGAATCGGTACGGCCCGAACCCTTCGCCGGATCGCCGCCGCGGTCGCGGTCGCGGTCTTGTGCGTCGCGGGCATTGCCTCGGCGCAAGAGGAGCGCGAGACCCGGAAAGCTGCCTTACACGGCAAGCATTGGGTCGCGATCGCCGGCAAGCCGCTGGCTGCCACGGCCGGTGCCCTGACTTTCGCGCGCGGCGGCAATGCCGTCGACGCGGCCTGCGCCATGCTGGCGGCGTCCGCGACGATGTGGGACACGCTCTCCTGGGGCGGCGAGACGCAGGCGCTGATCTTCGATCCCCGCAGCGGCAACGTGCGCGCCATCAACGCGCTCGGTGTCGCGCCGACCGGCGCCACGCCGGAGTTCTTCCGCTCGCACGGCCTGCGCGCGCCGCCCGAGTACGGCCCGCTCGCCGCAGTGACGCCGGGCACGCCGGGCGGCTTGCTCGTCATGCTCGCGGAGTTCGGCACGCTGAGCCTGCAAGAGGTGCTCGAGCCCGCGATGCAGATGGCGGCCGGCTATCCGATGGAGCAAACGCAGACGGCGAACATCGAGGCCAGCAAAGAGCTGCTCGTTCGCTGGGATTCGGCGCGGCGCATCATGCTGCCGAACTTCGACCCGCAGCACCCGCAAGCGTGGGCTGCACCGCTGCCGGGCCAGATCTTCGAGCAACCGGAGCTGCTCGCGACGCTGACGAAGCTCGTCGACACGGAGCGCGCGGCGCTCGAGGCCGGCAAGAACCGCAAGCAGGCGATCCTCGCCGCCTACGATCGCTTCTATCGCGGCGACATCGCGCGCGAGATCGTGGCCGAGACTCAAGCAGCCGGCGGCCTGATCACGATGGAGGATCTCGACCGCTGGCAGGTCTACGTCGAGGACCCCGCCGTCACCAATTACAAGGGCATCGACGTCTACAAGCTGAACCACTGGGTGCAGGGCCCGGTGATGCTGCAGACGTTGAACCTGCTCGAGAACGCCGATCTCAAAGGGATGGGCTACAACAGCGCGCGCTACATCCACACGATCTATCAAGCGATGAACCTGGCGTTCGCCGATCGCGACTTCTACTACGGTGACCCCTACGTGCCGCCCGTCGAGCCGATCAAGGGCTTGCTGTCGAAGGACTATGCGCGCACGCGGTTCGCCGAGATCAACTGGGAGGAGAACGACCCGTTCGTGCGCCCCGGCGATCCGTATCCGTTCCAAGGCGCGACGAATCCGTATCGCGGGCTGCTCGACGATTGGCGGCCGCGCATCGCGGAACGGCGCCGTTCCGCCGCGAACGAGGCCGAGCCCGAGATGACGCACGACGAGGCGTTCCTCGCCGGCACGACGTCGCTGCAGGCTGCCGATGCCGAGGGCTGGGTCGTGTCGATCACGCCGAGCGGCGGCTGGGTGCCGGCGTTCATTCCGGGCAACACCGGCGTCGGCTTGTCGCAGCGCATGCAGAGCTTCGTGCTCGATCCGGCGCTCAATCCGTACAACGTGCTGGCGCCGGGCAAGCGGCCGCGCGCCACGCTCTCCCCGAGCATGGCGCTGCGCGACGGCAAGCCGATCCTCTCGTTCGCCGTGCAAGGCGGCGATGCGCAGGATCAGAATCTGCTGCAATTCTTCCTGAACGTCGTCGAGTTCAAGATGAGCGTGCAGCAAGCCGTCGAGGCCGCGAACTTCAACAGCTACCAGATGCAGAATTCGTTCGGCGATCACACGTCGGAGCCCGGACGCCTCGTCGTGCGCAACGACACGCCGGCGTGGGTCAAGTCCGAGCTCGGCCGCATGGGCTATCGCCTCGAAGGCTGGGACCGCACCTCGGGCCCGATCAACGCGATCTTCATCGATCACGCGAACGGCTCGCTGTGGGGCGGCTCGAGCGATTTCGGCGAGGACTACGGCATCGCGTGGTAGCCGGCCGGCGTTCCGCGCAACTCCCTTAGAGCCGGCGGGCTCAAGTACAATCGCGGCGTTTCGCGCGCGGCGCGGCGTGGGGGGTCGATGGCGTTCTTGGAGTGGCTGCAAGGCACGTGGGTTGGCCAGCTCGTAGCCACGTCGCTTTGGGGCTATCCGCTGCTCGAGACGATCCACTCCCTCGGCATGGCGATGCTGATCGGCTCGCTCGGCCTCATCAATCTGCGCGTGCTCGGCGTGAAGCGTGACCTGCCGATGCTCGGCATGCGCCAGTTGTTGCCGCTCGCCTGGCTCGGTTTCACGCTGAACGCGATCAGCGGCACGTTGCTGTTCACGTCCGACGCCGTGTATTTCTTCGAGAGCTACACGTTCCGCATCAAGATGGTTTTGATCGTGCTCGGCGGGCTCAACGCCGCGTTGCTCGGGCAGCGCGTCTTCCGCGAGGCGGCTGCCGGCGGTGCGCCAGCCTCACCGACGGCCGGCACGAAATGGATTGCGGCGACGTCGCTCGTCTTCTGGTTCGGCGCCGTCATCGCGGGCCGGCTCATCGCGTACACGCCATGATTACCGTCAACCCAGAACGTACCGCGCGCTAACGCGCCGAGGATCGGTTCGATGGAGTTTCTGGTCTGGTTGGAGAATACGGGGATAGCGAACGCGATCCGCACGATCCCGTGGCTCTACCCGACGTTCGAGACCGGCCACTACATCGGGTTGTCGCTGCTCGTCGGCGGCATCCTGCTGATCGATCTGCGCGTGCTCGGCATGGCGAGGGCGTTACCGCTCAAGAGCATGATCGGCCTGCTGCCGTTCGTGTGGGCCGGCTTCATCATCAACGTGCTGACGGGATCGATGCTGTTCATCTACGGCGCGACGAATTTCGGCACGAACGGCGCGTTCCTGTTGAAGATGGGGTTCATGGTGCTCGCGGGCCTGAACGCGCTCGCGTTCGACGTTGCGGTGCGCCGCTCGGGCGGCGTCTGGGTCGCGGCCGACCGGCCGCCGGCGCTCGTCAAGGGCTTCGCGACGCTGTCGCTCGTGTTCTGGATCTGCGTCGTGACGACGGGCCGGTGGATGGCCTATCTCTAGCCTGCCGAAGGCTTTCATGAGCGACTCGGCGGCTCGCGGCCCGCGCTACACCGTCCACGACGGCTTTCGCATGCCGATGGGATTCCCCGTCGCAGGCTTCGAGTCGGGACAGCGCTATCGTGCGGCGCCGGGCGACGTCTTCGTCACCTCGTATCCGAAGTGCGGCACGACCTGGGTGCAGTACATCGTGTACTTGCTCGAGAACGACGGCCGCCCGCTGGCGGCGGGGAAGCGTCTCGACGACGTGTTCCCGCACCTCGAGGAGGTCGGCGAAGCAGCCGTGCGCGCGTTGCCGCAGCCGCGGCTCGTGAAGACGCACCTGCCTTTTTCACGCACGCCATGGAGCGCGCAGGCGAAATACATCTACGTCGCGCGCAATCCTTTCGACTGCGCGGTCTCGTTCTACCACCACACGCGCGGCTTCGAGCGGCACTACGATTTCGCGGAAGGTTCTTGGGATACGTTCTTCGAGTGCTTCGTGCGAGGCGAGGTCGATTTCGGCGACTACTTCGACAATCTGTTGTCATGGTGGCCGCGGCGCTCGGAGTCTAACGTGCTGTTTCTGACCTACGAGCGAATGCTAGAAGCGCCGGCGTCCGCCGTGCAGGCGATCGGCGTGTTCTTGGGAGGAGGGGCCGCCGAGCTCGCGCGCGACGCGCAGCGGCTCCAGGCCGTCGTGCGCGCCAGCGACTTCGAGCACATGCGCCGCGACCAAGGGCGTTGGTCGAGCGC
>Ga0190271_10000222_pt1 | contig 28308 bp, 23 predicted proteins | sample Popmic356T_FD_133747 | JGI IMG/M metagenome (GOLD analysis project Ga0190271, IMG submission 133747) | Populus adjacent soil microbial communities from riparian zone of Weber River, Utah, USA - 356 T | ecosystem: Environmental > Terrestrial > Soil > Riparian zone | place: USA: Utah | collected...
ACTGTCCCTTCACCCGCAGTTGGGTGGCCACGATCGTGACGGGGGTCGCGTTGGGGGTGCACGTCGCCTGGCTCGACTGGAGCAGAACGGGCTGGCCGTTCGCGCGGACGCGAGTGGCTGCCGTCGTCCATTGCGACGTCACGCACGGCATCGGCGAGCCACCCGCGTTGAATGGGCACCCCGAGACCAAGTGGGGCGCGGGTTGCGTGGTGATCGGCTGGCCGCCCGCCCTGACGCGGGGGCTCGGCGACGGTGCGGACGCCTGTCCGCCATGCGTGCAGAGTACGGTCGCGCCGCTGTCGAGAAGGTAGCCGGGCATCAGGTGACCTCCAGGGCACCGTTGTTGATCGAGACCTGAGGGCCGCTCAGCGTGATCTTCGCGCCCGCGCCGTTGTCGATCTCGATCGAGATGGCCGTGAGCGCGATCTTCTGCCCGCTGGCCGTGCTCAGCGTGATGCCTCCCGTGCCGGGAGTGTCGTCGATGAGGATGCTGGAGCCACCGTCGGTGCGCAGCAGGACCTTTCCCGACTGGGGTGGCACGAGGACCTGTGTCGGGGTCTCGGTCGGTGTCGCCCACCAGCCTCCGGTCCAGACGGGGAAGTCGGGGTCGCCCTGTTCGAACTCGATCCAGACCGCAGCTCCCGTGGGCGGGAGGGCGAAAAAGCCCATCCCACTGCCGGCGAACGGCGCGCACGGGAGGGCCCAGCCCGTGTCGCCGGTTCCTGTCACATCGGGGACGCGGGCCCTGATGCGACCGGATGCCAGCGGATCGCCGGTGTCGGTGACCGTGCCGCGGTATTTTCCGAAATAGCGGTCGGTCATACCGGCACCACGGGCAGCGTTGCGCCCAAACCCTCTCGGCTCAGGCGGAACGACTGCGTGTACGCACCGCGAGCGAGCTTGTGGGTGACCGCGTCGACCTGGTACAGCCCGTCGAAGGCCAGCCCGGCCCCACGCACGCCGACGATCCCGCGTGGCCGCAGGACATGGCCATACCGGGCGGTGTCGACCTCCCCGGTGCCTGTCACGGCGTTCGGGATGTTCGTCGCCGCCGCGAGCAGGGTGGTTGCGGCGTTCGATGCGGAGCGCTTCGCGGTGTCCCGCAACCGCTCGCTGCGCATCGCGGGCAGCGGAGTACTCGCCAGCGGTGGAAGGCGCAGGGACGGCAGGGGCGGAATCGGCAGCGCGGTCTTGAAGAAGGGCTCGATGAAGGTCCCCTGCTGCGAGGCGGTCGCCTGGGAATCGATCGAGAACGAGATCGAGGTGAGATTGGATGCCGGACCCATGTCCTTCGTGAGGGCAGGCTGCGGAATGCCGACCCTGACATCCGGCCCGAAGTAGGCCGTCGTGACGCCGAACGTCACCGGCTCGAGGTAGAACACGTAGCCGTTGCGCTCGGCCATGCGCTTGAGGAACACCAGATCGGTCTCCTGTTGGCGCGGAGTGCGCTCCGTCATGATCGGGGTGTCGAAAGTGGGAACGACGACCGGCACGAGTCCGAGCTGGGCGTGCCCCGCGATCAGGCGTGTGGCGATCACCGAGTCGGACTGGTTCGGGTACGACTCGTCCTTTTCCTCCTTGTCGAGTGCGAGCGTGAGATCCTGCGCCGTCACAGTGAGCGTGCCGTCGGCCGATTCGCGGTGGGCGATGATCCCGTCGATCAGCACATGGGGCAGGATGCCGATCATCACTCCCACGATGACTCGGTTTCCGGGGGCGAGCGCCGTGTCGCTCAGCAGCGCCGCCGGCACGTGCTGTGTGAAGACGAGCTGAACCCCGTACCCCTTCTCGCGGTCGGCCGTGACCTCCATCGACTGCAGGGCGGCGAGCAGGTGCGCGGGTGCCGGGCGCGGCAGCGTCGCGCCGAGCCAGAGAACGACCCGCACGCCGAGTTCAGTGGGAAGCGGCACTGTTCACCCCTTCGCCATCGGGATCCGGATCACGCGGTCGATGACCTCGAGTTCTTCGGGTTCGAGAACGGTGTTCGCGTCGCACAGCAGCCAGAACCGCTGCGGATCGCCTGCGTAGGCCGCTGTGACGACATCAAGCCGTTCGCCGTCGGCGACCCGATGCTCGGCGAGGATGGCGCGGTCGTCGTAATCGGGGATGGTGCGGCGACGGGTGTATGCCACTTCGCGCGGCTCTCCGCCAGGCCCCGGCACCGTCGTCTTGACGATCTCGACGCCGTTGTATCGGCTGTTCGCTGCGTTCATGCGATCATCCCTTCAGTCCTGCCGTCGAGCGCACGGCCGCGGCTTCGGCCCCGCTCGTTGCCAACGCGCCCGATACTTCGAGCGCCACGTGATTCGCGAGCGACAGCGCACCGGCCGCGCTCTGCGTGCCCGACTCGAAGTACGTCACGACCCGCATCCCGAGATCGACCTTCGCGCGGATCGGGTTGAGACCGGCATCGAATGCCTCCTCGGTGACCGAGAACTCGGTCACCCGCACCGGCAGCACACGTCCGGGGCCCCACACGAGCACGGTGAGCGGAGCAGCCGGGGCCAGCACCTCGATGAGGCCGGATGCCGCGAGCCCCTGGTTGTCGATCATGGTCTGCGCGGGCGGATAGAGCAGAAGTTCGAGCGCCGCGAGCGCAGGACGGATGCCGAACCGCACGGTCGTCGGGTCGCCCACGGACAGCTGGTCGGCCGCGTCGACCTCGACGCTCAGCTTGATGGTCTCCTCGGGTGGACCGGTGAGGCGCAAGGGGCCTGAGCCGACCTCCCCGCCCGACGTGCGCGCCTGCAGCGTTCGGGTGAGCGTGTCGGGGTTGTACTGGAACACGATCACGCTGGATGCCGGCCGGAGCGGCTCGGCTGAGACCAGTGCCCCGCGGAAAACCCGGGGCGAGAGCGGTGTGCCGTTCATGGTGTTCCTCCCACGATCACGGTGTGCCCGCTTTCGCTCGTCCTGCTTCAACTGCGAGGGTGTGCGCCGTCTGCGTCATGATCTTTCCCGTGACTGTCGGGTATGGCGTCGTCTTGAGCTTGTGGATGTCCCACCCCGCCTGCGACAACGACCGGAGGTGCGCGATCGTCGGACGGCGGCGCTTGGGGTCAGGGTCGTTCCTTGGAGCGTGATCCACCTTGACCAACCGCTCCTTGATGAGGGTCTTCAACGAGCGTCCGGTCACATTCGCCATGACTTCGAGTGCGCGGATCTGCTCCTCGATCTCGGCCTGCGAGAGCGCGATCTTGGGTTCGTAGATTCCGAGCGGTGCAAGGATGAACGTCGCCGAGGACTTGATCCGCGGGTCGATGGCGTTGAGCTTCTGAATCAACAGCGCTGTGCAGTGCGGGCACGGTGCGCGATTGATCGCAAGTCCGATCGTGACCGCTGTTCCACTCGAAATGAGCGTGCCGGCGGCTGCGATCGTCGCGTCCCAATGGCGGGCGATCACGTTCTCCTCGGCATGGCCGGCGCTGTCGCTGGACATCGACTCCCCGACCATCCGCCCGTTCAACGACAGAGCGGCGTGGGTCTGAAAGCCCTGTCGCTTGAACAGGTCGTCGATCTTCACTTTGCCGAACAGCTCCCGCCAGGAGATGTCGCGCTTCTCACCTTCGCTCGCCGTTGCGACGAGATAGCCGGTCAGAGTCTTCTCATCGGTGACTCTGAAGCTCAGTGAGAGCAACCCCGCCGCGCGGAACTGCCGGAAGACCGATTCCAGAACGGGATCGATCTCAGACGGCGATTCCAGATTCGCCTCACGCAGTCGCTGGGCCGCTGTGGTGAGCGCGTCCTGCTTCACGGCGTGCTTCGCCGCGACCGTCGCCTGCGCTCCTGGTCCGGCCGGTGTGGCCGCGCCGGCACCCGCACCGGCGCCCGGAGCGGCATCCGTCGTCTTCTTGCCGCCGCTGAACAGTCCGACGACCTTGCCGATGAGCTTGTCGATCGCCTTGTCGATCGCGCCGCGCACCTTCTCGATGATCTCGCGCACCTTCGCACCGACGTTGCCGAGTCCGAGCAGTCGGGCGAGCAGGTCGATCGCCAAGGGAAGCAGCCGGCTGAGCACGCCTTCGACGGCGGCCTTCGGCTTGTCGAGGATGCCGCGCGCGATGTCGCCGACGGCGCCGACGACGGTCGTGACGAGCTCGACGAGTCGCGACAGCTGGTCGCGCACGAAGGTGAACAGGTTCCATGCGGCGAGGACGAGCTGCACGATCGCGCCGACGGGGTTGAACAGGCTCGCGAGCTTCGTGATCGCCGCGAAGATCACCCGCTCTTGAACGAAGGAGCGGATGCCGTCGAAGACGGTGTCGCGCAGAGACGTGAGGTCGGCGATGATGCGATTCCACAGCCCGCTCCAGCCCTCCGTGACGAGGGTGCCGATGAACCCGAACGCCGTCTCGAGCCGCTCCACGTTCTTCTCGCCGATGATTGTGCGGGCCTTCGCCTTGAGGTTCTCCCACGTCAGCCCGAGAATCTGTCTGGCCAGATCGAGCACGCCCATGAGGTCGAACTTCTCGGGGATCGTGATGCCCGCCGAGCCGAGCGCACCGGTGAGCCAGCCGATCACGCCCTGCTGCAGGTGTGTGCCGATCCGCTCGGCGAAGCCGGAGATGCCGCCCTTGACCGCATCCATCAGGTTGCGCACGAAGTCCATCGGCTTGTCGACGATCATTCGGAAGGTCTCTTCGGCGCTCCCGACGAATGCCGCGAATTCGGCGGGTGAGACGCCGATCAGGCGAAGCACCGCCTCGAGCACCATCCTCGCCAGCGCGCCCCAATCGCCCGTGAGTGCCGCGGTCGCGAGGCTCAGCGCTGCCGTGATGCCCGCTTGGAAGACATCCAGCGCCTTCATGAGGGCGGTTCTCAGGCCTTCGACGAGCGCTTCGACGCCCTTCTTGAGCCGATCCGCCACGGCGTCGACCGCGTGCTGGGCGCCCGTCACGAAGCCATCGACCGCGGAGTTCAGGCGCGCGGCGAGTTCGGGGAACACCTGGCCGACCAGAACCGAGATCGCGCCTTTGAGGATGGCGCCGAAGACCCCGATCGCTCCCTTGATCGCCCCTGCGACAGCGTCGATCGCCCGCAGGGCAAGCGCCTTGGCGGCATCGAGCGCTTTGTTGATGAGGGCCCGCACACCGTCGAAGATGGCGCCGACAGCCGAGACGAGCGACTTCAGGGCGCTCTTGACCCAGCTGACGGCGCGGTCCCACCAGCTCTCGTTCTCGGCATCGCGCTCGGCCTTGGCCTTGACCTCCGCCGCCTTCCGCTCACCTTCGCCCACCACGGTGCCGATCTTTCCGTCGGCATCGATGTAGGCGCCCTCGATCTGCTGCTCACCCTGGCTCACCGCGCCGCTGATGGCCTCGTCCTGCTCGCGCCGCTTCTCGGCGACGGCGCCCTCGTGGCTCGCGACGGCGACCTTCTGCTGATCCAGCGCGGTGCGGCGTGCGCCGCCGATGCCTCGACGGGCCTCTTCGACGGCGTGCGATCGCCCCTCGCCGGCCTCCGTACGCAGGCGTTCCTCACCCGCTTTCGCCTCGTCGACCGCCGCCTGCTTCGCGGTGTCGCGCTCGGCCGTCGCCTTGTCCGACTCGGCGACGGCCACGACCAGCGACTGCTCCATGGCAGCGGCCTGCTGCTGGTCGAAGCTCGCCTGCACTTCCGGCGGCAGGTTCATCGCCGCATACTCGGCGGGTCCGGCGGGTGCGGCCTGCGTGGGAATCGCGGCGACTTCGAGTTGACCGATCTCGGCCGATGCGGCGACTGCTGCCGGCTGCACGGCCTCGGCGCCCCTGCTTGCGGTGACGGCCGACGCTGCAGCATCCGTGAGCTGTCCCACCTGGGCCCGCGCAGCGCTGTCGAGTTCTGCCACCCGATGCGGGTCGGTCTCTCCCCCGAGCGGTACGGCTGGGCGAGCGCCTGCCGATCTCGGAACCGCGGGATCGGTGATCTGCACCGCTGAGAGCGACTCCTCGACGCGCGCTGCCATGGCCTGGGGCTCCCCGGCCGCGGCGAGCGCGAGCGGCGCGCTGGCATCGGTGCGGGGGGTGAAACGATCGGGAACATCGACAACCGCGACGACCGGCGCGGGGGCGCTCGTCGCACTCGGCACGCTCAGTTCGACCGTCGCGGCCGGCGTTGTCGCCACCGCGCCGCGCGAGGCGGGCGGTGTCGAGCCCGCCAGGTCGACACCCACAGCCGGGACGTCTCCGACAGCGTGCTGCGCATCGCTGGCCGTCAGTTCGGCGACGCCGCCGACGAGCGCGGCGGCCTCCTGTGCCTTCACCGTCGGCGGGGCGGCTGCGAACGCGCGCAGCCGTTCGGCGGGCGTCGCAGCCGAGGCGATCGCGGCCCGGGCTTGCACCGCCGCTTCCCTGCTCGCGGCGAGCGCCGCTTCGTCGGGGATCGGAGCCTCACGCAGGGCGAGCGCGGGGCCTTCTGTCTGCTCGGGATCGGCGGACGGAACGCCGATGCGCGCGGTCGAGTCCGGGTCGGATCCGCCGTCGACCGGCGCCGGTGTGTCCCGCGGCGGAGTCGCGGACTCGGCGGATTCGCGGGCAGTCGCAGTGGGCTCCGCGATCTGCTCGTCTGCCTCTAGCGCGGGCTCAGTCGTCGCGGGTGCGGATATCGACGCAGGGGTCGGTGCCGGCGTTGGGCTCGCGGTCACATCGTCGCGCTGTCCGCTGAGCGTGCGCAGGATCCGAGGAAGGGACGCCGGAAGGTCGGTGAGCGGCGACGACCGCCGCAGCAGTGCGACTGCGCCGGGGGCGAGCGCGTGACTCACGGTGACAGGTGCGCTCATCATGCGCGCGGATCCTGCCGCTGTGCCGATCGCGGTGGCCTCGCGCTCGGCGAGTGATCCCGCGGGCTCGACACCTTCCGACCGCGGAGCACTCGCGGAGTGCGTCGCGTCGATGTCGCCTGCCGCAGGGCCGGCCGCGCCCGTGCGTGCCTGCAGCGCGTGCGCGACCTCGTGGGCCACGACTCCGACCGGCATGTCCGTCCGCGGGAGGAGCACGACACCGTCGACCGTCGCCGACTCGGCCCGCAACGCGGTCAGCGCGTCGGCGCTGCGGGGGCCCGCATAGACCTCGATGCGGTCGAGACTGATGCCGAACCTGCGCTCGAGTTCGGCGCGATGAGGAAGCGGAACGCGTTCCCGGGGGTCGCGCACAAGCGCCGCAGGTCGTCGGGTCGGGCGGTGCGCGAGCACGCGAGCGACGGTGCTCGCGTGCTCAGCGAGAGGTGCGCGGGCGTGTGCGTTCATCGCGACAGCCCCTCGTAAACCTTCACCGCGAGGGCGTTGCCCAGCGCGGCCCCGCCTGTGTGGGCATTCCAGTCGAGGGACACGTCGATCGACTGGCGCAACGGCTCCCCCGCGATCGGTGCACCGCGCTCGGCCACCAGCCGTTCGAGACCGGCCTCAAACGCGTTGCGCACGGCGGCTTCGTCGATCCCGTCGAAACCTTCCAGCGCGAGGCAGTCGATGGCGATCTCGACCTGGGTGGCGTTCAGATCCATCCGCGCACCTGCGCTTCCGGGAGGGCGCGCTCCAGCTTGACGAATTCGGACTGCGCAGCGCGCAGCAGATGAGCCATGTCGACGCGTGACCCGTCAGCGGCGGCGGCGAAGGCAGCGTTGACGGCGATCGTGCGGATGTTGCCGCCGGGCACGGCGAGCTGTGCCAGCCGCTCCGGATCGAGCTTCCGCTGGGGCACGGTGTCGGGGTACACGCGGCGCCAGATCTCCGCACGGCTGGCCAGATCGGGGACCGGGAAGGGTACGGCGAATCGAAGACGCCGCAAGAAGGCCGGATCGAGGGCAGCGCGCTGATTCGTGGTGAGAATCGCCAGGCCGCGGTAGGCCTCCATGCGCTGGAGAAGGAAGCTGACTTCGAGATTGGCGTATCTGTCGTGACTGTCCTTCACTTCGCTTCGTCGGCCGAACAGGGCATCCGCCTCGTCGAAGAGCAGCACGGATCCTGACCCTTCGACTTCGTCGAAGATCTGGCCGAGGTTCTTCTCGGTCTCGCCGATGTACTTGCTCACGACCTGACTGAGGTCGACGCGGTACAGATCGAGCGCCAGATCGTTCGCGATCACGCTCGCGGCGAGTGTCTTTCCCGTGCCGCTCGGTCCCGAGAAAAGGGCTGAGATTCCTTCGGATTCGCCTTCGTCAACCCCCAGCCCCCATTCCCGCTGCACCACCGCGCGCCAACGCGCCTGCGCAGTGATCTCGCGCAAGGTGAGCAGCTGCTGTTGCGGCAACACGATGTCACCCCAGCTCGCGCGGCGAGTGACGCGCTGCGCGAGCCCGTCCAGCCGTGGCCGGGCGCGCCGCCGCACGAGCGACCAGAACTCTCCGTTCGCGTCGTCGCGTCCGCGGTCCACGACCGCGCCGAATTCGGCGGCCGTGGCGTGCACTGCAGAGGGATCGAGATCGAAGAGGTCAGACGCCCTGCTGGTCTCGGCGCTCAGAGCCGCGGCATCCGCACCGAGCGCGACATTCCACAGCGCCGATCGCTCCTCAGGGGTGGTCTCGGGCACAGTCAGGCACACGTCGGCGCGGCGCAGCCGCAGAGGCGTTGCAGTGATCACCACGACGGGTCCGGCGATCTCGTCTGCGAGTCGGGCAGCGGATGCCGCATCCGCGCCATAGACCACGGTGAGCAGTCCGCCGAGCACACTCTCGCGCTCGATCAGCCGGGCAGCCGCACGCACATCGAAGGTGCTCGAGCCGACATCGTGCGGGTCGGCAATCGCTGCGGTGAGGCCGAGCTCGGATGCCGCCGCGGCGGCGATCGACTCGCCCACCGCGGCCCGTCGCACCACGAGCTGAACGACAGCGGCGGCATCGGCATCCGCCGCGGCGATGACCGCCGCGGCATCGTGCGCGATTCGCGCGTGAGTCACGGTGGCATCGGGTGCCCCGGCCAGCCGGCGCAGGTTCGCAGCATCGTCGAGATAGTGCACACCCGCGAGATAGTGCAGCACTCGTTCGCTGATGCGCAGGGCGGCCTCGGTGACACCCGAGCCCGCCGCCAGCTCGATAAGCCCCCACCGGCGAAGAGGTGCCGCCGGGGTCAGCGCACTCCAATGCGGCGCGGGCAATCGGGCGAGCGCGAGACCGAACGTCGGGCTGGGCACACCGCCGTCGGCCGCCGCCAGGTCAGCGACGTGTTCGAGCGCGACTCTCACACGCTCATCGAGCTCTACGCCGGCGCACAGCATCAGCACGTCCGACTCGAATGGAGACAGTCCGAGCGCGGACTCGAGGGTCGGCAGCGCCGGAAGCCCCGACATGTCACGGATGAGAGCCTCGAGTTCTCGCTCGTAGCTTGCGACGGCATCACTCTGGGGGTCCTCGAGAATGGCCGCCACGCGCTGAAGGGCCACCGACGTGTATCGGCTGTTGTCCGCGGACCACGTCGGGTTCATCATGGAATCGACACTTTCGGGCCGTCGAACGTGCCTGCCGCCGCACCCGCGGCCACCTGAGTGAGCCGGCTCTGGGCCCCGGCCACGACGATGCGCACGAGATACTCCCCCTTCGGAACGCCAGCGAAGCCGAAGTCGATCGTCGCGGTCGCGGCAGGACGCGGCGCGGCGTCGAACGAGAACGCCGAACCCCCGGCGTTCAGCAGCAGGGTCACGGGCTGCCGCTCGTCGATCGGCGCGGTGAGCGTGAGGGTGATCGTGCCCGATCGGGGCGCGGTACCGGCTGCCGGGGTGACGTTCGTCGCCACGATGGCCCCGGTGATCTCTGGTGCGACCACGATCGGGAACAGCGGCGATCGTCCCATCGGCCGAAGGGAGGGCGGGTCGCCCAGCATTCGTCGATGTTCGACCGCGACGCCGATCGCGCCGGGGCGCACGGCCGCGGGCACGACGAGCGTGGCGCGTTCTCCGGTGATCGCGGCCGGTGCGACGACCTGGTCGCCGATCCAGATCGCGGTGTCTTCGTTGCCGAGCAGCGCGGTTCCGCTGATGTGGATCGTCGCCCCGGCGACGATGGGCTGTGGCGCACCTGACGGGGAAGGCGCCGCGACGATTGACGTGATACGGGGGTTGAGGATCGTCGACGAGATGACCGTGCGAGTGGTGACCGGCAGCGCGCGAACCGGTGCGGTGTCGGGCGAGAGCACGACGACGTCGGCCTGCACCGCCATCGACAGCCGATAGGGCGCACCGAAGAACGACGACCATAGGTTCGACAGCTCGTCGATGCTGAGCGTGAGGGCGGTGATGCGCACGCGCTCCGACGCATCGGCGAGGTCCATCAGGAAAGCGCCAAGTCCGGCTTCATTCCACCCGGCCGTGATCTCATCGCGGCCGAGGACGGGTTGCGCGTGGAGGCTCGTGGCTGCGACACCCAGCATCCGATCGGGCTTATAGCTCGTCTCATCACCGAGGAAGACAAGCAGGTACTGCAGGGAGAGTGCCGCCTTGGGCCGGTCGATGAGCGCGTCGCCGCTGCGAGTGGGGAGGTCGCTGTTGCGCAGCGCCGCATTCGGCTCCACGCGATAGAGGAACACCTTGATGCCGAGCTGGTCGTCGGCTCCCCCGGTCGTGTCGGGGCGGCCCGGTGAGGCGCTCCCGAGCTCAGCGGCGTAGGGACTCAGGGCGGCGGTCAGTCGATGAACGAGTGCGGCCGTGACGCCGGCGACGGAGAGCGCGTTGCTCATCGGTGCCTCCCGGTGCTGCTGCGCGCCAGGAATTCGTCGAGCGACAGTCGGGGTGCGGAGACGGCGCGCTGCGGCGGCGGCGCACTCGGCTGGCGTGCGGTGGGCACCGTCGCTCGCACGTCGATGCGCCCGATCGAAATGCGGATCGCCGGCGGGGCGGCGGACGCGTCGGATGCCGCGCGATCGGATGCCACCACAGGCATGGCACGCTGCACGGGTGTCGCGCGGGCGGGGCCTGGCGCATCGGCCGCGGATGCGGCGAGCCCCTGCTGACCCGCGGTGAGGGCGGGGGAAGCAATCGGAGTGCCTCCAAGCGCGACTTCGGCCCGCTGCGCCTGCGTGGCGAACCGAGGCACGGTGGGCGCAGAGGTGATCGGCGCCGGTTCCAGGCTGGGTGCGACAGCGCCCGTCGATACTTCGACATCAGCGAACCCGGCCTGTACCGGCACCGGACTCACGCGAGCGAGCGGTCCGGGCTCTGCCCGATCGCGGGCCGGCGTCGTTCGGAGAGGGTCGGTGTGCGGCGAGAGTTCCCCTGATTCACGGGAGCTGGCCGCTGCGGCAGCAGGACTCAGGGCGCGGCTCTCGTCTGCGGCGGCGAAGGGATCATCGGCGAGCGGGAATGCGGCATCCGGGATCCGCGCCGGCGGCCGAGCCGTCGCTGGACTCCCCGACGCCCGTGCAATGAGTCGATCCAGGAAGTCAGCCACCGAGCGCCAACTCCACATATGCGCTGCGCCGCGCCCGCGAGAGTGCAAGCACGTCGGACTCGGTCCACCCGTATCGCCGCGCGAGCACGTGGACCGTGAGCAGCAGCGACGAGCGCCACTCCTGCATCTCGGTCCACACGAACTCCACGGGGTCGAAGATCGAAATCCAGCGGCCCTGGCATACATCGCACACGAGGGTCAGTGAGATCTCGCTCAGCGGGTCGGCATCCGCGATGCCCTTCGAGACGGCGGATACCACCTCATCCGAGAGCGCGTCGACGTCGGGCGGTGTGCCGTCGATCGTCACGATGGCGGCCTCGAGGAGCACTCCTCGCGCGGCACGCGACTCCGTCTGCCCCGCCGCGCGTGCAAGGTCGGCGATCGTCGGAACGCGGAATATGACCTCGCTGTCACCCACCCGCAGCGGCGCGGGCGCCACAGCCGCCACACCGCCCAGCTCGGCCGCATCAAGGGTGAAGGTCACCGTCTCGCCGCAGCTGCGGCACGTGTCCTGCGCCTCGATCTCACCGCCGAGGAGCTCTTCCCGCACCCGCAGGATCTGGCGGTCTCGCTCACCCGGGGTGAGGGCGTCGATATCTCCCTCCCCGCCGGGCGCGCGCGAGAGGCCAGCGAGCAATGCCGCGCGCGACAGGCCAGTTCGGTGTGCCCCGTCGTCGAGCGCGGCCAGCAGCAGCTCTTCGCTCTGCAGTGCCGTAGACATCGGCTGATCCGATCAGGCGGGTTCGTTGAACGAAGGCTCCGACGGCTCTCCGACGTCGTAATCCCGTTCCCAGCCCTCGTTCTCGAGCTTGAGCGAAGCGATCAGCACGGCGTTCGCGTTGGCGTCCAGCTCTCCGAGCGGCTGGTATTCGGAGACCCAGCACCGGAAGATCTTGTACGCGATCGCCAGTTGGCCGGCCTCGTTGTAGATCTCGATGATCACGTCTTTGCGGAAGTCCTTGAGCGAGACCTCCGTTCCGAGGCCCGACCCGAAGTTCCAGACCTTGTTCGCCCACCGCTCGAACTCCACATCGTGCGTGACGCCCCTCTCGAGGGTGAGGGCTTCGAACTCGCTGCGACCGGGAGAGTTGCGGCTCGAGCTCGGATCGCCCCCGGAGCGGTGCTTGACCACTTCGGTCGTGCGCTTCAGCGCGCCGATCTTGCTGACGCCCGCGACGTACTTGCCTTCCCACTTCACCCGGAACTTGAAGTTCTTGTACGGGTCGAAGCGCTGCGTGTTCACACTGAAATCGGCCATGATCACTCCGCCGGTCGGATCTGCTGGATGCTGACGATGACGAACTCCGCGGGCTTGAGCGGAGCGAACCCGACGAGGATCTCGACCTTGCCCTGGTCGATGCTGGACTGCGGATTGTTCTCGCGGTCGCACTTGACGAAGTACGCCTGCGCCGGTGTCGTGCCCTGGAACGCGCCCTGCCGGAAGAGTGTGTTCAAGAAGGCACCCACACTGAGGCGGATCTGCGACCACAGCGGCTCATCGTTGGGTTCGAACACGACCCACTGCGTCCCGCGGAAGAGGCTCTCTTCGATGTGCAACGCCGTCCGGCGCACGGAGAGGTACTTCCATTGGCTCGCGAGGTCATCGTCTCCGACGCGGGTGCGTGCTCCCCAGACCACGCGGCCGGCGGGCGGCCGGGACTGCAGGCAGTTGATGCCCGCCGGGTTGAGCACTCCGACGTCGCCGTCTGTGAGCAGCACGTCGAGTCGGGGCACATTCGACAGGGAGGCATCCAGACCAGCCGGTGACTTCCATTGACCGCGCTGAGAGTCGGTGCGTGCGATCACACCGGCAACCGCGCCCGAGGGTGCGAACGGGGCGAGGCGGTTCTCCTGCAGCGGGTCGGGCGTCACGATCCTCGGAAAGTAGATCGCGGCGTTGGCACTGGCGCTCACGTGGGTCGAAACCCCGCCCTTGGCCGCGGCTGCATTGCTCCACGTAGGATCCGGGTCGACGATCAGGATCGCGCGGCGCTGCTCGCACAATCGGGCCGCGGCGTTCCAGGTCGTCGCATCGGGCGACAGTTCGCGAGCCACCGGCGGAATGCACAGCAGGTTGAATGCGTCGGTCTTCTCGAGTGCCCACAGCCCCGTCCGCCCGGCCTCGAGGCCGGGCGCCGACAGGTCGGCGTTCACCAGATCCAGCCCATCGTCGCCGCCCGCGAGCGGCGTCGCGGCGGCGGGCGGTGCGGCGGTCGCGGTCGGCACTCCGAATGGCGCCGCCGAATCGACGCGAGCGAGCTGCGAACCCGACGCGAGCACATCGGTGACGAAGCGCGGACTCCCGGGTGTTGCCGACAGGCGCACATGGCGCTCGCTCGCCACGACGCGGCTGCCTGCTCCGGCCGACCACTCCTCGATCGTGAGGTGGAAGCGCGGGTCTGCGGGGTTCGGGGGGCTCTCGTCTTCCACCCTCACCGTGATCAGGTTGCCCCACTCACCGGGGCTCGCGGCAGTCAGCGTGAGCGTGGTCCCCCCGGCGGCTGCGAGATTCACCCGTGCGGTATCGCCCGCATCGGTGACGGTGGGATGGTGCACGCGGACGATGAGCGCTTCGCTGCCGCCGTTCGCGTAGAACTGCGAGACGGAGTGCGCGAGCGGGCCCTCTCCCCACAGACCGCCGAACCCACGGACGAACTCGCCGAAGCTGTGCACGAGCGTCGGCTCCTGCACCGGCCCCCGCCGGGTGCGGCCGATGAAGGCGGTGACTGAGGTGGGCACCCCGGCGATCGTGCGGATCCCGGGTTCGAGTTCGCGGATGTAGACACCCGGGTAACTGACGGTCATGGACATTGCTGGTCACCTTCCGAGAGGTTCACGCGGTCGCGTCGCGGCCGACGAGGATGCCGATGATGACGGGATCGGCGGTGTCGTTCTCGAACGCCACCTTCACGGGAGTGGGGCTTCCGAGCAGACCCACCGCGCCGCTGCCTACGAGCAGGAGTGGCCCATCGAGCGCGAACGTCTTGGCGGCATTGCCAGTGCCGATCTTGTACGTCACGCCGGGCGCGTATGTCGCGGCCGTCACGGCGAGCAGACTCACCGCGCCGGCAGCGGCCGCCGGGTGCACTTCGACGTCCGCACTGCCTGCCGCGTTGCCCGCCTTCGCGGGCACCTCGACGCTGAGTTTGTCGTACGCGTCGAGCGCGACCACCCCTTTTCCTGCGACGGTCGGACCGCCGGCCACGTCTATCGAGAACAGCCAACTGATGGATTCGGCCATGACGGCGCCCCTCACTAACCGTTCTCCCCCTGGCGTGCAGCCGATCGTCGCGCCACGTCACCTGGGCGCCATTGTGGGCGCGTGTTACGTCGCGGGTCGACGGCTGTACGTAGTTCTACGCACGCCCCCTGATCGCGAGTATCTTGAGGCCCGTGGTCGCCGTGGAAGCACGCGTCGCGGAGTGGGTCGACATCGTCGCAGAACTCCTCACCGAGCCGATGGGGGATTTCCCCATCGGGGTGGTGGGCCGCGGCCTCGTCGAGACATTTCACGCGGAAGCGGCTTCCCGCGTCTGGCGTACGCCCGAGGGGCGGGCCGCCCTCCACATCGTCGCTCCCCGCGGTGCCCGCTTCGGTGATCACACTCTGTCGGAGGCGGGACGCTCCCTCGCCGTGGCAGCCAACTCGGAACTGCTCGGCCACCATCCCCTCGTTCGCTGGTATGCGAAGACGGGGTCGGCGGATCCGCAGACGCTTGACCGCGTCCCTCGGGCGATCGCCATCACCAGCCGATCGAGTGAGGCCCTTGAACTCATGGCTCATCACGGCATCGAGAGACAGCTGGCGATACCTCTGGGACTGCCTGGCGCGGCACCGACCGCGATCGTGGTGTGGCGCGGCGGCGCGACCGACTTCGATCAGGCCGACCTGGCGGTCGCCGCGCGCCTCACCCCCCTGCTGCGAGCGCTCCGCCGGCAGAGCGAGGCGATCGGAGAGTTCGAGGCCTCCGAAGCGCTGAGCAGCCTGACCGGTCGCGAGCTGGCCGTGCTGGTGCTGCTGTCGAGGGGAATGACGTCGCTCGCGATCGCATCGCACCTCGACTGCGCTGCCCGAACGGTGGAGAAGCACCTCGAGCACGTGTATCGCAAGCTCGGGGTAACCGACCGGGTGAGTGCGGTCCGCATCTCACGGGGCGTCAAAGGCGTCGCCGGTGTTGCGAGCTGACCTTGCCATCTGATTCCGTCAAGGCTCGAGAGGCCTGTAGGCCGGCGGACGCCTGGCATTGACGCATCGCAACTGCCATTCTGAACGCGTCACCGGCGATTGGGGCAGGACGATGATCGAGCCAGAGATCCGCACGGCTGTGGTGATGGTGCACGGTATGGGGGAGCAGGTTCCGCTCGAAACGGTGAACCAGTTCGTCAAGACGGCGCTGCCGCGCACGGGCGAACCCCCAACGCGACAGTACTTCTCGCGGCCAGACGTCGTTTCTGGGTCCTACGAGGCGCGCAAGATGGCAGCGTACGCGCAGCCCGTCGAGCCGACCGCGGAACATCCGCGGGTGCACGACCGGTTCGACTTCTACGAGTACCACTGGTCGTACAAGATGACCGGCAACCGCCTGGGGGACTTCCTGCCGACGCTGTGGCGGCTGCTATGGCGCCGGCCGAGCACGCGGCCAGACGGGCTGCGGGTGATCTGGCTGATCGCGTGGGGCATCATTCTGATCCTGTTCGGGCTGTTCGCATGGTTCCTCCTCGCGCGCACCGCCGACCAGGGCGTCAACCCCACGAGCGTCATCGGATTCATCCTCGGAGTGGTGATCGGCCTGCCCGCGGCGGCGTTCCTGGCAAGCGTCGTCATGTGGGTGCTCAAGCTCCTGGGCAACACCGTCACGACGTACTTCGTCGATGTCGTGCGGTACCTGGACAACTCGCCACGCTCCTACGCGGCGCGGCGCGACATCCGCGACGGGATGGTGTCGCTCTTGCGCGGCATCCATGAGTCCGGCAAGTACCAGCGTGTCGTCGTGGTGGCCCACAGCTTGGGAGGCTTTATCGCCTACGACGGGCTCACGTCGTTGTGGGCGGAGTACCACACCGCGCACAGCGGGCCGATCCAGGACGACAAGAAGCCGGCCCCGAAGCTCGACGGGCGCGAGGAGGTCCAGAAGGCCGGCCGCGCTCTGCGCGATGCGACCGCGAAGTTCAACTGGGCGCAGAAGCAGCCGAAGGTGCTGGACACGGTGCCGACCGACGTGCGCGCGCTCGTCGACGCCTACCGCGACACGCAGTTCGCGTTCTGGAAAGGGCTACGGGCGCAGGGTAGCCCATGGCTCATCACGGACTTCATCACCCTCGGCACGCCGATGTACTTCGCCGATCTGCTCTACACGCGCAAGCGCGCTCAGTTCCTCGAGCTGGTGCAGCGGGCCGAGCTGCCCGTGTGCCCGCCGATTCCTCGTAGTCAGATGGTCGAAAAGACCGCACTGCCCACGCGCGAGGCCTACTGCTCCAAGGAGCTCGGCCGCTGGGTGCCGTACCACGCTGCCCCCTTCGCGGCGGTGCGCTGGACGAACCTCTACTTTCCCGCAGAGAAGGGCTTCTGGGGCGACTGGTTCGGCGGACCCCTCCGTGGACTGTTCGGTCCCGGCGTGCTCGACGTACCCGTCATGGGCAACGGCGGCGGTCACGCGCCTACGCAGGGTCCGAAAGACGGCTACTCGCACGGCATGAAGCGCCGCAGCACCCCGGGCGCCGCGCACGGCTTCTACTTCAGCTTCGCCGAGGAAGACTCGGGTCCGGGACCCGATGGCCAGCCGATCGACATCGCACCGTTGCTGAAGCGCTACATCGGGCTCACGATGGAGGACGAGCTGCGACGCATGCTGCCCCTGCCGAGGCCGCTCGGTGAGACATACCCAGTGCCCCGCGAGGATCTGCCGACCGGCACCTCCTGAGGCGCCCTAGACCGCGGTGCCCAGCAGGGTGTATTCATTGTCACGGGGAGCTCTCTACTGGGGGGTTCGAATGAGAATTCGCAGGAGCATCGAGAGTCTCACTGTCGGCACTTCGGCGGCAGCCCGACAGGACGCGTGGGATCCGGTCCTTGCTACGTACGCGCTCGGCGTCCAGCTGATGAAGGACCTCGACGAGGACACACCGACATCGTGGCTCTGGGCCGCAAACACCCACGGCATGGAAGAGAGCCCGCCACCGCGGACCACTTGGGGGCAGTGCCAACATGCGTCCGTGTACTTCTTGCCGTGGCACCGGGCCTACCTCGCGTGGTTTGAGAACACCATCCGCGAGCTCACCGGCGACCGCGAGTGGGCATTGCCGTACTGGGACTACTTCGCGGATGCTTCTTCCAGACGTCGAGTGCCCGCCGAGTTCCGAGTCTCTACCCGGACCGTCGACGGCGAGTCGGTCCCGAATCCGCTGTTCTCCCCGAACCGCTCCGCCCGTCCGGTTCCCAACGGAAATGTCGAGCTCGCACCTGCGCTCAGTCAGCCGCAATACGTGCGGCGTATGGAGTACGGCTTCGGCGGAGTTGAGCCCGACGACTATTTCGGGCTTGCCGAGCAAGAGCCGCACAACTGGGTTCACGTGGATGTCGGCGGCGACGTGGGTGAGATGCGCTCGCCGACGACCGCCGGGCGCGACCCGATCTTCTGGCTGCACCACGCGAACATCGATCGGATCTGGGAGATGTGGCGGGTCTTGGACGGCTCTGTCGAGTACGTGCAGTCCCCCATCGCCACAACGGCGATGAAGTCGCAATGGAACTCGGCGGAGTTCTGGTTCGGCGACGAGGCGAGCCCGTCGACGTACTCGATGGCCGATGTCGAAGACCTCACGACACCCGCGATGGATTACACATACGAGTCGATCGGGCTGCCTGACGAGCTCGCCGATGATGTGATGGCGGAGCGCGAACGGATCATCGCAGCAGAGGGTGGAGGCCGCGAATTGGATGAAGCACCCCAGTGGACGCCGGTCGCGGCATCCGAGGACTTGCCTTCCGGCGAAGATCGGAAGATCGTGCTCGCCCAAGGCCGCGGGCTCGACGCCGCTCCCCCATCGCGTCTCATGCTCGAGCTGGCGAGCACGAAGGCTCACGACCCGCACGCGGCGTACGTCGTGGAGGTGCAGGCCGGAGCGGGCGCGCCAGTGCACACTGTTGGCCGGTTCTCGACCTTCGGGCTTGCCGGCACTCCCGACGGTGAGACACGCAACTACCTGGTGGACGCGTCGAGTGCTCTGCCCGCTTTGCTGGCAGAGGGATGGGATGGCGGCCAGCTCATTGTGCGGGTGGTACCCGAGCCTGGGCGGGCCGACAGCGAAGACGACGGCAAGTCGATCCGCATCGGTCAAGTGACCGTCTACACGCAGCCGTGAGCGCACAGGCGGTCGTCGCGGCCCCGCGCCAGCGGAGTCGATCGCATCCTGAGCTTCCCGGTCGGGTGGTGCTGGCGGGGACGGTCGTCGCCTGGATCGTGGTTCTACTGGGCTCGCTGTCGGGTGGGATCGGCAGCGGGTCGCATCATGGCGCCGACTCCACCAGCCCGACTGGTCTCGAAAGCGTTCCCGTCAATGCGCTGTCTCTGGAGTGGGCTGGCGCCTGGCTGCTCATGACCGCAGCCATGATGTGGCCGCTGCTCATACCAGTCGTCGACCGTGTCTCACGCGCGGTGCGGCCGCGCTGGCGTCTGGCGATCACATCGGTGGTGGTCGTCGTGGCCACCGCACTCTGGTTCGCGGTCGGGTTCGCCGGCGCACTCACGGCGCAGATCGCCGGTGTTTCGAGCGGGAGTGTCTGGTGGCAGCTCGCCTTTATCACCGCGGCCGCCGTCGCATGGCGATCGGAGCGACGGAACCGCCTCCTCGCGCGGTGCGCGAAACTTCCGCCGATCGCCCCCGCGGGAGTGCGCGGAGTCCGCGGCGCCGCACGGGTTGGTTACGTGTCGTGGACCCGATGCGCTCTGCTGTGTGGGCCGCTCATGCTCGCGATGGTCATCGGGCACAACCCGATCGTGATGATTGCCGCCAGCGCGTCCGTGTGGTGGGAGGCGTGGCATCCGCGCGCCCGGCGCGACCGCGTGCCTCTCGCCTTGATCATCGTCGCCGGACTCGGCGCCATCGCAGGAGGGGTTCTCAGTTCATGAATGAACCATGCACGGTAGTGAGGGTCGAGCTGCTCATCCAGGATGACAGCCTGGGCGACGAAGGCACGCTCCTGGGAGGCAGACTGCGCGAGACGAAGGACCTCGCGCTGCGAGCGGGGACGAACGACAGATTCCTCGACGGCCCCGCGTCGCGACGCCTCGCCGTCGTGGACTTCGATCCGAATACCGGCGCACCCTTGCCCCCGCCCGCACCGTTCCGTCCGCCGGAGCGCGTCGACGCCGAGAGGGGAAGCTACGCGACCCCCGAGGACCTGACCTCCCCTGCGGCGCTGGCCATCAACGCCTTCGGCACCGCGCTGCTCACGATCAACATGTTCGAGGGCGGCGACGCACTCGGCCGACCGGTCACCTGGGCATTCGACGGGGAGCAGCTTCTCATCGTGCCGAGGGCGGGCAGGATGGCGAACGCCTTCTACGACCGCAGCACGCGCAGCCTCCAGTTCTTCTGGTTCACCGGCAACTCCGGTAACACCGTCTACACCGCGCTGAGCCGCGACATCGTGGCCCACGAGTGCGGCCACGCGCTGCTGGATGCTGTGGTCCCGTCGCTGTACGACAGCACCACGCCGCAGTCGATCGCCATCCACGAGGCCGTCGCGGACCTGATCGCGGTGCTGATGGCACTCGACAGCAGACCACTGCGCCAGGCCGTGCTCGAGCAGAACCAGAACACCCTCGGCGGCGCCAACGCCTTCAGTCGGATCGCGGAGAAGTTCGGCATGTCACGAGTCGCATCCGGCACCGTTCAGCCGCAGCAGCTGCGAGGCCTCTTCAATACCGAAACCGCGAAGAGCCTGGAGGGAGCGAGCCCTCATGTCCTCAGCACCCTGCTGTCGGCGATCTTCTACGACACGCTGAATCAGATCTACGACGCCCGATACACCCGGCTGATGAAGACGCCGTTGGACAACGGGAAGCTTCCGACGTCCGACCATGCCGCCAATATGGCACTCGGCAGCGCCCACATGTTCTTCCGAAGTCTGCTTCTGCGTGGAATCGACTATCTCCCTCCGGGTGAGCTGTCGTTCGCCGACGTCGGGCGCGCCGCGCTCGCCGCGGATCGGGCGATCGTGTCCGATGAAGAGGCCTCGGACGAACGGCGTGAGCGTCGCACGGCCCTCGCCGAGCGGTTCGTGAGCCGGAAGCTTGTCGATGACGTGAGTGCGATGAAGAGCGATGCGCCCGAAGACCTGGACGTCGAACCGGCCACTCTCCCCGCGCTCCGTGACAGCGATTACCTGGCCTACGAATACGTCCGGATGCACCGTGACGCGATCGGAGTCCCCGACGACATGCCGTTCACGGTGCTCCCCCGCGTGGACGCCAGCAAGAAGGTCGGTGCCAAGAACGACCTTCTTCAGCGTGAGTTGATCCTCAAGGTCGCGTGGAATCACGTCGAGAAGGCCCAACTTCCGCGCGGTGTCGAAAAGAAGCGGCTCGTCCCGACCGGGGCGACGGTCAGCTGGCTGTGGGAGACCGGGCGCTGTCTCGCGCGTGTCCGAAGCGACATCGTCGGCGACGCCCACCAAGCCGAACGCGATCGATTCCTCTCCCACCTGATCGATGGTGGGCTGCTGGAGGTCTCCGCCTCCGCCAGTGTCAACGGTGTCTCGCTCGACGACACAGAGGACTACGTGACGCTCTCGCGCAGTCACCGCCTTCTTCACCTCGAGGAGTGGGACCGATGAGCGATCTCGTTGTCCGCGCGTACAACGTCGGGTTCGGCGACGCGATCCTCGTGTCGATCCCCGATCGAGCGGCATCCGGGGTCGAAACCGTCCGACATATCCTCTTCGACGTCGGAAATCTTCTCGCGGGCAAGGCGAACAAAGACGAAGTGTTCGAGGTCGTCGTGGCGGACATCATCGCAAAGACGGGCGGCGAGGTCGACCTGTACGTCATGACCCATGAGCACCTCGACCACACTCAAGGTCTCCTCACCGCGTCCAACAAGGGCCTCGATCTGCGTGCCAAGCATTCATGGCTGACGGGCTCTGCAAAACCCGACTACTACGACACTCACCTGCAGGCCAAGAAGCGGCGACTTGAAATGGATGCCGCGCTCGACGACGCCGCGCGGACGCTGCAGGCATCTCCGGATGACGAGCTCGAGGAACTCCTCTGGAACAACTCCAGCCGGATGGACACCGGTGCGCTCGGACTGAAGACTGCCGATTACATCGCGCACCTGCGAACCATCGCCCCACCCGACCAGACCCACTACATCGACCGCACGATGACGCTCGAGGGCCGGCATCCGTTCGAAGAAGCGAAGCTGACCGTCCTCGCACCGGAGGAAGACACCTCTGAGTACTACGGCCGACTCCCCGCCGGGGGAAACCTCACGGTCGCCCCAAAGTCGGCCGCTGGGCTCGAGGCGCCGAAGCCGGAACGCGCACTCCCGAACCCCCCTCCCGGCGTTGATCCCGGCGCCTACTTCGACCTCGTGAGGTCGCGGCGCGGAGGAATCAAGGCGAACCTCCTCGAGATCGACGCCGCGAACAACAACACGAGCGTCGTGGTGCAGATCGAGTGGCGGGGATGGCGTCTGCTCTTCTCCGGCGATGCCGAGCTGAGATCGTGGCGCACGATGAACGGTCTCGGCCTCCTGCAGCCTGTGGATGTGATCAAGGTCTCGCACCACGGCAGCCACAACGGCACGCTCGAGGACATCTTCGACGCCCTCCTGCCGCCGAAAGGCCCGGACGCCCGCAAGCGCTACGCCCTCGTGTCGACGGCCGATGACAGTTTCGACTCCGTGCCCGAGCTCGACACGCTCAAGTACTACGCCGATCGGTGCGAGCTCGTCGACACGCGAGACGTTGGTCGCGGTGAGGCGCAGGAGATTGTGCTCGCGGGCTGAGTGCAAGCGCAGCTCATGGACGCATCAGGAAGCTTGAGAATCTTCGGAGGTGAAGACAATGGTCGAACCAGGGTTCTCGTTGGCCCCCACGCCCTCCCGTCGAGTCCTGCGGGCGTTTGCCTTCGACCCGATGTCGACGAGGCTCAATGGCCGCCTTCTGTCGGTCAACATTCGGTTCGAACCGAATTTGGCTCCCGGTCCGGTGGGCGATCTGGTGCAGGTTGTCGACTATGACGCTTACCGGGACACCTGGTTTCGGCCGGTCGACCTCAACGATCCGTTCATCCTCGCGCAGCAGGGCTTGAAGCCGAGCGAGAGCGATCCTAAGTCACACCAGCAGATCGTGTACGCGGTAGCGATGAGTGTGATCGAGCGGTTCGAGCGATTCGGCGGCCGACGATTCCGCTGGCTGGGCAAAGACCCACTCGCCCTCGTTCCGCACGCGTTCGAGGGTCGCAACGCCTTCTTCGACCCGGACCGTGGGGCCGTGCTGTTCGGCTACTACCGCGCATCAGCGAAGGAGCCAGGCGCGAACCTACCCGGGCAGTTGATGTTCACCTGCTTGTCGGTGGACATCATTGCGCACGAAGTGACGCACGCAATCGTGCATCGAATCCGGGGGCGCTATCGGGATGCGACGAACGCGGACGTGTACGCCTGGCATGAGGCATTCGCGGACCTGGTCGCTCTGTTCCACCACTTCCTGTTCCCTGAGGTTGTCGAGTTCATGATCGCGAATTCCGAAGGCGAAATGATCAAAGCGACAGCGTTGTTCGAGCTAGCCCGCGAGTTCGGCGAATCCACCGGGCGTGGGGAAGCGTTGCGCTCGGCGATACGGACTGCGCCCACCCCTGAGGCGTACTTGAAAGCTACCGAGCCGCACGAGCGCGGAGCGTGCTTCGTCGCGGCCGTCTTTGACGCATACCTCGAGGTCTACAAGGCGCGGATCGCACCGCTGCGCCGGCTCGCTACCGGGGGCAGCGGGGTATTGCCGCCCGGTGCGCTTCCGCCGGACTTGGTGAAGCTGGCGACGCGCGAGGCCGTGATCAGTGCGGACCGAATCCTCGGGATGGTTGTTCGCGCGTTCGATTTCCTCCCTGTCGTGGACGTCAGATTCGGCGACGTGGTCCGAGCGATCGTCACAGCCGACCGCGCCCTTTTCCCGGACGACGCGCTGCGCCTGCGGGCAACCTTGGTCGAAGCGTTGCGTCGCCGCGGCATCCATCCCGGTGACGTCACCTCGCTCGCCGACGAGGCGCTCCTTTGGGATCCGCCCGAGACTCCACTGAACCTTTCCGCGGGGCAAGCGTCAGTCGACCTGAGTCCCCTGATCCTCGAAGCGACGCGTTTCCTTGATCTGACGGACGAGGAGGCCCTTCACATGCAAAGCCCGGGAACCGCACCCGAACGGGAAGACGGTGAAAATGGGCCGATGGCTGCCGCCCTTGAGCAATGGGGACAGCATCACGCGTTGAGCCTGGGCCTGGACCCGGACCTCCCCGTGCGAATCGCAGGGCAGCACGTGGCGTACCTGCAGGCTGCGGACGGGCAGCCGCGCCCCTTCGTTGTCGTGCAATACCTGCAACATCACCCCGAGTTGGAAGAATCTGTCGACGAAGGTGAACGTCCCGTACCGCTCTATTCCGGCACAACCGTCATCGCCAAAGTCAATGGCGAGGTCGAATATCTGATCGCGAAGCCGCTGCCGATGAGCGGTGACTTCAGCACGCTGGCTGCCAAAGCCGTCCGGGGCGGTGCGACAGAGCAACTCGCCCAGTATTGGCATGGCCTGGGCGGCCTGCGACGCGACCGCCTGCAGGAATGGTTCGATGACGCGGAGTCGGCCGATGCGATGGCGGCGTGGACCAACGAGCCCGCTGTTCAGCGGATGACATTCGCCCAGTTACACGCCAACCTCGCCGAAATGGACTGACCGATGCCCGCCTCGCCTCGAACGACTGTGGCCGTACGCATGTACAACGTCGGCTTCGGCGACGCCTTCCTCATCACGGTCACACAATCCCGGACCGTCTGGCGGATGCTCGTGGACTGTGGCGTCTTCCCCGCCGGCCAGGTCCGACCCATCCGCGAATCCGTCCGACTGATCATCGACGATCTCACCGCCGCCACCCCCGCAGGACAACCCCCGCATCTCGACGTCATCGTCGCCACCCACCACCACATCGACCACATCTCGGGATTCGCTGACCCTGCCTGGGAGAAGGTCAAGGTCGACGAGGTGTGGGTGCCGTACGTGGAAGATCCGCGGGACAGAGACGGGAAAATCCTCCGCGGCCAGCTCACCACTGCCGCGCACGCACTCGTCGGCCTCATCGGTGCAGCACAGCAGAGGATCGCCGCGGCCGACGAAGACGCACACGAGCGGCTCCGAGTCGCGAAGATCTTCGCGTCCAACTCCGAAGGATCCGACCCGGCAACGGACCGACTGCTGGGCCGCAACGACACGACATTTCTCAACAAGCCGACACCCCGCTACGTCCCCGACCGCGACCCCGCCAAGAACACCATCCCAACGACCGTGCCGGGTGTGACCGCGCATATCCTCGGACCTTCCCGCGACCCCAGCGAAGTGAAGAAGATGAGGCCACCGAAGTCGGTCGCGTGGCTCAAAGCAGCTGCCGACGAACGTCCCACGAACGCGGACACCAGACCCCTCTTCGACCACATCCACGCCGTGCCGCGCGCCGAAGTCGACGACGCGGTCCCGGAGCGGCTCCGACTGACAGCTGCCGCGTTGAAACTGGATGAGCTCAGCAACGCGGAGGAACTACTAGCGGCCGCCGCCATCTTGGAAAACTCCGTGAACAACACCAGCGTGTACTTCGTCCTCGACGTGCGCGGCACGCGCCTGGTGTTCGTAGGCGACTCGCAGCATGGCGCGTGGGAGCACGTCCTCAACAATCCTGAGTCATTGGCGCTCGTCACCGAGCCTGCGCTGTACAAGATCGGACACCACGGATCGCACAACGCGACACCGCAGAGATACGCGAAGTCCATCCTCGGCCGCGAGCACTACGCCATGATGCCGTTCGGCACCGTCGGCCAATGGCCATCCATTCCGGAAGAGAAGTTGATCACGGCCTTGGAAGAAGCCGGAACGCATCTCATCCGCGCCGACAGGCCCGCGCCAGGACCACTGGTCACGGTCGACGCCCACAAACGCTGGAGCGAAGTGCGGTTCACCATCCCGGCCACTCGCCGACGCACGGCCAAGACGCAACCCACGGGGTGACACCATGAGCGATGACAGCCCAGCACCGACGTCGCCGGCGGCGAAAGCGCTGCCGGTGGGCGGGCGAAATCTGGTGATCTGCCTCGACGGCACGAACAACGAGCCCGAGACCGGAGTGACCAACGTCGCGCGCCTCTACGAGGTTGCGACGAAGAGCGCCAATCAGCTCGTCTACTACGATCCCGGTGTCGGAACCATGGGGGCCCGCGGAGCCGTCACACCAACGGGCAAGAAGCTCACCCGGTTCGCCGGACTCATAGCCGGGTACGGCGTGAAAGACAACATCGAAGAGGCTTACACCTGGCTCGCCGAGAACTATCACTTCGGCGATCACGTCTACGTGTTCGGCTTCTCCCGTGGCGCTTACACGGCACGCGCGCTAACCGGCATGCTCCGCACCGTCGGACTCCTGCGGCCTGGGGCGAGCAACTTGGCCCCTTACGCGCTCAAGCTCTATGCACAGACCAAAGGCGCCAACAGCCCGCGCGCTGATGTTCCCCCCGAGCAGCGCTCAGCGGAACCCGCCAAAGCGCCCGCAACGACACAGGCAGCAGATGCCGAAAAGGCATTCTGGAAGGTGCGCGACTCATTCACCGATCGGTTCGGAAACCCCGAGTTTCCCAATGCCTTCGACCGCGGCCATCCCCAGGTGCACTTCCTCGGCGTGTGGGACACAGTCAAATCCGTTGGATGGCTCAACTGGAAGGCCATCATCGAGCAGGCCAGATGGCCGTTCACCGCACGCATCACCAACGTCGGCATCGCGCGCCACGCCATGTCTATCGACGAGACACGGTTCACCTTCCCGGTCTACCGCTTCGACGGCGACGCCGTAGCGCGCGCCGCCGGAAGATACAAAGAGATGTGGTTTGCGGGAATCCACAGCGACGTCGGAGGGCAGTACGACGACGACCACGGCCTGGCCGATGTCGCGTTTTCATGGATGGTCGACGAGGCAAGAACCGCCGGGCTCCTCATCGACGAGAAGACCTTTGACCGCGTCATCCAACGTCGGCGTGGCCTCGCACTCGAGAAGCGGGCGCTCGGGCTTATCCATAGCAATGGCTGGTACTGGTGGCTGCTAGGCGGCTGGCGCCCGCGCATCATCCGCGCCGATGACGAACTGCACGAAAGCGTATGGAGACGGATTGAGGATGGCGGTGTGGATGCGAAAGGTCGCCCGTACCGTCCCGCTTTCCCCAACGGCTTGACACGGCCTGCCTTCAGTTCAGCTCAGACCGGACCCGACGACGGTGTTCTATAGAGAACCGTCAGCAAAGTCTCAAAGCATTGCAACAATTGGCCCTCACGACGCGGGGCGTTGACGTCGTGGACGGGCGCGAGTACCGTTTCGCCCATCATCCGACCTCAGTTGGGGTCGTGGTCTCCGATGACACGGTTCCTCTGACCAATTTGTGAAGAGGTCACCGTGCCAGTTATCACGATCAACGGAATCACGGTCGACACGAGTGAGCAGGCTCGTGAGGTTCATGCGCTAGGGATCGCACCCGAAACGGCCGAGTCGTCTGACCATATACTCATCCACACCTCTGGCCCGCTATCAGCGGAGCAGAGGGCGGAGATCGCCGCCACCGGAGCCGTTGTCGAGGAGTACGTCTCCGACAAAACCTATCTCGCGAGCTTCGAACCTTCCGATGTGGACGCCCTGTCTGCTCTGCCCTTCGTGGATTGGGTGGGGCCATACTCGAGGGTTTTCAAGATTCCACCGTCATTGCTGAGCCCGAATGTGAATGCCCGGAGCGTTCGGGCACTGCTCGATGAGACGCCGCATCCGTCACGCGTTCCACGCGCGGTGGACCTGCTTCTGCATCCCAGCGTGACGCCCACGCGGGAACTGGTTGAGGAGGTGGCGTCAGCCGCGCGCCTGAACCCCGATCAGATCGTCGTGGCGCCCAGCAAACTTCGACTGACGACGGCTCAGGGCGACTTACCCAAGCTCGCCGCCATCGACGAGGTACGCGAGATTCAGCCCGTTCCCGAAGTCCGCCTCTTCAACAATGTCGCGCGAGGGATCATCAACGCGGACGTCGTCGTCAATGGCACCGGGTACCGCGGCGACGGTGAGATCGTGGCCGTGGCTGACACTGGTTTCGACACTGGAGACGCGTCGAATCCTCACCCAGCGTTTGCCGGCAGAGTAATACAACTCATTGCTCTCGGTCGACCTGGCCCCGGCAGCGCAGACGATCCGAACGGCCACGGTACACACGTCGCCGGTTCGGTTCTGGGCGCCGGCAATTCGGCCACCATGGGTGGCGCAATCGAGGGCACCGCGCCGGAGGCGCGATTGATCGTTCAGAGTCTGCTCGACGCCGGTGGTGGGTTGAATGGAATTCCGGTTGATCTCGCCGACCTGTTCCAGCCGACGTACAACAGCGGGGCGCGAGTGCACACGAACTCCTGGGGCTCGATCACACCAGCGTTGCCGTACGACTCGAGCTCACGCGAGATCGACGCCTTCGTCTGGAGCCACCCCGACCAGGTCATCTGCTTCGCGGCCGGGAACGACGGCACCGATCAAGACAGCGACGGCCTGAATGACGCTGGCCAGGTGGGCTCACAGGCCGCGGCAAAGAATTGCATCACAGTTGGAGCAAGCGAAAGCCTGCGGGAAGAATTTGAACCGTCCTATGGCGACTACTGGCCTACCGACTACCCGGCGAACCCCTTGGC
>Ga0190271_10000223_pt1 | contig 28233 bp, 23 predicted proteins | sample Popmic356T_FD_133747 | JGI IMG/M metagenome (GOLD analysis project Ga0190271, IMG submission 133747) | Populus adjacent soil microbial communities from riparian zone of Weber River, Utah, USA - 356 T | ecosystem: Environmental > Terrestrial > Soil > Riparian zone | place: USA: Utah | collected...
CAGCACCACGCAGCGCAACTACTTCGAGGGGCAGAAGCGCAACACCCTCGGCGACGGTGACGACGTGTTCGTCGACCGGGAGCGGGTGCGCCTGGTGGAGAACGACGGCCCCGGCAACAACGACGTTCTCGCCTCGGCGTGGATCGACTGTGCGGCCGACTCGGCGGTCAGCACGCTGGCCGACCCCAACGGAGACGCGATCTACAAGGTCAGCTGGCTCGTGGTCGTGAACCCGTGACCCGACCCGCCCGGCGAGTGTCTCGGAGGGCACTCGCCGGGCGGACCCATGTCCGCTTCAAGGTGACACCTGATGCTCGTCGGAGATCCGGGCTAGGGCACGCGTTCGTCGGGTGACCGGATGACGGTTCTCAGGATCATGTGCGCCAGCCACCGCTCGTAGCGCTTGGTGGACCAGCCGTAGTCGCTCATCAGCATGTCGGCGACCTGGGGGCTGTAGAGGACGTAGAGCGTCGCGGCGGCCTCTTCCGGGCGCTCGCGGAGCCCGTCGGGACCCGCCAAGAGCCTGGCGGAGGCGATCATCTCCTTCCGTCGGGCGGCCTTGACCCCCTCCATCATGGCGGCCACCTCGGGGTCGGATGCGGCCGCCTCTCCCGCGACCCGCACGATGGGCCCCACGCGTTCGGTGATCGATCGGCTCAAGGCGGCGTCGCGCGCAACCCGCCGCCGGGCGTCGGGCTCGGCCGCGATCGCCAGGGCCTCGGCCCGCTCCGTGATCGGCAGGGGGTCGTCGTCGCCGGTGATCGCGCCCTCGATCAGCTGCCGCAGCAATTCGCGCTTGTTGCCGAACACGGCGTACACCGTCTGGACGGCGACACCGGCATGCGCGGCGATCGCCTGGATCGTGGTGGCGGCGTACCCGGTGGCGACGAAGAGCTCGTAGGCCGCCTCGAGGATCGACCGGCGGGTCTCACGGGCCTGAGCCTGGCGCTTGGCGGACGAGTAGGACCTCTTGACAGACACGTCGATAGCGTAGCAGTCTAATCAATAGATAATTACTCTAGGGAAAGGATGAGGCAATGGCTTACGCAACGCTGATGGAGTTCGATGTGGATCTCGACACCCACATCAAGATCGGTGAGGCCGTCGGCGACGCGCCGGTCAAGGGGCTCATCCTGCACGCCGGCGGCCCGAGCGACCGCGGCGTGCACAGCCTGGACTTCTGGGAGAGCAAGGAGGACTCCGAGCGCTTCTTCTCCGACCGCATGGTGCCCGCATTGCAGCAGCTGGGCCTCGAGGGCGGGCCACCACTGAGCTTCCAGGAGTTCGACCTGCCGTACGTGTTGCGGGGGTGACCCCTCGGTTCCAACCCCGGCTCGAGAGGCGCCTTTCCCAAGCAGATAAGGGGAAACTCCTCTCCGCCGTTCGGGGCCAACCCTCTAGGCGGCGACGACCGCGCGATCCCTGGTCGCATAGTCGCGTGAGCGACGACTGGACAAGGCGAGCATCACGAGGATGCCCAAGGCGACGTTCACGAGGCCGGCAGAGAGAGTCGGTCTCTCGCCCCGGTCGACCTCCGCGAGAAAGGCGACGATGACCGTCAGCGCGCAGTGTGTCATCAGCAGGATCCGCACCAGGTCCTGACCGCGGTAGGTCAGCACCGCCAGCACGATGTCGAGCACGCCTGAGACGGCGAGCGCGGTCGCCGCTCCGGCGACCCCGATGTCACTCTTCTCGGCGACCGGGAGCAGGTCGAGGCCTTCGGGGGAGACCTGGAGAAGCAACGCGAACAGGAGGCTCAGCCCACCCCGGAGACAGCCGACAGCCGACGCGAAGGCGGTGGGCGGTGGTGGGCGCCGTCCCGTGGCGAGCTCCGCGGCGGGCGAGGGTGGGCTCGGGGCGGCGGCGGCCCGGACGTCGACCACCGGCAGGTCGCCGTCGGTCTCGATCCGGTCACCACCACCGTTGCGCGCGTGGTAGCCGGTCGAGAAGTCGCGGATCACGTCCACCCGTACGGTCGGGTCGGCCCGGGTGACCGTCTCGACGATGTGGTCACGCTCGGCGTCGATGTCGGGCGCGATCCGGTGTGTCACCTGGAAGGTCAGCAGGGAGAGGCCGACGCTGCGGTCGTACGAGCCGGCCGCGAGCCAGTCCACGTCGTGCCCGCCAGGAAGCATCCAACCCTCCGGGCAGGCCCAGAACCGCACGTGGTGCCGCTTCGCCGGGTTGCCCTCGGCCTCCTGCTGGTAGGCGAAGTCCTGCTGGCGGTCGAACAGCGTCAGCGGGCTCACCGGTGCCGCCGGATAGCTGCGGCGGCTCGCGGTGGTCGCAACGATCCGCCAGCTGGACGAGAGGTTCACGTCGTCGGCACGGATCCAACCCGCGCGGGTCATCGCCTCGTGCACCTGCGCCTCGTCGCCGCGCAGGGCGAGGTTCACCGGGTCACCGAGCAGTCCGTCGCTGGTGCGGGCGCGTCCGATGAAGTAGTCCGGCAGGTAGAGGTGGGTCAGCATGCGGTGCAGCCGCGGCAGCACCAGGTAGGCCACCAGTGCCCAGAACACGACGAGCAGCAGCAGACGCGGGCTGAGGGAGAGGCTCTCCTGCAGCAGCAGGAGCGAGAGCCACACCGCGGACACACCGGCGAACACGAAGAACGCGCCATCGACGAAGGCTCGCACGCCGCCGGGACCACGACTGCCCTCGCCATCGCGGAGGACGACCTCGGACCGGCGAGCCACGATGGGAGCGTACTGCTAGCCGCGTCTGCGGCGAATCTCCTCGATGACCGCGGGCACGATCTTGTGAAGGTCCCCGATCACCGCGTAGTGCGCCTTGGTCACCATCGGTGCGTCGGGGTCGGTGTTGATCGCCACGATCGTCTTGGAGCTCGACATCCCGGACCAGTGCTGGATCGCGCCGCTGATGCCGCACGCGACGTACAGATCCGGCGACACACGGCTGCCGGTCTGACCGACCTGCTCGTGGTGCGGACGCCAGCCCAGGCTCGTGACCACGCGCGAGACACCGAGGGCGCCTCCCAGCAGGCGGGTGAGCTCCTCGAGATCGCCGAACCCGTCGGAGCTCCCCGCGCCCCGCCCAGCACCGACGACCACGCGGGCGCCCTTGAGGGCACCGGACTGGTCCGGCTCGCCCTGCTCGGTGCGTGCCACGCGGGCCCGCAGGTCGGCGTCGGTCAGCTCGAGGGCGGCCACCTCGACCGAGGGACTCGTCGCCGACTCGGCCTTGGCCGGGTCGCAGGCGTGGCCCGCCACGGTCAGCACCGCGACCGCGTCTCCCAACGAGGAGCCCAGCGCGGTGTCCTCCAACGCCGTACCACCCACGACCTGGCGCGTCACGACGAGCGGGTCGGCGCTCTCGATCGCGACCACGTTGGCAGCCATCGCGACGTCGAGGCGTACGGCGACGTGTGCCAGCAGCTCCATGCCACGCGGCGTGCCCGAGGCGAGGACCGTGTCCGCAGCCGCCGAGCGCACGACGGAGACGATCGCGGCCGCCCAGCCGGCAGGGGCGTACGACGACAGGCGCTCGTCGTCGACCACGTGCACCGTGGAGACGCCCTGCTCACCGAGCTGCGCGATCTCCTCGCTGCTCGGCTTGCCGGTGCGAGCGACGACCACAGCGTGGAGGGACGAGCCCAACCGACGCGCGAAGGTCAGCGCCTCGAGGGACATGAGGTTGACGCCGCCGTCGGCGTCGACCTCCACAGGGACGACGATGGTCTGGCTCATCGGGACAGCACCCCCAGGGACTCGAAGAGGTCGACGAGCTTCGGCGCGGCCTCGGGGCCCTCCCCGAGGACCTCCACCTGGCTCGGCTGCTGCGGCGGCAGCTTGAGCGTCACCCGGCCACCACCGGCCGGCGCAACGGCGGTCGACCGGGTGTCGATCGCGGCCTTCTTGGCCTTCATGCGACCGACGACGGAGGGGTAGCGAGGCTCCACGCCGCCCTCGAGCACGGTGACCACGGCCGGCAGCGCCACCTCGAAGATGTCCGTGCCGTCCGGGCCGTCGGCAGTGATCGACGCGGTGCCGCCGTCGACCGCCAGCACCGATGCGCCGACGACGACAGGACGGTCGAGCCGGTAGGCCAGCCGCACCCCGACCTGGAAGTCGCCGGTGTCGGCCGCGTCGTTGCCGAGGAGCACAAGGTCGTACGAGGTGCCCGCGGCCGCGTCGGCCTCGACGACCTCCGCGATCACCTCCGAGACGTCGCGGGGGCCGAAGGCGTCGGGGTCGTCGACCTCGACGAGGACCGCGCCGGTCGCGCCGACCGCCACCGCGTCACGGAGCTTCTCCACCGAGTCCGCGGAGCCGACGGTCAGTACGGTCACCGAGCCGCCGGTGTCGCCTGCCACCTGGACCGCGAGCTCGACGGCGCACAGCTCGTGGGGGCTCACGGTGTAGCCCACGTGACGCGCGTCGACGTGCAGGCCGTCGGCGGTGAGCAGGGCCTCGCCCGAGACGTCGGGCACGCGCTTGATGCAGACGAGGATGTCAGCCATGTCAGCTCCGGATGCGGGAGTTGTCGGGGTCGAAGGGCGCTGTCGAGTCGGCGGACGCGACGGTGACCGGGTAGCGCTCCTCCATGTAGGACACGGAGAGCTCGTTGCCCACCGTCGCCTCCGACGGAGGCAGGTAGGCCATCAGCAGGTGCTTGCCGAGGGAGGGCGCCGAGCCGGCGGTCGTGACGTACGGGCGGTGCCCGTGCTCGTCGATCAGCTCCTTGCCGTCCTTGGTGAGGATCGGCTCGCCGCCGAGCATGTAGCGCTTCACGCCCGAGGCCGAGGTGTGGTCCTCGACCTGCAGCGTGCACATGACCGTCTTCGGGTCCTCCTCGCGCTGCTTCACGTAGGCCTCGCGGCCGACGAAGTCGGCGACCTTCACCTTGGGCCGCTGCATGCCGGCCTCGACGATGGTGCGCTCGCTGTCGAGCTCGAACCCGTAGGCCCGGTAGGCCTTCTCGATGCGGCCGGTGGTGCCGTAGACACCGATGCCGACCGGCACCGCGCCGTGCTCCTCGCCGGCCTCGTGCAACAGCGACCAGAGCTTGCGCCGTGCTCGAACGGGACGTGGAGCTCCCAGCCGAGCTCACCGACGTACGAGATGCGCGAGGCAAGGACCTCGAGCGACTCGACCTCGATGTTCTTGCAGGTGCCGAAGCCGAAGCCCTCGTGAGTGATGTCGTCACGGGTGAGCTTGCCGAGGATGTCGCGAGCACGGGGACCCCAGAGACCGACGGTCGTGGTGCCCGACGTCAGGTCGACGACCGCCGCGGAGCCGTCAGCCGGCATCCGGTCACCGAACCACTTCTTGTCGACCTGACCGTGGGCGCCGCCGGTGACGACGCGGAAGTGGTCGTGCGCCAGCCGCATCACGGTCAGGTCGGAGCGGAAGCCGCCCCTGGCGTCGAGAACGGGCGTGTAGATCACGCGGCCCACGGGCACGTCGGCTTGCGCGACGATGATCCGCTGCACGGCGTCGAGTGACCCGGGGCCGACGACGTCGAAGATCGAGAACGCGGTCAGGTCGACGATGCCGGCACGGTCGCGCATGGCGAGGTGCTCGGCATTGATGATCGGCGACCACCAGCGGCTGTCCCACTCGTGCTCGCGCGGCATCACCCGGTCGCCGTACTCCTCGAGGAGGCCGGCGTTCGACTCGTACCACCACGGCCGCTCCCAGCCGACGGTCTCGAAGCAGACCGCGCCCAGCTCCTTCTCCGACGCGTACGCCGGCGGCAGCCGCAGCTCGCGGTCGCTGGCCCACTGCTCGCCGGGGTGGATGATCCCGTAGGTCTTGTTGAAGGCCTCGCCGGTGCGGGCGCGGATGTGCGAGCGGGTCTGCTGGTGCGGGTAGAACCGTGCGATGTCGGAGTGGCCGAGGTCGATCTCGGGGAGACCGTCGGTCATCCACTCGGCGACCGCTCGCCCGACGCCGGGACCCTCCTTGATCCACACCGCAGCCGCGGACCAGAGGCCCTTCACCTCGGGTGTCTCGCCGAGGACGGGGGCGCCGTCAGGGGTGAGCGAGAGGAGGCCGTTGATGGCGTAACGGATCTCCACGCTCTCGTCGCCGAGGATCTCCGGCATCAGCTCCAGAGCCTGCTCGAGCTGGGTGTCGAAGTCATCGGAGGTGAACGGCATCTCGGTCGGCGACAGCTTCGCCTGCTCGATCGACGGGATCTCCTCCGGGTCGTGCAGGATCGGCCGGTGCGCGTAGGAGCCGACCTCCATGTCGGCGCCGTGCTGGCGCTCGTAGCAGAACGTGTCCATGTCGCGCACGATCGGGAAGGAGATCTCGCCCTCCTTCTCGGCCAGCACCGGGACCGGGCCGACGCTGATCATCTGGTGCACGGCCGGGGTGAGCGGGATGTGCGCGCCGGCCATCTTCGCCAGGTGCGGGCTCCAGACGCCGCAGGCGATCACGACGGTCTCGGCCTCGATGTCGCCGCCACTGGTGCGCACCCGCGTGATGCGGCCCTCCTCGACGTCCAGTCCGGTGACCTCGACGGTCGGCACGACGGTGAGCGCACCCAGCTCCAACGCACGCTCGCGCATGATCGTGCCGGCGCGCAGCGAGTCGACGACGCCGACGGACGGCGTGTAGAAGCCGCCGATGATCACCGACGGGTCGAGGAAGGGCACCAGCTCGGCGACCTCCTCGGGCGTCACCAAGCGGGACTCGATGCCCCAGTCCTTCGCCGAGGACATCCGGCGGCGCAGCTCCTCCATGCGCTCCTCGGTCCGGGCGACCTCGATGCCGCCGGACTCGGTGAAGACGTCCATCTCCTTGTACTGCTCGACGCTGTCCAGCGTCAGGTCGGTGATCTCCCGGGAGTGGTCGACCGGGAAGATGAAGTTCGACGCGTGCCCGGTGGACCCGCCCGGGTTCGGCAACGCCCCCTTGTCGATCTGCACGATGTCGCGCCAGCCGAGCTTGGCCAGGTGATACACCAGGCTGTTGCCCACGATCCCAGCGCCGATCACGACGCAACGCGCACTCTCCGGAACCGTCGCCATGCCAGTCAGCCCTCTCCAAGCGTTGCGCTATATGCAACGCGATGCGTGATACGAAACACCAAGACCCAGCATGCGACGACCCTCCTCCCCCTGTCAACCGCCGAACCGGGCCTCGCGTACAGGCGAACCGGGCCTCGCGTACAGGCGAACCGGGCCTCGCGTACAGGCGCCCTGTACGCAAGACCCGGCTCGACCGTGCACAAGGCCCGGTTCGCGTGATCGGCGTCAGCCCAGCCAGGCCTCGACCTTGTCCGGGTTCTCCTCGATCCACTTGGCCGCGGCGTCCTCCGGGGACATCTTGTCCAGCGCGATGTACTCCGCCACGTCGTTCTGGTCGTCGTTCGTCCACTCGAAGTTCTCCACCAGCGACACGGCAGTGGAGTCCGAGGCTGCCCAGTCCGAGGACACGATCTTCTTCAGCGGCGTCTCGGGGTAGTCGCAGGCAACCTTGGCGGGATCGTCCTGGCAGCCGTCCTCGTAGGGAGGCAGGGCGACCTTCTGCATCGGAATCTCGAGGTTGAACACCTGCGGCTCGTACCAGTAGCCGATCACGAAGTCCTTGTTCTTCTCGGCAGTCTCGAAGGCCTGCATCGAGGCCGCCTCGCTGCCGGAGAACACGACCTTGAAGTCAAGGTCGAGGTTGCTGATGATCGCCTCGTCGAACTGGACGTACGACGGGTCGGCGCCCAGGAACTGGCCCTTGTCACCCGTCTCGGACGTGGCGAACTCCTTGGCGTACTTGTTGAGGTTCTCCCACTCGAGGATGTCGGGGTGCTCCTCGGCCAGCCACGGCGGGACGTACCAGCCGATGATGCCGACGTTGCCGTTGGGCCCGAAGTCCTCCGCGGTGCCGTCACCCTGGTCGGCGAAGTACTTCTTCTCCAGGTCGGGGTGACCCCAGTCCTCGATGACCACGTCGACCTCGCCGGTGCCGAAGCCCTGCCAGGACACGTCCTCCTTGAGGTCCTTGTAGTTCACCGTGCAGCCAAGCTTGTCCTGGGCGACGGTGCCGACGACGTAGGCGCTGGCTTCGTAGCCCACCCACGGGTTGACTGCCATGTTGAGGTCGCCACACTCGCCACCCGCGGCCGCGGCGTCCTCCTCGTTCGCCGAGGTCTCCTCATCGATCGATCCGCCGCCGCAGGCGGCGAGCAGGAGGGTCGCGCACGCCACCCCAGTGAAGGCGCTCCCCCGTTTCCAGCTGATCCTCATCCTTCTTCTCCTCTGTTGTGTGTGCGTTTGCAAGTGCAGATGCCGGCTCACTGTCTCGTCGCGTGACGCTTGCGGGAGGCCTCCACCGGGTTGTACGCCGCTCCGGCGCGGGTGATGCGGTCGACCATGATGCCCAGCAGGACGATGCCGAGCCCGGCAGCCATGCCGCGGCCCCACTCCTCGCTCCGCGAGAAGCCGAGCACCACGTCGTACCCGAGCGCACCCGCGCCGACCATGCCGCCGATGACCGCCATCGACAGCACGTAGAGCAGACCCTGGTTGGTCGCCAGCACCAGCGACGACCGCGACATCGGCAGCTGGACCTTGGTGATCTCCTGCCAGGTCGTCGATCCCGTCGAGCGCGCTGCCTCGATGGTCGTCGGCGACACCGCTTTGACCCCGTCGGAGACGAGCTTGATCGCAGCCGGTGCCGCGTAGATGATCCCGGCAACGATCGCGGTGAACCGGGTCGGACCGAAGAGGGCGAGCACCGGGATGAGGTAGACGAACGGGGGGATGGTCTGGCCTGCGTCGAGCAGCGGCCGGATGGAAAGGTCAGCCCACCGACTGCGGGCCATCCAGACGCCGAAGACGAGCGCCAAGACCATCACGACGACGGTGGCGACGAGGGTCATGTTGAGCGTGATCATCGCGTTGTGCCACACACCGAGCAAGCGGATCCCGAGCAGGCAGATGACCGTGGGGACCAAGGCCTGCCAGCGCCCGACGATGAACGCGATCGCGACGATCGCAGCGGCCGTGACGTACCAGGGCGACTCGGCCAGCAGGTCCTGCAGCGGGTTGATGATCGCCTCGGTGACGGCGTCGGCGAAGGAGCTCGCTGCTGCCCCGAAGGTGTCGGTGACCCAGTCGACGATCGTGTTGGCCGCCTCGTTCACCTCGCGACCGATGGAGGTCTCGGGGAACTCCGCCGCCCAGGTGTAGAAGCGCGACATCCAGATCGCCACGAGCACGAGCACGCCGCCCGCTGCGAGCTCGATTCGTCGCCGTTTGGGATTGACGCCGCCGCCGCGTGCCACGATCTCCGAGCGCTCGCTCGCGGCCGTCGTGGTGCGGTCCAGCATGATGGCGATCGCCACGATCAGGAGACCGGGCACGACCGCAGCCCCGACGTCGCCCTTGACCAACCCGTCGAGCACCGGCTGGCCCAGACCCGGACCGTCCACGAACGCCGCGATCGTGGCCATCGACAGGGCGGCCATGATGCTCTGGTTGAGCCCGACGATGATCGTCTTGCGCGCCATCGGCAGCTCCACCTTGAACAGCCGCTGCCTGCGCGTCTGTCCGGCCGAGTCCGTCGCCTCGACGGTCGTCGGCGAGACGGTGCGGATCCCGTGCCCCGCGATCCGGATGAGCGGCGGGAGGGCGTAGATCAGCGTGCACACCACCGCGGACGAGGCGCCGATACCGAAGAACAGCACGATCGGGATGAGGTAGACGAAGGTCGGCATCGTCTGCATCAGGTCGAGGATCGTGGAGATGACGGCGTTCGCGCGCGGGCTCCGGGCGATCCAGACCGCGACCGGCATCCCGATGATGACCACGAAGAACACCGCGAGCAGCGTGATGATGAGCAGGTCGATCGAGTCCGCCCAGTATCCGAAGAGCCCGAACGACACGAACGTCGCGGTGACGAGGAGGCAGATGCGCCAGTTCGCGATCGCGTACGCGACCCACGCCGCCATCGCGGTCACCCCGAGCCAGCCGATCTGGGGGACGGGCCGCGGGAAGTCCGGGATGGCGAACATCCGCTGCAACCAGTCCACCATCACGCGGAAGGCCTCGGCGATCTCGGTCGTGAGCCTGATCACCGGGTTGGTGTCACGATTCGCCAGGATGTCGTTGCGGAACTCGGTGAACCACCGCATCGCCGCCGACGTCTCGCGACCGCTCAGGGCCAGCGTGTCGGTGCCCTTGGTGAAGAAGTACACGATGACCCAGATGGCCATCACGATGAGGAAGGCCGCCCAGCGCGGGAAGGGTCCCCGTGGCTCCGGCGGCGGGGCTTCCGGTTCCGGTGCTGAAGCCGGGCGTTCCAGCGTGGCGGTGCTCATGCGCCGCCGCCCTCGTCCTCTGCCACGACGACCCGGAGGATGGCCTCGTCGTCCACGATGCCCACCAGGTGCCCGTCGTCGATGACGCGGACCGGGTGCTCGGACGCCAACGCCGCCTGGGCTGCCTTGCGCACGATCGTGTCGGACGACATGACCGGGCCTTCGCTCGAGTCGTCGGGCCGCGGCTCCCGCATGACCCACTTGAGCGTCAGCACGTGCGACTTCGGAACCTCTGAGGTGAAGTCGCGTACGTACTCGTCCGCGGGCGCACCGATGATCTCGTCCGGCGTGCCGATCTGGATGATCGCGCCGTCCCGCATGATGAGGATCCGGTCGCCGAGCTTGAGAGCCTCCTGCAGGTCGTGGGTGATGAAGACCATCGTCTTCTGGAGCTCCTCCTGGAGCCGGATCACCTCGTTCTGCATGTCACGACGGATCAACGGGTCGAGCGCGGAGAAGGGCTCGTCGAACAGCAGCATCGAGGGCTCGCTCGCCAGAGCTCGCGCCAGGCCGACCCTCTGCTGCATGCCGCCGGAGAGCTGGTCGGGGTAGGAGAACTCGTAGCCGGCGAGTCCGACGAGGCCGACGACCTCCTCGGCCTTCGCCCTGCGATCCTTCTTGCTCATCCCGCGGACCTCGAGCCCGTAGGCGACGTTGTCGATCACCTGACGGTGCGGGAGCAGGCCGAAGTGCTGGAACACCATGGAGACGTGCGTACGACGGAGGTCGCGCAGCTCGGACTCGGAGGCACCCGTGACGCTGCGCCCGTCGATCTCCACCGCCCCGGCCGTGGGCTCGATGAGCCGCGTCAGGCACCGGACGAGCGTCGACTTGCCTGAGCCCGAGAGACCCATGACGACGAAGACCTCACCCGGTGCGACGTCGAAGGAGACGTCACGGACACCCACCACGCAGTCGGTCTTCTTCTTCAGCTCTGCGCGAGAGAGCTCGGCGTCCGGTGTGCCGATGACCTTGTCAGCACTCGGACCGAAGATCTTCCAGAGGTTGTCGACCTTCAAGGCAGCGGCGCCGGCATCGGTGGTGTTCGTCGCGCTGGTCTCTGTCACGGTCATTGCCGGGCCTCCGCCTGTGCGTGGATGGTCGGGGTGTCGTTGCGTGGGTCACCGTGCGGGTAGAGCGGGGCACCGTCGCGGTAGCGGTAGTAGGGAGCGAGCAGTGGGGGGAGGGGGGTGTTGCCGAGGATCAGGTCGGCCGCCTTCTCGGCGAGCATCATCACCGGCGCGTAGATGTTGCCGTTCGTGACGTAGGGCATCGACGACGCGTCGACCACCCGCAGTCCGTCGACGCCGTGGACCCGCAAGGTCTCGGGATCCAGGGCCGCATCGTCGGTGGTGCCCATCTTGGCCGTGCACGAGGGGTGCAGGGCGGTCTCGGCGTCCTCCGCGACCCAATCCAGGATCTCCTGATCGGTCTCCACGGACGGACCGGGCGACAGCTCGCCGGCGTTGAAGGCGTCGAAGGCCGGCTGGCTGAGGATGTTCCGCGCCGCCCGCACCATCTCGATCCACTCGCGGCGGTCGTTCTCGGTCGAGAGGTAGTTGAACCGCAGCGCGGGGTGGTCGCGTGGGTCGGTCGTCTTGAGGGTCAGCGCGCCGCGGACGTCGGAGTACATCGGACCGATGTGCACCTGGTAGCCGTGCTCCGCCGCCGGCCGGGACCCGTCGTACCGGATCGCGATCGGCAGGAAGTGGAACATCATGTTCGGGTAGTCGACATCGTCGTTGGACCGGATGAAGCCGCCGGCCTCGAAGTGGTTGCTGGCGCCGACCCCGCGACGCAGGAACATCCACTCCGCACCGATGCGCGGCTTGTGCCGGTGCTTGAGCCAGGGCCCGATGGACACCGGCTGCTTCGAGGCGTACTGCACGTAGACCTCGAGATGGTCCTGGAGGTTGCTGCCGACTCCCGGGAGGTCCGCGATGACGTCGATGCCGAGCGCCTCCAGATCGGCCTTCGGCCCGATCCCGGAGAGCAGCAGCAGCTGGGGGGAGTTGATCGCTCCGCCGCAGAGGACCACCTCACCCGCGGTCACGGTGCGGTCGCCACGCCCCGCGCGGTGGTAGGTCACGCCCGTGATGCGGTTGCCCTCGCGCCGCAGGCCGGTCACGGTCGCCAACGTCTCCACGCGCAGGTTCTTCCGGCCCATCACCGGGTGGAGGTACGCCCGGGCCGCGCTGAGCCGACGGCCCCGGTGCACGTTGCGGTCGAACGGAGCGAAGCCCTCCTGGCGGTAGCCGTTGACGTCGTCGGTGAGGGGGTAGCCCGCCTGCTGGACCGCCTCGAAGAACGCGCCGAACAACGGGCTCGTGGCGGGTCCGCGCTCGAGCACGAGCGGCCCGCTGCCGCCTCGCCACAGGTCGGCGCCCGCGAGGCAGGTCTCCATCCGCTTGAAGTACGGCAGGCAGTGGGCGTAGTCCCAGGTCTGCATGCCGGGGTCGGCGGCCCAGCGCTCGAAGTCCATCGGGTTGCCCCGCTGGAAGATCATCCCGTTGATGCTGCTCGAGCCGCCGAGGACCTTGCCGCGCGCGTGGTAGACCCGGCGCCCGCCCATGTGCGGCTCGGGCTCGGACTCGTACTTCCAGTCGTAGAGCCGGTTGCCGATCGGGTACGGGAGAGCCGCGGGCATGTGGATGAACGGGTCGAGCTTCGTGTCGGAGCGTCCGGCCTCGAGCACGAGCACCGACGTCCCGGGGTCGGAGCTGAGCCGGTTCGCGAGGGCGCAGCCGGCGGAGCCGCCTCCGACGATCACGAAGTCGTACGACGCCCTGCTGCCTGAGCCCGCCACCGGCACCCGTCCTCAGCCGCCGAACCAGCGCATCGGCGCCGGTCGGGTGTTGTGCCAGACGTGCTTGGTCTCGCGGTACTCCTCGAGGCCCGCCTTGCCGAGCTCGCGACCGAACCCTGACTGCTTGTAGCCGCCCCACTCGGCCTGCGGGACGTAGGGGTGGTAGTCGTTGATCCAGACCGTCCCCATCCGCATCCGGCGCGCGACGCGTTCCGCCTTGCCGGCGTTGTCCGTCCACACCGCGCCGGCGAGCCCGTAGATGCTGTCGTTGGCCAGCCGCACCGCGTCGTCCTCGTCGGTGAACGTCTCGACGGTGAGCACCGGGCCGAACGACTCGTTCTGCACGGCGTCCATCTCGGTCGTGCACCCGTCCAGGATCGTCGGCAGGTAGTAGAAGCCGTCCGCCAGCGCCGGGTCGTCCGGACGAGCGCCGCCGCACCGCAGCTGCGCGCCCTGCTCAAGGGCGCGTGCGACGTACGCCTCGACCTTGTCGCGGTGCTGCGCCGAGATGAGCGGACCCGTCTCGGCCTTGTCGTCGAAAGGACCACCAAGACGGATCCTGCCGGCGCGGTCGACCAGCTCGTCGACGAACTCGTCGTGGATCGACTCCTCCACCACCAGGCGGGCACCCGCGGAGCAGACCTGGCCGGAGTGCAGGAACACGGCGGTGAGCGCGTAGTCGAGCGCGGTCTCGCGCTCGGCGTCGGCGAACACGATGTTGGGGTTCTTGCCGCCGAGCTCGAGGGCGACCTTCTTCACGGTGCCCGCAGCCACGGCCATGATGCGCCGGCCGGTCTCCACGCCTCCGGTGAAGGAGACCATGTCGACGCGCGGGTCCTCGGCGAGCGGCGCCCCGGCGCTCGCACCGGCCCCGAGGACGAGGTTGGCGACACCGTCGGGCAGACCCGCTTCGGCGAGCAGGCGCATCAGCAGGATGGCGGTGTGTGGGGTGAGCTCGCTCGGCTTGAGCACGAAGGTGTTCCCGGCCGCGAGGCACGGTGCCACCTTCCACGCCGTCTGCAGCAGGGGGTAGTTCCACGGCGTGATCAGGCCACAGACCCCGACCGGCTCGTGCTCGATCCGGGACACCACGTCGGCCTGGCCCGCGTCGACGATCCGGCCGGCCTCCTCGGAGGCGATGCGGCCGTAGTGCCGGAACACGCCGACCACGTCGTCCACGTCGTACTCGCCCTCGACGAGGCGCTTGCCGGTGTCCATCGACTCGGCGCGTGCCACGTCGGCCTTGTCCCGCTCCAGCAGGTCGGCGACCGCCAGCAGCAGCGTGCCGCGCTCGTGCGCCAGGACCGAGCTCCAGCGCCCGTCGTCGAACGCCTCGCGCGCACTCGCGATGGCCTCGGCGGTGTCCTCGGGCCCACACTCGTCGACCTCGGCGACAAGGGTGCCGTCCGCCGGGCACCGGATCTCACGGCGCTGCCCGGAGCGTGCGGAGGTCCAGCGACCCCCGACGAACGTCTCCGGCATCGACTCCTCCGCACCCACCTGCGCCTCCGGGAAACCGGGAGGCTGTTGCTCATGTCGCAACGACATGTGTCTTACGCAACACTCTGGTCAGGAGTGGTGCTGACGTCAAGGCACAGGACGGTCACGTTCGGCACTGAACATGGGCCGTTGGTCCCGGTTCGTCCTCGACCGACGCTAGCGGTGCCCCCAGCCGAGCCGGTGGGAGACCTCGGCGGCCGCGTCGACCAACAGCGGCAGCACCTCTTCGAGCCGTTCGTCGTCGAGACGGAAGCTGGGTCCCGAGACGCTCACGGACGCGATGGCGTCCCCGTGCGCGTTGCGGATCGGCGCGGCCAACGCGGTCAGCCCGATCTCCAGCTCGTCCACCGCGACGGCGTACCCCTGCTCGCGGACGCGCTCGAGCTCGGCACGCAGCGCCCTCTTGGACGTGATCGTGGTTCCCGTGTACGCCGGCAGCGTGCGCAGGGTCCGGGTGAGCTCCTCGTCGCTGAGGCCGCTCAGGAGGACCTTGCCGTTGGCCGTCGCATGCAGCGGGATGTGCTGCCCGACCCAGTTGTGCGGCTGGAGAGCCGAGGTGCCCGCGAACTGGTCGAGGTAGAGCGCGGAGTTCTCGGACAGCACCGCGATGTTGACGGTCTCGCCGGAGTCCGAGGCGAGCTTGCGGCAGATCGGCCGAGCCTCCTGGACCACGTCGAGGCGAGCCGTGGTCGCGCCGGCCAGGCGCAGCAGCCCCATGCCCAGGCGGTACTTCCCGCGGTCCTCGGTCTGCTCGACGAGGCCGCGCCGCTCGAGGGCGACGACGAGTCGGAACGCCGTACTCTTGTGCACGCCGAGCTCGACAGCGATCTCGGTGACCCCGGACTCCCCCGTGCGTGCCAACATCTCCATGATCGACACGGCCCTGTCGACCGACTGGACCGTGCCCTCTCGCGGAGCCGCATCCGTGCGCATGGCGCAACAGTAGACCCCGCGCTGTTGCGTATCCCACAATCCGCATCGGGAAGCGCAACAGGCGCGACACCACGAGCACGCCCGAGGAAGGCCCCGGTATGACCTCGAACCACGAGTTCGTCCTCACCCTCGACTGCGTCGACCGACCCGGCATCGTGCACGCCGTGTCCGGCTTCTGGGTCGAGCAGGGCGCGAACATCGTCGAGAGCCAGCAGTACGGCGACAGCCGCGAGAGCCGCTTCTTCATGCGGGTGCACGTCGAGCTGCCGGACGACCCGAGCGCCGACGTGGAGGTCCTCCGGACGGCGTTCGAGCCAGTGGCCGCGCGCTTCGGCATGACCTGGACGCTGTGGGGGGCTCGCGACCCGTACCGGACGCTCCTCATGGTGTCGAGGTTCGGCCACTGCCTGAACGACCTCCTGTTCCGCTGGAGCATCGGCTCGATCCAGATCGACATTCCGGCGATCGTGTCCAACCACCGCGACCTCGAGCCGCTGGCGCGGCAGTACGACATCCCGTTCCACCACATCCCGGTGACCGCGGCCTCCAAGCCCGAGGCCGAGGCCCGGTTGCTCGCGCTGGTGCAGGAGCTCGACGTCGACCTCGTCGTCCTGGCCCGCTACATGCAGGTGCTGTCGGACGACGTCTGCAAGGAGCTCGACGGCCAGGTGATCAACATCCACCACAGCTTCCTGCCGAGCTTCAAGGGAGCGAAGCCGTACCACCAGGCGTACGAGCGCGGCGTGAAGCTCGTGGGCGCGACCGCGCACTACGTGACGCCGGACCTCGACGAGGGCCCGATCATCGAGCAGGACGTCACGCGGGTCGACCACTCCTGGACCGCCGACCAGCTCGTCGCAGCCGGACGCGACGTCGAGTGCCAGGTGCTGTCCCGGGCTGTCCGCTGGCACGCCGAGACCCGCGTCCTGCGCCACGGCCACCGCACCGTCGTCTTCCGCTGACTCCTCGCCTCAGCGATTCAGTGCGAATCGGTCGTGCATGCGCGCGTTTCGGCACCGATTCGCACTGAATCGCGTCACCGGCTACTCGGTGGACGTGGGGTTGGCGGGGTGGTTGGCGGGGTGGTCGGGGTACTTGTCCGCGTGGTGCACGGCTGTGCGGACCCGTGGGCCGAGCAGGGAGTCGGTGTCCTCGGCGCGCAGGGCCTTGAGCAGGGAGAAGCACAAGGCGATGAGCACGAGCATGAACGGGCCAGCCACGATGATCACCAGTGTCTGCAGCGCCACCAGGCCGTTGGCGAACATCAGCACGGCCGCGACGGTCCCGGTCGCGACACCCCAGAAGATGATCATGTGCCGGGCGGGTTCCTCCTCGCCCTTCTGGCTCAGCATCCCCATCACGATCGACGCGCTGTCCGCGCCGGTGACGAAGAAGATCGCGATGAGGAAGACCGAGACCACGACGGTCAACCCGGACAGCGGGAACTCACGCAGCGTCTCGAACAGCACGTTCTCGATGCCGCCAGCCAGCTCCGCCGGCATGTCCACGTCCTGGTCGAGCTGCAGCCAGAACGCCGAGCCACCGAGGATCGAGAACCAGAGGAAGCTCACCATGCTCGGCACCGCGACGACGTAGATCACGAACTGCCGGATGGTGCGGCCCTTGGAGATCCGCGCGATGAACATGCCCACGAAGGGCGTCCACGAGATCCACCAGGCCCAGTAGAAGATCGTCCAGCCGTTGAGCCAGTCGGAGCCTTCGTAGATGCCGGTACGGAACGCCATCGTCGGGAGCTGCGTGAGGTACCCACCCATCGACTCGGTGAACGTGCTGAGGATGAACACCGTCGGGCCCACCACGAACAGGAAGAGCACCAGGAGACCGGCAGCGATGGCGTTGGCGTTCGACAGCCACTTGATGCCCTTCTCGATGCCGGTGACCGCGGAGATCACGAAGCACGTGGTGAGGACGGCGATCACGACGACCGCGAGCTGCTTGCTGCCCTGGCCGCTGCCGAACACGTTGTCGATGCCGCCGGTGATCTGCAGCGCCCCGAGGCCGAGGGAGGTCGCGGAGCCAAACAGGGTGGCAAAGATCGCGATGATGTCGATGGCCTTGCCGGGCCCCTCCGCTGCGCGCTTGCCCAGCAGCGGCGCGAACGCCGTGCTGATCAGGTTGCCACCCTTCTTGCGGTAGGCGAAGTAAGCGATCGCCAGGCCTATGACGGCGTACATCGACCACGGGTGGATCCCCCAGTGGAAGAACGTGTACTCCATGGCGAGGCTGGCCGCCTCCGGCGTCCCCGGCTCGGCCATGCCCATCGGCGGGTCGTTGAGATGGGTCAGCGGCTCCGCCACGCCGTAGAACATGAGCCCGATGCCCATGCCCGTGGCGAACATCATCGAGACCCACGAGAACGTCGAGAACTCCGGCTCGGAGTCGTCGTCACCGAGCTTGATGTTGCCGAACCGGCTGATCGCCAGGTAGGCGCTGAACACGACGAAGAACGCGCTGGTGATGACGAACAGCCAGCCGAAGGTCCTCGTGATCCAGCCCAGCAGGTCGGACGTCACGGTGCCGAGGCCGTCGTTGTCCAGCACGCCCCAGAGGACGAACCCGACAGTCAGTGCTGCCGCAGTCCCGAACACCACGCGGTCGGTGACCGGCCTGTGCGGAGGCTCCTCGACGACTGGCGCGGTCGGTTCCTGCGTCTGGGCCATGTCGGTCTCCTCGTGGCTAGGACGTTCCCGGTCTCGTCCACCCGCACAGGCAACTTCGGCCCTCGTGGTGTCGGATGTCAAGCACCCGACGCATCGCGCCGCGCGACGACTCGTCCAGATGGTGGCGGATCAGGTGCCGGCAGGCGGGGAGCCCGGGTGGTCAGTCGCCGAGCTCCTTGCGCCGGCGGACGACGTACTCCTCGAGCTCCTCGCGCACGGCGTCGTCGATGGCGGGGGCCTCGTACTCCTCGAGCTTCTTCTGGTAGATCTTCGTGGCGCGGCCCGCGGCGTCGACACCGCCGTTGCGCATCCACCGCTCGTAGTTCTCCGACGACGAGAGCAGCGGCCGGTAGAAGCAGGTGCGGAAGCGCTCCATCGTGTGCATCGCGCCCAGGAAGTGGCCGCCGTGGCCGACCTCCTCGTGGGCGCCGAAGGCCATCGACTCCTCGTCGATCTCCAGCGGGGTGAACTCCACCCGGAGCATCTGCAACAGCTCGATGTCCATGATGAACTTCTCGAAGCCGGCGACGAGGCCGCCCTCGAGCCAGCCTGCGGAGTGCATCACCCAGTTGGTCCCCGCCAGGAACGTCGGCAGCATCGTCATCAGTGCCTCGTAGCCGGCCTGCGCGTCCGGGACCTGCGAGGAGGTGAGCGCCCCGCCGGTGCGGAACGGCAGCCCGAAGTGACGCGCGATCTGGCCGGTGCACAACAGGCCGATGCCGGACTCGGGCGTGCCGAAGGTCGGTGAGCCCGACTGCATGTCGATGTTCGACAGGAACGAGCCGAAGAGGCACGGCGACCCGGGCCGAATCAGCTGGGAGAGGGTGATGCCCGTCAGCGCCTCGGTGATCTGCTGGACGAGCGCCGCGGGGATCGTCACCGGCGACATCGCGCCCATGAGGATGAACGGCGTCAGGACGACCGCCTGGTTCGCGGCGCTGTACTCGAACTGGGCCTCAAGCATCCGGTCGTCCCACTTCAACGGCGAGTTGCAGTTGATGAGGGAGATCGACGCCGGCGTCTTCTCGATGACGTCGCGGCCGCCGAAGAGGATCGAGCCCATCGCGATGGTGTCGGCCGCGTTGACGCCGGAGACCACGTTGCCCATGTAGGGCTTGTCGGTGAGCGTCTGCAAGGCGTAGGTCATGTCCAGGTGCCGCGAGTCGAGCGGGGTGTCGTTGGGCTCGCAGACCACGCCGCCGGCCGAGTCGAGCGCATCGAACGTCTGCGCCAGCTTCGTGAAGTTCCGGAAGTCGTCCATGGTCGCGTCGCGACGGACCTCGCCCGCACGGACGAACGGCGGGCCGTAGACCGCCCCGAACGCCATCGAGTCGCCGCCGATGTGGATCGAGTTGGCTGGGTTGCGCGCCGCGACGTCGAACTCCCGCGGTGCCTTGGCGACCTGCTCGAGGATGAAGTCGGGGTCGAAGAAGACGGTGTTCTCCTCGACCTTCTGGCCGGCCTGGCGGAAGAGGTCCAAGGCCCGGTCGCTCATGAACTCGACGCCGATCTCGGTGACCAGGCGGCGCCATCCTTTGTCGAGGGTGGCCATCGCGTCCTCGGACAGGATCTCGTAACGGGGCATGCGGTTCTGGAACACGGCCATCCTCTCCAGCCGGTCCGCAGCGGCGCCGTGAAGGGCGCGCCGCGGGCCTCCTTGACTCTTCCTTTGTCGGCATCCTAACCTCAGCATATGGAAATGGAGTTCCGCAATATGGAACTCTGGAACCGTTCCTGTTCCTGGAGGTACCGATGACGGGCACCCAAGCCGTCGACCGGGCAGCCCTGCTGCTCGCTCGCGTGGTGCGCGCCGACGAGCCGCTGGCCTTCAGCGCGCTCGCCGAGGAGACCGGGCTGCCCCGCTCCACCACCTCACGCCTGCTCACGGCCCTGGAGCGCAACCTGCTGGTCGCCCGTGACGGCGCGGGCTCGTTCCTCGCCGGTCCCCTGTTCAGCGAGTACGCCGCCGGCCACGACCCGGGCCGCGACCTGGGCCGGATCGCCGAGCCGGTGCTCGACGTCCTCGCGGAGCTCACCGGGGAGACCGTCCACCTCGGCGTCCCACGCGGCTCGCAGGTCATCCAGGTGGCCCAGATCGACTCCCGCTACGTGCTCGGGGCCCGCGACTGGTCGCAGATCGACGTGCCGTCGCACTGCTCGGCCCAGGGGAAGGTGCTGATGGCCCACGGCACGCTGCCGCTGCCCACCGAGCCGCTGGACACCCCCACCAGGGAGTCGCACACCTCCGTCGCCGCGTTGACCGCAGAGCTCGAGCGCATCGGGCGGATGGGCTACGCGGTCACCATCGACGAGCTGGAGGCCGGGCTGTCGGCAGTCGCCGCCCCCGTCTTCGGCTCCGCCCTCGGCCGGGCCAGCGTGATCGCGGCCCTCGGCATCTCCGGGCCCACCGCCCGGATCGGAACCCATGCCGACCAGCTCGGTCGGACCTTGGTCGAGCAGGCGGACACCCTGTCACGCCGGCTACGTCGCCGTACACACGAGGAGGGAGCGGCATGACACCGGAGGAGATCCTGCAGGGTCTGTACGACGAGACGTTGCGTGGCAACGCACCAGTTGTGCTGGACCTGACCCATCAAGCGCTGGAGCTCGGGATGGAGCCTCAGTCGCTCCTCTTCGACGCCTTGATCCCGTCGCTCGAGGAGGTCGGTGCTCGCTTCGAGCGCGGCGACTTCTTCGTGCCCGAGATGCTCATCGCAGGTCGCGCGATGGCCGGAGCCATGGAGGTGCTGCGACCGCTGCTCGCGGACACAGGAGTCCAGACGATCGGCAAGTTCCTGATGGGCACGGTCAAGGGCGATGTCCACGACATCGGCAAGAACCTCGTCAACATCATGCTCGAGGGCGCCGGCTTCGAGGTGATCGACCTCGGCGTGCAGGTGGCGCCGGAGAAGTTCGTCTCCGCGATCGAGGAGCACCAGCCCGACATCGTCGGCTTCTCGGCGTTCCTCACCACGACGATGCCGATGTTCAAGGCCAACATCAACGCCTTGCAGAAGGCCGGCCTGCGCGACGAGGTCATCATCATGGTCGGCGGCGCCCCCGTGACGCAGGAGTACGCCGACGCGGTCGGTGCCGACGGCTACGCCGCCGACGCCTCGGCGACGGTGAAGAAGGCCAAGGACCTGCTCGGCCGGCGACGCGCCCTGGTGAACGCATGAACGCCCCCGTGATGACCGGCCTGACGCACGAGACCACGATCCGGTCGGCGACGAAGGAGGTCGTGATCGGGCACGACCGCCCGTTCACGATCATCGGCGAGCGGATCAACCCCACCGGGCGGCGCATCTTCCAGGAGCAGCTGCGGGCCGGTGACTTCTCGGCGATCGAGCGCGACGTGAAGGCGCAGGTCGAGGGCGGCGCGCACGTGCTCGACATCAACATGGGTGTCCCGCTGACCGACGAGCCTGAGCTGCTCGCCAAGGCGATCACCATGGTCCAGGAGCTGACCGACCTCCCCATCTGCATCGACTCCTCGGTGGTCGAGGCGCTCGAGGCCGGGCTGTCGGTCTACCAGGGCCGCGCCCTGGTCAACTCCGTCACCGCGGAGGACGACCGGATGGAGGCGATCCTCCCGCTGGTCAAGCGCTTCGACGCGGCGATCATCGCCCTGCCCAACGACGAGGACGAGATCCCGATGGAGCCGGACAAGCGGCTCGTCCTGGTCCGCAAGGTCGTGGAGGTGGCGACCAAGGAGTACGGCATCCCGATCGAGGACGTCCTCATCGACCCGCTGGCGATGCCGATCGGCGCGGACAGCACCAACGCGCTGTCGTTCTTCGAGACGGTGGGTCGGATCAAGGACGAGTTCGGCGTGAACATGACCTGCGGCGCGTCCAACGTGTCGTTCGGCATGCCCGGCCGGCACGCGTTGGGCTCGGTGTTCCTGCCGATGGCGATGGCCGCCGGCCTCACCAGCGCGATCATGGACGCCCGCACCCCCCAGATCGTCGAGGCGGTCAAGGCAGCGGACCTGCTGCTCGGCCACGACGAGTGGGGCGGCGCGTGGATCGCTGCGTTCCGCGCGAAGCAGGCCGCGGAAGCCACTGCTTGACCAACCTCCCAGAGGAGAGCCGATGAGCCGCGGTCGCGACGAGACTCCCTTGGAGTTCTCCGCCGACCAATTCCGGCGCGAGGGCCTGATCGAGCCGCCCGACACCCAGGCGACCCAGACGGGCACCGGGAGGGTCGAGCTCCGTTTCTCGCCGTCCGGGATGTCGGCACGCGTGCCCGCGGGCGTCACCGTGTTCGACGCGGCGAGCTGGAACGGCCTCGCGATCGACTCCACCTGCGGGGGCCACGGCACCTGCAAGAAGTGCAAGGTGCAGATCACCGACGGGTCGGTGCCGGTCTCGCGGCTCGACGCGCGCGCCTTCACCGCCGACCAGCTCCGGGACGGCTGGCGCCTGGCCTGCCTGGCGGCGGCGACGTCCGACCTCCAGGTCGACGTGCCGCCGCTGATGACCCGGCCGAAGGCTGCCACCGTCGGAGTCGGACGCCAGGTGATCCTGCGTCCGGCCGTGCAGAAGCGCTACGTCGAGCTCGAGGAGCCGAGCCTGGCCGACCAGCGCCCCGACCTGGTGCGGTTGGCGGCGGCCATCGACGACCTCGAGCTCGTGCCCGACCTGCACGTGCTGCGTCGGCTGCCCACGGTGCTGCGGCAGGCCGACTTCAAGGTCACGGCAGTCGTCGTCGACGAGGCCCTCGTCGAGGTCGAGGCCGGCGACACGTCCGAGCAGCGCTACGGGATCGCCTTCGACCTCGGTACGACGACCGTGGTGGCCACGCTCCTCGACCTGCACGCCGGCGTACCGATGTCCGTGCACTCGATGCTCAACAAGCAGCAGCCGTTCGGCGGCGACGTCATCACCCGGATCAGCGCCACGATGATGGACCCCGAGGCGCTCGGCCGGTTGCGGACCGCGGCACAGTCGACCCTGGCGGAGCTCGCCGGACTGGTCTGTGACGAGGCGGGTGTCGACCCGATGCAGGTCTACGAGGTGGCGCTGGCCGGCAACGCGACGATGACGGCGCTCGTGCTCGGCATCGACCCGGAGCCGTTGGGTGTCGCGCCCTTCGTCATGTCGACGGCGACCCCGCAGAACGTGATGGCCTCCGACCTCGGGCTCGTTCTGCACCCCGGCGCACGCGCCCTGCTCTTCCCCGCGCTGGGTGCGTACGTCGGCGGCGACATCGTCGCCGGCATGCTCGCCACCGGCATGGACCGGGACAAGCGCGTCCGGCTCTTCATCGACGTCGGCACAAACTGCGAGATCGTGCTCAGCGACGGCGACCGTATCGTGTCGACCGCCGCGCCCGCGGGACCCGCCTTCGAGGGCGGTGCCATCCGGTGCGGGATGCGTGCCGCCTCGGGGGCGATCGAGGGCGTCCGCCTCGACGACGACGTGACCCTCACGGTCATCGACGACGCGGAGCCCCAAGGGCTGTGCGGGTCCGGACTCGTCGACATCGTGGCCGAGCTGCACAAGGTCGGCCTCCTCGAGGACAGCGGCCGCTTCGTCGCCGACGAGGTCGCCAAGGAGGTCGCGCCGACGCTCGCCGACCGCTTGACCAAGGTCGGCGAGGAGCGGATCTTCGTGATGCACCGACCCGAGGGCGTCACGGAGCCCGAGGACACCGTGTACCTCTCCCAGCGCGACGTCCGCGAGCTCCAGTTCGCCAAGGCTGCTATCTCGACCGGCTGGTCCCTGATGCTCGAGGAGCTCGGCATCGAGCCCGGCGACGTGCAGCAGGTGCTGCTGGCCGGCTCCTTCGGCAGCTACCTCTCCCCCTCCTCCGCCGTGCGGATCGGTCTCGTGCCGAAGCTGCCGGTCCTGCGCATCGTGTCGGCCGGCAACGTTGCCGGGGAGGGCGCGAAGATGGCGCTGCTGTCGCTCCGCGAGCGTGCCGGCGCCTTGGCCCTGCTCGAGGAGGTGCGCTATGTCGAGCTCTCCGACCGGAGTGACTTCAACGACCGGTTCGTCGACCAGCTCGCGTTCCCGGCCTAGCACCGGGCGGACCGCGCTCATCGCATGCGGTGCGATCGCGCAGCCCTCGGCCGCCGTGGTCTCCCGCCGGCAGTGGCCCGTCGACGTGCACCCGCTCCCGCCGTTGCTGCACAACCATCCGGAGAAGATCGCCGGCGAGGTCGAGCAGCTCGTCGGCCGGCTGCGGTCACGCCTCGACGACTCCGGCCTCCCGGCGTACGACGAGGTGGTGGTGGGCTACGCCGACTGCGGGACCTACGGCGCGCTCGACGAGGTCTGCGAGCGGCTCGGTCTGCGCCGGCTTCCCGGGCTGCACTGCTACGACGTGTACGCCGGGGCCGACCGGATCCGGGCGTTCCTGGAGGACCAGCCCGGCACCTACCTGTTGACCGACTACCTGGTCCGGTCGTTCGAACGGTCGGTCGTCCAGGAGCTCGGCCTGGACCGCTACCCCGAGCTGCGTGACGACTACTTCCACTCCTACACCCGAGTGGTCTGGCTCGCCCAGGACCCGGACCCCGCCCTCCACGAGCTCGCCGAGCGCGCCGCCTCCCGGATCGGTCTCCCGCTCACTGTCGTCGAGACCGGCGACCGGCTGCTCGAGCAGTCCCTTGTCACCCTCCTGGCCTGACACAGAGCCCGCGGCCCTTGGTCCCTTGCGGCGCACCCGGCTCGGAGGGCAAGACTGCCAAGATCCGATCCTTCCTGGAGGTCGCATGTCCGGCTCGACTGCACGCGCACGGTCCCGCTTGACCTGGTACGCCGCGGGGGCGGCCGGTCTGCTCCTCGCCAGCCTCGCGGCGACGCCCGCGCTGGCCGGACAGAGTGGTGACCGGGGCTCGGGAGGAGGCCACGGACGCGACGAGCCGAAGCGCGTGGTGTTCATCGTGCTCGACCAGCTCCGACCCGACTTCATCCGCAAGTTCGACATGAAGAACGTCCAGGCGCTGATGCGTGGAGGCACGAGCTACCCGAACGCCTACCTCGGGCACATGGCGTCGGAGACCGTCATCAGCCACAACGTGATGACCAGCGGACAGCTGCCCAAGAACATGGGCTGGTCCGACGAGTGGTTCCGCGACCGGAAGGTCAATCCGGTGCTCGAAGTGCCCGACGGGAACTACGTCACCGGGTCGATGTCGCAGCCGCAGTTCGACGCGCTGATCCAGGACAAGGGCTACCCCAAGCTGGCCGACTACCTCCACATGGCCGACCCAGGCTCCACGGTGGCGACAGTCGGGACCAAGGGCTACGCGACCTACACCTACGGCGGCCCGGGGTCGGACATCCGCCTGACGCTCAGCAGCCGCAACTTTGACTGCGACACCGACACCACCACCGGGAACATCTGGCGCGGCCCCACCGGCCCCGGGGTCCCGGCGTACATCTCCACGCCGACCTGCAACCGCTTCTACCTGAACTCCAACAGCGCCACCTCGTACGGCACCGCAACGACGGCGCCGGCCTGGATGTACCCCCTCGACGGCAACCGCGACTACCCCGGCACCGACAGGAAGCACCTGGGCGGCGACATCTGGGTCACCGATGCAGCCTTCAAGATCATGGACAAGGAGGACGACTGGAGCGGCATGCTCCTGACGTACGCCGGGATCGACAAGACCGGGCACATGTGGGGCGGGCTCAACGACGTTCCGCAGTACCCGGGCTCTCCCCCGGTCCGGGAGGTGCACATGGCCAACATGGCGCGGATCGCGGACCAGCAGGTCGGCCGGGTCATCGCCAAGCTCAAGCACGACAGGCTGCTCGACGAGACGCTGGTCGTCCTGACCACCGACCACGCCCAGCAGCAGTCGAAGTCGTTCTACGGCATCAACGAGGCCGGACGCGGGAACTTCAACTGGTACTACGGTTCCGACGCTGACGAGACCTACCGGCAGCCGAGCCCCGAGATCGTGAAGCTCATCAACGGGCTGGGTGGCACGAACGGCACGGGCGGCAACGTCCGGATGAGCATGCAGGACTCCGCGGTCCGCACCTGGCTCAACGACCCGACCACCACGGCCAAGAGGCAGGCCGCTGACGTGATGGCGACGTTGGGTGGTGTGCGGGCTTCCTACTACCTCTCCGACAACGAGGACCACTACGTGCTCCGCTGGCGCGCGCCCCGCTCGGCGTGGACGGCCTCCGAGTGGTCGTGGTGGCAGGAGCACGGTCAGGAGATCGTCGACACCGCGGCCGCGCCGTACGGTCCCGATGTCATCGGGCTGCTCGCCGACGACACGAACTACGGCGTTGCCGGCGACCACGGTGGCGCACAGAAGCCGGTGCAGCGGATTCCGATCGTGTTCTACGGAGCGGGCGTCGACTCGGGTGAGTACCCCCGCGACGAGATGCGCTCGGTGGACATCCTGCCGACGATCCTCAAGCACATGGACATCCGGCAGACGCACCGGATGGACGGCAAGGCGTACCGGCTGCCCTGACGATCGTTCGTCGAGCAGCGCGACGGAGGAGCGCGTATCGAGACCTGCCCGCCGTCAGGAAGTGAGCACCGGGCCCAGGCGCTCGAGCTGCTCGAGGCGCCACCGCTCGGTCTCGGCGACCTGGTTGAAGGTGAACACGTGCAGGCCGTCGACGTGCATGGCGGGGTCGGCGAAGGCCTTCGCGCACTTTCCGACGAAGCGCGTCGGGTCGTAGCCACCGGGCGTCGCGATGCCGGCGAAGACCCGCTTGTTCTTCGCCAGGAAGCGGGTCGACTCGCCCACCCCGATCCGGGTCGCCATCGTCAGCAGCTTCGTCCGTTCCACCGGACCGGGCAGCCCGATGAGCACCGGCATCGGCACTCCGCGGCTGCGCAGCCGGCCGACCCACTTGGTCACCAACGTGGCGTCGAACGTCAGGTTGCTGACCACGTTCGTGGCAAAGCGGCGCTTGTCCCACATCGCCTGCACGGTGACGTCGTCGTGGATCGACGGGTGCGACTCGGGGTACCCGGTGATCCCCACGTGCGGGAAGGGCCGACCGAGCGACTCGAGGTCCTCGAGCAGGTCCAGCGACTGGAGGTAGTCCCCCGCCGGCGGGTCCTGGTCACCGGCCGGCACGAACACCGACGTGATTCCCGAGGCGGTCAACCGGTCGCTGATCTCGGCGAGCTCGCCCTTGCCGCTGATCATTCGCGCCGCGAGGTGGGGTACCGCGGTGTAGCCGGCCGCGGTGAGCCGCTCGGCGAGGTCGAGGGTCGCGCCCAGCCCCTTCTTCGGCGACGCCGTGACGGTGACCGTCCGGCCCACCGGGACGTGCTCCAGCACCGTGGCCTCGATCGTGGCCGTCGGGAGGATCTCGAACCGGGCCGCCTCCAGCAGCCGCCGTGCGGTCGCCGTGGTCGACACCTTGTTGCGCATCATGGAACTCGTTTCGCAATACGCTACAAACTCACCTCACTGTATGCCCGCCGGGGAGCCACTCACAAGGAACGCGCTGCTCGAGCCCGCCGATCGGGTGGCGCGACGCCCCTCGCGACGACCTGGACCACGCTGCAGCGGGGCAGCGCGCTGGTGCTCGACACGATCCCGGCCCGCGACGACTGGCAGGACGACGTCGCGGTGCTCATCGGGCTCTACGTCTGACGCGACCGGCGTCCTGGTCTCGGTCAGCGCCCTGGATCCTCCTGGGCCGAGCCGTCCGCGGCGAGCACCTCGCAGCGCGCGGCCCGGTCGGTGAGGAACGACTGCTCGGGCAGGTTCCGGGTCAGCGCCGCAGCCGTCCGCAGGGCGGCGGCCGCCTCGGCGTACTCTCCCTGCCGCTCCAGCAGGTGGCCTCGCACCGCCTGCGTGCGGTGGAGGCCGCCCAACGTGGGGTGGTCGCGCTCCGCCGCCTCGAGCGCATCGAGGGCGGCGCGGTCACCGAGGGTCATGGACAGGCAGACGATGCGGTTCAGGGTCACCATCGGGCCGGGCGACAGCGTCAGGAGGAGGTCGTAGAGGGCCTGGATCTGCTCCCAGTCCGTGTGCTCGGTGTCCGGTGCCTCCGCGTGCACCGCCGCGATCGCCGCCTGCACCTGATA
>Ga0190271_10000224_pt1 | contig 28162 bp, 27 predicted proteins | sample Popmic356T_FD_133747 | JGI IMG/M metagenome (GOLD analysis project Ga0190271, IMG submission 133747) | Populus adjacent soil microbial communities from riparian zone of Weber River, Utah, USA - 356 T | ecosystem: Environmental > Terrestrial > Soil > Riparian zone | place: USA: Utah | collected...
AACCAGTTGCCGAACCCGCCGATCATCGCCGGCATCACCATGAAGAACACCATGATGAGGCCGTGGCCGGTCACGAACACGTTGAAGGCGTTGCCGTCGACGAAGTACTGCAGACCAGGTTCCTGCAGCTCCATGCGCATGGCGATCGAGAGCGCGCCACCGATCACACCGGCGACGATGGCGAAGACAAGATACATCGTGCCGATGTCCTTGTGGTTCGTCGAATAGACGAACCTGCGCCATCCGGTCGGATGCCCGTGGTCTTCGTGATGGGCGTGATCGCCGTGATGTGCAGTTGAACTTGCCATAGTCTTCGTCCCTCGAACCTTGTCTGGTCCCGTCGCCCGTAAGTCCCGCGCCGCCGCCCTAGCGGCTTGCGGCGCCTATCCCCGCAAACTTGCTGCTGTCCGGCGCGGCCCCGTATTTCTTCTTGGCGTCAGCCAGCCACGTCGCATAGGCTTGCTCGCTCACCACCCGCACCGCGATCGGCATGAAGGCGTGATCCTTGCCGCACAGTTCCGAGCACTGCCCGTAATAGACGCCTTCCTTGGTCGCCTTGAACCAGGTCTCGTTGAGGCGTCCCGGAATGGCGTCGATCTTGATGCCGAAGGCCGGGACGGCAAAGGCGTGGATCACGTCCGCGGCGGTGGTTTGCACGCGCACGATCTTGTTGATCGGCACCACCACTTCGTTGTCGACCGCGAGCAGCCGCGGCTGGCCGGCCTTCAGATCCTTTTGCGGCACCATCACCGAGTCGAACTCGAACGGTCCATTGTCCGGATAGACGTAGTTCCAGTACCACTGCTTGCCGGTGGCCTTGATCGTCAGGTCGGCCTTCGGCAGGTCGAGCTGGTGGAACAGGATCTTGAACGACGGAATGGCGATAAGGAACAGGATCAGGACCGGAATGACCGTCCATGCGATCTCGATCAGCGTGTTGTGAGTCGTCTTCGACGGGACGGGATTCGCCTTGGCATTGAACTTGACGATGACGATGACGAGCAGCGCCAGCACGAACAGCGTGATGACCGTGATCAGCCAGAACAGGAGGTTATGGAACTGGACGATCTCCTCCATCACCGGGGTGACGGCTTCCTGCAGCGTGATTCTCCAGGGCTCGGGCTGCGCCGCCCACGCGGAGCTAGCCGCAAGGACGCCGCCCGCCAGTCCCATGAGGCCCGACCAGCCCCGCCTCATCGACATCGTCATGCCGCCCACACTCCCTCAAAATCCGAAATTGGCGCCCAGATTGCTGTCCGGCCCCGCGCCTGCCGACACCGAAGCCAAGCCCCAAAAGGGCTTAGAACGGGTCGAAGAATCCAGCTTCTCAAACCACACTTCAAAGCCCATCGCAATGCACCTTCTCGGCGTTTGCAACAGGGGAGCGCGGCCTTCCGCGCATGAGCGATTTGCCTGATATTCCAATTGAAAATCGCCCTCGCCGCTTGACGGTCGCAGGCACGGGTGGTCCTTGTCGGGCGGCTGTGCGGGACGATGTGATTCGCAAGGCTTGGGATGGTTGCAGGCCTCGCTTCGAACCGCCTTCAAGCCGCCGCAGTTTGAGCCGCAAAAGCGGCAATTGCCGCTGGGGCGCGTCCAGCTAGCGAAAATTAACGCAAACGGCGTTATCAACAGGTTCGGGCAACCCGAAGAGACCCTGATGGGTGGATTTGAACATCTCCGACTGTGGCAGACGGCGTTCCGGAAGGTAGCCGCGCTCGCGGCCGTCGCAATCGGCTTCTCGCTTGCCTCGACCGGCGCGGCGATGGGCCAGGGCGCGGTCAAGGCGGTAGCCGGCGACTGGCAAATCCGTTGCGACACCCCGCCGGGCGCGCAGGGCGAGCAGTGTGCGCTGATCCAGAGCGTGGTCGCCGAGGATCGCTCCAATGCCGGCCTCACCGTCATCATCCTCAAGACCGCCGACCAGAAGAGCAAGCTCATGCGCGTGGTGGCGCCGCTCGGCGTGCTGCTGCCCTCGGGGCTCGGATTGAAGCTGGATGACAAGGACATCGGACGCGCCGGCTTCGTGCGCTGTCTGCCGAACGGCTGCGTCGCAGAGGTCGTGATGGACGACGCGCTGCTGGGGCAGTTGAAAGGCGCAAAGACCGCCACCTTCATCATCTTTGAAACACCTGAGGAAGGCATCGGCTTCCCGCTCAGCCTGAAGGGCCTCGGCGAGGGTTACGACAAGCTGCCGTGACGCCGATCGGGCATCGCGGCGATCGCCTCTCGATTTAGCCCGCTTTCACAACTATCTTGACCGCTGAATGACAGCGTCCCCGCTTGCCCGGGCGAAACTGCCTGCCTTGCACCGGGCTGAAACTACCAAGGAATCCGATGACCAACCTCGACACCACCTCCCTGCTCGACCGCTCCGGCCTCGATCGCGACGCCGTGCGCAGCGAGATCGCACGCGGACTTGCCGGCGCCGACGACGGTGAGCTGTTCCTCGAATATCGCCAGTCTGAAGCGCTGATGTTCGACAACGGACGCCTTAAGCAGGCGACCTACGACACTGCGCAGGGGTTTGGCCTCCGGGCCGTGAAGAACGACGCGGTCGGCTACGCGCATTCCTCCGACGTGTCGATCCCGGCGCTGATTCGTGCCGCTGACGCGGTCAGCGCGGTGCGTGCCGGATATTCCGGATCGTTGTCGGCAGCTCCCGGCCGCACCAACGTCCGCCTCTATGGCGATGACAACCCGCTCGATGCACCGGCCTTCGAAGCCAAGGTGAAGCTCCTGGGCGAAATCGATGCCTATGTGCGCGACAAGGACCCGCGCGTACGGCAGGTGTCGGTCAGCCTCGCAGCGAGCTGGCAGGTGGTCGAAATCGTTCGCCCCGACGGCGAGACCTTTCGCGACATCCGTCCGCTTGTGCGCGTCAACGTCTCCGTCGTCGCCGGCTCCGGCGACCGCCAGGAAACAGGCAGCCACGGCTATGGCGGTCGCGAAGGCTATGCGCGCTTCATCGAGACCAAGGCTTGGCGTTCGGCCGCCGACGGCGCTCTGCGGCAGGCGATCGTCAATCTCGATTCCGTGCCGGCGCCCGCGGGCGAAATGGACGTGGTGCTCGGCGCCGGCTGGCCCGGCGTGATGTTGCATGAAGCAGTTGGTCATGGCCTCGAGGGCGATTTCAACCGCAAGCAGACATCGGCCTTCGCAGGCCTGATGGGCCAGCAGGTGGCGGCCAAGGGCGTCACCGTCGTCGATGACGGCACCCTCCAGAACCGCCGCGGCTCGCTCTCGATCGACGACGAAGGCACGGCGACGAACCGCACGGTGCTGATCGAGGACGGCATTCTCACGGGCTACATGCAGGATCGACAGAACGCGCGGCTGATGAACATGAAGCCGACCGGCAACGGCCGCCGCGAAAGCTATGCGCATGTGCCGATGCCGCGCATGACCAACACCTACATGCTGGCTGGCCAGCGCGATCCGAAGGAGATCCTCGCCTCGGTGAAGAACGGTATCTACGCGGTCAACTTCGGCGGTGGCCAGGTGGACATCACGTCGGGCAAGTACGTGTTCCAGTGTACCGAGGCCTACAAGATCGAGAACGGCGTGGTCGGCGCGCCGCTGAAGGGCGCCATGCTGATCGGCAACGGCCCGACCGACCTGCATCGCATCAGCATGATCGGCAACGATCTCGAACTCGACACCGGCATCGGCACCTGCGGCAAGAACGGCCAGGGCGTTCCGGTCGGCGTCGGCCAACCGACCCTGCGCATGGACCGGATTACGGTGGGCGGGACCGGCTAAAAGTCCTGCGCGTTCCCCTATTGTTCGACTTGCGCCTCGATCCCTGCGCATTAGTCTTGCGCATGTGGAGGGCGCATGGGAACTCTGTCGCCTCGAATTCAGAAGAAGCGCGCGGTCAATCTCTTCGTCGATTCTGAATTGCTCGACGAGGCGAAGCGCCTTGGCATCAACGTCTCCGATACACTGGAGCGGCGGCTACGCGGCATTGTGCGCGCCGAGCAGGAGAAGCGCTGGCTTGAAGAGAACCGCGCCGCTTTCACCTCCATCAACGCGTTCATCGACAGTCACGGTTTGCTATCGAGCCGGCTGCGCTATCGGGCCGACAACGGATGATCCGCCAGTTCGATGTGGTCGCAAATCCTGACCCGTCGGAGGCGGCGTACCGTCCCTATCTGATCAACCTGCAATCCGACCTGATCAGCGCCTTGACGTCCACCGTGGTCGCACCGCTGGTTCCGCGCGCGCAGATGACGGGGGCGCGACGTCTCAATCCCGTACTCGCCGTCAACGGCAGCGATTTCTGGCTCGCAACACATGAACTGTTCGCGATCGACCGGCGAATGCTGAAGCAGGATACAATCGCCAACCTGTCAAAGGACCGGGGCGCCATCATCGAAGCGCTCGACATGGTCTTCACCGGAATCTGAAGTCAGAAATAGGCGATCAACCTTCCGCAGGCCGCGACGCAGAACCAGACCGTCAGCGAGGCGATCGCGATCGGCCGTGCGGCGTCGGGCAGCGGCGCCAGCGGGGGGATATTCTGGACCTTCGGCGTCACCCAGACCTCGAAGGCGACGATGTTCGCAAGTCCAAGCGCAATCAGGCCGAGCTTGATCTGGAACACGCGATTGAGGACGACGTGGCTTGCTTCCGCCGTGAACAGCGTCAGGCCGGAGAGCACGAGGCCCGCGAAGGCGATGACCGCCGCCCAGCGCGCCTTTCGCAGGATGAAGTCCGGACGCGTCGCCGCAAACGCGCCGATCATGCGCAAATCCATCACCGCGACCGCGCCGGCAAACGCCATCAGGGAGAGGATGTGAGCAACGTTGGCGCTCATATAGGCCCAGGTCGATTGCCGGATCGCAGCCCCCAACCCGCTTGATTCGATAGCGACGAAGATCGCCGGCGCCGCATCGGTCATCGCGCGCTCTCCTGTCCGCCGTCTAGCGCAACTCGTAGGTCTTGCCGTCGACGGTGATCCGCTCGGCGCGCATCTCGTCCTTCTCGACCGTTGACAGATAGCCGTAGGCCGAGACACCCTTGCCGACGGCGATGACATCCGCGGTTGCACCGCGCGAGGTCATGCGAAACGTCGGCGCCAACGTCACGGTCCAGACCTTGTCGGCGGCCTTCACAGTGATTTCCGCATGCGGGTTCTCGAACTTCAGCGTCTGGATCGGCCCGGCCACCGTGACCGGATTGGCGGCATCGTAACTGCCCCAGCCATGGTGGGCTAAGGCGGAGGCCGCCAGCGCTGAAACAACAGCAACGAGGGCAATGGACAAACCGAAGCGCGACATAGACCCCTCCCCATTCCGCGCCAGAGTAACCGATAACACCGGAAATGGGATAAGGTTCGCTCGCAGATTTTCCACATCGCTGCCTGAGCGGAAGCCTGTCATGCCAAAACGCGGAACGGAGATGACCTATGCCACCGTGCAAAAGATGCTGCTCGGCTGGCCCGGCGTTCAGCTTTCAACCTCCTACGGACGGCCGTCGCTGAAAGTGAACGGGAAGTTCTTCACCTGGCTGAAGGAAGACGGCGACAGCATCACAGTCGGCGGCGTCGATTTCGACGAGCGGGACATGCTGATGGAATCGCAAGGTGACGTCTTCTACATCACCGACCACTACCGCAACTCACGCTACGTGCTGATAACGCCTGTCGAAGGCCGACCCGGCCACCGTCGAAACCTTTCTGCGCCGCCGCTGGTTCGACATCGCCCCAAAGAAGCTGCATGCCGCGTTCGGCCAGACGCCCGCGCGGAAACAGGCGAAAACGAAAACCCCTGCGCAGAAGAATATCTCAAAATCGCGTCGTAAGGTCCGTCAGCCAAGCCGGTGAGACCTCGGCCATTGCTGTCTCGACGCGCCGGTCGAGGCCGGTCGCGATGCAGAGCCCGACGACGACAAACAACAATCCAAGCGCGAACTTTCCGCGCTTGCCGGTGGCAAGCATCCTGTTACGCATCCGCATCAGCCATGCACGCGATGCGAAGCCGAGCAGGGCCAACAGCAGACCTGCTCCCAACCCGAATACCGCCATCGTCAAGCCGACCTGACCGAGGTCGCGTCCCTGCGAAGCGAGCAGCGATGCGGCGCCGAGTGTCGGCCCGACACACGGCGACCATACCGCGCCGAGCAGCAGGCCTACTGCGAATTGGCCGCCGAGGCCCGACGTCGAGAAGCCACCGAGATTCCGGTCGGTCCAGTTCGCGACCGGGCCGCCAGCCGCCGCAAGCCTGACCTGAAATGCCGGAAGCATCAACACAAGTCCGAGCGCGATCATGATCACGGCGGCGGCGATGCGCAGCACGTTCGCATCGATGCCGGCAGAGAAGCCCACAAGCGCGATCAACAGGCCAAGCACCGTGAACGAGATCGCTAGTCCGGCTGCAAGCGCCAGCGGACCAAAACGATGTTCGGAGATTGCTGCGCCAAGCACGATCGGCACCAGCGGCAGGACGCATGGCGACAGGATCGACAGCACGCCTGCGACGAAAGCGAGCGCGAGTGTCGCCATCACCTGCTCCGGGCCATGGCCGCCGCGGCCCGCGCGTCACTGCGCCTTGTCGAGCAGTTCGGCGATCGACTCGCGCCGCGAATCGCCGACGCTGCGTCCGGCTTCGTTCGCGCCCTTGAAGACGATCAGCGTGGATTGATACGTGACACCGAAACGCTTCACGGCCTCCTTCTGTGTATCCCAGTCGATGCGGAAAACGGTCAGGGTCCTGAACTTTGGCTGGGCGATCAGTTCGCTCAGGATCGGCTGCTGCCTGCGGCAGATCGGACACCAGCTGGCGTAAACATCGATCAGGATCGGTTTGCCCGCGGCCTGCGCCTTCTGGAATGCCTCGTCGGAAAAGGGCGCCTGGGTGGCGAAGGCGACACCGATCGGCGGAACGGCAAACAGGGCCGCTGCGACAGCTGAAAGGGCGAACATACGGCGCTGGATCATGAATTTCTCCCGACAGCATCAACTGGAATGGACCGAGGTATCGGCAAAAATACGCCGCAGGATGCCCGAACGTTACGTGACGATACCGATACTCAGGTCCGAACACCTGCGACCATTTGACGAAACCCGCGCAGCAGGCGCAAACTTGTCATAATCACTCGAGGGCCAGCGCGTGACCAACAGCCTTGAAGCGGAGATCGAGGCGCTGGCAACGACGGCCGTCACGGAAGTCGGACGTTACGAGCCGATCGGGAAAATCCACTGGCCCGGTGGCGCGCAAATCGCCGTCAACTTCACAGCCGATTTCGATGCAATGTTGTTGCGTCGGCTCGCCAATGAGACCCCGTCGCAGCTCGCAAAGGGCGAATTCGGAGGACGGGTCGGAATCTGGCGCCTTCTCGAGCTGTTCGACGGTCACGGTATCAAGGCAACGATCTTCACGCCGGGCAGAATTTGCGAGCTCTATCCGCAGGCCGTCGCGGCGGCGGCGCGCAGCGGTCACGAGATCGCCGATCACATGTGGGAACATCGCGTTCCGAAGGAACCCGACCTCGAGCAGGATCACCTGCGAAAGGCGTCGGATGCCATCGCGCGACTGACGGGGCGCCGTCCCTGCGGCACCCGCAGCTGGCACACACCGGCGCTGCTGAAAGCCGAAGGATTCATCTACAATTCGCATGGCAGTGTGCGCCATGGACCGTGCTACTCGACCACCGCCGACGGAGGCGACCGTCTCGTCGAGCTGCCGTTCCACTACGCGATCGACGATGCGATGTTCTACAATTTCGCTTGGCTCCAGAGCGAGCCCGGCGAGCAACGTCTCTCCGATCCGGACCGGGTACTCGAGATGTGGTGGGCGGGCTTTCGTCAGCAGCACCGAAGCGGCGGTTACTTCAACATCTGCCTTCATCCTTTTATCTCCGGGCGCGCGCTGCGAATTGCCATGCTGGACAAGCTCATTGAGCGGATGAAGCAGCTGCCCGGGGTGTGGTTCGGGACCTGCGCGGACGTTGCCCGGCATTGCATCGCTCATCATCCACCTCAGCGTGGACCGTCTTGAAGTTCGGACGTTTCTCGCAGGAGTTCCGGAATGCCCTGGAAGAACGGCTACACCATCTCCGACGAGGTCGGGCTCGCCGATCGCGACATCCGCTGGCCGCAAGCCAGGCAGATGGCGGTCCATATCGTTCTCAATCTGAGTGTCGCGAGTGGCCCCGAGGGCATTACGAAGTCGGATCTCAGGAGCGCTCCCGCCGTCTTCGCCCTCGGTGAGGGACTTGACCTCCTTCTGGCTGCTCTCGACCGCCATGCGCTCAAGGTAACGGTCGCCGTACCGGCTGTGACCGCCAAGGCATTCCCCTCTCGCATGCGGGAGCTGATTGCCGCGGGCCACGAGATCGCCGCCCTGGGGCTCAAGCATGAGGATACGAGTTCGCTGCCGCGCGACGAAGAGCGCGTGCGGATCAGAATGACGACAGATATCCTGTCGCAAATCACAGGTGCGCCTCCCAAAGGCTGGTACGCGCTGCCGCGCCAGCGAGATCCCTTCGCCGGCGGGACGCTTAACTCGGCGACGATCGACTTGCTGCTCGAGGCTGGATACGCGTGGGCCGGCAACGGGCTCGCCGACGACATTCCTCACTACTGGGTCACAGATTTCGACAGCCGCCGCTCGATGCTGGCGCTGCCCTACTACTATCATTTCGATGACCAGTACTTCGCGATGTTCCCGACCAAGGGGAGCGGTCTCGAAAATTCGGACATGCTGGCGCGCAATTGGCAGGCCGAGTTCGACGCCCAGTACAAGCGTGGCCGGTTCTTCACCATGGTGCTGCATCCCCAGCACGCCGGTTGGTGCAATCGTCTCGAGCTCCTCGAGACCTTCCTCGCCGGGATGGTGGCAAGGCCGGGCCTTTGGGTCGCCACCGGAAGCGACATTGCGCGCCATTGGCAATCGACATATCCGCCGGAGACCCATCTCAGGCTGGAGCCTTCAATCTGGAAGGACTATCCGGGCAGCCTGAGTTGATCCGTTTTGTGGGCTGAGCTGCGGACACTTGATTCTGAAGCTTGCGGCGCTACCGCACTACCCCGGAAATCAGCCCCGGCCTGCGGCGCGGCGGCGTTACCGAACTCTTGAGAAAGCAGCGCGCGCTGCGACCCGTATAACCGGGACGAGCATAGGTCCAGGCGCGGCAGCGCTCGTCGCCCTCGCAGGCACTGCGACAGCCTTCGGCGGCCCCGCCTGGGGCCAGCGCGAAGCTGCGATAGTCACCGCCAAAACGATCGATCGACGTCTCGATGGCGCTGTCACGACGTTCAACCACACCCGCGCCGCGTACGCCTGAAATACTGTTGCGGGCTTCGACACGTGTTGGCACGGAGTTCTTGAGCCAGCAGGCGGCATTGTCGGCGCCGTCGCCCTCGCCCGGATAATTGAATGACCACGCCCGACACAGCCGGTCGCGCTCGCACAGCAACGCACAGGCCGCGGGATCGCCGGATGGCACCGCCAGCCGCTGATAGTCGCCGCCCGGCCTGTCGAAATTCGCCTGCGCATATGCCGGCCCCGCGCCGAATATGGCGACGGCCAACAGCGCAAGGACGGTTGCGAGGCAGGCGCGGAACATCCGGATATTTTCCAGCGGTTTGGCCACGAACACATGCGACCGAAGATCGTCCATCAAAGCGCCCGCCGACCTGTACCCTCGATGAACAAATCTTAAGCGCGGATATGCCTTCCGGCTAAAACACATGTTCGCGATAGACGGGCTCGACCGAGCCGCCCCAGGGGCCGTGAAAACTGGCCAGCAGCACCTCCGCAGGAGTCCGCCCGGCGGCCACAATCTCGTCCAGCGGATCGAGGTGCCGCGTTTCGTCTCGGCCATCGCGGTCGAGCCGGTTGCGCCGCTTCAGGCCGGCGCGCGCAAGTGCAAGGCAGTCAGCCGCAATGTCTTGCAGCGCACGTCCGTCGATCTTCGCCTTGAGCCCGAGACGCGGAACTTCGTCACGCAACTGCTGACGCTGTACGGCACTCCAGCCCTTGACCATCTGCCAAGCCGCATCGAGGCTTGCGTCGTCATAGAGCAGGCCGACCCAAAGCGCCGGAAGCGCCGGCAGCCGCTCCCACGGCCCGACGTCGGAACCCCGCATCTCCAGAAACCGCTTCAGGCGCACTTCGGGAAAGATGGTCGAGACGTGATTGGCCCAATCGGACAGCGTCGCGCGCTCGCCGGGCACGGCGGGATGCTTGCCCGCGAACAGGTCACGGAACGAGGAGCCGGCCACGTCGATGTAGCTGTCGCCGCGCTTGATGAAATACATCGGCACGTCGAGCGCGTAGTCCACGTAGCGCTCGTAACCCATGCCGTCCTCGAATGCCCACGGCAGCATGCCGGCGCGCGCATTGTCGGTGTCGCGCCAGATCTCGGAGCGGAACGACAGGAAGCCGTTCGGCTTGCCTTCGGTAAACGGCGAATTGGCGAACAGCGCGGTGCCGACCGGCTGCAGCGCCAGGCTGACGCGCAGCTTCTTCACCATGTCGGCTTCGGACGAAAAGTCGAGATTGGTCTGCACCGTGCAGGTCCGGTACATCATGTCGATGCCATACCTGCCGACCTTCGGCATGTAGTTCGTCATGATCTTGTAGCGGCCCTTCGGCATCGCAGGTATCTGGGCGCGCGACCATGACGGCGTCATGCCGAGCCCGAGAAAGCCTATACCGAGCGGGGCCGCGACCTCGTGCACCTGCGCAAGATGCGCCACCAGTTCGGAGCGGGTCTGATGCACAGTCTCGATCGGCGCGCCCGACAGTTCGAACTGCCCGCCCGGCTCCAGCGAGATCGCGCCGCCGCCGGTGACATCATAGAGGCCGATGATGTTGCCGTCGTCCATGATCGGCTCCCAGCCGAGCAGGTGCTGCATGCCGTTCAGCAGTGCGCCGATGCCGCGCGGTCCTTCATAGGAAACCGGAGAATGATCGCTCAGCCGGAACGGAGTCTTTTCATGTTCGGTGCCGATCCGGAATTGATCCTTCGGCTTTTCACCCGCGGCGATCCACGCGACCAGCTCGTCGCGCGACGTCAGCGGCGTCATATCGATCTGGTCACGCGCCATGAAATACCCGGTTTACAAGCGGCGCGACGTTACAGGCGCGGGGCTGGATTGGACAACTTTGAAGCGCGCAACAACGCGTGACTGCGAAATATGACAAGGTCATCTCGATCAGGCGGATTTTGCACGCTGTGGCGCGGATACGGCGTCGCACGAGCAGCCGAGCTGATCCAGCAGCGCCGAGAGCTTTGCCGCATCGCTGTCGGAAATCTTCGAGCCGATATGGCGCTCGATCGCCGCCGAATAGGCGCCCCACATCTTCTTCTGCAACTCGCGCCCCTTCTCCGTTATTTCGACCACAAGGCCGCGCTTGTCGGCCTCGCAAACCTTGCGTGCGACCAAGGCGTTGTCGACCAGCCGGTCGATCAACCGCGACAGGCCATATTGCGGCAACAGCATCTGCTTCTCGAGTTCGACCGGGCGTAGTGCGCCGCAAGGCGCGCGCGACAGCTCGAGCAGCGCGTCATACCAGGACAGCGGCGGGAAACCGGCTCGCTTCAGCTCGTGCTCGACCGCGCCGAGCACCCGGCTCTGAATGCGAACGAGGCGAATCCAGGCGGCAGTCGTCTCGGCCGAAGGTTTGCGCTTCATATGACGGCTCGCATTTTATCGCGCGACGGTCTGGCTTTCTGGATGCAGATGCATCGACCTTGACAAGGCCGCCGCAGACACCACATTGATGCAATTGCATATAATGCCTTGGCAGGTTTGTGCAAGCCGTATCCGCTCACGAGAAGGAAACACCCCATGCAGCTTTACTACTCGCCCGGCGCCTGTTCGCTGTCCCCGCATATCGCGCTGGCGGAGGCCGGCCTCTCTGTCGACTACGTGAAGGTCAACCTGCGCGAAAAGAAAACCGAAGCCGGCGACGATTATCTGAAGGTCAATCCGAAGGGCCAGGTGCCCGTGCTCGGCCTCGACGGCGGCGGCGTGCTGACCGAGGGCCCGGCGATCGTGCAGTACATCGCCGACAAGGCTCCGAACGCGAAGCTCGCCCCGGCGAACGGCACCAAAGAGCGCTATCAGCTGCAGGAATGGCTCAACCTGATCACCAGCGAACTGCACAAGTCGTTCAGCCCGCTGTTCAACCCGACCATGCCGGATGAGGCGAAGAACATTTTTCGCGAGCGGATCAACAAGCAGTTCGCCTACATCGACGGCCAGCTGGTGGGCAAGGACTACCTGATGGGCAGCCAGTTCACGGTCGCCGACGGCTACATGTTCACGATCTTGCGCTGGGCGATCGGCCAGAAGTTCGAGCTGCCGGCGAATCTCAAAACCTATTTCGAGCGCGTCGGCGCGCGGCCAAAGGTGAAGGAAGCGATGCTGGCGGAAGGTTTGATCAAGGCGGCGTAATTTTCGGTGTCATTCCGGAGCGCGAGCAAAGCTCGCGAACCCGGAATCTCGATGGTGTTTGCGCTGAGCTTACCAAGCTCTGGATTCCGGGTTCGTCGCCATAGCCGTTCGAAGAACGGCGTCGCTTCGCTCGCCCATGGCGCCGCCCCGGAATGACCTCATGCTGCCGCCGCGGCCTTCTTCGGCGCAAACCTGCCGTAGAAGGTTTCGTCCTTGGCTGCCATCTCTTCCAGCAGTTTCGGCGGCGTGAAGCGCGAGCCGTGCTTGGCTTCGAGCTTGTGGCAGAGCGCGACGAAATTCTTTGCGCCCATGAAGTCGATGTAGGACAGCGTGCCGCCCGTGTAGGGCGCAAAGCCGAACCCGAGGATTGAGCCGACATCCGCCTCGCGCGGATCGGTGATCACACGGTCCTCGACCGTGCGGGCAGCTTCCACCGCCTGCACCACCAGGAAGCGCTGCTTCAGTTCCTCGACGTCGATCTCGTCCGGATCGAGCTTGTGCCGCTGCAGGTCGGCCGTACCCGGCCACAGCGCCTTCTTGCCCTGCCCCTTGGCCGGATAGTCGTAGAAACCCTTGCCGTTCTTGCGGCCGAAGCGTTCCCGTTTCTCGACCATCTCGACCAGCAGCTTCTTCTGCTCCTGATCGATCGCGTTCGGACCGAGATCGACCTCGGTCGCCTTCATAATCTTGAGCACCAGATCGAGCGCAACTTCGTCGGACAGCGACAGCGGCCCGACCGGCATGCCGGCCATCCGTGCCGTGTTCTCGATCATCGCCGGCGGCACGCCTTCCTTCAGCATCTCGAGGCCTTCGGCGGTGAAGCGCAACACGCAGCGGTTGGCGAAGAAGCCACGCGAGTCGTTGACGACGATCGGCGTCTTGCGGATCTGCCGCACATAGTCGAGCGCGGTTGCGAGCGCGACGTCGCCGGTGTTCTTGCCGACGATGATCTCGACCAGCATCATCTTTTCCACCGGTGAGAAGAAATGGATGCCGATGAACTTTGACTGGTCTTTCCACTCCTCGGCCAGCGAGTTGATCGGCAGCGTCGAGGTGTTCGAGGCGAAGATTGCGCCCGCCTTGAGCTGCGGCTGCGCCTTGGCGAAGGTTTCGGCCTTCACCTTGCGGTCCTCGAACACCGCCTCGATGATCAGATCGCAGTCCTTGATCGCCGAATAGTCGGCCGTCGCCGTGATTCGCGACAGCACTGCGTCGCGCTCCGCTTCGGTGGCCCGTCCGCGCGAGACGTTGGTATCGAGCGCGGCCTTCACGTGCCCCTTGCCCTTGTCGGCACTGGCCTGGTCGCGGTCGATCAGCACCACGTCGATGCCGGCCTGCGCCGAGACGAAGCCGATGCTGGCGCCCATGAAGCCGGCACCGATCACGGCGAGCTTCTTCACCTTGGTCGGCGGCACGTTTTGCGGACGGCGCGCGCCCTTGTTCAGTTCCTGCATCGAGACAAACAGGCTGCGGATCATCGCCGCGGCTTCCTTGGTCTGCAGGATATGCGTGAAGTACCGCGACTCGACGCGCAGCGCCGCATCCATCGGCAGCTGCAAACCCTCGTAAACGCTCTGCATGATGGCGCGCGCGGCCGGATAGTTGTCGTAGGTTTCCTTGCGGTAGAGCGCATTCGCCGCCGGGAACACCATCATGCCCTGCTTGGAGTACACCGGCACCGGAACGCGGAAGCCCTTGTCGTCCCAGGGAGCGGCGGCCTTGCCACCACCCTTGATCCAGTCCTTCGCCGTCCTGATCAGGTCGGCGGCCGGCACGATCGCGTCGACCAGCTTGAGCGACTTCGCGCGGTCGAGCTTCAGCTGCTCACCCTTCAGCATGATCGTCAGCGCATCGGTCGGCTGCAGCATGCGCGCCAGGCGCTGCGTGCCGCCGGCACCGGGAAACAGGCCGACCTGGATTTCCGGGAGACCAAGCCGGGTTTTCGGGTTGTCGGACGCGACGCGGTAGTGGCACGAGAGCGTCAGTTCAAACGCGCCGCCGAGCGCGAGGCCGTTGATGGCGGCGACCCACGGCTTGCCGGAGGTTTCGAGGCGGCGGAAGATCAGCGACAGCCGTCCCGCTTCCTTGAACAGCGCCTCGTTGGCCGCCTCCTTGCCCTTGGTCTTCAGCAAGTTGGCGAAAACCGTCCGCATGTTGTCCAGCATCGTCAGATCGGCGCCACCGGAGAAAGCCTCCTTGCCGGAGGTGACCACGACGCCCTTCACGTTCGCGTCCGCGGTCGTCTCTGTAACGATCCTTTCGAGATCCTCGATCACGCTCTGATCGAATACGTTCATCGACTTGCCGGGCGAGTCCCAGGTGACGAGCGCAATGCCGTCGGTGTCGGTTTCAACCTTGAAGTTCCTGTAAGCCATTTCGATTACTCCGAAGCCCAAAAAATCAGACGCGTTCGATGATGGTTGCCGTGCCCATGCCGCCGCCGATGCACAGCGTCACCAGCGCGGTGGAAAGCTTCCGCCGCTCGAGTTCATCCAGCACCGTGCCGAGGATCATGGCGCCTGTCGCGCCGAGCGGATGGCCGAGCGCGATCGCGCCACCGTTCACGTTGATCTTCGAGGAGTCGATGTCGAACGCCTGTTGATAGCGCAGCACGACCGACGCGAACGCCTCGTTCAGTTCGAACAGGTCGATGTCCGACAACTTCATGCCGGAGCGCTCCAGCACCTTCTTCGTCACATCGACCGGACCGGTCAGCATGATCCCGGGTTCGGAGCCGATATTGGCGAACGCGCGTATCCTTGCGCGCGGCTTCAGGCTGGCCTTGGCGCCTGCTTCCTTCGAGCCGATCAGCACGGCGGCTGCGCCATCGACGATGCCGGAGGAGTTACCGGCGTGATGCACGTGAATGACGCTTTCGATCTCGGGATAGTCCTGCACGGCGACGGCGTCGAAGCCGCCCATTTCACCCAGCTGGATGAACGACGGCTGCAACTGCGCCAGCGACTGCATGGTCGTGCCGGGACGCATGTGTTCGTCCTTGTCGAGGATCGTCAGGCCGTTGATGTCCTTCACCGGGATGACGGAGTTCTTGAAGTAGCCCGCCTCCCACGACTTCGCGGCGCGATTCTGGCTCTCGACCGCATAGGCATCGACATCGTCGCGCGAGAAGCCGTATTTCGTCGCCATCAGATCGGCGGAAATACCTTGCGGCATGAAGTAGGACGGCACCGCGATCGAAGGGTCCATCGGCCAGGCCGCGCCCGACGACAGCATGCCGACGCGGCTCATCGATTCGGCGCCACCGCCGATCGTCAGCGCATGCTGCCCCGACATCACTTGTGCCGCGGCGAAATTGACCGCATCCAGACCCGAAGCGCAGAAGCGGTTGATCTGCACGCCTGGCACGGTCTGGCCGAGGCCGGCATTCAGCGCCGCCATGCGGGCGATGTCGCCACCGGCCTCGCCGACCGGATCGACGCACCCCAGCACAACATCGTCGACCGCGCCGACGGCGAGGTTGTTGCGCTGCTTCAGCGCCTTCAGTGGCGCGGTCGCGAGCGCAAGCGCGGTCACCTCGTGCAGCGAACCGTCGGACTTGCCCTTGCCGCGCGGCGTGCGCACGTGATCGTAGATGAATGCATCAGCCATGGGGATTCTCCTTACTGACGCCACGAAGCCTTACAGGCTGCGGGCGATCACGACTTTCATGATTTCGTTGGTGCCGGCGTAGATGCGCTGTACACGCGCGTCGCGGTACATGCGCGAGATTGGATATTCGTCCATAAATCCGTAACCGCCGAACAGCTGCAGGCAGCGGTCGACGATCTTGTTCTGCAAGTCGGTCATCCAGTACTTCGCCATCGATGCTGTGGTGGTGTCGAGTTCATGCTTCAGATGCCGCTCGATGCAGTTGTCGTGGAAGACACGGGCGATGGTCGCTTCGGTCTTGCACTCGGCGAGCTCGAACTGCGTGTTCTGGTATTCGATGATCGCCTTGCCGAAGGCCTTGCGTTCCTTGACGTAGTCGATGGTGAGGCTGAGCGCACGCTCGATCATGCCGATCGAGTTAGTGGCGACGATCATCCGCTCCTGCGGCAGGTCCCGCATCAGCTGGACAAAGCCCTGGCCTTCCTCGGTGCCGAGCAGCGCCTCGGCGGGCAGTTTGGCTTCGTCGAAGAACAGCTCCGACGTGTCGGCCCAGTCCATGCCGAGCTTCTTCAGCTTCTTGCCGCGGCGAAAGCCCGGCGTCTCGTCGGTCTCGACCACCATCAGCGAGGTGCCCTTGGCGCCCTTGGTCGGATCGGTCTTGGCGACGACGATGATCAGGTTGGCGTGCTGACCGTTGGTGATGAAGGTTTTCGAACCGTTCAGTACATAGCCATTGCCAGATTTGATGGCGGTGGTGCGCACGGCTTGCAGATCGGAACCGGCGCCCGGCTCGCTCATGGCAATCGCGCCGACAAGCTCGCCGGTGGCAAGCCGCGGCAGCCATTTCTTCTTCTGCTCTTCGGTGCCGTAGTTGAGGATGTAGGGGGCGACGATGCCCGAATGCAGCGGCGCGCCGATCGAATCGAGGCCGGCCAGTGCGAATTCGCGGTTGATGACCGTCTCGTGCGCGAAGGTACCGCCGGCACCACCGTATTGTTCGGGAATGGCAGCGCAGAGAAGCCCGGCTTCGCCGAGCTTGTTCCAGGCCTTGCGCTCCATGATGCCCTTCTCGTGCCACTCTTCGATATGCGGCACGAGTTCGTTCGCGAGGAATTTCCGTGTCTGCTCCTCGAGCAAGGTGAGGTCTTCAGTCATCCACGAGGCGGGAGGAACGGACAGGGCTGCCGTCGGCATCGCGTCTTCCTTTTTTCAGGCTCGAAGTGTGAACTGCCAAGTGTAACCCGGCAATGACGAACTCAGAAGGCCTCGGCGGCAAGCGCCATCGTCGTATCCGAACCGGTCTGAATTCGGGCGAGGTGCACCGAGGTTTCCGGCAACATCCGCTCCATGAAGAACTTTCCGGTCACAAGCTTGGTCTTGTGCTGGTCGGTACCGCCGCCGTTGCCCAGCTTGTCCAGCGCGACCTTGGCCATGCGCGCCCACATGTAGCCGAACACGACCAGCCCGAAGAGATGCATATAGTCGGTTGAGGCCGCGCCTGCATTGTCGGGCTTCTGCAGGCCGTTCTGCATCAGCCACATGGTTGCCTGCTGCAGGTGCTGCAGCGAGGCCGAAAGCGGTCCAATGTAGGGCTTCATCGCTTCGTTCGCGGCATTGTCCTTGGCAAAGCCCGTCACCTCGGCAAAGAACGCGCCGATGGCGCGGCCGCCGTCGCGGCCGAGCTTGCGGCCGACAAGATCGAGACCCTGGATGCCGTTGGCGCCCTCGTAGATCATCGCGATGCGGGCATCGCGTACGAACTGCTCCATGCCGTGCTCGGCGATGTAGCCATGTCCGCCGAACATCTGCTGCGCCGAAACCGCGTTGGCGAAGCCGACGTCGGTCAGCACGCCCTTCAGCACCGGCGTCATCAATCCCATGTGATCGTCGGCAGCCTGGCGTTCCTTCTCGTCGCCGGAGCGGTGCGCGACATCGCTCTTCAGAGAGGTCCAGACCACGAAGGCGCGCGCGGCCTCGTTGAACGCCTTGATCGTCAGCAGCGTGCGGCGCACGTCGGGATGCACGATGATCGGATCGGCCGGCCTGTCCTTTTCCTTCACGCCGGAGATGGCACGGCCCTGCAGCCGCTCCTTCGCGTAGGTGACGGCATTCTGATAGGCGACTTCCGACTGCGCGAGGCCCTGAACGCCGACGCCGAGCCGCGCCTCGTTCATCATCACGAACATGGCATTGAGGCCCTTGTTCTCTTCGCCGACCAGCCAGCCGGTGGCGTTGTCGTAGTTCATCACGCAGGTGGAGTTGCCGTGAATGCCCATCTTGTGTTCGATCGAGCCGCACGACACGCCGTTGCGGCCGGCAAGCGAACCGTCGGCATTGATCGTCATCTTCGGCACGACGAACAGCGAGATGCCGCGCACGCCGGCCGGCGCTCCCTCGATACGCGCCAGCACGAGATGGACGATGTTTTCGGTCAGATCCTGCTCGCCGCCGGAGATGAATATCTTGGTGCCGGTGATCTTGTAGCTGCCGTCGGCCTGCTTGACCGCCTTGCTGCGCAACAGTCCGAGATCGGTGCCGCAATGCGGCTCGGTGAGATTCATGGTGCCGGCCCACTGTCCGGTCACCATCTTCGGAATGAAGGTCTTCTTCTGCTCCTCGCTGCCATGTACCAGCAGCGCCGCCATCGCGCCCGCTGTGAGGCCCGCGTACATCGCAAACGCCATGTTGGCGGAGCTCTGAAACTCGCTGACGATCTGCGCCAGGGTGATCGGCAGGCCCTGCCCCCCATACTCCGCCGGCATCGCGAGACCTAGCCAGCCGCCCTCGCCGTACTGCTTGAAAGCCTCCTTGAACCCCTTCGGCGTGGTGACGCGGCCGTCGTCGTGCCGCTTGCAGCCTTCCAGGTCTCCTGTGCGATTAAGCGGTTGGCTCACGTTCTCGCTGAACTTCGCAGCCTCATCGAGGATTGCCTCGCGCACGTCTGCCGACGCGTCGCTGAAACCCGGGAGGTTGTTGTATCTGTCGAAGTGGAACACTTCGTTGAGAAGGAAGCTGACGTCCTCGACGGGGGCTCGGTAGCTCGGCATGGTCTGGCTCTCGGCTGGGCGGAGGCAGCGGCTCCGCAGGGAGGTTATCAGAAAAGGCGATGGCTCTTTGAACGCGACTTTCGTTGCGACCGGCAGGCCTGCGACCCGGTCATCCGCTCCGCTCGCGCGGCTTGCCGATCGGCGCGACGTTCGGAGCATCGCTTCCGGCCGATAGTGTCTGCAGCGCTTCCTCGCACCACTCCGAAGCGGCCCGTTCGTAGCGAAGGCCCATGCGAAGCAGGAGCAGCCTGCCGGTATCGGCGCGCGTCGCCGCGCCTTGCGGGAAGCGCTTCTGCAGAATGCGCTCGTAACGCGCGAGACGATCGCGGTGGTATTCGAGTCGCGCCATCAGGTCGGCCCGTACCGGCTCGAGCTCGATGCTGTCGAGCGCGTAGAGCCGCACCAGCAAGTCGTCCTTGATCGAGGATGGACTGCTCGGCCGCACCGCCCACTGCTTCAATGCCGACCTGCCCTCCGCGGTCAGACTGTAGACGAGCTTGTTGGGCTTGCCCGACTGCACGACCTCGCGGCCCTGAATATGGCCGCGATCCCGCAGGCGGGTGAGTTCGCGGTAGATTTGCTGGTGGTTGGCCTTCCAGAAGAAGCCGATCGATGTGTCGAACGTCTTGGCGAGCTCGTAGCCCGTCATCGGATGCTCGGTCAGGCAGGCAAGGATTGCATCAGCAAGCGCCAGGGCCCCCTCCTGTCCTCGACAATTCGGAGCAAATGACATATGCACATAATTGCATATGCGTCAATGCACATACGGTCGGATGACGGAGCCAGCCATGACCAGAGCAGCCCTCAGTAAATGGCATAACTACTTGAAATCACACGATCAAAAATCCTTGTGGGAAGCACTTCACCCTGACGCCATATTCGAAAGCCCGGTCGTCCATACCCCGCAACGCGGCCGCGAGATCACGTTCAAGTACCTGGCGGGCGCGGGAAAAGTACTGGGCGGCCCGGGCTTCAAATGTCTGGGCGAATGGCTGAACGACAAAGGCGCGGTTCTGGAGTTCGAGACCGAGATTGACGGGATCAGGATCAACGGCGTCGACATCATCACTTTCAGCGATGACGGCGAGCTGATCACGCATTTCAAGGTCATGGTCCGGCCGCTCAAGGCGATCAATCTGCTGCACCGGCTGATGGGCGAGCAGCTGGCAAAGGCCTGAGGTTCCGGGAGCGGACTTCCCCTGCCGCAGGGCCGGCTGGAGCGCCTGGACGCCCTAGCCGATCATTTGAGACCGGACGCCCCTAATTCTTAACCCGTTATTTACCGTAACACTCAAAAGTCGGGGGTCAAAGCACGCCGCCGCCGCCTGAATTTGCTTGTTTGTTCAAGGGCGCTGGTGGGGCTTGAGGCGCGATGCATGACGCATCGCTTCGGACACCGGAACAGGCATGAACTCGCGCGTACCAAATGGAAGTGCCGAAGCCGCAACCGGCATCGCACGCCCGGCCGGAATGTCCCTCGGCCAATGGTTGAACAACAGGATTGCGCAGCCGGCGCCGGTTCAGCCGTCCTGGCCGCAAGCCTCCGCGCCGACGGCCACTGCTGCAGCGAACAGCCTTTCCGAAATTCACCAGCGTCTCGACGGCATCACGCGTCAAATCGATCAGATGTCGCAACGCCGTGCGGCCACCACAGCTTCGGGCCTCGCCAATCAGCTCAATGACGCGATCTCACGTCTCGATACGCGTTTGTCGAACCTGGCCCCATCGCCGCCATCGGCACCCCAGCCGATGCCGGCATACGACGCGATGGTGCGCGCGGGCACGGACATGCGCCAGGGCCGCGACTATCACACCTCGCCACCGCTCAGCCCGGCCGGTCTCGATGCAGCCATCGCCGAAATCTCGGCACGGCGCCACTCGCTGAACGATGGCGGCGCGTACGCAGCAGCGCCAAACCCGTTCATGCAGCATGCGCCGCCGCTCGCGCCTGCCCCGCCGCCGGCGCCTGTATCCATCGACCTGTCCGGAATCGAGCGCCAGCTCCACAACCTGACCAGCCAGATGGAGGCGCTGCGCCGCCCCGACCATCTGGATCAGTCGATTGCCGCCTTTCGCGAGGAACTTGCCGAGATCCGCCGCTCGCTGACGGAGGCGCTCCCGCGCCAGGCGATCGACTCGCTCGAAAACGAAATCCGCGCGCTGGGCCAGAAGATCGAGCACAGCCGTCAGAGCGGCGGCGATCAGGAGACGCTCGGCGGCATCGAGCGGGCGCTGAACGAGATCTATGGCGCGGTTCGCACGCTGACACCCGCGGAACAGCTTGCGGGCTACGACACGGCGATCCAGAATCTCTCCGGCAAGATCGATCTGCTGGTCCGCGCCCATCCGGATTCCAATATCGTCCAGCAGCTCGAGGATGCGATCGCCGCGCTGCGCAACATCGCAGCCAATGTCGCGTCGAACGACGCGATCGGGCATTTGAGCGAGCACATTCACGCGCTCGGCGAAAAACTCGACCATCTGGCGCAAACCGGCGGCCACGACATGCTGGCGGCGCTGGAACAGCGCATCGCATTGCTGACCGCGGCCATGGAAGGCCGCACTGCCTCGCCGGCGACCGCCGCCGATTCCGGCCAACTCGAACATGCCATCCACGCACTGTCCGAACGGATCGATCGCCTGTCTGCCGGCACCGACAGTTCGGGTGCAATGGCCCACGTCGAACAACGCATCGCCTATGTGCTCGAACGTCTCGAAGGCTCGCAGGCCTCCTCCTACGGCAATCTCGGCCGGATCGAGACAAGCCTGTCCGACATCATGCGCCAGCTCGAACATCAGCGGTCCAGCCTGGTCCCGGATGGCGGCGGCCATCAGGCAGATACGTCCGGCATCGTCGATGCGTTCAAGCGCGAGCTGTCCGACGTCCGCCACACGCAGTCGCAAACGGAACGGCGCACGCAGGATACGCTCGAAGCGCTGCATTCCACGCTGAGCCACGCCGTCGACCGCCTCGCCGGAATCGAAGGCGACCTCAGACGCATGCAATCGGCGCCCGAGCCGGTCGCAGCCCTGCGCGCTGCGCCGTTTTCACAGCCAGCCTACGCGCCGCCACCCGCGGTGCACCCTGAACTGCCGAACCCGGTCGTGCCGCAGATGAGCGACGTGCGGCTGCCCACGGCCAGCCCGCCCGCAGTCTCCTTCCGGGACGAGCAGCCGCTGCCCGCACCCGCCTGGCAGCCGGCGGCGCAGCGCTTGCCGATCGATCCGAATCTGCCGCCGGATTTCCCGCTAGAGCCCGGCGCGCGCAACCGCGCCGAGACCATCGCCACATCCGACCCTGACGCACGCGAGGATGCCGCACCGCCCGCCGAGGGCACCGGCCAGTCGAACTTCATTGCCGCCGCGCGCCGTGCGGCACAGGCGGCAGCGGCCACTGCCAACGACAAGCCCAGCCGCGTCACCGCGTTGACCGAAGCTGCGCGCAGCGCAGCTGCGAAGGCAACCGCCAGGGTAGCAGCAGCCGGCGGCGAAAATTCCGCAAAGCCCTCACGTATCCGTCAGATACTGGTCGGGTTCAGCGTCGTCATGATCGTGATCGGCGCGTTCAAGGTTGCACTGACCTTCCTCGACGGTTCGGACAATGCCCCGGCCCCGGCCGTCGAGAAGTCGGCGGCGCCAACTTCCATCGCGCCTCCTGTCATCATTCCAACGCCGGGTCCGAAGGCAGAAGAAGCTCCTGCAGCCGTGCCGACACCGCTGCTCACCCTGCCGACTGCCGTCCAGCGTCACTCGTTCGTAGCTCCGGCCAATGCGACCCCCGCGAGCGAGAATTCCAGGACCGCGGAAATCACCGGCTCGCTCCCCCAACCGGTCCTGGCACCGGCTGCTCCAGTCGCGACCGAGGTCGCCTTACTCTCGCCGGTCAACGACAAGATCCCGGACTCGATCGCAGGTCCCGCGTTGCGAGCAGCGGCGCTGAAGGGCGAACCGGCGGCGGCCTACGAACTTGGCGCACGCTTCGCCGAGGGCCGCGGCACGCAGGTGAACTACGAGGAAGCGCTTAAATGGTACGAGCGCGCCGCCGAAAAGGGCATCGTGCTGGCAATGTTCCGCGTCGGCACCCTTCTGGAGAAGGGCCTCGGCACCAAGAAGGACCCGGATGCGGCGCGCCGCCACTACCTGCAGGCCGCCGAGCGCGGCAACGCCAAGGCGATGCACAACCTCGCAGTGCTCGACGCCGACGGCGGCGGCAAGGGACCGAACTACAAGGCTGCCGCGAACTGGTTCAAGAAGGCCGCCGAACGCGGCATCGCCGACAGCCAGTACAACCTCGGCATCCTCTACGCACGCGGCATTGGGCTCGAACAAAACCTAGCCGAGTCGTTCAAATGGTTCAGCCTTGCAGCCGCGCAAGGCGACGCCGATGCCGGCCGCAAGCGCGACGACATCGCCAAGCGGCTGGATCAGCAATCGCTCGCAGCCGCGAAGCTCGCCATCCAGACGTTCACCCCGGAGCGGCAGCCGAACGACGCCATCGCCGTCAGCGCGCCAGCAGGCGGATGGGACGCCACGCCGGCAACGCCAGCGGCCAAGCGTCCGGCAAAGCCGCCGGCAAAAAGCGCTTCGGCCCGCTAGGCCGGTTGCAGCCTGTGAAAGCTTAAACCGCCGCGCCCCCAAGGCGCGGCGTTTTGATTCATGACGACGGCAATTCGCTGTCGCCTCCGGCCATCGATTTGGGTAAGCAAAGGTCGGCACGGGCCAGTGGAGTGGATCTGACGTTCGCGACCCACCTGACGGCGGGCGGGACATGTCGGATCCGGAGCTCCATTGGCAATTGATTGCTTGCCAGCGGTCCTTTCGTTCTGACATTCGCACACACCCCCGCCGAAACGGGACGCGGATGCCGGAGCCGGATCGTTGGCGCCTGCGCCGCAAGAGACCATCAAGCCGAACGGACGCCCTTGCAGATCTTCCTGCCCATCGCCGACATTCCGGTGAACATCTTCCTCATTCTCGGGATGGGGATTGCGGTCGGATTCGTCTCCGGCATGTTCGGCATCGGCGGCGGCTTCCTCCTGACGCCGCTGCTGATCTTCGTCGGCATCGCGCCGGCGGTGGCCGTGGCCTCGGTCGCCGGCCACATCGCCGCCTCGTCGTTCTCGGGTGCGCTGTCCTACTGGCGGCGGCGCGCAATCGATCCGGCGCTGGCGCTGGTGCTGCTGATCGGCGGAATGCTCGGCACTATTGCCGGCGTCACCTTGTTCACGCTGCTGCGCAGTTACGGACAGCTCGACCTCACCATCGCGCTGTCCTACGTGGTTCTGCTCACGGGCGTCGGCGGCGGCATGCTCTGGGAAAGCGTCGGCGCACTGATCCGCGCGCGGCGCGGCGAGGCGCCGACCTTGCGCCGCCCCGGAGCCCATAACTGGGTGCACGGCCTGCCGCTGAAGCTGCGGTTCAAGAAGTCGAAGATCTATCTGTCGGTCTTTCCCGTGGTCGCGATCGGCATCTTCATCGGCTTCGTCGGCGCCATTCTCGGCATCGGCGGTGGCTTCATCCTGATCCCGCTGCTGATCTACGTGCTGCGGGTGCCGACCGGCACGGTGATCGGCACCTCGATGGTTCTGACACTGGTGACGATGTCGTTCGCCACGGTGCTGCATGCGACGACCAACCATCTCGTCGATGCGGTGCTGGCCCTGATCCTGATGGTCGGCGGCGTGATCGGTGCACAGTTCGGCGCCCGCGCCGGCCAGCGCATCTCCTCCGAACAGCTGCGTCTGCTGCTGGGCCTGCTGATCCTTTCGGTCGGCGTGCGCTTCGCGATCGAGCTCACCATCCGCCCCGACGAGCTGTTCATGGTGCGAGAACTGGAGCCCGCCCCATGAAAGTCAGGGGCAAGATCGCGCTGGCTGCCTGCCTGCTGACCGCAGCGCTGACGGCGGATGCCCGCGCGGAGCGGCTGATCGCGTCCGTATCCAATCACCGTGTGACCATCACGCCCGAATATTCCGGCGACGAACTGGTGCTGTTCGGCTCGATCGAGCGCGACGCGGACACACCGGGCAACCGCGGCGGCTACGACCTCGTCGTCACGGTGGCTGGGCCGCGCATGACCATGGTGACACGACGCAAGGAAAAGAAGCTCGGCATCTGGCTCAATACCGACTCGCGCGAGTTCATCAACGTTCCGTCCTATCTTGCCGTGTTCGCCAACCGACCGATCAATTCCTTCGCTTCCGGCGAGGTCCAGCGGCGTCAGCAGCTCGGCCTCACCAACATCATCCTGACGCAACGGGTTGCCGGCGATTTCGCCGACGTGGTGCCGAATGATCCGTTCCGTGTCGCCTTCGTCCGCCTGCGCGCCAGACATGGCCTTTATCGCGAGCAGAGCAACGCGGTGACCTTCCTGACGCCGACCCTGTTCCGCGCGGGCATCCCGCTGCCGCCGGAGGTGCCGACCGGCACCTACGACATCGAGATCAAGCTGTTTTCGGACGGCGCGATGATCACCCGCACCGAGACCGCGTTCGAGATTGTCAAGGTCGGCTTCGAGCAGTTCGTCGCCGACGCAGCCCGCCGCAACGGCCTGCTGTACGGCCTGGTGACGGCGATGATGGCGCTCACCACCGGCTGGCTGGCGTCGGTGATCTTCCGCAAGGATTGAAGACCTTCGCCATCAATAGCACTTCGCAGCGGGCATCGCGTGCAGGCGGTTGTCGCCGAGCAGGTGCGCGGTGAAGGCAAGCGTCGCGAAAATCTTCGCAAATGCCCGGTCGCGGATGCTCAAGCCGCCAGTGTAGGCGCCGAACGACGGCATCACCGCTCGCACGCCGTCGCTGGCGATGCAGCGCCGCTCGATCGAGCGGCCGCGCGTAGCAACGCGCGCCTTCGGGTGCAGATGGCCGGCGATTTCACCCGCGGCACCGGTCGGCTCGTGCCGGAAGCAGACCGGCCCGACGGCAATTTCGCTCGCGACCGAACCGCGCAACGACGCGGGCGGCAGCGGATCGTGATTGCCGGCGATCCAGATCCAGTCGCGGCCCGCCTGCATCGCCGCGATCGAGCACCGGTCGGGCGTGGACACCCGCTCGTGCGCGTTCTCGTCATGAAAGCTGTCGCCGAGCGCAATGACAGTGCGCGGATTGCTCCGCGCAATCACCGCGGCAAGCCGCGCCAGCGTCGCCGCTGTGTCGTAGGGCGGCAACAGGATGCCGCGGCTGGCGAAGCTCGAGCCCTTCTCCAGGTGCAGATCCGAAACGACGAGAAGCCGCTCGTCTTCCCAGAACAGCGCACCGGAGGCATCGGCGAGAAAATCGACACCGCAAACAGCGACGTGCGTCGCGATCCAGCGACTGTCCCCATCCGCGTCTTCAGCCGCCTGTCCCATCGTCCCCATTCCGATTCGCGGCACGTTTGTCGCATGTTCGCGTCAATTCGAAAAGCTGGAGGCACTAGCCCATCGCCTCCCGGACGAGTTCCTCGGCGGTCTCCGCCAGCAACTCGTCCGACGCCTCGCCGTAGACGGCTTCGCGGCCGATCTCAAGCATCACCGGTACGGCGAGCGGCGAGATCCGGTCGAGCTCCTTGTGGGTGATATGACCCTGAATGCGCGCCAGCGTGTCGCCCAGGCGCTTGATGTCGAGCAGGCCGGTCGCGGCATCCGCGCGCGCGGCGCGCAGCAGCACATGGTCGGCCTGATGCTTGCGCAGCACGTCATAGACGAGATCGGTCGAGAACAGCATCTGCCGCCGCGACTTCTCCTCGCTGCCGAAGCGGCGGGGAATGAGGCCGGAGATGATCGCGCAGTTGCGGAAGGTGCGCTTCATCAGCGCTGATTCAGCCAGCCATGCCTCAAGGTCGTCACCCAGCATGTCCGGCGAGAATAGGTCGCTGAGATCCAGCCGGCGCTGCCGGATCATCGCCGGAAGATCGCTTGCCGCCCACACCGCCAGTGCATACTCGTTGGCGACAAAGCCGAGCGGCCGTGCCCGCATCCGTTCCAGCCGCCGCGTTACCAGCATGCCGAGAGTCTGATGCGCCAGACGTCCCTCGAACGGATAGCAGACGAGATAGCTCTTTCCGCCGCGTGGAAACGTCTCGACCACGAGTTCGCGCGGCCCCGGCACCCGCGACAGACGCACCTGCATCGCCAGCCATTCACGCACCTGTTCAGGCAGACCTGCCCAGGCACTCCTGTCGGCGAGCAATTGCCGCACGCGTTCGGCGAGATAGGTCGAGAGTGGAAACTTGCCGCCCATGTAGGACGGAACCTTGGCGTCCTTGTCGCTGGCGCGCGAGACGTAAACCTCGTCCTCCATCAGCGCTTCGTACCGAACGATCTCGCCGCCGAACACGAAGGTGTCGCCCGCGACCAGGCCCTCGATGAAATATTCCTCGATCTGCCCGAGCATCCGGCCGCCGCGCGCGATCGCTCCGGTCGAGCCGGCGCCGGTGGCCCGCCGCGAGCGCACCAGCCGCACCTTGAGCATTTGTTCCTCGACGATCGTGCCGATGTTGAGGCGATACATCTGCTGCACTCGCGGATTGCTGACGCGCCACTTGCGGTCAGCACTCTGCCGGATGCGCGCGAACCGCTCATAGGATTTCAGCGCATAACCGCCGTTGGCGACGAAATCGACCGTATCGTCGAAATCCTTGCGCGGCAGTTCCGTGTAGGGTGCGGCGCTCCGCACCTCGTCGTAGAGGTCATCGGCCAGAAACGGCTCGCCGCAGGCACAGCCGAGCACATGCTGCGCCAGCACGTCGAGCGAACCGGTGCGCAGCGCCGGCGTGTCCTGCGCGTTCTCGGCGATCGCATCAATGGCGACCCGGCACTCCAGCACTTCGAAGCGGTTGGCCGGCACCATGATCGCGCGCGAGGGCTCGTCGAGCCTGTGGTTGGCCCGGCCGATCCGCTGCATCAGCCGCGAGGCGCCCTTCGGCGCGCCAACGTTGATGACGAGGTCGATGTCACCCCAGTCGATGCCGAGGTCGAGCGACGACGTGCAGACCACGCCGCGCAGACGTCCTGCCGCCATCGCGTCCTCGACCTTGCGGCGCTGGGCGACGTCGAGCGATCCATGATGCAGCGCAATCGCAAGGCCGTCGTCGTTCATGCGCCAGAAATCCTGGA
>Ga0190271_10000225_pt1 | contig 28141 bp, 24 predicted proteins | sample Popmic356T_FD_133747 | JGI IMG/M metagenome (GOLD analysis project Ga0190271, IMG submission 133747) | Populus adjacent soil microbial communities from riparian zone of Weber River, Utah, USA - 356 T | ecosystem: Environmental > Terrestrial > Soil > Riparian zone | place: USA: Utah | collected...
CCGCGGACGGTGCCTTCGCTAGGCGTCTCACGTAGCTGTCTCCTTGTCCCGTGAGCCCCTCTGCCGGCCGTCTCCCTAAGACGGCCCCCTTGGGCTCGGTTTCCCTGTGAACTGCGTTCCCTGTGGTCGCGGTTTTGAACTACCGCGTACATCTAGTGCGCCTGGATGAGAACACATCGGTTTTCAGATGTCAAGGAAACCGCGCCGTTTATCTACGGCCGAACTGGGGAAAACGGCTCTGGAACGCCGATTAGGCGACGGAAGGCGCGATGTCGAACTCGGCCGCGAGAAGCTCGTAGGAACGGCGGCGGGCGTCGGGATCGTGGGTGATGGTGACCACGATCGCCTCCTCCGCCCCGTAGGCGGTGGCGGCGGCTTCGATGTCGGCGCGGACCTGCTCGGGAGTGCCGATCAGGCGGCGGCGCTGGCCGTTGGGGGCCATCTCGCCGTCGGGGTGGAGCTCGAAGTAGCGGGCCGCTTTCTCGGGCGGCGGGACCGGGACGAGGCGGCCACGGCGGAGCAGGTCGAAGGCCATCCGCCAGCTCAGCGAGAGCAGTTCGGCCTCCTCCTCGCTGGCGGCGACGACGGCGCGGACGGCGACCGCCAGCTGCGGGCGCTCGAGGCGCTTGCCGGCCTCGAAGCGGCGCCGGTAGACCTCGGCGAAGGGCGCGCCGCGCGGGTTGATGAAGTCGGCGAAGGCGTAGCGGAGGCCGAGCTCGCCGGCCCAGATGGCGCTCTGTTCGGAGGAGCCGAGCAGCCACGGCTCCGGCACCTCGGGCTCGCCGGGCAGCGAGTTGGCGAGCCGGGCGAGCGGGTGGTCGGCGGGGAAGCTGCGCTCGAAGTAGGCGAGCAGCTCCTCGAGCTGCTGCGGGAAGTCGTCGGGGAGCGGCTGCGAGCGGTCGCGCTGCAGGGCCCGGGTCGTCATCGGGTCGGTGCCGGCCGCGCGGCCGATCCCGAGGTCGATCCGGCCCGGGTAGAGACCGGCGAGAACGCCGAAGCTCTCGGCCACCTTGAGCGGGCTGTAGTGGGGCAGCATCACGCCGCCGCTGCCGACCCGCAGGCGGGTGGTCGCGGCGGCGATCGGCCCGATCAGGACCTCGGGAGAGGGACCGGCGACGAGGCCGCCGCCGTGGTGCTCGGCGACCCAGTAGCGGTGGAAGCCGAGCCGGTCGGCCAGCCGGGCGAGGTCGAGCGAGTCGCGCAGCGCCTGAGCGGCGGTCGACCCCTCCGAGACCGGGGTCTGGTCGAGGACGCTGAGGCGGAGGTCGCCGGGCATACGGGGACGGTAGCCCGTGCGGCCGGTCGGGCTCAGGGGTCGAGGCCGGGGATCGGCTCGATCGGCAGCTCGCCGTGGATCTCGGCGAGGCGTTCGAGATCCTGGCGATCCTGTGGGCGACCGGCGAGACGCTTGAAGCCGACGATGCTGGCGAGGCCCGCGACGGGGAACTCGAGGGCGTCGTACCTGGCGGTCATCGCCTCGCCGGCGACCGTTTCGAAGTCGAGCGGGGGGAGCCCGCCGCGCATCACGTCGATGACTCCTGCCCTGGTGATCACGCGCAGGTGAGTCTGGCCGAGCAGGTGCTCGTCGCGGATCGGCTGCTCGTCGCGCTGGCGCACAGCATCGAGCTGACGCAGGGCAGCGAGGATGCGCCGGTCGTTCTCGAGGTCGTCAGGGACGAGAAAGTCGACGTCCTCGGTAGCGCGGACGAAGCGATTCGCGATCACCGCGAAGCCACCGATGACGACGAAGCGAGCGCCCGCTTCGACCATCGCGCCGGCGGCGACGTCGAGCTCAGGATCGAGCGCCGAGCCCATTGCCCCTGTCGACCGCACGCAGCAGGCGTGCCGCCTGCGCGGAGAGATGCTGTCCACGACGAAGAAGCTCGCCGATCGGCGTGTCCGGTGGGGGCTTGAGCAGCTCTCGCTTTTCGGCACCAAGCTGGGTCCACTCGGCCTCATGGCCGGGCTCCAGCAAGGTGCGCGCGGAGCTGCTCATGGACCTAATGCTACGCCGATGCGGCGGAGCGTGCGCGAGATCGCGTTCATTCCCGGAGGCCCCGCCCCGCAGACAACGCGCCTCGGGAACTCGTCCAGTTCCCTCAAGAAACTCCGCTCGGTGCCGATTGAAGGCGGCGATGGCGGGGACGAGCCCTTCGAGAGGAGACGAGGTGCGGCTGCCCCTGCCGCCGTCGCCGCTGGAAGAGACCTGCGGCGAGGATCGGCGCCGCCTCGGGGAGGCGCTGAAGGAGGCGGTCGACGAGGTGCTGGCGCGGACGGTCGAGCACACCGGGCCCGGCGAGGACCTCGACGCGGTCGTCCGCGACAGCTTCGAACGGATCAGCTGCAGCTCCACCCTGGCCGTCGCCCGTTGGATCTGCGGCGAGCCGATGGGGGTGGCGATCGAAGCGGGGCGCGAAACCTGGGAGATCTTCGGGGAGCTGGCGGTGCGGCGGGCGGCGACGCTCGACGAGGTGACCTGGCGCTGCTTCTGGTGGCGCAACGCGATGGCCGACGTGCTCCGCGAGCGGGCGGCCGCGCTCGGGGTCGGCGTGGAGTCCCTGGCCCAGGCGATGAACATCCTCCAGCTCAGCCTCGAGTTCAGCCTGGTGCGGATGTGCGAGTGCTTCGAGGCGGAGCGCAGGCGCACCGACGAAGAGCTGGCGCGGCGCGAGGAGGAGCTCGCTTTCATGGCGACCCACGACTCGCTGACCGGGCTGCCGAACCGGACCCTGATCCTCGACCGCACCGAGCAGATGCTGGCCCGCTCGCGGCGCAGCGGCACCCCCGCGGCGGCGCTCTTCATCGACCTCGACAGGTTCAAGGACATCAACGACTCGCTCGGCCACGCAGCCGGCGACGAGCTGCTGCGGGCGGTGGCGGCGCGGCTGGAGGCGGCGACCCGCGAGGCCGACGCGCTGGGCCGGCTCGGCGGCGACGAGTTCGTCGTCATCTCCGAGGAGCTGTCGCTGGCGGCGGGGCCGGAGCTGGTCGCGGAACGGCTGCTGGACGTGCTCGGCCCGCCCTTCGAGCTGGGCCCGAGCGGGGCGACACGGGTCAGCGTCACCGCCAGCGTCGGCATCGCGATCGCCGACGACGGCAGCGCTGACGAACTGCTGCGGCACGCCGACATCGCCATGTACCGGGCCAAGTGGGAGGGGCGCAACCGTTTCGCCGTCTTCGAGAGCGGCATGCAGGAGATGGTCCAGAAGCGGATGGAACTGGAGATGGACCTGCGCGACGCGGTCGAGCGACAGGAGTTCTTCCTCGCCTACCAGCCGACCATCGACCTCGGCCGGATGGCCCCGACCGGGGTCGAGGCGCTGCTGCGCTGGCGCCACCCGCGCCGCGGCGTCCTGCAGCCGAACACCTTCATCCCGCTACTGGAGGAGACGGGGCTGATCACGGAGACGGGACGCTGGGTGTTGGACCACGCCTGCGCGCAGGCGGCCACCTGGCGGCGGGCCGGCTACCCGATCAGCATGGCCGTCAACGTCTCCGCCCGGCAGCTCGACAGCGACGAGATCGTCGGCGACATCGCCGCGGCCCTGGGGGCGAGCGGGCTCGAGCCGGAGGCGCTGACGATCGAGGTGACCGAGACGGCCCTGATGCGCAACGTCGAGGAGATCTCGGAGCGGCTGCGGGCGATCAAGGAGCTGGGCGTGCAGATCGCGATCGACGACTTCGGCACCGGCTACTCCTCCTTTGCCCACCTGCAGCGCTTCCCGGTCGACGCCCTGAAGATCGACCGCTCCTTCATCACCGGCCTGCAGGGCAACCACGAGGGCGTGACCCTGATCCGCAGCCTCGTCCAGCTCGGCAAGTCCCTCTCGATCGAAACCTTCGCCGAGGGCATCGAAGCCGAGCACGAGCTCTCGCTGCTGCAAGACGAGGCCTGCGACAGCGGCCAGGGCTTCCTGTTTGCGGAGCCCCTCGACGTGGAGGCGGCCGAGGAGTTTCTGGCGAGCTGGGGCGGGCCCTAGCCCTGCACCGCGCAGGCCCGTCGCATCGTCGAGGAGAGCGTCCGCCCGTCTTCGAACCCGAAGCTCGCCTTCGCGAACGGGAAGCTGGCCCCGCCGAAGCCCTTCGGCGCAGGGCAGCCAGCCGAGAGGTAGGAGCGCCGCTTGCCCTTGTAGACGAAGGAGCGCTGCAGGGTGAGGGAGACGCCCGAGACGAAGCCCCATTCGGCGGCGACCTGGGGCAGCTCGGCGACCAGCTTGGTGCCGTAGTCGCCCGAGGCCTTTTTGATCTCGAAGGGCAGGACGAACGAAGTAGGAAGCGGTTCGGTCCCGTAGATGTGGGCGTAGATCACCGGGCGGCCGTGCAGGTTGCCGTTGAAGGCGAGGACCTTGCCGTCTGAAGGGAAGGGGGATTGGTCGGGGAGGGCGACGTCGGCCTCGAAGGTTCCGGTGCCGACCAGGGACCTACCGCAGGAGGCCTTGGCTTCGGCGGTGGTGGCGGGTTGGATCTGGTGGTAGTTGCAGCGCGGCAGGCCCTTGTAGTCGAGGTAGCCGTTGCGGTTGATCGCCATCGAGATGGTGCGCAGCTGCGGGGGCTTGGTGCCGTCGGTGGTCTTGATCTCACCGGCCAGGGAGACCGAGACGGGGGCGGTGCCGACCCGTGGCAGGGCGTGGGGGGCGATCTTGCCGGCGAAGGAGACGCGGAGGTTGCCGACCTGGGCGACCTCGGCCTTGGAGGGAGAAGGGAAGGCGAAGAAGAGCACCGCGACCAGGGTGGCCGCGGTGCTCCGGGGGATCGTCGTGCTCAACGCTTGGGTCCCTAGCGCTTGGCCTGGCGCCTATGGGCCTTGGCCTTCTTGGACTTCGCCTTCTTGCGCTTCTTGCAGGAGTTGGCGAGGACCGGCTTTGAGTTGTAGGTCTTGCCGTTTTGGCCGGTCATCCGCACGTCTGCCTTGTGGCTGCCTTTGCAGAGGTTGGTGCTGTTGACCAGGAGGCCCTTCTTGCCTCCCTGCATGCTCAGCGTGAAGGTGCTGACCGGAGCATCTGGCACCACGTCGAAGGTGTTCCTGATCCCTCGGTTCTTGGAGTCGATCCGGCCGGAGAGCTCGACGTCGATTTCGCCGTCGAGTTTGGCGACCAGGTCGGGGAGCAGGTTGCTCGAGGAACGCAGGTAGACCGGGCCCGAGAGCGTCTCGTCGAACAGCGGCGAGGTGGCGCTTGCGTGGCCGTAGACCGAGCCCTCGGGGCAGGCGTTCTGCGCGTACTGGACCCGGGTGCAGACGGTCCTGATGTGCTCCTGGGCCAGGAACTCGCTGCGGGGCAGGGTGACTGCCGTTTTGGCGATGTTGGCTTCGCCCTCTCTTGCGGTGAGGGTGGCCGTGAAGGCCGGGTAGTCGCCGCGGTTGGTGCCGCCTTTGAGGCGGAAGCGCAGTTGCGGCTTGAACGGCAGGGCGGCGCAGTCGGCTGCTTGGAAGCGAGATGCCAGGTTGACACCCGTGTCGTCGCCGGTGGAGTTGACGTCGCCCCCGGTGCCGCTCACGTGGGAGGTGACCTCCATCGGGGAGCAGTTGGTCGGGTTGATCGTGGTGCGGTTGCGATCGACGTTGACCCGCACGTCCCTGATCCTCACCGGGATCCCCTTGAAGATCTGCGGGAAGGGGTCGGTGGTGACGGTCGCCTGGGTGGTGATCGGGTTGACCTCGATCTTCGAGCGCACGGCGATCACGCCGAGGTCGTAGGGGCCGGCGAGGATCGGGGTGATCACGACCATGCTGAGCGGGGCTCCCTTGTAGGGGCCGGCGAGGTAGGTCTTGCCGGGGATGTAGGTGAGGACTTGGCCTACGCCGGAGCCCACATCCGTGCTGCCGATCTGGCTCGAGCTCGGGCAACTCGGGTTGTCGCGCTCCTCGGCGCCGGTACGGCCGGCGTCTTCTGCCGAGCGGATCGCGGCGTCCGAGCACTTGGCGAGGCCGCTGATGTTGGCGAGCAGGCCCTTGGGGAGGCCGACCTTGAGGGCCGAGAACTCCTGGTCGTCGTCTGACCGGGTGGTGCGGAAGCTGAACGGGGAGTAGGAGCCCGCCGAGTTGTTGAGCGTCCCCGCCTCCATGGTCGGCTTGAACTGACGCTCACCGAGGCTGCCCACACAGGGGCTGCCGTCGGCCTTGTGAGCGATCTCGTAACTCGAGCTCCTCACGATCGGCGTGTTCGGGTCGTGCCAGGAGAAGAATTCGGCACGGATCGTCTTCGTCCCGCAGGTCGCCGGGTTGACCAGCGCCGCGCGGTTGCCGCCCTTCAGGTTCATCTCCATGTTGGAGACCGGGAACGGCGGCAGGTCGTCGAACGTGGTCGTGATCTGGCCGGTGACCGGGTCGAGGTCGACCTTGCCCGGGATCTTCACCAACAGCCCTCGCTCCGGGTCTTCGACGACCAGGTAGAGCGAGAGGAAATTGTTGAATGGGTTGTCGTTCTGCTTGGCGATGTAGATCTTGCCGCTCATCGGTTCGTCCTTGGGCAGGATCGGGGTGTGCAGGGTCAACGTCCCGTACTGGGAGTTGGCCGGACAGGTGACCGGGTTGTTGGTGCCCAGGGCGAGCTGCGCCGCGGAGCAGTTGCCGAGCCCGTCGGCCGCCGAGGTGGAGATCGTCACCCCCTCGGGCAAGGTCACCACCGCCTTCTTCATCGGCGGCGTGTCGATGCCGCGGATGTCGCCGGCGGCGGCGTACAGTTTGCTGGCGTTCGCGACCGTCTGGTCGCGCTGGGGCACCTCGAGATCGACCTGCAGACCGGTCGGCCCTCCGGCTGCCCGCGAGGTCGGCTGCATCGAGATGTTCGGTTCGAAGCGGAACCTCGGATCGTCACAGCCGGTCACCTGCATCGGCGGGTCCGTCGTCTCCACCGGGGTGAAGACGCCGGGCACACCCCAGGAGTCGGCGCGCTGGTCGAAGGCGTGCGCCGAGGTGCAGTCGCTCCCCATCGTCAGCAGCGGCCGGATCGGCGCGTTGAACGGGGCGCCCAGGGTGCCGTCGTTCGCAGCCGTGTAACGGAGGTAGTCGTGGACCGGATCGCCGGGCACGCCCCACATCGTGAACTTGGCGTGCCGGATCGGCGCCAGATCGCTGACGAACGGGACTTCGGCCTTGATCGCGTAGCCCTTCGCGGGGTCGAGGATCGGATAGATGTGACCGTCCGCCAGGGCGACGTGGAAGCCGAAGTCAGCCGGCACGCCCTTCGGCGGCTCGAGGTTGTAGACCGGAATCTTGGTCCACATGCCCGGGTTGCGGGCGAACAACTCGGAGATGCCGTGATCGGTGGGCCCGTTGGAGAGCTGCAGATCCATGATTCCCACCTGCGTCTCAGGCGGGCAGCCGGTGTACGGATAGGAGCTCGACTCAAGGAAGTCGTTGGGATCGCACTTCGGCGTCGCCTCGGGATTGCCGATCAGACCCCTTGGCAGGGTCGTTTCGACGGTCCGCAGGTGACCTTCGGGCGAGGTCACGCCGTACGGGGAGCGGCCCGGCCCCGGCGGTGGCCGGTCTTCGTGCTTGAGGTTCATCTCGAAGTCGACTTTGAGCTCGAAGGGATGCGAGCCCGCCTGTGCTTCCGGTTCGCCGGGGAAGAAGCCCCCGTCCTTGTAGGTGCCGGCCTTGAAGCTGTCGGGAACGAACCCGAACCCGGCATGGCCTTTGGCGATCGTCACCTGGTCAACGTCTTCGCCCGGCATGAAGAAGAAGCTGCCGCCTTCGAGGGTGGTTTTGACCGTGTGCGTTCCGCTCGCCGAGGGGTCGACCGCCACGCGGATGAAAGCGTAGGGACCCGCTCCCTCTGCGAAGGAGGGTTTTGACCGCACGGTAGAAACCTGCGCCGTGCTGGTGCAGGTGACCGTGGAGACGCCGCTGCAGTCCCAGCTGACGCCCTCGATGTCATCGGGGTCGGCCGGCAGCGGAGGCACCCGGGTGACGCCGGGCGGGAGCTGAACGGTCAGCGTGATCGGCATCCCTTCGCTTGGTTCGATGCCGTTGTTGCGGGTGGTCACCACGAATTCGCCCACCTCGCCGGGCTGGAGGATCTGCGGCGCCCAGCGAGTCTGCACTTCCCAGAACGGGAAGGCCGAGGCGCTCCCCGCCGAGGCGAAGAAAGCAATGGCAAGCACGGCCGGCGCCAGGAGCAGACGGATCCTCCGGGGCTCGACGAATCGCTTCACTCGGACCCTCATCGCTTGCCTCCCTGCTTCTTGTTGTGAGTTCGCTTCTTCTTGGTCTTCTTCTTCACGCAGTTGGCGCTGGCAGACGCCTTCTTGCGCTTGTTGCGCGGCTTCACGCAGCGCTTGCGTGGTGACTGCGCGGGTTCAGCGACGTTCCCGGCGCCGCCGTACCCGGCGCTGGCGGGCGCCAGCGAGGCGGGTTGCTGCCGCAGTGGGCCCTGGCAGGATTCCTCGCCGCAGGGGGCCTCCTCGGCGGGGGGCGGCGGGAAGCCGCCGCCGGCGCGAGCCACGTAGAGCTGCCCGACGCGATCGCGCTCGAAGCCGGTGAAGTTCGGGCCGGCCGTGAAGACGACGTTGAGGCCGTCGTTGCCGATGCCGCGCAGAACCAGTCTCCCGGTCCCGTCCGGGTACTGGGTGACGCCGTCGGTGACGAGGCTCAGCTGGCCGTTGCGCCACTCGTAGATGTCGGTATCGCCGTTGATGTCGCTTGGATCGAGTGCGCGGCGAGACGTGAAGACGTAGGCATCTCCTCCCAGCGCGGCCTTGGTCAACCCCCACTGCCCCTGGCCGAGGCCCGTCTCCCCCACCCTGCCGGCGCCGACTCCGTCCGCGCATGACACGCACTCGATACTCCGGTCCACGTCGCTGTAGCGGTAGATCTGAGCCTGGCCGCCGTTGTCGTCGGTGGTGACCTCCGGGTCGTCGCTCAGGAAGAACAAGACCCTCCCTCCCGCTGCCATTTCGACTTCGACGTCCTCGAACGCGAAGGACCCGAGCGGGGCGACGTACTCGACCTCGCCGTCGTGCCAGACGTACAGGTTGTTGGCGCCCACAGTGCCGGCGCCGGGTACCAGCATCCTGTTCGACACGAAGTAGACGTAGGAGAGATCGTTGGAGACGACGACGGATCGCTGATGGCTGGAGTGGACCACCACGTCAGCGCCGGGACCGACGCAGGTGAGGCATTCCTTCCCGACCCCCAGCTTGGCCCGGTACAGATCGCCGACGTCGTTGGTGTCGTCCGGGGTGAGCCGCGAGAGGGCCGAGAAGACCACTTCGGACCCGTCGTCGCTGGCCCGAGCGAACACTCCCAGTTCTTCCTGATTGCCGCCGGGAAGCGCCGGGCCGGAGATCAGCGTGGTCGTTTCGCTGTCGAGGTCCCGCATGAAGAGTTTCTCGAGAATGCCGGGTTTGCAGGGAGCCTCTCCGGCGGACTCGAAGAAGACCCGGGCAGGGGCGGCAGGGTCGGTCGAGACCCACTCATAGGGCCCGTATCCGCCCCACTCCGCGTTGCCGCTGGGTAGGCCGGTCCCGCAGTCGGCGGGCGTGCCGTTGGGCATCACCGAGACGAGCTGCGGCGGATCGACGGTGAAGTCGTAGATCTGTTCGGCTTCTCCGGGGTACGTCGTGTTCGCGTAGACGTGTGAGAGGTCGTCGTTGGCGCGAAAGCGGGTGAACAGATCCGGCTCGGGAATCTCGCCACCCATCAACCGCTGGTTGTAGGCGAGATCCATGGTCACCAGCTTGTACGGCGGGGTGAGGAGGATGCCGCTGCTGACTTCGTAGACGAAGCGATCGAAGTTCGGGGTGGCCAGCCTCGGGATGTAGCGCGAGCTGCCGTTGTCGACGAGCTGGTCGACCGGCGGCAGCATGCTGCGCGAGCGCCACCCGGTCGGCGTCCGTTCCGCCATGAACGATCCGCCGCTGCCGCTCGGTCCCCCCGGCGCACCGGCAGTGGTGCTCCAGATGATCTTGCTCGCGTCAGGCGAGGCGATCGGGGAGAAGATTTCGATGTTGGCGGGCTGGTTGCCCTTGTCCGGGTTGTTGACCAGCTCGACGCCGCGCGCCGGCGGTCCGGCTTCGCCCGGAACCCGGGTGGTGAACGTCTGGTCCGGCCCGACCGTCTCCCCGGTCGCGTTCTCGGCGACGAGCCGGTAGTGGTACGTCGTTCCGGGCGCGAGACCGTCGAGCTGGGCGGAAACCGCGATCGGCATCTCGCCGGCGCCGGCGCTCTCGGGCGGGGCGGGAAGCTCGGCGCCGTAGCTCGCGGTCGGGCCGAACTCGAAGTGGTAAGTGGTGGGGCTGTTGTTCGGGTTGATCCAGCCGTTGATGCGGGCGCTCGTCTGGGTTCGCGGCGCCGCGCCGAGGGTGAGGACCGAGGGCGCTACGGACGCGGTGGTGAAGGTGGCTTCGGGGGAGTTCGCCGTCGCCCCGGCGCTGTTGCTCGCCCAGAGGCGCACCGTGTATTCGACACCCGGGACGAGACCTTCCAGGTCCGCTTCGACCGGCACCGGCGAGGTACCGCCACCGATCTCCTCGGCCTCCAGCACCTGCCAGTTGCCATCCCTCGTGTATTCCACACGCGCTTCGGTCGGCTCGCCGTTGGGGTTCACGGTGCCGCTGACGTGCGCGGAGGCGCCGGTGACGTCGCTGACGCCGACAGCGCTCAGCTCCGGGTAGGGAACCGCGCGATCGGCGCGCACGACCGTTTCGCCGTAGACGTCTGCGGTGCTCGGGTTGGTGGCGGATTCCTCGACGAGGTAGACCCGCGACAACGGCCCGCCGGCCGCGATCGAGTTCAGGGTCGCCATGCCGAACTCGAACTGAGACACCTGGGCGGAACCGTCTGCGCGGTAGGCGAAGATGCGCTTCAGCTGTGGATTGACGACGCCCGCCAGCAGCTGACCGCTGGTCGGGTCGATCGCGATCACGCCAAGGGCTTCGGGCGCCGAGGGGACGACGTCTTCGCCATTGCCGCCGTCGGGGTCGAACCGGACGACCCGGCTGGTGTTGCGATTGCACCACGCGTTCCCTTCGCACCCGTCGACACCGGCCTCCACATAGAGGGGCCCGGTCGCGTCGACCGCGTAGACGTCGCCGTCGGGAGCCACGTCGATGTCGAGGAGGCCGACGAAGGCGCCGCTCGGGGAGCTGGCGCCGTCAAAGTTGGCGAGGTGGGCGCCCGAGTCGTCGAAGCGCTTGACGAGGTCGCTGGCGGGATCGGCGACGAGAAGGTCGCCGCTGGTCGGGTCGACGGCGAGGTCGGCTTCGAAGTCGCCGATCTGCGCGGCGCCGGCGCCCAGGGAAGGGCTGGTGAAGGAAGCGTCGGGAGAGAACGAGGGAGTGGGCGCTCCGTCGGAGTTGAACTTGACGATCTCGTCGCTGCCGGCCGAGCTGACGTAGACGTCGCCGCTGTCGCTGTCGACCGCGACCCCGAAGGGTTCGTCGAGGACGGCGGAGCCGAACTGGGTGAGGTAGGTGCCGGCCGGGGTGCTGCCGGGCCGGAAGACGACGATGCGGTCGTTGCCGCTGTCGGCGACGTAGAGGTCGCCAGTGGCCTGGTTGACAGCGGATCGCCGGGGAGCGTCCAGTTCGCCTGCTCCGGCGCCCGGCCCGCTGGCGAAGGTGCCGACGGGGCTGTAGGTGTAGTCGACCGCGAGAGCCTGCGAAGCACCGAAGGCGAAGGTGAGCGCCAGTGCCAGCGCCACGATTTGGATGCCGCGCAGCGTGTTGCCGCTCGGCAAGGTCGATCCCGCGGACGGTGCCTTCGCTAGGCGTCTCACCTGATGGTCTCCTTGTCCCGTGAGCCCCTCTGCCGGCCGTCTCCCTAAGACGGCCCCCTTGGGCTCGGTTTCCCTGTGGTGCTGCTTCCCTGGTTCGACTCGGTGGGTGAGAGCAGTTCCTAGAAGGTGCTACTCGTACCGCGAGCAGGGGCAGCAAAGCAGGAACACTGCGGTTTGTCAAGCGAGCGTTCCCGTCAGGAACACAAAGTTCCTAGGACTGTGGAGAGAGGATGGGAGCCCGGGCTCAGGCAGCTTCGCGGCTGAGGCTGGCGGCCTCGTCGGCGCCCAGATAGGGCGCCAGGATGAACTCGGCGAAGTCGGGGAGAAGGTCTGGGAGGCGCTCGGCTTCGCCGGCGGCGACCTTGCGGGAGGCGAGCGAGGCGAGGGCGCCGAGGATCGTCTCCTCGGTCGAGTCGGGGAGCTTGCGGTCGCTGGCGGAGCGCTCCTCCCGGCCCTTGGCGAGGAAGGGCTCGGCGGCGTCGACGGCGGCGCGGTAGCGGGCGGCGACGGCCGGGCCGGCGCTGGTCGACTCGACCAGGCAGAGCCGGGCCAGGTCGGGCTCGGACGCGAAGAACTCGAGGACGGCCCGGGCTACCGCGATCGCCTGGTGCGGCCAGTCGCTCTCCCCCGCCGCCGCCTCGATGCCGAGTTCGCGGACGTGGTCGGCGACCACCTCGAAGGCGGCCAGGAAGCACTCCTCCTTGCCGTCGAAGTTGGCGTAGAAGACGCGCCGGGAGACGTGGGCGGCCTTGGTGATGTGGGTGATCGTGACGGCGTTGTAGCCGTGCTCGGCGACGGCGGTAGCGAGGCCGGCGATCAGCCGCTCGCGCTGGTTGTGGGCGACCTGCTCGCGGCTGAAGCCGTGGCGGCCGGCCGGCAGCGGGCCGAGCTCTTCGGTCGCCATCGCCGCTAACCGGCGCTGAGGGCGCCGGCCTCGGCCGCCGCCTTCTCTTCGCCGACGTAGGGACGGAGGACGAACTCGAGGGTCTCCGGCAGCAGCGCCCGCAGCTTCTCCGTTTCGCCACCGATCAGCCGCTGGTTGACGACCCACATGACGCCGCCCATCAGGGTGTCCTCGAGGGTGTCCGGCAGCTGGTCGCGGCGCGGGTTGAGCTCGCGGCCGGGCTTCAGCAGCGGCGCGAACTGCTTCATCGCCGCTTCCTGGCGCTGGGCCGCCTCGGGCCCCGCGGTCGAGGCCTCGGCCAGGCAGGCGCGGGCGACGTTGGGGAAGGCGGCGATCACCTCGAACAGCGCCCCCAGGCCAGCGGCGACTTTGTCGGGCCACTCGCGCTCGCGGTCGTAGGCTTCCTTGACCCGCCCGGTCAACACCTCGACGGCTTCGTCGAGCAGGGCCAGGAAGGCGGCCTCCTTGTCGTCGAAGCTCTTGTAGAAGGTCGCGTAGCCGACCTTGGCGCGGCGCACGATCATCTCGATCGTGGTCGCCTGGAAGCCCTGCTCGGCGACGAGGTCGGCGGTCGCTTCGAGAATCCGGCGACGCTGGTCGACCGCAGCGCGGTCCCGGCTCACCGGTTCGGCGCCGGGGGGCTGCCGAGAAGCCTTTCCTGGCAGGGCTCGCACTCCTTCAGGATAGCGCGGGTTCCCATTGGTACCGACGTAGTACGTCGGATTATTGATCGTTCCCAAACATGGTCTACAGTACCTCGAAGTGGAGCAGCCACGCACACTCCGGGCGGTCCGGTCTTGGGAGGAGGCAATCCCGGATCGGGATCCGGCCGCGGCGGTCCACGAGGCGATACTGCTCAGCGCCGGCGCCCTCGGCTACGAGGCGGCGACGCTGCAGGAGGTGGCCGAGCGGGCCAGCGTCTCGCGGGGCCAGCTGCAGCGCTTCGGCAGCCGCGAGGAGTGCTTCGCCGCCGCCTACGAGGCCGCCGCCGACCGGCTCATCGAGGACGTCCTCGAGGCCGGCCGCCAGGCGCCCAACTGGCGCCTGGGCCTGCGCGCCGCCCTCGCCGAGCTGCTCCTCTTCGTCGCCGAGCAGCCGCTGCTGGCGAAAGCGCTGATCCTCGAGGTCCGCGCCGCCCGCGGCGAGGCCTGGGTCAAGCACCAGCAGCTGGTCGACCGGCTCGTCGCCGCGATCGACACCGCCCGCCAGCAGCCCGGCGCCCTCCCCTCCGCCTCGCCGATGACGGCCGGCTTCATGGTCGGCGCGATCGAGGAATCGATCGCCCTGGAGATCGGCGCCGGCCGCACCGCCGAGGCCGAGCACCTGCTGCCCGACCTCGCCCACCTCGTCGTCCTCAACTACTTCGGCGAGGACGAGGCCTGGTTGGAGCTGCGCTCCGAGGGCTCCGCGGCCGAAGCGAGATGAGACTCGGCTCCGTCCTCCGCTTCCATGTCCCAGGGCCCCATCGAGAAATAGATCAATTCCTCTTCGGTCATATTGATCTTGATGCTGTCGCGTAGATCGTCCATGCGCACAAGCGTCGCAGACAACACCATTCGCCAGCGATGGTCTGGCGCGACCGACCTTTGCGTCCGTTAGGAGCCCTCGCGGGCGACCTTCGCCGCTTCCTCGCTGCCCACGTACGGGGTCAGCGTGAACTCGACCAGGTCGGGGAGGAGGGTCTCCAGCTCTTCGGCTTTGCCGGCGATGATGCGGCGGGAGATCAGCGAGACCATGCCGCCGACGAGGGCCTCCTCGGTGGTCGGCGAGAGGCGCGAGAGGACTTCGGGGGAGCGGCCCTCGCGGCCGCTCTGGAAGTAGGGGACGAAGCTCTGGATCGCGGCGTCGTAGCGCTCGACCACGACCGGGCCGGCGACGAGCGCCTCGACCATGCAGAGACGGGCGAGGTTGGGCTCGGCGGCGAGGAAGTGCAGCATCGCGGCGATCCCGGCCTTGACCGCGTGGGGCCAGTCGTCGGCCTCCTCGAAGGCCTGAGCGACGCGCTCGCGCAGCTCCGCCATGACCGTGTCGTAGGCGGCGACGAAGCACTCGTCCTTGCTGGCGAAGTGCTCGTAGAAGGTGCGCCGGGAGACGGCGGCGTGGCGGGTGATGTGGGCGATCGTGGTGCCGGCGTAGCCGTTCTCGGCGATCGCCTCGGCGAGGCCGGCGATCAGCCGCTCGCGCTGGTTGTGGGCGACGAACTCGCGCGGCAAGCCGTGCCGTCCGGGGGGAAGGCGGGCGAGCTCAGGCGGGTACTCGGGAGCTGACTCGACAGACGGGTCGGCGGGATCGACGGCCACGGAGCGACGATACTGGTCGGGAGGTCTTGAGTTGTTGCTCAGCTCTTCCAGGGCCGCCTCCACTCCCAAATACGGCATCACCGCCGCCGACATCAGCTGCGGGACCAGGGTGTGCAGATCGTCGGTGTCACCGCGCACGACCTTGGCGTAGAGCTGGCCGTAGGCGGAGCCGGCGAGGGCTTCGGCGGTGGTGTGCGGGACCGACTCGGGGTCGTCCATCTCCTTGCGGCCGGCGTCGATCAGCGAGGTGAGCACCCGCATCGTCATGTCGCGGCGAGCCCGGGCGGCGTCGCCGGCAGCCAGCACCTCGACCGCGAAGGTCGCCCGGTTGGGGTCGTGGCAGAGCGAGCCGACCACCTCGTAGGCGACCGCGCGCAGGCGGTCGGGCCAGTACTGCTCGCTCTCGAAGGCACGCGTCAGCGACTGCATGCACTCCTCGTTCATCTCCTGCCAGGCAGTCAGGAAGCCGTCGTACTTGCCGCGGAAGTGGCGGTCGAAGGCGGCCCGGTCGAGGCCGGCCCTCTCGACGATCAGCTCGATCGAGGTCTCCATGTAGCCCCGCTCGGCGGCGACCTCGATCAGGGCCTCGATCAGCCGCGCCCGCTCGGAGGCGGGAGCGGTTCGGGTCTCGGTCTCGAGCACTAGGTCATGGGACCTCCAGTCCCTGCCTTGGACTCAGCCCGCGGGGGCCGATTCGTGCTCCCCCACCGCGCGCTTCGCCGCTTCTGCGCCGAGGTACGGGGTGAGCGAGAACTCCACCAGCTCCGGGAGCAGCTCCTCGATCTGCTCCGTCTGTCCCATGATGATGCGCTGGTAGATGATCCAGAAGATGCCGCCGATGATCGTCTCCTCGAGCGTCTCCGGCAGCTGCTCGCCGTGCGGGGAGACCTTGCGGCCCATACGGAAGAGCGGCACGAAGGCCTGGATCGAGCGCTCGTAGCGCTCGACCGCGGCCGGGCCCGCCGAGAGCGCCTCGACGATGCAGGTGCGGGCGAGGGCCGGCTCGCTGGCGACGTAGTGGAGGAAGGCGGAGAGGCCGGCGTCGACCCGGGCGGGCCAGCTGTCGACCTTGCTGGCGGCGTCGACGACGCGGCGCAGCGCCTCCTTGACCGCGAACTCCGAGGCGGCCAGGAAGCAGTCCTCCTTGGAGGAGAAGTTCTCGTAGAAGGTGTTGCGGGCGATGCCGGCGCGGCGGACGATGTCGGCGACGGTGACGGCCCGGTAGCCCTTCTCGACGGTCTCCTCGGCCAGCGCCGAGATGATGCGCGCCCGCTGATGCTGGGCGATGAACTCTTTGGGAAGCGGATGCCGGCCGGGGGGAGGCCGCATCGTAGACGCGTGTTCGGCCACGAACGCCAGGGTACCTTGAGCGTCTACCCATGCCAAGCTGGACGCTGCAGCTGTATACCGCTACAGTACCGAGATCCAGACAAGTGGTTCCCTTGATCGAGTCAGAAAGGGCTCAGATGGGCAAGCAAGCCGAAACCCAGGTCCTGGCAGGGGCTGAGGGGACCGGCGTTGACAACGCCCCCGCACTCAAACTGGTGACCTCGCCGAAGCGGCAGATGATCCTCGACGGCATGCTGGAAGCGGTCGGAGCAGAGGGATACGAGCGTACCTCGGTGCGGACCGTCCTGGACAGGACCGGCGTCTACCGGCAGGCCTTCTACGACAACTTCGCCGACAAGGACGACTGCTACATGCAGGCCTTCGGGTCGGGGGTCGAACGGCTCGAAGCGGTGGTGCTCGCCGCCGCGTCGTCGGAGTCGACCTGGCAGGGACAGCTGCGGGCCGGCCTCGGGGCGCTGCTGGACTTCCTCGACGAGGAGCCCGACTACGGCCGCGGCCTGATCGTCGAGGTCCACGCCGCCGGCGCCGAGGCGCTGACGAAGCGGGCGGCAGCGATGCAGCGCGCGACCGAGTTCCTCGACCGGGCCCGGGCCGGGCTCGACGAGACGACGGCGCCGCCGGCGATCGCCCCGGAGGGAATCGCGGCCGGCATCCACGCGGTGGTCCACGCCCGGCTCGCCGCCGGCGACAACGACGGCTTCCGCAAGCTGCTGCCGGAGTTCATGTACTTCGCGGTGATGCCCTACTTCGGCGCCGAGGCCGCCAACGAGGAGATGGAAGCGGCGAAGGCCGCTCTATAGCCGCTCGACGTTGTCGGCGGCGAGGCGTCGGGTGACGCCGCGGAAGTCGAGGACCAGCGGCGCCACGGCGGCGACGCGCTCGTAGTCGACGTCGGGGTGGGCGGTGACGATCGCCGCCAGGTCGGCGCTGCCGAGGCCCTCCTCGAGCTCGACCGAGGCGAGGCCGTGGCCGGGCAGCTCCGGGACGTGGGCGTCGTGGTAGGCGACATCGGCACCGAGGTCCTGGAGGCGGCCGATGATCTTCAGCGCCGGCGACTCGCGGGTGTCGCCGATGCCGCCCTTGTAGCTGGCGCCGAGGATGAGGATCCGGGAGCCGTTGACCGGCTTGCCGGCCTGGTTGAGGGCGCGCTCGATCCGCTCCACGCAGAAGGACGGCTGGGCCTGGTTGACTTTGCCGGCGAGCTCGATGAACTCGGGGTAGAAGTCGTGCTGGCGGGCCTTGAAGGCGAGGTAGAAGGGGTCGACCGGGAGGCAGTGGCCGCCCATCCCCGGGCCGGGGTCGAAGCGCATGAAGCCGAACGGCTTGGTGGCGGCGGCGTCGATCACCTCCCAGACGTCGATCCCGAGCCGGTCGCAGAGCTGGGCCAGCTCGTTGACGAGGGCGATGTTGACGGAGCGGAAGATGTTCTCGAGGAGCTTCGCCAGCTCGGCCGCCTCGGGGGTGGAGAGGACGATGACCTGGTCGCAGATCTCGGCGTAGAGGGCGCGGGCGCGCTCGGCGCAGGCGGCGGTGATGCCGCCGACCAGCTTCGGGGTGGTGCGGACGGTGAAGTCGGTGCGCCCGGGGTCGATCCGCTCCGGCGAGAAGGCGAGGTGGAAGTCGGTGCCGGCGCTGAGCCCGGTGGCCTCGAGGATCGGCAGGAGGCGCTCGCGGGTCGTCCCCGGGTAGGTGGTCGACTCGAGCACGACCAGCTGGCCCTCGCGCAGCACCGCGGCCAGCGAGTTGGCGGCGTCGAGCAGGTAGGTGAGGTCGGGCTCGCGGGAGTTGCTGAGCGGGGTCGGGACGCAGACCACGACCGCCTCGCAGGCGGCCAGGTCGGCGTAGTCCGCGGTCGCGCGGAGGCGCTCGCCGAGCGGTGCCAGGACGGCGTCGGGGACGTCCTCGACGTAGCTCTCGCCACGGCCCAGCGAGGCGACCTTGGCGGCGTCCGCGTCGAGGCCGACCACCTCGTGACCGGCCTCGGCGAAGGCGACGGCGAGGGGCAGGCCGACGTAGCCCATCCCGACGATCCCGATCTGCATCGGCTCAATATATGGCGGTTGGACAGGTCGGCCTCGCTGCCTTACGCTGAATGGAATGGATTCATCAGTTCCGGATCCAGCGTCTCGGTCGAGCTCCCCCGCTGCGCTGACCCGTGCCTACGCCGTTCGCTCCGAGCGGGAGCGACTGCTGGAGGCGATGGTGCGCGTGGCCGCGGCGAAGGGCTACGAGGCGACCACGGTCGCCGACGTGGTCGAGGTGGCGACGGTGCCGCGCCAGACCTTCGACTCGATGTTCGCCACCAAGGAGGAGTGCTTCCTCGAGGCCTACGACGCGGTCATCGACGTCCTCGTCGCCCACGTCTCCGCCGCCTTCGAGAGCACCGTCGGGCAGCCCTGGCCGGATCGGGTTGCGGCGGCGCTGCGGGCGCTGGTCGGCCTGCTTTCGGCCGAGGCCGACATCGCCCGGATGGCGATGGTCGAGGTGACCGCGGTCGGCGAGGACGCCCGGATCCGCTACCGCTCCGCGCTCGGCCGCTTCACCTACTTCCTCGAGGAAGGGCGGCGGATCTCACCGCAGGGGGACGAACTGCCGGCCGACACCGCGGGCTTCGCGATCGGCGGCGCCACCTCGATGATCTTCGACGAGATCCGCGCCGGCCGCGGCCCGGAACTGCGCCGCATCCTCCCCGACCTGGTCTTCGCGGTGCTGATGCCCTACCTCGGCCCGGAAGCGGCCGAGGACGAGATGCGCCGGGTCGCCGGCGACGCTTAGCCAGGGGGGCGAGTTCACCCAGCCGAACGCCTTATAGCGGGCGTGCGGATTCCCGGCAGGCGAAACCAACCCCGACGTTACACTCGCCAAGTGATCGAAACGATGAACGTGACGATCGTTTACGAGGACGGAGACGACGGCTGGATAGTCGCCTCGATCCCTGCCGTTCCTGGCGCAGTCAGTCAGGGACGCACCCGGGAGGAAGCTCGGGAAAACGTCCTCGACGCTCTGGCACTCATGCTCTCCCCCGAGCCGACCCAGGACGGGGACGACCGCGAGCACGAGTCGCTACAGCTGAAGATCGCGTGAAGCGACGGCAACTGGAGCGGTACCTCCGCGATCACGGGTGCGGGCCTCTCGACGAGGGCGGCAATCACACTCGATGGGTGGGTCCTGGCGGTCGACGCTCGGCTGTGCCGCGGCATCGAGAGATCGACTTTCGCCTCGCGCGAGAGATCTGCCGCCAGCTGGGTGTCCCGATCGTTCGCGGGACTCGATGAGCGACGCTTAGCTCTCGGCGGCCGCGAGCGGTTGGCGGTCCGCCCAGGGGCGGGCGTCTTCGAGCTGGGCGGCGAGGCGGACGAGGGTCGACTCGTCGAAGGGGGCGCCGGTCAGCATCGTGCCGACGGGCAGGCCCTCGGCGGACCAGTGCAGGGGCAGGGAGATCGCCGGCTGGCCGGTGACGTTGCTGAAGGCGGTGAACGAGACCGAGGCGACGGTGTCGAAGACGGGCTGCTCGGGGGCGGCGTGCTGAGCGGCGAGGACGGAGCCGGCCAGGGGCGGCAGGATCGCCGAGGTCGGGGTGAGGAGGACGTCGAAGTCGCGGCCCCAGCGGGCGGTCTCGCGGCGCGAGAGCCTCTCCAGGTTGCGGACGGCGACCACGTAGTCGTAGGCGTTGACGTGCTTGGTCGCGGCCTCGTAGCCGTGGCGGTTGTGGGGCTCGACCTTCTCCCAGTCGACGCCGTCGTAGTCGGCGATGCCGCCCGCGGTCATCGCGATGAAGGCTCCCATCAGCTCCTCGGAGACGGTCGGCACCTCGGTCTCGACGATCTCGTGGCCGAGCTCGGCGAGCAGCTCGGCGGCGGCGCGGGCGGCCTCGACGCAGGCGGGGTCGGTGGGGATGCCGAGCGGGGCCGTCGCCATCAGGCCGATGCGGAGGCGGCCGGGGTCGGCGCCGACCTCCTCGGCGTAGGGGCGCTCGGGCGGCACCGCGTTGTTCCAGGCAAGCGGGTCGGGACCGGCCATCGCGTCGAGCGAGGCGGCGGCGTCGGCGACGGTGCGGGTGACGGCGCCCTCGACCACGGCGCCCATCCAGGTCTGGGCGCGACGGGGAATGCGGCCGCGGCTCGACTTGAGGCCGACCAGGCCGGTGTAGGCGGCGGGGATCCGGATCGAGCCGCCGCCGTCGTTGGCGTGGGCGATCGGGAACATGCCGGCGGCGACCGCGGCGGAGGCGCCGCCCGAGGAGCCCCCGGAGGAGCGCTCCGGGTCCCAGGGGTTGCGGGTCAGGCCGTAGCGGTCGTTCTCGGCGACGGTCAGCGGTCCGAACTCGGGCGTGTTGGTGCGGCCGCAGAGCACGAAGCCGGCGCGGCGCAGCGCCTCGACGACCAGCTCGCTCTCCTCGCTCGGCCCCTCCGGGGCGCCGTGGGAGCCGTAGGTGAGCGGCCAGCCGGCGACCGCGGTGAGGTCCTTGATCGGGATCGGCACGCCGAGGAAGGGCGGCGCCTCTCCCCCGGCCGCAAGCTTTTCGTCGGCGGCGCGGGCGGCGGCGCGGGCCGCTTCGTCGTCGCGCCAGATGACCGCGTTCAGCTCCGGGTTGCGGGCGTCGACCGCGGCCAGGCAGGACTCGAGCAGCTCCAGGGCCGACAGCTCCCGCTGTCGCAGCGCCCCAGCCAGCTCCAGCGCCGGCGTCGTCGGTCCAAGCTGGCTCACCAGCCAAACCATATTGCCCCGCGCCGGTGGCGTGTCGGCACTCGGGTAACGTCGCGGCGACGATGAGCGCGGCGATCGAGATGTCCGGCGTCACCGTCTGGCGCTGGGTCGCGCGGGAATCGCGGCGGGCGGTGCTGCTCGACGACGTCGACTGGACGGTGAACCAGGGCGAGCACTGGATCGTGCTCGGCGCCAACGGGGCTGGCAAGACGACGATGCTGAACCTCGCCGCCGCCGTCTCGCATCCTTCCGAGGGCACCGTCGAGGTGCTCGGCGGGCGACTCGGCGCGGTCGACATGCGGGCGCTGCGGGAGCGGATCGGGACGATCGAGCCGGGCGTGGCGCGGCGGCTGCGGGGCCGGTTGACCGCGTTGGAGATCGTCCTCACCGGCGCCTTCGGGAGCATCGCCCTGCAGCACGACCGGATCGAGGACCTGCACCGCGAGCGAGCCGAGTCGCTGCTGGAGACGGTGGGGGCGACGGCGCTGCGCGACCAGCGTTTCGAGAGCTGCTCGCAGGGGGAGCGGCAGCGGCTGCTGCTGGCGCGGGCGCTGATGGACGAGCCGGAGCTGCTGCTGCTCGACGAGCCCACGGCCGGCTTCGACCTGCCCTCGCGGGAGCGGCTGATCGCCTCGCTGGTCTCGATGGCCGCCGACAACCCGGCGCTGCCAACCGTGACCGTCACCCATCACCCCGAGGAGATCCCCCCGAGCGCCACCCACGTCCTTCTGCTCGCCGACGGTCGCGTCACCGCGTCGGGCCCGATCGAGGCAACGCTGACGGGACCGGCACTCTCGGAGTGCCTCGGCGTCGAGATCGAGGTGGCGCGCAACGGCCGCCGCTGGGCGGCGATGATCGCCAGCTGAGGAGTGCGGTCGGTCAGTAGGCGGCGGGGGCGCGGGTGGCGACGATCAGGCCATCACCTCGGTGGTGACGTCGACGAACTCGATTCCCTGCGGGGCGGGGATGTATTCCGAGTGGAGGAGGTGCGAGAGCAGCTCGACGCCGTCGATCAGGCGTGGGCCGGGCCGCGAGAAGGTCGAGGCGGCGTCGACGGCGTAGATGCGACCGGCGCCGAGGCTGCCGAGGCGCTCGCGGCAGGCGACCGCCTGCGCCCGCGAGTCCTCGATGTACCAGCCGCACGGCATCGCCACGACGACGTCCGGTTCGAGCACCTCGAGCCGCTGCCATGTCACCTCGGCCGACTTGATGCCGGCTGTGCCGAGCAGGTCCTCGCCACCGGCGAGGGCGATCATTTCCGGGATCCAGTGGCCGCCGACGAAGGGCGGGTCGAGCCACTCGAGGGCGATCACCCGCGGGCGGGTCGTCGCCGTCACCGCGATCCGCACCGCCGCCAGCCGCGCTTCCAGTTCACGGCAGAGCTCGCGACCGCGGTCCGGGACGTAGGCGGCGTCGCCGAGCCGGATCGTGTCGGCGAGGACGTCGGCAAGCCGCTTCGGGTCCTGTTGGAGGACGCGCGGGCGGCTCGGCAGGCCCGCCGCGACGGTGACGACGTCGTCGTAGGAGACCGCGCAGACGTCGCAGACGGCCTGGGTGACGATCAGGTCGGGTTCGAGCTCGGCCAGCCGCTCCTCGTCGAGCGTGTAGAGGGCCCGGCCTTCGGCGACGGTCGCCTTGACGGTGCGATCGATCTCGCTGGCGCTGAGCCCGGCCGGGATCACCGTCGCGGTCAGGTGCGGCAGTCGCTGCGCTGCGGGCGGCCAGTCGCACTCGTGGGTGACGCCGACGACCTCGTCTCCCAAGCCGAGCGCGAACAGCATCTCCGTTGCCGAAGGCACCAGGCTGGCAATCCGCATCGATTCAATATGACAGTCCAAAGGCCGGGTAGCGAATCTTTCCGGTGAACTACCGAAAACGATTCGCCACCCGTCCAGGAAACACTTCAGTTCACTGCCGCGACGAGCACGTTGGCCGCGCCCTGCATCCCCGCTTTGTTGGGATGGATCGGGGCGGCGAGTTCACCCGGCACGAGCGGTTCGACCCAGCGCGTCGAGCTGCCTTTGCAGGCGTCGTGACCGATGCTGGCCCCGTACCAGTTGACCAGGGTCGCGCCGTTGGCGGCCGCCTGGGTGGCGAGCATCGTGTTGAGTTTCTGCTGGGTGGAGCGCAGGTAGGGCACGTCGCCGAACCCGATCGGCATCTGCGGCCAGCAGCCGAATCCGGTCTCCGGGAAGATCGCCGGGTAGTTGAGGACGAAGACCTCGGCCGCCGGCGAGCGGGTGTGGATGCCCTGCAGGACCGCCGCCACTTTCGGCGCCGTCGCCGCGATCCGTTCCGCCAGCTGGTCTTTGCCGCCGGCCGTGTATTTGTTTTTGCAGGGGGTGCTGAACGGGTTCACGGTGATGCAACCCTGGGCGACTTCGGAGAAGCCGATGTCGTTGCCGCCGATCGTCACCGAGACCACCGTGGTGGTGGCGTCGAGCGAGTTGAACTGAGGCGGGTTGGGCCCGTCCGGGTCGACGTTCTGGGGGTTGGTCATGTGGTCGGTCTTGGCGCCGCTGCAGCTGGCGTCGCGCAGGGTGAGGCCGATGCTCGGCGCCGCCAGGCGCGGGTAGTTGTTGCTCGATTTGAGGCAGCCGAGCGGCAGCACCGGGTTCGGGATCAGCGGGCCGGCCGTGTAGGAGTCGCCGAGGGCGACGTAGTTGGCCGCCCGAGCGGCGCTGGCGGTCAGGGCGAGGGCGACGGCCAGCAGCGCGGCGGCGAGCAGCAGCGCTCGCGAGAGGCGCGACGGCCCGATCGTCAGGGACTTCATCTGGGTCTCCTTCCAACTCGTTTGCCCCGCCTCCCGTCTTCCAGTCCTTAATACTCAGACTGCGCCGCCTCTAAACTTCCGCGCCGATGGGAACCGCGCAGAGACCCGACCCGACCGAGTCGGTCCGCCACCAGCTGCGGCCGCTGTTCGACCAGATCGTGATCAAGGAGCTGGACCAGGACCGGGTGCGGCGCTCGGGCTTGGTGGTGCCGCCCGGCACGCACGAGCCGCCACCCCAGCAGGGGATCGTGCTGGCGGTGGGGCCGGGGCTGGACTGGTGGGCGCAGGCCGGGGTCGAGATGCCGGTCGAGCCCGGCGACCACGTCGTCTTCCCCTCCTCGGCCGGGGCCTGGGTCGAGGTCGACGAGGAGCGGCTGCTGGTCTGCCGGGTGACGCAGCTGCTCGGCGTGCTCGAGTCGACGGCGCTGAGCGAATAGCTCAGGCGGGCGCGCCGGACGCCAGCCAGGCGTCGCAGACGCAGGCGATGTGGCGGCTGTCGGTGCCGCAACAGCCGCCGAGGACGCGGACCGAGGAGAGCTGCGGCTTCAACTCGGCGTAGAGGCGGCCGAGCTCCTCGGGGTCGCCGGGGTCGAGCTCGGTGGACTCGTCGAGTTCCTCGTGGCTCTTGCTCGAGGCGTTGGCGCGGACGCCGCCGAGCCGCTCGAGCCAGGCGCCGCCGGTCTCGACCGCGGCCGCGAAGTGGGTCGGGTGGGCGCAGTTGACCATGAAGTAGAGGGCGGCGCCGTCGGTCTCGGCGTCGACCGCTTCGATCGCCTCGCCGAGCGGCTGGCCGCTGGGCAGGCGGCCGTCGGTCTCGACCGTGAAGGCGATCGTCACCGGCATCTCGGCGGCGGTGGCGGCGCGGACGATCCCGACCCCCTCGGCCGCGTAGGGCAGCGTGTAGACGCCGATCATGTCGGCGGCGGTGTCGGCGAAGGTGGCGATCTGCTCGGCGTGGTAGCGCTCGGCGGCCTCGGCGTCCATCTCCTCGGCGGGGGCATAGGCGTCGTCGCGGGGACCGAGCGTGCCGCAGATCGCCACCGGGGTCTCCTGCGTCTCCCACTCGGCGCGGAGCCGCTCGGCGAAGGCGACCGCCTCGCGGTTGACGTCGGCCAGGGCGGCCGGGGAGTAGCCGAGCTGCTCGCCCCAGTCGCGGTTGGCGCGCCAGGTCGGGGTGTCGAGCGTGAAGCCGAGCCCGTGGCGGCGGGCGATCTCCAGGAAGGACCCGTAGTAGCGGCGCAGCGCCTCCACCCCGCGCTCGTCGCGCAGCAGGGGGAACGAAGCGAAGCAGGGCAGCTCGAATCCCTCGCCGTAGATCAGCGCCGTCTCGAGGCCGCCGTCGCCGAGGAAGAGGCGCGGTCGCTCGGGGCTCGGCAGGCGGGTCGGGTCGGGTCGCTCGACGCTCACCGGCCAACCGTAGCCGGAGTGGCGCACCTTTGTGCACCTATGGCGAACAAAGGTGCGCCATCAGCGGCTGAGGGCAAGCTGGGCGCTCTGGCGCTTCAGGTCGAGCAGGCGCTCGTCGGCGGCGCGCATCAGGGTCTCGAAGTCGCGGCCGTCGTCGGGGAAGACCGCCCAGCCGATCGAGGCGCTGGGCTGCGGGGCGGTCGAGCCCGGCTCGCGGAGGCTGACCGCGGCGCCGATCGCTTCGGCCATCTGCCGGGCGCCCTCGCCGTGGGCGCCGGGGGCGATGACGGCGAACTCGTCGCCGCCGATCCGGGCCAGGGTGTCGGTCGAGCGCAGCATCCGCAGCGCTCGCGAGGCGGCGGTGCGCAGCACCGTGTCGCCGACCTGATGGCCGTGCTTGTCGTTGACGCCCTTGAAGTCGTCGAGGTCGATCAGCAGCAGGGCGAGCGGTGTGTCGTCGCCGTCGCGGCGGCCGGCCGGGTGCCGGCGCGCCTCCAGCTCGGTGTGGAAGATCGCGTCGAAGACGCGGCGGTTGCCGACGCCGGTGAGCGGGTCGCGGTTGGCGATGTCGCGCTGGTGCGCCTCGGCGGCGACCAGCCGGTGCTTGAGGCCGATCATCACCCAGGCGGCGGCGAGGAAGCTGGCGACCAGGGCGAGGTAGCGGGGCGCGAAGGCCTGCTCGATCGCGTTGGGGTCGTAGAGCAGCGGCGCCCCGGCGACCAGGACCAGCTCGATCGAGAGCGGCCAGGCCCAGCGGGCGGGGAAGAAGAAGGCGGCGTAGAGCAGCGAGCAGACCAGGAAGGGCTCGATGTAGCTGAGCGAGGCGCCGGTCAGGTAGATCGCCAGGCCGACGACCGGGATCGTCACCAGCATGCCGATCGCGAGCGCGTTCATCGAGGCGTTTTGCCACGGGATTACACCGGTGACGCTGCCGACTCCGTAGAGGAGGACCAGGACCCCGAGGGCGACGATCCAGCCGATCCCGACGTGCTCGGCGCCGGGAAGGAAGGCGCCGCCGATCCCGACCAGCGCCGCGACGGTCCAGAGCACTCCGGAGATCCGGCCCATCCGGGCGCGCTCGTCGGTGTCTTCGGCGAAGGCGGTGGCCTTGGCTTTGGCAGGGTAGGGCGACATCTGCCCTACCCCATCGGCGGCTGGCGCCTGATCGTTTAACGCCGGCGCATCAGCCGGCCTCGGAGTAGGCCGGCTCGCTTGCCGCCGGCTCCGGCTCGGGCGCCATCTCGGGCGCCTCGATCGGCTCCGGGTTGCGCAGCACCACCACGGCGACCGCGACCGCGACCGCCGCCAGGCCGGCGCCGATCAGGTAGGCGAGGTGGTAGCCCGAGGTCAGCGCCTCGGCCTGCGCGGTCCCTTCGGCGACGAGGTTCTGGGTGCGCTCGGTGGAGAGCGTGGCGAGCACGGCGAGGCCGATCGCGCCACCCACCTGCATGCTGGTGTTGACCACGCCGGAGGCGAGGCCGGCGTCCTGCGGGGTCGCTCCCGACATCGCCAGCGTCATCAGCGACGGGAACGAGGTGCCGACCCCGACGCCGACCAGCAGCAGCGCCGGCAGCACGTCGACCCAGTAGTTGGCGTCGACTGGGGAGCGGGCGAAGAGCAGCAGGCCGACGACGACGAGGCTGACACCCGGGACGAGGGTCGTCTTCGGGCCGAAGCGCATGATCAGCTTTTCGGAGAAGCCGAGCGAGAGGGCGCCCATCACGACCGAGGCGGGCAGGAAGGCGAGGCCGACCTCGAGCGCGTCGTAGCCGAGCACCCGCTGCAGGTAGAGGGCGCCGATGAAGAACATCCCGAACATGCCGGCGACCAGCAGCGCCTGGACGACGTTGGCGCCGGAGACGTTGCGGGAGCGGAAGAGGCGCAGCGGCATCAGCGGGTTCTCGATCCGCGCCTGGCGGTAGATGAAGCCGGCCAGGAGGGCCAGAGAGACGGCGCCGAGGCCGAGCGTCTTGCTCGATCCCCAGCCCCAGTGGTCGACCTGGAGGATCGTGTAGACGCCGAGCATCAGGGAGGCGGTGATCAGCGCCGCGCCGGGGTAGTCGGCGCCGTGGTGGAGGCCGATCCCGCCGCCGCCGGTGACCAGGCGGCGGGCCAGGTAGGCGACGAGGATCCCGATCGGGAGGTTGATCAGGAAGATCCAGTGCCAGCTGATCGCGTCGGTGAGGACGCCGCCGGCGAGCAGGCCGATCGAGCCGCCGGCCGAGGCGACGAACCCGTAGACGCCGATCGCTTTCGCCTGCTCGGCGCGGTCGGGGAACATCGTCACGATCATCCCCAGGATCACCGCCGAGGAGAGGGCGCCACCGACGCCCTGGATGAAGCGGGCGCCGATCAGCATCCCCTCGGTGGTCGCGACCGAGCAGGCCAGCGAGGCGGCGGTGAAGATCGCCAGGCCGATCAGGAACATGCGGCGCTGGCCGAGCAGGTCGCCGAGCCGGCCGGCGAGAAGCAGCAGGCCGCCGAAGGGGATCATGTAGGCGTTGATCACCCAGGCGAGGTTGCTCTGGGAGAAGCCGAGGTCCTCTTGGATCGAGGGCAGGGCGACGTTGACGATCGTCGCGTCGAGGACGATCATCAGCATGCCGGCGCAGAGGACGTAGAGCGCTAGCCAGCGGTTGCGGTCGGCTTGCGTTTGGGCGGTGTCGGTGGTCATCTGGGGTTGCCTCCTGAAGGGGATGTACTGGTCGTCTCTATCTGGACGACGAACGGCCGATCGGGAAATCGACAGCGGCTATAGGTAATGACTGGCGGGCGGAGCGAAATTCATCGCCGGCCGCTCAGAGAAGGCGGCGCGGCAAACCGAAGCGCTCGAAAAGCGAGCGGACGCTGACCGGATCGGTCGCGTGGTCGGGCCCCGAGAATAACCATCCGGGGTGTCGGGCGGCCTCGGCGCTCACCGCTCCTCCGGGCGCTCGCCGTCGAAATACTCGACGGCATCGGCGCGGCGGAAGGTCCCGTC
>Ga0190271_10000226_pt1 | contig 28077 bp, 25 predicted proteins | sample Popmic356T_FD_133747 | JGI IMG/M metagenome (GOLD analysis project Ga0190271, IMG submission 133747) | Populus adjacent soil microbial communities from riparian zone of Weber River, Utah, USA - 356 T | ecosystem: Environmental > Terrestrial > Soil > Riparian zone | place: USA: Utah | collected...
CGCCACGCCGGCGTCGAGAATGGCGGACACACCGGGAATGCGTCGCAGCAGATCCTCGGCCGTATTGAGATCGTAGCGAGCGAAGAAATCCTGGTCGTAGACCACGACGCTGGACGCCGAGGCCGGGGCCGCAGCGGGTGCTGCAGCGTCCTGCGCCAGCACCGACGTTGCGCCACCAGCGATGGCCATGCCGGTGAGAATCAGCACCGGGACAGGAATGGTCGAAACACGACGTTTGCGAACGACACCCAGCATGCAAGGCACAGACTGTTTCAGAAAAATGATATCCCTGGTCGCAAAGCGATATTGATTGTGGTCAGTGGAAGTCAGGGTCAGCGTTCGAAGTTTCGCAGCACAGACCGCATGTCGGGCGGCAGGTTATCGTCGCGGGCGGTTGCAATCAACTGAAAGCCGGGAATATCGCCCGGCTACCGCTTCGACACCTGCAGGATCTGCAGCGAATTGGTGCCGCCCGACACGCCGGACAGTTCACCCTTGGTGAGGATCAGCTGGTCGCCGACCTGCACCAGGCCCAATTCCAGCAATCGATCGAAGATGGCCAGATACAGCTGCTGCGACGATCCGCTGGTGAATTCGAACGGCACCGGGTAGACACCGCGAAACAGCGTGACGCGCCGGCGCGTGGCCTCGTGGCGCGTGAAGGCGAAGATCGGGATATCGGCGCGGATGCGGCTCATCAGCAGCGGCGTCAGGCCCGATTCGGTCAACGCCACAATGGCGCGCAGGCGCATGTGATTGGCGGTGTACATCACCGCGCGCGCGATGGCTTCTTCGGTGTTGACGAATTCCTCGTCGGCACGCGCCCGGTCCTGCAGGGCCCCGAGCCGGTATTTCTCCGCGCCCTGGATCACCTCGACCATGGCCTGCACGGCCTTGACCGGGTACTTGCCGGCAGCGGTTTCGGCCGACAGCATCACGGCGTCGGTACCGTCGAGCACCGCATTGGCCACGTCGCTGACTTCGGCGCGGGTCGGCATCGGGCTGTTGATCATCGATTCCATCATCTGCGTGGCGGTGATCACCACACGATTGCTGGCCAGGGATTGACGGATGATGGTCTTCTGCAGACCGGTCAGCGCGGCATAACCCATTTCGACGCCAAGATCGCCGCGCGCCACCATCACCGCATCGCTGACCGAGAGGATGGCGGGCAGGTTGTCCAGCGCCTCATGACGTTCGATCTTCGCCACCACCTTGGCGTCGCCGCGCCAGCGGCGCAGCTCGCCCTGCGCGCGGCGGATATCGTCGGCGTCACGCGCAAAGGACACCGCCAGATAGTCAATGCCGAGTTCGGCCGAGAGCTTGATGTCCTCGAAATCCTTGTCGGTCAGCGCTGGCGCGGAAATACCGCCGCCCTGCCGATTGACGCCCTTGCGGTTGCTGAGTTCGCCGCCGACTTTCACCACGCACTGGATGCGCGAGCCCTGCACCTTGTCGACATCAAGCACGATCTGCCCGTCGTTGAGCAGCAGCACATCGCCGCTGCGGACGTCGGCGGGCAGGTTCTGGTAGGCGCAGCCCACTTCAGTGACGCTGCCGCCCTGCGGATCCAGCGCGGTGTCCAGCGCGAAGGGAGCGCCTTCCACCAGCTGCACCGGACCGTCACGGAAACTCTCGATTCGGATTTTCGGACCGGCCAGATCGGCCAACACGCCGACATAGCGACCGGCTTCGCGGGCCGCGGCACGCACGGCCTCGACCCGCTTGACCTGCGACTCGCGCGTGCCATGCGAAAAATTGATGCGCGCCACGTCGAGGCCCGCGCGCACCATGCCCGGCAGAACGCCGGGCTCATCGGTGGCTGGACCCAGTGTCGCTACGATCTTGGTGCGTCGGGCGGTATCCATGATGTCCTTCAACCGGCGGCGCGCGACTGCAGCACGGCGACTGCCGGCAGCGTCCTGCCCTCGAAGAATTCCAGAAAGGCGCCACCGCCAGTGGAGATATAGGAGATGCCGTCCTCGACCCCGTATTTTTCGATGGCAGCCAGCGTGTCACCGCCGCCGGCCAGCGAGAAAGCCCCGCTGCGCGCAATGGCGTCGGCCATCGCGCGCGTGCCCTCGCCGAACTGATCGAACTCGAACACCCCCACCGGTCCGTTCCAGATGATGGTGCCGGCCTTTTCGAGCATTGCCGCCAGCTGCTCGGCGGTATCCGGACCGATGTCGAGGATCATCTCGTCGGCCTTTACTTCGGCCACCGGCCGCACATCGGCATGCGCCGTGGCGGCGAATTCGCGCGCCACCACCACATCGGTGGGCAGCGGTATGTCCGCGCCGCGTTCGCGGGCGCGCGCCAGCAGCTTGCGCGCCATGTCCAGCATCTCGCCCTCGTGCAGCGACTTGCCCACCGCAACGCCGGTGGCGGCCAGGAAGGTATTGGCAATGCCGCCGCCGACGATCAGCTGATCGACCTTCTCGATCAGGTTCTCCAGCACGGTCAGCTTGGTCGACACCTTCGATCCCGCGACGATGGCCACCATGGGCCGCGCCGGCTGTGACAGGGCACGCTCAAGTGCCTCAAGTTCGGCCACCAGCAGCGGACCGGCACAGGCCACCGGCGCAAACTTCGCCACGCCATGCGTGCTGGCCTCGGCCCGGTGCGCCGTGCCGAAGGCATCCATCACGTACACATCGCACAGCGCCGCCATCCGGCGCGACAGCGCTTCGTCGTCCTTCTTCTCGCCCTTGTTGTAGCGCACGTTCTCGCACAGCACCGCGCTGCCCGGCGCACAGTCGACGCCGTTCAGCCAGTCCCTGACCAGCGGCACCGGCGTGCCCAGCAGTTCCGACAATTTCGCCGCCACCGGCGCCAGCGAGAATTCCGGCTCGAAGCGGCCTTCCACGGGTCGCCCCAGATGCGACATCAGCATGACGCGGGCGCCCTTGGCCAGCGCCATGCGGATGGTGGGCAGCGAGGCGCGGATGCGCGCGTCGCTGGTGACGACACCCTCGGCAACCGGAACGTTGAGATCTTCACGGATCAGGACCCGCTTGCCGGCCAGGTCCAGATCCGCCATGCGCAGCGGACGTGTGCTCAAGTTCAGCCCGCGCGCGACCAGGCCAGCGTGGTGTCCAGCATGCGATTGCTGAAGCCCCACTCGTTGTCGTACCACGAGCACACCTTGACCAGCGTGCCTTCGCTGACGCGCGTCAACGTGGCGTCGTAGGTCGACGAGGCCGGATCATGGTTGTAGTCAACGGAGACCAGCTGCTTCTCGGTGTACGCCAGCACGCCCTTCATCGGGCCGTCGGCGGCTTCCTTGATCAGCTTGTTGATCTCTTCCACCGTCGTGGCGCGCCGGGCGACAAACGACAGGTCGACCAGCGACACATTGATGGTCGGGATGCGGATGGCGAAGCCATCCAGCTTGCCCTTCAGTTCCGGCAGCACCAGGCCCACCGCGGCGGCGGCGCCCGTCTTGGCCGGAATCATCGACATGGTGGCCGAACGCGCGCGGCGTATGTCTTCGTGGTAGACGTCCGTCAGGCGCTGATCGTTGGTATACGCGTGGATGGTGGTCATCAGTCCGGAGACGATGCCGATCCTGTCGTGCAGCACCTTGGCCAGCGGCGCCAGGCAGTTGGTGGTGCACGAGGCGTTGGAGATCACGGTCATCGAGGACTTCAGCGTATCGTGGTTGACGCCGTAGACCACCGTGGCGTCGACATCCTTGCCGCCGGGAGCCGAGATCACCACCTTTTTCGCGCCACCCGCCAGATGCTTGCCGGCATCGGCCTTGGTGGTGAAGAAGCCGGTGGACTCGAACACGTACTCGGCGCCCACCGAGGCCCAATCGATCTTCGCCGGATCACGCTGCGCGAACACCTTGATCTTGTCGCCGTTGACGACGATGGCATCGCCTTCGACGCCCACGGTGCCGGGGAACTTGCCGTGCGCCGTGTCGTACTGCGTCAGGTGCGCATTGGTCTGCGCGTCGCCGAGGTCGTTGACCGCAACGATCTGGATTTCGTTGGTGCGCTTCGACTCGTACAGCGCGCGCAGGATATTGCGGCCGATGCGGCCGTAGCCATTGATGCCAACCTTGAGTGCCATTGCGGTTCCTCGCTTAATCGACGGATTCAAGTATCGCATGCAGCACCCGGTCTGGCGTGAGACCGAAGTGCCGATACAGATCCGGGGCCTTGCCGGACGCACCGAATTGATCAATGCCCAGCACCGTTCCGGCGCTGCCCACGTAACGCCACCACAATCCGGTGGCGCCCGCCTCGACGGCGATGCGCCGGGTCACGCCTTGCGGCAGCACACTGTCGCGATACGCCGCATCCTGGGCATCGAATACATCGGTGCTGGGCATGGACACCAGCCGCGCGCGCACGCCCCGGGCCTGCGCGGCCGTCACCGCCTCGAAGGCCAGTGACACTTCCGAGCCGGTGGCGATGACGATGCACTGCGGGGATCCCTCGCAGTCCTTCAGCACGTAGCCGCCGCGGGCAATGGTGGCTGCCGGTATCGACCCGCTCAGCTGCGGCAGTCCCTGGCGCGTCAGCGCCAGGCCGGTGGGACCCTGCGCGCGCTCCAGCGCGGCGCACCAGGCCACCGCTGTTTCCATGGCATCGGCCGGACGCCACAGGCTCAGATTGGGCATCAGCCGCAGACTGGACAGATGTTCGATGGGCTGGTGCGTGGGGCCATCCTCGCCCAGACCGATCGAATCGTGTGTGTACACCAGAACCACGCGCTGGCGCATCAGCGCCGCCATGCGCACCGCATTGCGCGCGTAATCCGAGAAGGTCAGGAAGGTGCCGGCATAGGGAATCAGGCCGCCGTGCAGCGCCATGCCATTCATCAGCGCCGTCATGCCGAATTCGCGCACGCCGTAGTAGAGATAGTTGCCGCTGGCATCCGCCGCGGTCACCGCCCTTGAAGTCTTGCCCAGCGTGTTGTTCGAGCCGGTCAGGTCGGCCGAACCACCGAGCAGCTCGGGCAGCGCCGGCAGCAAGGCATTCAATGCGGTCTGTGAACTGACGCGCGTGGCCTGCGCCCCGCTGGTGGCAGCGGCCGCCGCCAGCACCTGGGCGCGGATCGCCTCCCAATCGGCCGGCAGTTCACCCTGCATGCGCCGTTCGAATTCGGCGGCCAGCTGGGGATGCCCGGCGCGATAGCGCGCAAACAGCGCCTGCCAGTCCGCTTCCGCGGCCCGGCCCGCGTCCTGCCGGTTCCACGCGGCGCGCAACGGCGCCGGCACTTCAAACGGTGGCAGCGTCCAGCCGATTTTCTGGCGGACGGCGGCGATTTCCTCCGCCCCCAGCGGTTCGCCGTGCGCCTTGGCGGTGCCACCCCGGGTGGGCGCGGGCCAGCCGATCACGGTGCGGCAACAGATCAGCGTGGGCCTGTTCTTCTCGGCCAGCGCGGTGCGGATCGCGGTGGCCACTTCATCGCCATCGTGACCGTCAACATTGGGGATCACCTGCCAGCCATAGGACTCGAAGCGCTGCGGCGTGTTGTCGGTGAACCAGCCGGCCACCTTGCCATCGATGGAAATGCCATTGTCGTCATACAGGCAGATCAGCTTGCCCAGCCCCAGCGTGCCGGCCAGCGATGCGGCCTCATGCGAGATGCCTTCCATCAGGCAGCCGTCGCCGAGGAACACCCAGGTGTGATGATCGACGATGGGTAGTTCCGGGCGATTGAACTGCGCCGCGAGCACCTTCTCGGCCAGTGCAAAGCCCACGGCATTGGCCAGGCCCTGGCCCAACGGACCCGTGGTGGTCTCGATACCCAGGGCCACTTCGTGCTCGGGATGGCCGGCGGTGCGGCTGCCCAGCTGGCGGAAGGTACGCAACTCCTCCATGCCCAGCGGATAGCCGGTCAGGTGCAGCAGGCTGTACAGCAGCATCGAACCGTGGCCATTGCTCAGTACGAAGCGGTCGCGGTTCCACCAGTGCGGATTGGCCGGGTTGTGCCGGAGGAATTCGCGCCACAGCACTTCGGCCATGTCGGCCATGCCCATTGGCGCGCCCGGATGCCCGGAATTGGCCTGTTGTACGGCGTCCATCGACAGGACACGGATGACGTCGGCGAGCTCGCGGCGCGTGGGCATGTCGGTAATCGGCGGGGCGGCAACAGGGGCGCGCATTGTCCATGAGCCGCGCCGGGCAGGCAATTGCAGCCCGCTAGAAGCCGGTCAGCGTCTCGGCCACCGCCGCCCGCAGTCGCTGGCGATGTTCATCGGCCGGCCCGGGCCGGCCGAGGTGATAGCCCTGCACTTCATCGCATTCACTGGCGCGCAGCAGCTGCAGCTGTTCGGCCGATTCCACGCCCTCCGCCACCACCTGCAATCCCAGCGCATGACCCAGCGCGATGATGCTGCGGACAATGGTGGCGTCATCCTCGCTGTGCGCCATGTCGGCGACAAAGGAGCGATCGATCTTCAGGTGATCGACCGGGAAGCGGCGCAGATAGGCGAGGCTCGAGTAGCCGGTACCGAAGTCGTCGATCGAGATGCGCACGCCCTGCCGCTTGATCTGGTTGATCATCTCGAGGAAGCGCGAGGCATCCTGCATCAGCACCGACTCGGTGATCTCCAGTTCCAGCGACGACGGCACGATGCCGGTTTCAGCCAGTACCTGCGCCACCAGTGCGGGCAGCTCGCCACTCTGGAACTGCTGCGCCGAGACATTCACCGACACCGCGCCGGGGTCGAGTCCCTCGTCCTGCCAGGCACGCAGCTGCCGACAGGCCGCCCGCAACACCCAGCTGCCCAATGACACGATCAGGCCGGTTTCCTCGGCCAGCGGAATGAAGCGCGATGGCAGTACCACGCCCTCGCCGGGCAGATTCCAGCGCAGCAACGCCTCGGCGCCCACCATGCGGCCACTGGCCAGGTCGACGCGCGGCTGGAAGTACAGCTCGAACTGCTGCAGCTCCAGCGCGCGACGCAGCTTGCCTTCCAGTTCCAGTCGCTGCGCCAGCTGGGCGGTCAGCTCGCGCGTGAAAAACTGCACATTGTTGCGACCGCTGTCCTTGGCGCGATACAGGGCCGTATCAGCGTGCTTGAGCAAAGTTTCGGCATCGAGGCCATCGTCCGGGTACAGCGCCACGCCGATGCTGCAGGTCAGGTTGTATTCGCGGCCACCGACATTGCAGGGGTCGGACACCGCCTGCATCAGCAGCTCCAGTGTGCGGCCGGTGGGATCGCCACCCGGGGGCGCATTGAGGATCAGCACGAACTCGTCGCCGCCGAGGCGCGCGACGGTGTCGGAACCGCGCGTGCAGCGTTGCAGGCGCTTGGCGACGATCTGCAGCAGTTCGTCGCCCACCTGGTGACCCAGCGTGTCGTTGATCAGCTTGAAGCGGTCCAGATCGATGAACAGCACCGCCACATGACCGCCATCCTCACCGGCGCGGTTGATGGCCAGGTCCAGCCGGTCCTGCATCAGCGAACGGTTGGCGAGCCCGGTCAGCGCATCGTGCGTGGCCTGCCATTCCAGGCGCCGCTCGTAGTGCTTGCGCTCGGTGATGTCCTCGACGGTGCCCTCATACAGCAGCACCTTGCCGGTCTCGTCGCGGATGGCGCGCGCGTTCTCGGATATCCAGATGATCTGCCCGTTGCGGCAATAGATCTGCGACTCGAAGCCGCTGACCTCGCCGCGCTCGCGCATGATGCGCATGAATTCGACGCGGCGCGCCGGCTCGACGTACAGCTGCGAGCCGATGTTGCGCACCGATTGCATCAGCGTGGCCGGATTCTCGTAGCCGTAGATGCCGGCCAGCGCCGGATTGGCGTCCAGGTATTCGCCTTCGACAGTGCTGCGGAATACGCCTTCGATGGCGTTGTCGAACAGGCCGCGATAGCGCTGTTCGGCATCGCACAGTGCCTGATGGGCCTGCTTGCGTTCGGTAATGTCATGCACCAGCCCCTCGATCGCCACCACTTCGGCATTGGCGTTGGCGACGCCGGTGCCACGATCCCACACCCAGCGCATGCCGCCGTCGGCGCGCACGATGCGGTACTCGATGTCGAAGGGCTGATGCTCGGCCAGCGACACCGCGATGGTCTCGCGCACCCAGATGCGATCGTCGGGATGGATCAGTTCGTCGAAGCTGTTGCCGCCGCTGCGCAGCAGATCACTGGCGCGCCAGCCGGTCAGCTGCAGGCAACCCGCGCTGACAAATTCCATCGTGCCCCGCGCATCGTTGCGACGCCGGTAGACCATGCCGGCGATATTGCCCAGCAGTGTCCGCAGCATGCGCGAGTATTCCTGCTCGCGGGTCAGGCCGCCGGCGATGGGCGACATTCCGCGACCCGTATCGCCGGGCAGCATGAAGCTGGACAGCGCCGTGAAGCGGCCGGTCTGGCCGTGGTCGGCGTCCGCTGCGTCGGGCAGCGGCGCTGGGGCGCCGTTGCTGCTGGTGGTCATTGTTCGGATCCAGGTCGGGAGCTGCCGGGAAGAGGCTAGCCGCAGCGACATATGTCCCTCAGTGCATGGATCGCATTAATGCAAAGCCATCGCGTACCAGGCATATCCAGCGGCGCCGCGGCCCTGCCCTGGTGCGCGCATTCCCGCCGTTGCACGGAATCGAGCGCGCTATACTGCGCACCCCTTTCCAGCCAGCAGACCGGCCGCAATGTCGAACAGCTTCCTGTTTACCTCCGAATCGGTTTCCGAAGGCCACCCGGACAAGGTCGCCGACCAGATTTCAGATGCGGTGCTCGATGCCATCCTGGCGGTCGACCCGGCCGGCCGTGTGGCCTGCGAAACGCTCGTGAAGACCGGCGTGGTCATCGTCGCTGGCGAAGTCACCACCACGGCGTGGATCGATCTCGAGAAACTGGTGCGCGATACGGTGCTGGACATCGGCTACAACAGTTCCGAGATGGGATTCGATGGCGCCAGCTGCGGCGTCATCAACATCATCGGCAAGCAGTCGCCCGACATTGCCATGGGCGTGGACCGCAAGGCCAAGCGCAAACAGGGCGCGGGCGACCAGGGCCTGATGTTCGGTTACGCCACCAACGAAACCGACGTGCTGATGCCAGCGCCGATCACGCTGGCGCATCGCCTGGTCAAGCGCCAGGCCGATGTGCGCAAGCGCGGCCGGCTTGACTGGCTGCGCCCGGATGCCAAGAGCCAGGTCACGCTGCGCTACGAGAACGATCGTCCGGTGGGCATTGAGGCCGTGGTGCTCTCGACCCAGCACGCCGACTCAATCTCCACGAAGAAGCTGCGCGAAGCGGTGATGGAAGAAATCATCAAACCGGTGCTGCCCAAGCGCTGGCTCGACAAGCGCACCCAGTACCACATCAATCCCACCGGCCGTTTCGTGGTGGGTGGCCCCGTCGGCGATTGCGGTCTCACCGGTCGCAAGATCATCGTCGACACCTATGGCGGCTATGCGCGCCACGGCGGCGGTGCGTTCTCCGGCAAGGATCCCTCGAAGGTGGATCGCTCGGCCGCCTACGCCGCGCGCTATGTGGCCAAGAACATCGTCGCGGCGGGCCTCGCCGAACGCTGCGAAGTTCAGGTGTCCTACGCCATCGGCGTGGCCGAACCCACCTCGATCATGGTCGATGCCTTCGGCACCAGTCGCCTGTCCCGCGAACAGCTGACGGCATTGGTGCGCCGCCACTTCGACCTGACCCCCTATGGCCTGCGCGAAATGCTGGACCTGGCGCGCCCGATCTACCGCCAGACCGCCGCATATGGCCACTTCGGTCGCAAGGAAGAGGCCTTCAGCTGGGAGCGCACCGACAAGGCCGCCGCGCTGGCCGACGCGGCCGGCCGCATCGCCCGCCGAACTCGCAGATGACCGCGCGGGCGGCTAAAATGCCGCCCGCCGCATCTGCGGCACACCGGAACTCGAGGAGCGCTGCGACAGGGACGCCCTGCCAGGCTTGAGTCCACCGGCCATTCAACGGCGCTCGTTTACCAACCAGAGTTGGAGACGAAGATGAACGCCATTGCCAAACCCGCTGCCTCCGCCCACCGTGACTTCCACGTGGCCGACCTGACGCTCGCCGCCTGGGGCCGCAAGGAAATCGCCATTGCCGAGACCGAGATGCCCGGCCTGATGGCCATCCGCGAGGAATTCGCGCCCACACAGCCGCTGCGCGGCGCGCGCATCACCGGCTCGCTGCACATGACCATCCAGACCGCGGTGCTGATCGAGACACTGCAGGCACTGGGCGCCGAAGTGCGCTGGGCCTCCTGCAATATCTTCTCGACCCAGGACCATGCCGCCGCCGCCATTGCCGAGCGCGGCACGCCGGTGTTCGCCAGGAAGGGCGAATCGCTGCGCGAGTACTGGGACTTCACCCATCGCATCTTCGAATGGCCGCAGGGCGCCCACGCCAACATGATTCTCGATGACGGCGGTGACGCCACGCTGCTGCTGCACCTGGGCACGCGCGCCGAGCAGGATGCCGCGGTGCTGAACCACGCCTCCAGCGAGGAAGAAGTAGAGCTGTTCGCCAGCATCCGCGACACGCTGAAGCGCGACCCGCACTGGTATTCGGTGCGCCTGAAGGCGATCAAAGGCGTCTCGGAAGAAACCACCACTGGCGTCAAGCGTCTGTACCAGATGGCCAAGGACGGACAGCTGGCCTTCCCCGCCATCAACGTCAATGACTCGGTCACCAAGAGCAAGTTCGACAACCTGTACGGCTGCCGCGAATCACTGGTGGATGGCATCAAGCGCGCCACCGACGTGATGGTGGCCGGCAAGATCGCGCTGGTGGCCGGCTACGGCGACGTGGGCAAAGGCTCGGCGCAGGCGCTGCGCGCGCTGTCGGCGCAGGTGTGGATTACCGAGATCGATCCCATCTGCGCGCTGCAGGCGGCGATGGAGGGCTATCGCGTCGTGACCATGGATTACGCGGCCGACAAGGCCGACATCTTCGTCACCGCCACCGGCAACTTCCACGTGATCACGCATGATCACATGAAGCGCATGAAGAACCAGGCCATCGTCTGCAACATCGGCCACTTCGACAACGAGATCGACTGCGCCTCGTTGAAGCAGTATCAGTGGGAAAACATCAAGCCGCAGGTGGACCACATCATCTTCCCCGACGGCAAGCGCATCATCCTGCTGGCCGAGGGACGCCTGGTGAACCTGGGCTGCGGCACGGGTCACCCCAGTTATGTGATGAGTTCGTCATTCGCCAACCAGGTGCTGGCGCAGATCGAGCTGTACACCAACACGGCCAGGTATCCCGTGGGCGTGTACGTGCTGCCCAAGCACCTGGATGAAAAGGTGGCGCGGCTGCAGCTGCAGAAGCTGAATGCCGAACTGACCACGCTCACCGACCAGCAGGCGCGCTACATCGGCGTGCAGCTCGGCGGTCCGTTCAAGCCGGATCACTACCGCTACTAGGGCCGGGCCTGTCGCTGCACTGCGACCGGTTTAACATCTTGGGCGCGCGCCATGAAACTGTGGCGCGCGTCCCTTGTCCATGTGGCATGAGCGACGCGGCCATGAACCAATTCACCGAGACCCGCGGTCGCGATTGCTACCATGCCGACGATGAATGATGTACTCCGCCTGTTGCAGTTCACCGACCCGCATCTGTTCGCGCGCACCGATGGCGAACTGAAGGGCGTCCGCAGTTACGACTCGCTGCGGCATGTGCTGGCGCACGCCCAGCAGCAGCACTGGAATGCCGCGGCGCTGCTGCTGACCGGTGACCTGGTGCATGACGATGCCGGTGGTTATGTTCACATCCGCGAGCTGTTCGGCGATCTGGACAAGCCGGTGTACCTGCTGCCCGGCAATCACGACACGCCGGAACTGGCGGCTGAGCTCAGCGGTGCACCCTTCCAGCGCTGCGGCCACGCCGACCTCGGCGGCTGGCGGCTGATCATGCTGGACAGCACCGTGCCCGGCGCGGCGCATGGGCTGCTCAGCGACGCGGAGCTGCAGCGCCTGGAATCGCTGCTGGCCTCTGCCGGCGAACGTCACGTGATGGTCTGCCTGCATCACCACCCGGTGCCGATGATCAGTCCGTGGCTGGACGCGGTGCAGCTGCAGAATGCGGCACAACTGTTTGCCATCACCGATCGCTTCGCCGCGCTGCGCGCCATTGCATGGGGTCATGTGCACCAGGTGTTCGACACGCGTCGCAAGGGCGTGCGGCTGCTGGGCACGCCCTCCACCTGCGCGCAGTTCATGCCCTACTCCGAGACATTTGCCACCGATGGCAGCCCGCCGGGCTATCGCCGGCTGGGGCTGCATGCCGATGGCAGCATCGACACCGAGATCGTGCGCGTGGAAGCGGGCCGCGGCACGCTGCGTGCGGCCGGCTGATCAGGCGTCGATGGTCTGGATCAGCGGCGCCAGCCGCCGCAGCCTTTCGGCAGGCGCATCGATTTCCAGCAGGCTCTGCTGCTGTTCACGGCTGAGCGGCAGCAACTCGGCAAAGCGGTAGCTGACCCAGGCCGCATGCTCGAAGTCCGGCTGCAGGAAGCGCTGCAGTTCGCCGTATTCATCCACCACCCGGCGCAATACGCGGCCCAGCGATTGCTGTTCAGCGCTCAGCGGCACATCGGGCGCCTCGGCCAGCCACTCCACCGTGCCGACGTGCAAGCCATCGGGCGCCGTGTGGCGCTGCTGCAGCCGGAAGCGCTTTTCGCCGCGGCACATCAGTCCCAGCAGCCCACCCGGCAGCTGCTGGAAATCGACGATGCGCGCACCACAACCGACGCCGGCCAGTTCACCGACGGCGCCCACTTCAGCGCCTTCGACAATCAGCACGACGCCAAAGGGCGCGTCCTCCCGCAGACAACGGCCGACCATGTCGACGTAACGGGTTTCAAAAATGCGCAGTGGCAGCAGGCCGCCTGGAAACAGCACGGTGCGCAGCGGAAAGAGCGGTAGCCCGGTCATCCGCTCTGCAGCGACTGCAGCAGCCTGGCGTGCAGGCCGCCGAACCCGCCATTGCTCATGATCAGTACATGATCGCCGCTGCGCAGCGAGCCGGTCAGCGCCGCCAGCAGCGCATCCAGCGCGGATGCCACATGCGCGCGTGCGCCCAGGCCAGCCACTGCAGCATTGGCATCCCAGCCCAGGTCTGCAGGTGCGTACAGCCATACCTCATCGGCCGCTGCCAGCGACGCGCCCAGCGTGGCGCCATGCACGCCCAGCCGCATGGTGTTGGAGCGAGGTTCCAGCACCGCGACGATGCGCGCCTTGCCCACGCGGCGGCGCAGGCCATCCAGTGTGGTGGCGATGGCGGTTGGGTGATGGGCGAAATCGTCGTAGACGGAAATGCCGCCAATGCTGCCGCGCAACTCCATGCGCCGGCGAACACCGGCAAAGCGGCCCAGCGCGGCGATGGCGCGCACCGGCGGAATGCCGGCATGACGGGCGGCCGCGATGGACGCCAGCGCATTGTCCACATTGTGCGTGCCGATCAATGGCCAGCGCACTTCGCCGCACACCACTCCGCCCTCCAGCACTTCGAACTGCGAGCCATCGCCACCCGCTGGCAGCCGCGCCGACCACTGCGCGCCGCCACCGGTGCCGCCGAAACCCTCGACGCGGGTCCAGCAGCCCATTTTCAGCACGCGCTGCAGATTGGCGTCGCCGGCATTGCTGACGATCAAGCCATGACCCGGCACCGTACGCACCAGGTGATTCACCTGGCGCTCGATGGCGGCGAGATCGGGATAGATGTCGGCGTGGTCATATTCGAGATTGTTGAGGATCACCGTGCGCGGCCGGTAATGCACGAACTTGGCGCGCTTGTCGAAAAACGCCGTGTCGTACTCGTCGGCCTCGATGACGAAGAACGGCAATTCGCCCAGACGTGCGCTGACCGGAAAATTGCCAGGTACGCCGCCGATCAGGAAGCCCGGTGACAGACCGGCGTCCTCCAGTATCCAGGCCAGCATGCTCGATGTGGTGGTCTTGCCATGCGTGCCGGCCACCGCCAGCACCCAGCGCTCGCGCAACACTTCGCGCGCCAGCCATTCGGGTCCCGAGGTATACGGAATGTTGCCCTCGAGCAGCGCTTCGATCACCGGCTGGCCGCGGCTCATCACATTGCCGACCAGCACCACGTCGGGCCGTGGATCGAGTTGCGCGGCGTCATGGCCCTCGGTCAGTTCAATACCAAGCGCCGCCAGCTGCGTGCTCATCGGCGGATAGACATTGCGGTCCGAGCCGGTGACGTGATGTCCGGCGGCGCGTGCAATGGCGGCAATGCCACCCATGAAAGTGCCGCAGATGCCAAGTATGTGTACGTGCATGGGATTCCGGGTCAGGGCAGGATCGACACCAGCAGCTGCTCGCTGATCAGCTGCACGACGACCAGTATCACGCAGATCGGCAATGGACGCTCCAGCGCATGGCGCAGGATGTGCGCCGATACCAGCACGCTCCACACCACCATCGCCACAAAGACCAGCAGCGCTGGCGCGGCCAGCCAGGCGATGCGACCGCTGGCGCTGGCCTCCACCAGTTGCGCCGCCAGCGCCAGCGGCGGTGTCAGCAGCGCCGTGCAGCCAAGGATGGCCGCCGCGGTCTGATGGTAACGCTCGTCGCGACGGAACAGGCGCAGCAGCAGCCAGTACCAGGCCGCTATGAAGATCACGTCTGCCGTCAGGGTCAGCAGCCCGACGCCGCGCGCGTTGCCGCTCGGGAGGATCAGCAGGCCCGCCAGCCATACGGCGGCGACATTGACGGCGACGTAGGCAGCAACGGACAGCGGCAGCAGCAGCGTCGACACCGGCAGGTCCTGCGGACCACGCCGCCAGATCGCAATGTCGAAATAAAGACGCAGCAGTGCGGCGCCGGCCGGTGAATTTGCGCTCAAGTCAGGTCTCGCATGCTTCAATAGGCATTCTACAGTGACCCACTGCCGCCACGGAGATTCCATGCTCGCGCCCCTGACCGATGCCGGCGCACTGTCCGCGAAGCTGCGGGACATCGGCCAACCCGCCGCGCTGGGCGTCGATACCGAATTCCTGCGTGAGCGCACCTACTTCGCGCAACTGTGCCTGCTGCAACTGTCCACCGAAAACGATGCCTTCTGCGTCGACACATTGGCGCTGCCGGTGCTGGAACCCGTGGCTGCACTGGCCGCCGACGCCTCGGTATGCAAGGTGCTGCATGCCGCCCGTCAGGACATGGAAGTACTGGCGCCCTTCACCGGGCCGCTGCGCAATGTGTTCGACACGCAGGTGGCGGCGGCGCTGCTCGGTTTTCCGGCCCAGGTGGGTTATGGCGATCTGGTGTCGCAACTGCTGGACGTGCAATTGCACAAGGCGCACACCCGCACCGACTGGTCGCGCCGGCCGTTGAGCGCCGAGCAGATCGAGTATGCGCTCGACGATGTGCGCTACCTGTTGCCGTTGCGCAGCCTGCTCAGCGAGCGGCTGCACGCGCAGGGACGCTGGGAATGGTTTGTCGAGGAATCGCGCGCCTTCGATGCGGTGGACGGCTTCAGCGTGGATCCGGAGCGCGCCTGGCTGCGCTTGCGTGGCCTCGCGGCACTGGATGAACCACGGCGCCGTCTGGCACAGCGGCTCGGAGCCTGGCGCGAACGGCGCGCCATTGAAAGCAATCGTCCCCGCGGCTGGTTGCTGCCCGATCCGGCGCTGCGCGACATCGTGCTGCGCGTGCCGCGCACCATGGCAGCGCTGGCCGCGATCCAGGAATTGCCGGAAGGCATCCGCAACAACAGCGGTGCGCAACTGCTGCAGCTGGTGAGCGACGCCGCAGTGCCTGATCCGCCGGCACCACTGCCGCCGCGGCAACGACCCGATCCGGACCGGCAGGATGCGGTGGCGCGACTGCAGGAAGTCGTGCGGAACTGTGCCCGCGAACTGGAACTGGTGCCGGAAATACTGGCCACGCGCGGCGAGCTGGAACAGATCGTTGCGGGCAACCGCGACCTGGGTCCGCTGCTCGGCTGGCGCCGCAGCGTGGTGGGCGAGCCCATGCTCGCAGCCCTCTGACTCAGCGGTGCTTGCGTACGCCGCGACGGGCGGCGCGGCGCGGGGTCGCGGCGCGTTTGACGCGTCTGACCACCTTGCGTTTCACGGCCTTGCGCTTCACAGCCACCTTGCGCTTCACCGCTGCCTTCCGCCTGGCGGCTGGCTTGCGCGGTGACTTCTTCTTCGCGGCCTTCTTCTTCGCGACCGGCTTCTTCGCCGCACGCTGCTTCTTAGCCGGCCGCAACAGCGCGCCGATCAGACGCGAGGTCACCACATCGGGTGGCGCATTGGCGTCGATGGCACGCAGCAGTCCCAACCCGGCATAGTGCTCGATCAGCGGCCGGGTCTGCTTTTCGTACACATCGAGGCGCCTGGCCACCGTGGCCTCGTTGTCGTCAGGACGTTGTACCAGCGCCGGATGATCCGCTCCGTTGCTGCAACGGAGCACGCTGCCTGCCGGCACATCATGGATGTTGTACACCGCGCCGCACTTCGGGCAGCTGCGGCGGCCGGCGATGCGCTTGACGATCTCGCCATAGGGCACGTTGAACAACACGACCGCGTCCAGCGGTCGGTCGATGGCCTTGAGCATGGCGGCCAGCGCCCGGGCCTGCGCCGCGTTGCGCGGGAAACCATCCAGCACATAGCCGCGCGCGGCGTCGGCTTCGGCCAGACGTTCGCGGATGATGCCCAGCACGATTTCATCGGCCACCAGCTGGCCGGCATCCATGGCCGCCCTGGCCTGCAGGCCATAGGTCGTGCCACGTGCCACCGCGGAACGCAGCAGGTCACCGGTGGACACCTGGGGAAGGCCAAAACGTTGCACCAGGCGCTGGGCCTGGGTTCCTTTGCCGGAGCCCGGCGCGCCTAACAGGACAATTCGCATGGGGCGAGAAGGTACCGACCCGGCCCGAAACGGTCAAACCGCATCCGTCGCATTCAGGTGTTGCGCTATCCTAAGCCGCCCTTTTTTCCCCGTCTGACGGAGCCCTGCCGAATGAAGAATGCAGCCGTGCGCAATGCCTTATATGCCCAGTCGGGTGGCGTTACCGCCGTCATCAATGCATCGGCCTGCGGCGTCATCGAGGCGGCCATCAAGGCGCGCCGGCAGATCGGACGCATCTACGCCGGGCGCGACGGCATCGTCGGCGCGCTGACCGAGGATCTGATTGATGTCAGTGCCGAAAGCGCCGCCACCATCCGCGCGCTGCGCCACACGCCGGCCGGTGCCTTTGGTTCGGCGCGCTTCAAGCTCAAGGGCCTGGACAAAAATCGGGCCGAGTACGAGCGGCTGATCGAGGTATTCAAGGCGCACAACATCGGCTACTTCTTCTACAACGGCGGCAACGACTCGATGGACACGGCGCTCAAGGTCTCGCAGATCGGCGCGCAGCTGGGCTATCCGGTGACCTGCATCGGCGTGCCCAAGACCGTCGACAACGACCTGCCGCACACCGACTGCTGCCCGGGCTTCGGCTCGGTGGCCAAGTACATTGCGATCTCGACGCTGGAAGGCGCGCTGGACGTGGCTTCGATGGCGCGCACCTCCACCAAGGTCTTCGTGCTCGAGGTGATGGGCCGTCACGCTGGCTGGATTGCCGCCGCCGGTGGCCTGGCCGGGAAAAAAGCGCATGAGCCGCCGCACATCATCCTGTTTCCCGAAATCCCGTTCGAAAAAGAAAAATTCCTCGCGCGCGTCAAACACTGCGTCATCGAGTACGGCTACTGCGTGGTGGTGGTTTCGGAAGGCGCGAAGTATCCGGACGGCAAGTTCCTCGCCGAGGCCGGCACAAAAGACGCCTTCGGCCACACGCAGCTGGGTGGCGTGGGTCCGGTGGTGGCCAACATGGTCCGCGAAGCGCTGGGCTACAAGTACCACTGGGCCGTGGCGGATTACCTGCAGCGCGCCGCGCGTCACATTGCCTCGAAGGTGGACGTGGAACAGGCCTACGCCGTGGGCAAGGCCGCGGTGGCCTACGCACTGCAGGGCATGCATGCCGTCATGCCGGCCATCAAGCGCACTTCTTCGCGCCCCTACCGCTGGAAGATCGTGCCGGTGCCGCTGGCCGACGTCGCCAATGTCGAGAAAAAGGTGCCGCGCGATTTCATCACTGCCGATGGCTTCGGCATTACGCCGGCCTGCCGACGTTACCTCGAGCCGCTGATCGCCGGTGAAGACTACCCGCCCTATGAAGGCGGATTGCCGAAGTACGTGCGCATCAAGGGCAAACCGGTACGACGCCGACTGAAGACCGACTTCAAGGTCTGAGCCCGTGACCACCCGGCCCGAATGGATCGACGTCGGCGCTGCGGATGAACTGGCGGGCCAGCCGGTGCGCGAGCTGAACGTCGCGGGCCGGCGCATCGCGCTGAGTCATGCCGACGGCAGGTTCGGCGCGGTCTCCGGCCGCTGCAATCACGTCGGCGGGCCGCTGGGCCAGGGCCGGCTGGACGGCGAGTACCTGGTCTGCCCCTGGCATCAGTACAAGTTCCATCGCTGCAATGGCGCCGGCGAACCGGGCTATGAAGGCGATCGCGTGCCCTCCTATGCCGTGAAGGTGGAACACGGTCGCGTGCTGATCAGCGGCGAGGCCGCGACGCCGCGCGGCCACCTGCCGCACAAGCCGCATCCTCTGGAGCGCAAACCGGTGCGCGCCGAAGGCCCGCTGCGCGTGGCCGGCATCTCCACCACTATCATGCAGGCCGACAATCCGCGCTATTCCACTTCCGAAGCATTGCTGGAAACGGCGCTGGCACATGCCGCCAGCGTGGGCGCCGCCACGCAACTGATCCGGTTACGCGAACTGAAATTCCGGCACTGCGAGGGCTACTACTCGCGCAGCGCGCACGCCTGCACTTGGCCCTGCTCCATCACGCAGGCCGATGAGAACGATGAAATGAAGGTGGTCTACGAAGCCGCGGTGCACTGGGCCGACGTGCTGCTGATCGCCACGCCGATACGCTGGGGTGCAGCCAGCTCGCTGTACTTCAAGATGATCGAGCGCATGAACTGCATCCAGAACCAGATCACCCTGGCCAATCGTGTGCTGATCCGGCGCAAGACCGCGGCCTTCATCGTCACCGGCGGGCAGGACAATGTGCAGGCCGTCGTTGGACAGGCGCTGGCATTCTTTTCCGAACTGGGATTTGTGTTTCCGCCATTTCCGTTCGTGGCGCACTCGCTGGGCTGGAGCGCCGAGAACATGGAGAAGAACATGGCGCAGGTGCAGACCAGCGACGACCTGCGCGCCGGCACCCGCGCGCTCATCGAGCGCGCGCTGGCCACGGCGCGCGAACAGGTGGCTGCAGCCGAACCGCAACGGCTGGAACGCGGCGGACGCAAGGCGCACGCTGAACGCCCAGGCGCGCCGGCCGCAGAGAGCTGAAAAAAAACGCCCGCTTCAGCGCCCGCGATGAGCGCGTTTCTTCGCGACCGGGCCGCGCCCTTCGATGCGGCTGATGGCCAGCGCACGACCACGCACCTTCACCTTGCCGAGGCGTTGCAGCACTTCGTCCGAAGTGCCCGCGGGCAACATCACCAGCGTGTGGTTGTCGCGGATCTTGACCCCGTTGATCTCCGAGCCATCGAGACCCGCTTCATTGGCAATGGCGCCGACGATATTGCCCACCTGCACGCCATGCTCGCGGCCCACTTCCAGACGGAACAGCTCCTGCGGTGCGAAGCGGCCCGAGCGCGGCTTGCGCTCGCCGCCGGATTTCTCTTGGTGGCGCGGCGCCCGGTGCTCCGGCGGGGCATCACCGCTGTCGTGATGATCGCGCGGCTCGCGCGGCTCGCGCCTTGGCTCCCGCGCCTCGCTGAGCAGCAGCGGACTCTTGCCCTGCGCCAGTGTCGCCAGCGCCGCGGCCAGAGCGGTGAGGTCGGCACCGGTCTCCGACACCAGCTCGTCGATGATGTGGCGGAAATGATCCGGCACGCCGCGCTCGACGGCGGCCAGCACCTTCTGCTTGAACTTCGCCACGCGCGTGGCATTCACGTCGGCCACGCTGGGCAGGTTCATCGACTCGATGGGCTGCCGCGTGGCACGCTCGATCAGCCGCAGCATATTGCGCTCGCGCGGGGCGATGAACAGGATGGCCTCGCCGCTGCGGCCCGCGCGTCCGGTGCGGCCGATGCGATGCACATAGGATTCGGTGTCATAGGGCACATCGAAATTGACCACATGGCCGATGCGCTCCACGTCGATGCCGCGCGCGGCAATGTCGGTGGCCACCAGGATGTCGATCTGGCCGCCCTTCAGCCGCGCAATGGTGCGTTCACGCTCGGACTGCTGCATGTCACCGTTGAGCGCAGCGGCGGCAAAGCCGCGTGCCTCGAGCCGCTCGGCCAGCTCGACGGTGGCCAGCTTGGTACGCGCAAACACCAGCATGGCGTCGAAGCTTTCGGTTTCGAGGATACGCGTCAGCGCATCCAGCTTGTGCAGTCCGCTGACCATCCAGTAGCGCTGGCGGATGTTGGCTGCGGTCGTCGCCTTGCCACGGATGCTGATTTCCTGCGGCTCGCGCAGATGCCGCTGCGCGATGCGCTTGATCGGCGGCGCCATCGTGGCCGAGAACAGCGCCACCTGCCGCTCGGCCGGCACCTGCGCCAGGATGGCTTCGATGGCATCGACAAAGCCCATGGCCAGCATTTCATCAGCCTCGTCCAGCACCACGTGACGGATGCCGGCCAGGCTCAGCGTGCCGCGCTCCAGATGATCGGTGACGCGCCCCGGCGTGCCGACAATCACATGCGTGCCGCGCTTCAGCGCCGACAGCTGCGGCACATAGCTCTGGCCGCCATAGATGGGCAGCACATGGAAACCCGGCATGGCCGACGCGTATTTCTGGAAGGCTTCGGCCACCTGTATGGCCAGCTCGCGCGTGGGCACCAGCACCAGCGCCTGCGGCGCCTTGGCGCGCAGGTCGATCTTCGACAGGATGGGCAGCGCGAAGGCCGCGGTCTTGCCGGTACCGGTCTGGGCCTGTCCCAGCACATCGCCACCGGCCAGCAGCGCCGGAATGGTGGCGGCCTGGATCGGCGATGGCGATTCGTAACCCACCGACGCGATGGCCTGCAGCACGGCCGCGCTGAGCCCCAGATCGGCAAAGGTGGACGGGGCAGCTTCGTTCATGGGCAAACCTGCGGTTGCGGGCGCGGGAGTCTAGCCGTTTAAATCCACGCCCATGGACAAAGAACGCCTTGAAAGCATCGAAATCAAGTTGGCTCATCTGGAGCTGGCAGTGCAGCAGATCAGCGATGTGGTGACCCGCCAGCAACAGCAGCTGGACACCGCACTGACCCGCGCGCAGCGGCTGGCCAGCCGCCTGGAAGAACTGGAAGGCGGCGGCGCCAGTCCCGGCGGGTTCGAAAAGCCGCCGCACTACTGACTTGCTCCGACGCGGGCTGCTATAGTGCCGCGCCGTCACGGGGCCGGCCGCAGATCGCGGCCAAATGATTGAAACAACACTAGATTCTGTCTTATTGGGGAGATCGTTCATGGAAGGCGTGAATTGGCTGTGGCTGGCGATCGGCGCCGGCGTGCTGGCTGTTGTGTATGGCGTCATCGCGCGCGCGCGGATTCTCGCGCTGCCAGCCGGCAATGCCCGCATGCAGGAAATCGCAGCGGCGGTGCAGGCCGGCGCCAAGGCCTACCTGAATCGTCAGTACCGCACCATCGCCATCGTTGGCGTCGTGCTGTTCCTGGTGCTGGGCGTGGCGCTGGACTGGAACACCGCCGGTGGCTTCGCAGTGGGCGCCATCCTCTCCGGCCTCACTGGCTTCATCGGCATGAACATCTCGGTGCGCGCCAATGTGCGCACTGCCGAGGCGGCCAACAGGGGTTTGAACGCGGCATTGCAGGTGGCATTCCAGGGTGGGGCCATCACCGGCATGCTGGTGGTGGGTCTCGGCCTGCTGGGCGTCGCCGGTTACTACGCCTTCCTCGGCGGCTACGCGGCCGGCGACAGCGCGCTGCATGCGCTGGTAGGCCTGGCGTTCGGCGGCTCGCTGATTTCGATCTTCGCGCGACTCGGCGGCGGCATCTTCACCAAGGGCGCCGATGTGGGCGCCGACCTCGTCGGCAAGGTGGAAGCCGGCATTCCCGAAGACGACCCGCGCAACCCCGCGGTGATCGCCGACAACGTCGGTGACAATGTCGGCGACTGCGCCGGCATGGCCGCCGACCTGTTCGAAACCTATGCAGTGACGCTGGTGGCGACGATGCTGCTCGGCGGCCTGATGATGAAAGATGTGGGCGCGGCGGCCGTGCTGTTCCCGCTGGCCCTTGGCGCGGCGTCGATTGTCTCGTCCATCGTCGGCACCTTCTTCGTCAAGGTGTCGGATGGCGGCAAGATCATGAACGCGCTGTACAAGGGCGTGATCGTCGCCGGCATCATTTCGGCAATCGCGTTCTGGTTCATCACCAAGTCGCTGATGCCGGGGCAGTTCAACGCGATGTTCGGCTGCACATTGATTGGTCTCGCGCTGACGGCCGCCATGATCGTCATCACCGAGTACTACACCGCCACCGAATACGGTCCGGTGCGGCGCGTGGCCGAAGCTTCGCAGACCGGCCATGCCACCAACATCATCGCCGGGCTGGGCGTGTCGATGAAGTCCACCGCGCTGCCGGTGATCGCGGTGTGCCTGGCCATCTGGGGTTCGTTCGAACTGGCCGGCCTGTATGGCATCGCCATTGCCGCCACGGCCATGCTGTCGCTGACCGGCATGATCGTCGCACTCGATGCTTACGGCCCCATCACTGACAACGCCGGTGGCATCGCCGAGATGGCGGGGCTGGACAAGAAAGTGCGCGACATCACTGATCCGCTGGATGCGGTGGGCAACACCACCAAGGCCGTGACCAAGGGCTATGCGATTGGCTCGGCCGGTCTGGCCGCGCTGGTGCTGTTCGCCGACTACACGCACAACCTTGAGGCGGCGGGCAAGCTGGTGCAGTTCTCGCTGTCCGATCCGGCGGTGATCATTGGCCTGTTCCTCGGCGGCCTGGTGCCCTATCTGTTCGCCGCCATGGCGATGGAAGCCGTGGGTCGCGCCGCCGGTTCGGTGGTCACCGAGGTGCGCCGCCAGTTCCGCGAGATCAAGGGCATCATGGAAGGCACGGCGAAACCGGACTATTCCAGGGCCGTCGATCTGCTGACCAAGTCGGCGATCAGGGAAATGATCGTGCCCTCACTGCTGCCCATCCTGGTTCCGATCGTCGTGGCCTTCGGCATGAATGCTCTGATGGGTCCGGGTGCGGGCATCAGGGCGCTCGGCGGCCTGCTGATCGGCACCATCGTCACCGGTCTGTTTGTCGCCATCTCGATGTGCACCGGTGGCGGCGCCTGGGACAATGCGAAGAAGTACATCGAGGAAGGCCATTACGGCGGCAAGGGCTCGGATACGCACAAGGCGGCAGTGACCGGCGATACGGTGGGCGATCCGTACAAGGATACGGCGGGGCCGGCGATCAATCCGCTGATCAAGATCATCAATATCGTGGCGCTGTTGCTGGTGCCACTGCTGTAAGAAGAAAAGCAACGGATGAGCATGAAGCCCGGCCCTGTGCCGGGCTTTTTTTGCTCGTGCTATTGCGGGCGCGCTCTGCCGTACCTTCGCATCGCGGGCATCCAGAAGTCCTGGAAGGTCAGGCAGCGACCTGCTCGTAAGAAAATTTCGGCGCGTCAGCCCGGGTGGACGCGTGCTCCACGGTGATGGCGCATATGTTTCCGTCGGCATCCAGCTCGAGCAACGTGTTCTCGTCCAGGTCGCGCGTCTCGGCAATCGGTACTGCGCGAAATTCGATCAGCAGCGTGTCGGTATCGTGAAAGTAGCGGACTTTCATGGCTTGAACCTTCGGTCGAAGAATGCGTTGTGCACCGTACGTCCGTCAGGCAGCAGGATAACGCGGAGATAGCGATTGTTCATCTCCGGGATCTGGCACCAGCGTCTGATATGGCCATCCTGCTGAATGGCCTCACGTATCGGTGACGCAATCGCCCGGAGTATCCACTCCTCCCTGATTTCGGCGCGGTCGGGCAAATTCCGGCAGTAGCTGAAGTAGCGTGTGGCTTCCACGTTGGCCAGTTGAGCGCGAACCCCCGTCGAAGGGGACGACGGAAAACTGCTGCAAACGTAGCCAATGGGCGCAGTTCTGGCGTTCCGCCAGCTGCCATGATTATGCTGGCCGCATGCAGCGTCCTTCGCCCTACGTCCGCGACACGGGCTCCGGCCCGGGGGTGGTGTGCCTGCATTGCAATGCCAGCGCGTCGGGACAGTGGAAGGCGCTGGCGGATTTGCTGTCAGGCAGTTACCGCGTGCTGGCACCGGACCTGTATGGCTCGGGCAAGAGTCCACCCTGCCCCACGGACCGGTTGATCACACTGAGCGATGAGGTGGCTCTGATCGAGCCGGTGCTGCGCACGCCCGGGGCGCCGGTGTTCCTGGTCGGTCATTCGCACGGCGGTGCGGTGGCGATGATGGCAGCGCTGCTGCATCCGGAGCTGGTGCGCGCGCTGATCCTTTACGAGCCGTCGGTGTTTGCGCTGGTCGATGCGCACACGCCGCCGCCGAATGGCGTCGACGGCATCCGCAACACGGTGACGGCTTCGCTGGTAGCGCTCGATGCGGGCGACAACGAGACGGCCGCCCGGATCTTCATCGATTTCTGGAATCCGGGCAGCTGGGAGGCGACGCCGGTTGATCGTCGGCCGATGCTCGCGCGCTCGGCGACGAACCTGCGGCATTGGGACCATTCGCTGTTCGGCGAGACGACACCGCTGGCGGCCTTCGCGAAGCTGCGTATGCCCATCCTCTGCATGATGGGCGGCAAGTCGCCGGAGTCGGGGCACGCCGTCGCCCGTCTGCTGCTGCCGGAGTGGCCGCACGCGCAGGTCGTCGAGTTTCCGGAGCTGGGGCACATGGGGCCGGTCACGCATCCGCAGATGGTCAATGCGGAGATTGCGAAGTTTCTTGCCTTACACCGATAGCGCGATTCCTCACCCGCCGCGGCGTGCGGCCTCGATCGCAGCGACGTCAATCTTTCTCATGTCCATCATGGCGGTGAACACGCGTTTGCGCAGCGCCTCATCCGGATCGCTGAGCGCGTCGGTCAACACCTTCGGCGTGATCTGCCACGAGAGACCCCACTTGTCCTTGCACCAGCCACAGGCGCTTTCCTGGCCGCCGTTGCCGACGATGGCGTTCCAGTAGCGATCGGTTTCAGCCTGATCGGCGGTGGCCACCTGAAAGGAAAACGCTTCGCTGTGCGTGAACGCGTCGCCGCCGTTGAGTCCGATGCAGGGAATGCCCAGCACCGTGAACTCGACCACCAGCGCGTCACCCTTCTTGCCGCCGGGGTAATCGGTGGGCGCTTTCTGCACGGCACCGACTCTGCTGTCGGGAAAGGTTCTGGCATAGAACGCGGCCGCTTCTTCAGCGTCGTGGTTGTACCAAAGACAGATGCGGTTTTGGGGTATGGCGGTTGTCATGAGCGGAGTCCTCGCGTCGGATGATGCGACAGTGCACAACTCGACGAGTGGAGTCTGTAGGAATTGACCCGTGATCGGATAGCGGCTTCTTCAGGGCCGCACCTTTGATATAGACTGCCGCGCCGGGGGGCCGATGAGCCCAGTACATCCACGAGGAGAGCTGGGATGAAAGACGTAATTTTCACCGGTGTGGCTGTTGCCGCAGCATTGGTGATGGTCCCGGCCATGTCCCATCACTCCACCAACCTGTGGTACGACATGACCAAGGTCGAAACCATCGAGGGTGAGTATGTCGGGCAGCGCTGGATCAGTCCGCATTCTGTATTGCAGGTGAATGTCCCCGGTGCCAATGGCCAGAAGGAACTGTGGTCGATGGAGACTCACAGTGCGTCGGTGCTGGCGCGTGCCGACTGGAAGCCGAAGCAGTTCACCGGAACGATGGAGCTGTTCCAGACCGACCACCACATCGGCGTCATTTCTAAAAGCGGGAACTACCGCATGGTGCGCATGGGCAAGGTTGACACCTCGGCGTTGACCCCGACCCACAACAGTATCTCGGTCGGGCGCTGGGAAGGCGACCGTCTGAATGTACTGGGCGCGGCCGAGTACGCGGCAACATTCGGCGCCTCGCCGCCGTAACGCCGCAGCTCCGCACCTCGCATGCCCCAATCGCGTCTTCAGGATACGGCGCGCGGCTATGGCTGGATTTCCATTGGTCTGCACTGGATCAGCGCGATTGCCATCGTCGCCATCTGGATCGCCGGCAACAGCATCGGGGCCGGCGGCGGGGATTTCGAAGCCGCACTGCGCCTGCATACCAGCCTGGCGCTGTCCGCCTATGCCGTGCTTGCCGCCCGAATATTCTGGCGCCTGAAATCCGGACATCCGGGGCGGCTGCCCACGCAGTGGAGAATCAGTTTCGGCCTGGGGATGCTGCTGCACTATGGCCTGTTGCTTTGCATGATCGGCATGCTGGTCTCGGGCCCGTTGCTCGCCTGGTGCGGCGGCCTGCCGCTGCAACTGTTTGACTGGACCCTGCTGCCGCCGGTGACACCGAAACCGGCCGCATTCGCGCTGCTGCTCAAGTTCCACGCCACCACAGCCTCGATGCTGATGATCGGCGTGCTGCTGCATATCCTCGGCGTGCTGTTTCATCTGCCGATTGCGAAAGATCGCACCTTCGAGAAAATGATGATTGCGGACAAGGGCGATTCCGCCGGCCGGCGTTGATGAATACGTGAGATCTCGCAGCCGAAGCCAAGGATGCGCTAGCATCGCGACCAGCTTTCTTTCTCCGAACACCCAACTTGAGGGGGGTCATCATGAAACTGACGAAAATCGTTGCTGCCTTTGCCATCGTTTCGACGGTGAGTGCATTCGTCGCCGGTCCGGCCCTGGCGCAGGCGCCGGCCCCGGCCCCGGCCCCGGCCGCAGGACAAGCCCCGGCTCCGGGTCAACCTGCTCCGGGCGGACAGCGGGCCGGTGGTCCGCCGCAGCCGCTGGGCTTCTTCGTCACCAGCAAAGGCTCCGGCGACGGCGCCAACCTCGGTGGTCTCGCAGGTGCCGATGCGCATTGCCAGTCGCTGGCCGCAGCGGCCGGCGCCGGCAACCGCACCTGGCGCGCCTACCTCAGCACGCAGCCCGCCGCCGGGCAGCCGGCCGTCAACGCGCGTGACCGCATCGGCGCGGGTCCCTGGTTCAACGCCAAGAATCAGCAGATCGCCCCGAACGTGGCCGATCTGCACGGCGACACGGTGCGCGACCGCAACCAGATGAACAAGAACAATGCCGTCGATGAAAAGGGCCAGACCATCAGTGGCGCCGGCGACCAGCCCAACACGCACGACATCCTGACCGGCTCGCAGTCGGATGGTCGCGCCTGGCCGGCGGGCGAGGATCGCACCTGCCGCAACTGGACCAGCAACAGCGACGGCGCGGCCACGGTCGGCCATCATGACCGCACGGGCGGTGGCAATTCTTCGTGGAACCAGGCCCATTCTTCGCGCGGCTGCAGCCAAGCGAACCTGGTCAGCACCGGTGGCGCCGGACTGTTCTACTGCTTCGCGACCAACTAGCAAGTAATGGGTGGAGCGCTGTCTTCCGGGTTTGACGCTTGCGCAAACCCGGAGACAGCACTACACCGTCCATGAGTGCCAGGCACCCTGGACCCATCGCTACGGATCTTCCTCCCGTCAGCGCAATCCTACGAAGCTGACGGCCACCGACTTCAGACCATTGCGGTAGCCGCTGTTGCCGCGCGCCCACTCACCCGCCCGATACTGGAACGCATCGCCGGCACGGTCAGGGGAGTTGCGCATGGCGGGCATCAGGATTGTCATTCCATTGCTGCTGCTCAGCGGCGCCGCGAACCCACTGCCAACGGGCGCGCCGCGCCAACCACTCCATGCTTCCCACGCTGCGGCCCTGGCCGCAACGCCGGAGAGCTTCCGCCCGCAGTTCCAGCTGGCTGCAACCCAGCCGCTGTCCGCCCGCACCTTGTTGCCGGTCGGTCGTGAGGGGGTCCAGCGCGCACCTTTGCTGCCAACGGCTGGCGATGGATGGAATAAATTATTGATTTTTATGGCATTGATCGCGTACCAGCTGCGGCGCAAGCATCACACCCTGCGCGTTCGGTCGATGTCCTGAGTCATGCACCGGCATC
>Ga0190271_10000227_pt1 | contig 28045 bp, 24 predicted proteins | sample Popmic356T_FD_133747 | JGI IMG/M metagenome (GOLD analysis project Ga0190271, IMG submission 133747) | Populus adjacent soil microbial communities from riparian zone of Weber River, Utah, USA - 356 T | ecosystem: Environmental > Terrestrial > Soil > Riparian zone | place: USA: Utah | collected...
TAATATTTAGGCCGCAAGATGGCTGAAGATTTCTAACCAAAAAGCGTTCGATTTCAAATTTCTAAGTTTGCGAAATTAATATCAACTCCAGTTTAGGAGTTCTATTATATTCCCGTCCGGGTCTGAGATGTAAATAAACCTAAATACACCGATATTATCAAAATGATGTTCGCTTAGCTCTCCAATTTTCGATGCTCCATTCTTTAATGCTATTGCTAAAACCTCCGCAATATCCTCTACCTTAAATGCAATATGTCCAAATCCTTTTTGATTAGCTAAGTGTCTTTCAGCATTAATCATTTCTGAATACTGATAGATTTCTAATGTCGGTCCATTATCCCCATAGCCAGGTAGCCGTAATTGTATCCCTTGTAAATTAGCGTTAAAGACGCCGGTGCCTTTTTCAAGCCACTCCCCTTGATAGTTTCGTATAGGTGGAACCGCTATGCAATTAAACACGATTTCATAGAAACGTGCAAGTTCCTTCCAATCCTTTGTTATAATGTTGGTATGCGCATACTTTATGTTCATGATGTAAATTTTGACTTGATTGTACGTAAAGGTATTAAAGGTAAGATTTTTTGCAATTTGTCCTTCTCTGGCGTGATAAAATTTTTTGTTCTTTAAGCCATTTAAAAGTATTGTTTTGCCTTCAAATTTCCTGCAATAAACCAACAAGAAATATCAAGTTTATTGCCTGTTGTGTTCTCCTGAAATTGCCATTTACAATAAACTATTCTATATTACCATTAAAAGATGCTAAATGTAGATTATATTTTTTCCTAATTATAATATTCGTTTTATGAGACTGACCAATAAGCGGGAAACTGTTCTCTAGAGGGGGATATTTCAAATGACGATACTCGAAACTTAATTCTTTAATATCTTTAATCATGGCTGAGAAATTAATATCAAGTTTCTTTTTCTCTAAACGATTTTTCACTAGCACGATAGCACTTAATGTCTCGGGGACGCTGGGGATTTTGCAACCTGTTTTCCAGCAACAGGTCTTTAATACAATCTACCTTTTCGTGCAGTGTACTAATGGCCTGCGGTAGTTCTTCGAATGTGTACTTCATAAGCGGTATCTTTTGTTTTGATACCGCAATTTTAGGGGCTTGGTTTGTAGGGTTACAACACGTTAAACCGTATCCTTACCGTTTCCCTACTAATATTTACTGTTTTTTTTGTTTCGGACTGTTGAAAACAGGAAAGGAACTTTGTCTCTCATCCTTACCTCTAAAATTGGTGATTTGCAGATCTTGTTATCGGAAGGTATAATTGCACTTAGCCAGCCCTCCGAGTATTCGTTTACTTTATCTCCATTGCTATATAAGAAGTGTTTTAGGATCCATTTTTCAAGTTCAACTTTATTGCATCCAACAATCAGGTTTGCTTCATAAAGCTGCTCAAAAACATCAGCAAGCTTATTATTGTTTCCGTTGAACATCAATTGACTTGCAGGTTGTTCTTCCGCTTTTATTAGGGCTCCAAGCTGGTTGAAATGTTCCTCTGAAAAATAAGTCCTTATGAGTTGCAAAAAGTCATCTATATACTGACGATTGAATTTTGGCCGACCCGCATCGGGATTATATGGGGTTTTTGGTGGCTGCTCTGCCGTGGCTTCGTCAGTTTGTTGTGGGTTTTTCGGTTTAGCCATCCATTCCTCGAATGTTTCACGGGGATTTAGAATTTCATCTACTTCGCTAACCAGCTCGCTTAGGAACTTATCCCTGATCTTTAAAGTATCGTGCAGACTTTCCACAAACTCGTCACCTATATAAATATCCCTGTAGTCTGATTGCAGGTTGTTAAAGATAAACAAGTAATTGAGTTGAATTGAAAATATAAAATTGCAGGGATATTCGACTCTAAGCTCATCGTAATGTTGGTGGAAATTTGTCCATATTAATTTAAACCTTTCCTTTAATTTTTTGAGCTGTTCAAATTCTTTTTAAACTGGTGTCGTTTAGGGATAGCAGGTCAATTAAGGCCATGTCTTTTAATACCCTGATTTCACTCTTATAGGTAAACGAATCATAATAATGGGTTTCGTGTGCAAGGCTATAAGCTTGCTTATCACCATCTTCTTTTATGGGGCTTTTTAATTCGGCTTTGATAACGACAAGGAGATTAAAAGTCTGTATTTTGGTTAAAAACTGAATTAAGCCGCTCATATTTTAGAGATGTTTGTTCAAATACTAAATTAGGTAAATTTTATTTTATGGATTTGTAGGCTAGTTGGTTACATCTGAAGTATGGAAAAAGTAATTGTAATAACTGGCGATATAAAAATAAATTATCCTATTAGAGAGGATGAAAATAAAAATATTTATATCTAATAATTGGACAAAAAGTCATATTTTTCTAAATATTCCATCTACTCACTTGTATCATTAGAGGCTTTTTAATTTGGGTTAATTATGATTCATACATGGTTTTTTCCTTGTTGTTCATAGCCATGACCTTTTAATGTTAATTAAGACAGCTTCAATTAAACAAAAACACTCATGTTAAGCCTTATTAATCAGTCAATTCAAAATGTTAGTGAGATAGTTATCAACAATCATAACATTGATATTCAGCATAATAAATATTCATTATTAGCATTTAAAAGGGCTTTAAGCTCTATTTAACTAAATATCACACGAAAGACTTATATGGATGTGGACAAAAAGCGAATACTAATATTTTTAGGAATAACTATTTTTATTCTTAATTATATATTTGCCTACTGGTAATCAACAAGTTAATAAAAGCAATTAGATCATGATAGTTTCTACAGAAGTTGAAGTAAAAACGAGAAAGGTTGTAGAAGACCCAAAATTATCCCTTAAACAATTTGCACGGTATTACGATTCAACCCTAAATGGAAAAGAAACAATATTGAGAGGAAGTAAGTACCCAGGGAATTATATTCCAAAATATTACGAAATCGCAAGAACAATCATTGTTGACACATTTGCTTCAAATTTTGGGGATTACGATTTATACTTCGATGAGTTCAAAAGACATTCCGACAGATTGAAAAAAGAGTCATTGCCTTTCGATACCAAAACCGACGACTATAAAAATCGCCATTTTTCTGCAATGGCTCTTGAAAAATTTGCTACTTTGAAAAGAGTAATTATCCCTATCCTCGAGCGTTATGTGCTCAACAGCAACTTGAAAAACAGGCGTCAGGCAATCTTCATTAGAGAGGTGAAAATTGGCGCAATGTCAGACATCCTTCTTTATGATGAAATCGGAAATCAAATAGGTTTATTAAAGTTTAATTTTACTCAAAGTAAATTAAAGGAGCATGAAGCTCAGCTTTCTTTACATGTATTGCACACCTTTTTCAGTCAGGTAAAGCAACTTAATCTTAAACCCAGACATTGCATTTTCGTTGATGTTTACAGTGCCAAAATATTTAACGCTGAAAGAGCTTCTGGAATAGAAGATATTGCAAATTTATCTTGTATGGAGATAAAAAACAAATGGCCAACGATTATAAAACCGTAAAAACTTTCGAGTCGTCGAAAGAAGATTTACGTCATAAAAGAGCTTCACGACACTGATTTCAATTTTATTTAGGGCTGCTCTAGAAGATTGAAAATCCCTGATCAATACAGTTAATTATATAATTAGCCCTAGACAACGCTTACATGAGGCTCCCCAACAGCAGAATTCTCTATTTTAGTTATCTTTTTACTGACTCCCTCCAATTCTGGCTTAGTGTCCACAAGAACCCCAAACAACGGCTAAATAACTTTGTCTTTTATTCTCCGAGTGATTTCTTTAATTTTTTCAATATTTGATCTGGGTCAAAATGCGTATTTTAATGAAAGTGGTTCTTCATCACTTTTGTTGGTGAAATTAATTCAGATCTTATTCCATAACGAAAATCCCTAATTACTTGCAATTAAAGCTCTTGACCAAATAAATTTAGTATGGCTTTAGACCTACCACCAAAAGTGGAAAAGAACCTGAAAATGTACAGTCCGTTTCGGTCCGAACTTTACTTGATTCGACTGCTGGATTTTACCTGGGTCATTCCTTTCCCTCTGAACACATAGCGGCTCGGCTGCAAATACATGCTGAAATGGATCAAGCCTTCCTCCACGCAGCTATATTCATTTAACCGTTTATTTTTAGAAACTGTTCACCTACAGAACAAATTGCCATTACATTAGTAGTAATTTCTAATCTAATAACAATAATATCTTAGCTTTACGAAAAAAAACAGCCATAACAGAGCTAACCTCTCCATGATGAAAGCAATTATTATTTCCTTTTTGCTAACCTTCCTTCTTGCGCCACAGGTACAAAAGAAGGACAACGACCTCTCTACCGAACTACTCAGGGGCATGGTCAAAACCCGCACGGAAACCTGGTACACCGTAAGCAGCGGCGGCAACCGTTCATTTGTCAAAAAGACCAAAACGCAGTACAATACCGAAGGCTTCAAAACCAGGGTCACCACCATCGATGAGTGGAACCGCGAGATAAAAAGCTGGGATTACAGCTACGATGCGAACGGAAATCCCATCAGCGACAGCCCTGACAGGGGCAAAACCATCCAAAAAGCTAAAGACGGCAGCAGGACCGAAACGATACGAGGCTACTCGCAACTTCTTACCGTCAACAAGTACAGCAAAGACGGATCTCTGCTGGAAAGGCTCACCCAAGACCAGCAGGGCAAAACACTTTCCAGCGCTAAAATAACCAACAACAAACAAGGCCAGTGCATAAAGGAAGAAGACTGCGGAGCAGATGGTACTATTATCCAGACCATACTCCGCACCTACGACGCCTATGGCAACCTTGTCGAAATCTCTTTCCTTGATCCCAAGGGCAAACAGACCGCAAAAATGGGCTACACCTACGCTTCAAATAACGGTCCTTTACTCGAATACGCCAGCTACGACATGCAGATGGGATCGCTCCAGCGCTTCACGACCATCAAGTTCTCCAACCCGGACAAAAAAAACAACTGGCTCCAGTCCATTGAAACCCGCCAGGCTGAACCTCCGTTCCTAAAAGTCAGGGAACTGGAATATTACCCCGACTAGTGCCACTAAAAAAAAATCTTTTCAAAGCACCAAAGTGGGGATAGCAAGAATATATTAACAGGTCATAAACCTTCTCCGGCAGAACCTCCTGTTCAAAAATATAGGTGCCTTTTGCTTGTACTTTATTTATCATCAATGTAAAGTCTAATGAAATACTTGGTAGTGATTGCGATTTTCCGGGAAAATACGGATGATCCCCAAATGCTGTAACTTTTCCAAAATAGAACGGTTCACCGGGTTTTGTGGAATGAATGGTGTTTTTGAATGATCATTTATTTCCCCAAACTTATCGCCAATATGAGACAGCAAGACATTGTTTTCCGAAGTATCAAAATCCTGCACATGCTTTTCGAACAAAATTACCTTCTGCTCTTGCAAGACATCCTGCATCAACAGCGCTTCGATAACCTCATAAGAACGTGAAACGTAAGGAGATGAAGCAAAATAGTTTATCACATGTGTGGCAAGCGGGGTACTTTGCTGTATTGAGGCATAAGGAACTTCTTCTGCCAGCTTTCCTTTGTCCTGTGAAGAAATCCCGCTTTCCATCAATGCAAGATAATCCGTAGCCCTCAGCTGGTAAAGTGAAGTATCCTCAAAATACTTATCGATATTTTTCTCTACCAAAGCTGGTATCAGATCACGATGATTGTTTCTTATCTCATTAAAGTTGTATTCGGAAAATGCAATGACACCTTGCCAGATCAATTTGTTAATCCTATCCTCTGCCACGGATGCAAAAAACGGTTCCTCATCGACTGGCTCCTCAATGCTGAGAATAAGTTTGTCAAAGGCAGCCTCTGAAACCCTACTTTTTATCAGAGCAATTACAAAAGCCTTGTTTTCGAATTTTTCTTCCGAAAGTGATTTATAATTGTCTTCATGATCTAAGAAGGCCAGTAAATCTTCATCGATCTGGCTGATCGTTTCAAAATACGCAAATTCAGGCTTATCGAGCGCTTTGTAAATAGATACCAAATAACTTTTATCCGGGCGAATAGCGTTGTTCATGAATAGGTGTACTGGAATTTGAGCGTTGTTTAAGGATGCAATTTAACAAAAATCAGCTAAGCTTTACCACATGGTATAATGTAATAGATTCCTTTTCAACCATACCGGTCACCATCGCTTAGGATTATTGATATCCATTCGCCTCCTGCCCAGAATCAAAAAAAGCGGGAAAAATTCCCGCCAAAGAAAAAAGTTAAAACAAAGAAAAAGTTTCGGCCTATTTTGAGAATAGCTTGCCGATCAAGATTAAAGAAAGGATCAGGCAGATTGCGCCCATGATCACTTTAAAATAATTGTTCTGTGGTGTTTGTTTTGAATAGACAAAAGTCCTTGGAACCACTGCCGAATGCCCAATATTTAAGCGCCCGCCCGTATGAAAACGAAGCTTGGCATTCAAAACAGCACATTCAGCAGAAACCACATTGAAAGGTTTATTAAACATATCTAAAAATGTTAGCCTCGAATATAGTGGTTTTTTGACACTCTTTATAGGTCAAAACCATTAATGTATTCAAATTACATAGTAGCTTTTTGGTAACGAACTAAAATAAAATCTAGCCTATCTCCGGCAAATTCCATCGAAGTTGTGATTTTAAAACAAAGTAAATTAGTAAAATAGAAAGTATCTAATGTTTTATTTTCATAAAAACAGCCATAGGAACATTTTTAGCATATTCTTCTAGTCCAGAAGTTAACAACAATCGTAAAACTCGTTTATTGCCAATTCCTTTGTTTGGAATCAGAAGTTGAAAGTTTGTGGTGAAACCATATTTAGCAGAATTTATTTCTGGGTTCGAGTCCATTAAGCCATCCATTTCTTTCCTAGCCTCTTCAGTAGCTTGGAGAAGTTCTTTATTCAAAAGCGCTGTCGCCTTAACAATTTCAACTTCGCCAGATTTAAAGATAAAATCATAAAGAGTTTGCCAAGCCTTCCTCATTTTTCCGAATTTCCCTTCTCTCCACAATTCAAGAACTGCTGCTGGCTCATAATTAAAAGGAAATTCGATTTTCCGAATGTTTTGTGTTAGTACCTTCCATAAAGATCCAGTTAGAATACCATCGGGGTTCTGTGCATTTGCAAATTCTTTCAGCCGGGTTGGGCTATCTGTCAAAAGAATTGCACCTGTAATTTGAGCGAGAAATAATGCCATTTCAAAATTCGGGGCCATGGAGTTTAAATCGACTTGTCCACCGTTTAGGTATAAATCATCTTGTAATAAGGCAAGCGGATCATCATTCCGTTTCTTTTCCATTAGTAAGATTGCCCCCTTGATAAGTTCCTCACTTGCTTCTGGGTTTGCTTTTTTTATCTGCGTTCGCTTTTGTTCAGGTGGCAAACAATAGACCATACGTTCATGATCTTCATGCCAGAGATCACTAAAACTTTCCATTTCCTCTTTATTAACTTCGCTACCACTTCGTCTTAACTTAGCAGAATCGATTGCTTGAAAACGCAGATGTTCGTTAAAAAGACCAGGATCTGGAACCAAGTTTATTTTCCCTGCAACTACTAAAGGCTGAATCGTTAACAATAATGCAAGAGCTTTTAAAGTATGTTGTCTAAATTTAGATGGGTGTTCTAAAGGACTAAATTCCGCTTTAAATCCTCGGGGATTAATAAAGGGGTGATGAACAATGAGTTCATCAAAATACAAGGTTGAACTTAATGCGTATTGTGGAATGGTTCTAACATCGATTCTGCCGGAATAAACTGCGCGTATTTTTCCATCGGATTTTGGGAGCAGACTTATAATATTTGTGTCTTCCGGCCACAAGCTAGCAAATATTGAATGAAGCGCACGAACCTGATCATTATTGAGTTCACGGCGAATATCGTCCCATTCTTTTCCCTTGTCAAAACCAAGGATTTTATCGATCTCTTTAAAAAAGATTATGTTTCTTTCTCTTATACTATAAACATCCCAGGCAGGCCTTTTTGAAACATCAATATCTCTGCAGCAGTTTTTGTACTTTTTACCCTGACCACAAGGACAGTAAGCATTAGCTGGAACTTTTCCTTTGGGAATTTGTTTTAACAGAAGATCGCTGTTTTTAGACGTTCGGCCAAAAGCATCTTGGTAATGTACCTTCCCACTTCTTGTACCCATAAACATTTCTCCACCAAATTTATAGACTTTATTTGATGGAGGAAGCAATGTGTTTTTAATATTTCCCCATCGGATCGTTGTGTCTGATTCGGGGTAGAGCCATTCCTTTTCTCCACCTGCAATATAGCGACGTGCACGTTGCTTTATTACGAAATTGATTTCCCTAACTTGGGTTTCTGTTAGACAACGGTCACGAAGAAAGACAGTGGTATTTACCATTGTGTTTCCAAAGTTTCGCGCATTAGTTCGTCTATTTTTTGGATCTTTAATTTCCGGTTCGCTGGCAAATTCGTAATTAGTCAGGATTAGACAATGATTACGATCGAGCGCAAAAATGGTTTGAGATCCTTTTAAAGCAATTGATGGATCTTCTGGGTAGGTGCATTCCTTGGAGCCTGGCGGACAAGCATAATTGTAAATGGTTACTGGGTGATCCGAAATAATGAATTTGGTTGCAGATTCTTTCGCTGAAACAATCTCGCGAGTTCCTTCAAGCCACATAGTACAATGCATTTGCTGAATGGACTGCATTTCAGTCATTAGATTTTGTTGATCCAATCCTTGATATCTTGCCTTTAGCCAGGTCAGCCCTTTCGGCGTGCGAGTCTTTTGAGCATCGATATATTTGAAAAAATCAAGAAAGTAGTCATGCCGATCAAGGTCATTCCCATCAATAAAGGCTTTTACGGCTTTCGCTCCAGTACCGTCTATTTCACCGAAGAGATTTCTTTCTATGAGGTCGCTAATGAAAGGCCCGAAAAAAGTAGTGTAGAGGTCATACACGAAAAAACATTGACCCGGTGCCAGCAATCGTCTTTCATTATGCTTAATAACCCGGCCATTTTCAAGAACTATCTCATCGGGAGCAAGGTTTAAATAGTGAAGTTTGTTGCCATTTTCGATAAATCCCTTCTGGTACCATTGAGGCACATAATGATTATTCCGAGTAAGTTCCTTAGATTCTTGACTTCCATTGATTACAAAGTCTTTCTTTCCAGCCATACCAAATAAAAATTTTTGAACTAAGGCTTAGTAAAAAAGCCTATCACCTAACGAATAAAAAATATTATTTAAGAAATGAATTTTGTAAAGTCTTGTAAATATTCCTGATTTTGGCAGGCAACCTCATCAAAAGCATTATCAAAAAGTATTTTGTTATATGCAAGCATTGTTTCACTATCGAGGTGATAAATACCATGTCCCTGATCAGGACAAAATTCTGCTTTTACAGCAAGTACCAATATCTTACTATTAATCGGCATAAATATCATACCAATTACCATAGCAGGATTTATAAAAGTTTTACCATCGATAACATCGTCCTCTACTTTAAACCGCTTGGTTGCTGCTGTACAGTCGGGAAGAAGAAAATAGTGATTATCAGGGGCAATCATAATGGAATACGTAGTTTCGCCCATCAAATCAACAAACGCCTTTGCAAGTACGTCATAGTCTAATTTGAGTTTATTCGTAATTCCAGATAAGCTTTGAATGTGGGACACTATTCCTTTTTTAAGTTCCTCCGTAGCATTATTTGCTATTTCCAATAATGCACCAAAAATAACATCTTGACTTTCCGACATATCCATCGGATGTCTTGAGCGGCCAACAAAACCCATCTCAACAATTTTGCTTGCTGCTTCAGTAATCTGCTCAGACTGTGGGTATACCATTCCCGTTATTAAATTTGAGCCTACAGCTTCAACAATTACCTTGTAATATTTTGGGAAATCCTTTTCGAATGCAACATTTAGTTTATCCTCCACAGATTTGTGATCTAAATTTCCTTCAGCATCGTAAATTGTATTTAAATCGACCTGAGAAAATAAGTTTTTAGCCGAATTTAATGAAGCTATCTGCTTTTTTGATTTACTATATTTATAAATTCGCCCAACATCTGATAGAAATTTCTTGCTCAATACCTGGGATACATAATGATGGTTTCTAGGAGTGCTCATTTAGAAGACTAATTTAATTTCAAGATGAATAATTTGAAAAGTAGAGAGCGGGGGAGTCGAACCCCCTACGGCACATCGTTGGGAAGATAGCCTACCTTTTTCCGGTTCACAATGTGTTATCCGGGGTGGCGTTCCAACAACGTGCTCTCCAGCAATGCCCCACCTAAGATTTTTTTGATACAGTGTTTTAATCCGTGTTCCATAATTCTTCGTTTTAAATTTTCGATTAATGATTCCAGTGTTATGTGGAAGAGCACGCCAACGAAACCCACCCCGAAGACACAATGTGATGCAAGAGCTAAACTAATCTTGAACCCCAATATTTTTTCTAAAAATAGCAAATAATTTCCCAGGGTAAAAATTTTTTGTTTAATTGGCTAAGGTCAAAAGAAATTTTCATGGCAAACTCTGTTAAACACCATTATATACCACAATTTTTCTTGAAAGGTTTTACCAATGAATCTGGTCAATTTTTTATATATGATAAATCACAAGATCGAATTAAAAGGAAACCATTTTATCCAAGCACCCATTTTTTTCAAGAACATAGAAATACCATTACCATAAATGGCGAATCAGACGACGCGCCTGAGCAGTTTTATCAGCTTTTCGAGAATAAGGATAAACTGATTGTCAAACATATCCAAGAGCATGTAGGCTCCCTTAGCCTTTCACATCAACAAATGGCTGAACTACAACACTTTTTAAGCAATCTTTTTTTTCGTCTACCAGCATTAGATTCAACATACAAACGATATATTGAGGAATCAGATATTGTCGGGAAGTTTTTTAAAATTAAAAGTAAAGAAACAGGAGATTCCGCACCAGCGGAATTGTTAGAAAAAATCCGAAAAGATCCTGCTTTTCAAAGCGTTTACAGGTCAGCTATCGGATCTTTGATTTTGCTGCGATCTAATTCTGTTACAGATCACGAAAACTGGGGATTTACGTACAGACCAGACAACTTTAATCTGATGTCGGACAATCCCTTAATATTTAATGACTTAAAAACACTTGATTTCTTTGAAAACACATTTGTAGTACCTTTATCTGGCCACCACAAACTTATCCGTTTAAAAAAACCGATTACTAGTAGTAATCTTAGTGCAAATTTTTCTCTATTGAGCGAAGTATTAGTGATACACCAGGCCAAAGAATATGTTTGCTGCGCCTCTAAAGAGTATCTTGAACACATGGTTTGGGCATCAAAGCGGCTAGGTCATGAAACCTGTCGCACGCAAATGTTTCAAGAACTCGGACATTAACCAAAAACAAAAAAAGCCCAACTCCAATAAAGAAGCAGGGCTAAATTTTCCCAAAACAGCTTACCTGTCCTTATTTACTTTCCTGATTTTTCAGCTCTGAAACTTCATTTCTTCCGGCTGAAGCCAGATTCTTGATTTCCATATAGGCTCTGCGTAAACGTGTACCAGCAGCCTTGTTCCCTTTAACGTAAAACGCTATGGCATCAGTCTCAGTAGCCGCAACCAGTTATTTTAATTTTTCAAATGAATTCCTAATGTTAATTTTTTAAAGTAAACAAATATAGATTTTTAGCCCAGCAAACCAGCCTACATGCTCAGCTCGCTGGATGTATCCTTACTTTTTTCTTTCACCTTAGCCTTACCCTGAGCCTTGTCCAAATCTACAGTCTGTTCTTTTTTCAGCTCCTCGCGTTTCACCGGCTTGCCATTAATTTCAAAAAAAATCTGGTTATTGTACCTCGGCACCGCCTCAATTCGTAAGGCCTTCTCCGATCCATCAGGCAAAACCACAGTTACTAACGGCCGGTTGCCGTTTTCAATACGCTCCACCAGTTCCGCAATCTGTTCAGGTTTCTCCAGTTCCATCATAGAATATCCAACAAGTTCCTTTTTCAGATCAAAACCATAGCCTTCTCCAAACTGCTTCATTTAATAATTACCATAACGGTCTTTAGGGTGATCAAACTGGTAGACACTCCAGGCCTTACACTGCTCACCAAATCTTCACGGAACACCTCCCTTCCCTGCAACATATTTGCAGCCTGCCCCACACTAAACCCTTAAAGGTTTCCATGCCTAAAGCCAGGTCGGGCCGGAGTTTTTTTGCGGATCCTTTTGCGGGATCCTGCCCGGTAAGTTTGAATTTCGGATAATATTTGCCCTTAAATGTGTGGCTCTTTAAATTGGTATTGTTCATGGCTCAATGATTTTGATTGAGCCAAATCTGGGAAGGAAAAAGAGTGGTTTTTGGGGAGTGATTTAAGGAGTTGTTATAACTTCTTTGCGGCTATATCATAGGCTGCTTTGTCGATTATGCGTGATGTTGATAAATTCTGTATGTACAAAGTAGAAAGGTCATCGAACATCTCAGGATAGAAATCATAAATTCCTCCAAAAAAGACATAAGAAAAATCGTTAAATGAATAGGATGTAGTTCTATTTGGGTATATTTCACCCAAATTTTGAGTACGAGAATGATTTGATTCGAATGTTGCAACCAACTTTTTAAAACCTTCGAATGCATCGATCAACTGGTTTTTATTCGCAATTCTAAATTTAAGTCTGTACACTACCCCAAAAAACAACCACCTTTCCCTAATGAATTCACGTTTCATGATTGAATTATTTTTTTCAACTTCGGCCACACGTACTTCTAGATATAATTTCCATTCGTTAAACCTATCTTGCTTAAGCTTTTCAACGTTTGTAATAGTAGCCTCGTTAAGTCTCAGGAGCCCAAATAATAGAGAAAGGGTTGCAATAGCTGCACCAAATAAAGCTGAATAACCTGAATAAAATTCCAGATAATTATTGAGGCCAGTCATGTCCAATATTACACTTTCCTTAAATGCCTGTATGTGAATCAGAAGCAAAGCCATTGTCGATAATAAAACCAATATAATTACAACAATCTTGAATAGTATTTCGAAAAATTTCATTTTTCCTATTTTGTCTCCTGAAACCAAGTGATTAGCGCCGTTTTGATACGTTGAGTTTTTTCCAAAGGTGAAATTTGAGAAGTTAATCATGGTTAATTTAGTTTGCTGTAAAACTACAATTAAAAATAAACATAGGGAGTCCACCCGTTTTATTATCTCTGTTTTTTATCAAAGGCATCTATAAAACTATTAATTAGCCATCCAAAAATGACCAAGCTTAGAAGAATTTGAAAAAAGACAATAACCCTAATCATTCTGGTGTTTGGAAGGATGTCCCCAAAATTTGAGGAAGTAGCCGTACCAGCACTAAAATAAAGAAAATCGAAATAATTCAATTTTTCGAATCGTTTAGAATGATAATCAACGACTACATCATAAATCCTTAATTGAATTTTGTTTATTTCGGATAGCATTCTGATATTTTTTGTGCTATATATCGAATCCTTTTTTGCCGCCGTGATGTTTTTTGAATAAAGCTGTTTATCAAAATAGGTTTCAAACTTCCTATTTAAGATCGCTGCGATTATTTTAGCCTCCTCCAATTTTAACTGAGCTAATTTCAATTTATACCCAGCTATCACAACAGGCATATTAATACTAAAATCTGTTCCAGTAACTGTCCTTACTGTTTTCAATAACCGCTGTAAAGAATCTATTTTTTGTTTGATACTCTTAGTGCCAGTAGTGATTGCAAGATTTGAGTTAATTTTATAGCTGGCCCAAAGTTGATCGTTGAGCGTATCTAAAAATTTGTTATATCGATACTGCTCATCTTTGTTACGTTTAATAGCATGATTCAATGAATCGATGCTAGAATGCAAATAATGGAGTGTTTCATTTGTTTCCAAAACTGTCTTTTCCCTGCCTTTAGGTAATTTTCCGGGATCTTCGTCAAAAAACATCGGAGCAAAAGTGACCTCATTAAATTCCTGATTGACCATAAAGTAGCTGGTATTTTTCATCCAAAAAAACCAGTAAATTGTAGCAAAGGAAAGTATTGAAATAAGGTAGTAAAAAACTACGTTACGAATAGATTTATTCATACGAGAGATCGTTATTAATATAGATGTTCGAAATAATGCCGTATTTAAAGTTACTTAAAAGTGCTGTCTTCATTGGAATGTAACATTTGACTTTTTCAGGAAATGATCTTTGTAGTGTATCATTCTGTGGGCTCACGGCTTTCATCAAATACTTCCAGGGCTTTTTTTAAGTCACCAAGAGTGCCAAGTGAAAGTTCTCGTGAATTATTACCTGCTTTCAAAGACGGTAATGGAGGCAACCATTTAATATTTTTCCCTATAGGCTCTCCATCTACTGATAACGGAATATTAGTTTCAGCATTTACCTTCCAAAAGTTGATAGCATTTTGTTTTATTTCGCTCATATCGTGGATAATTGGGAGATTTCTACCATTGAACATTGCTGCGATAATTTTTGATTCAGGCAACTCAACAATCTTAAAGACCTTTAAAATCTTGGTAATATAGTCCCAACCTGCAGAAAAATACTTTCGATCCGCTATAGCACGACTGATTTCCCGTAATTTTAATAATGCGCCCTCCCGAGTTTCGGGTAAACTTAAGCCTTCGATTTGCGAGGAATATTCAAGATATTTTTCATTATTCAGCAAATTATCGAAAAATGTAATAATTTCATAAGGCGTGCTTTGTTTTGGCGACTGTATACCAGGAATTTGCAAGTCTACATACTGGTTCAAAATCCCTTCTATTTCAGAAAGTATAATTCGAGTATCCGAGTTTTTAGCTTTTAATTTAAGAAACATTATCGAAGATTTTAAAATGGGCATACTTAAACTTATCTGGATACCATGATTAAATCCAATAGCTAGTTTTTTTAAGCTATCATGAATTGCTAGAACGGAAGCTATTACTTTACGAGATGTACCTTTTGGAAATTTCAAGTTTTCAGTTGGCGAATCATATACAATTCCAAAGTCCTGCCGCAAAGAATAAAGTACTCTATTTAAGCTTTCAATTTCATTTTGGTCATCTATTATCTCAATTCTCTTTCTTAACAAGATCGGCATTCGATCCAACATTTTAACCTCCGGAGAAGACTTTGGCATCATTATTTTCACAATTCCATAGGAAATATATTCCTCTAAAAGATATATATGGCATGAATAATCGCTTGTAATTACGACTCTTTCGGTATCATTTTCTATACCTATTCTTCCAACAGGCATTGTTTCAAAAAGTATTGTTGATTGCTTCATACTAGTTTAGAATTGACTTCGGGTAAATCTTATAAAACTGTTAATGGTTAGCTTGCATCTCCCCATTCAAACATAGGATCATTCCCCTTGGATTGGTTCTTTATTTCTAGAATTATTTTTAGAAAGTGTATTCGTGGCGTTTCTATAAACTTCACTTTGTGTAAAGGTAAATTGTGCAGCATTCGATACTTAGATAGAAATTGATTGGTCGGTTTTTCCCAATCTTTTCCTAAACCAGAAATATAATTGTGGTAAAGTAATATTTGCTCGTCATTTGACATTTGTGCCCTAAGAATTTTCAGATATTCTCTAGCTTTTCTATAACTAAAAAGCCCCTCCCTCTCCTTTTCGACAACGAATTTGACAGTACTAAAAAGATGCCTATAGTAATGTGCTAGTCTAGATTCATGGCCTGTGAACGGCGCATACTTAATATGAAGATCGATTTTCTTCCCATCAATTACAAAATCTTTTTTTCCGCCAAATGTTTCTTTGTGCTCTTCTCTTATGGCTTTTAATTCACTTTTGCAATGCTCAATAAAATCCTTGTACTGGTCATATCCTGGGAGCGAGGAGAATGACCCAAAGAAGAATAACCGATATACAATTTGATGTAATTCTGGTTCGGCTACATTATATTGTTTCGCATAACTTGTGCAAAAATTGAAACATGCGTTTAATTCTTTTACCATAGAAACAAACACCTTTCTTCCATCAACGATCCTTTCTATCTGCGTTCTTGTAATAGTCTCAGTTTCAAGAGCATTATTTTTCACAATCGAAGTAGCCATAAGGTAGCTGTATCCTGATATTTTCATCTCGTTGATATTTTCTTTATGAAGTCTGATCATTTCAAAATATTGCGATTCAAACTGTTGAATGTTGAATTGCTCCCTAACTTGAGCGTTTGCTCTTAACTGTGCCCAAAAGGCTATGAAAGTTAGAAACCCCGCCATTAATGCGATAAAAGGAGCTGTTGTACCTCCAATCGTATCACCAATCTGACCAGTGGTTTCAGAATTAAAAGCTTTCGGATGGTGAATATTACCATAGTATTCAAAAATAGTCCATAAGGAAAGATCTTTTATCCAAAGTCCAGCACAGACAAAAAGACATAAGACAATTACAGGGATACCCCAATAGTATAAGAGCTTCTTCATTATATTTAGTTTGGACGAAATATAATTATTTTAAACATACAAACTAGGAGATTTCAGTTGAATGCAAAGGATAAAAAGCAAGGAGTCACCAATAAGGTCCCCACTCATAGACTTATATACAATGATCATTGTATTCTAACAAAAATGCAATGATCAAAATCAATCCAGAAAAACGAAACCTCACAACCGAAAAAGCAGTAAGAAATACCGAAAAGATACGGCCGAAAAATAACCCTCGCAAAAGCTCGAATAATGTTGGATTTTATGTATAATTTCGCTATATTATCTCTAAATCAAGTAATTAAAGATGAGAGAATGAAAGAATTATGAGCAAACAACAAACGAGGCTGCTCCGGTTCAGAGACCGGATAACCCACAAACTCGTACTCAAGTGAAACATCGCAGACGACAAGATCGACAATCGAAAAGTGGCCTTTCTTTATGTCAGGGTAAGTACTCAGTGCCGGAGTCGAACCGCGCAGCGATTAGTAACTTATTCCTTCCACTTTTAAAAGAGAATGATTATATTTAAATTATAGCAATTGCAGCTAAAACGTGTTTAAAAAAATGGTGAGCGATTAGGTGAGTCAAAATCGAAAACCACATTAATACTATTTAATCACTGATTTTAGCACCAGGTGCAAATCCCAGCGGGATCACAGAAATCCTCCAACGCTCATTGGAGGATTTTTTGTTTAAAAAGGATTTCACTATGCTAAAATTCCGAACAGCCGTTTATTGCCCTTTTTACCTGGCTGCTCCGACAGCAATACACCAACAATACCCTAAGATAACCCGCTCCTCACCTTTTATTTACTTGTTGTTAACCTGCAGATCTAAAGCAATGCAAATCTTTGACCTACCGAATCTACACCAGAACTACAACTCAACCGAAGTAGGTGTGAAGTTGAGTGCAAGCAGGTACGAAGCAGACCCGGCCGGAAGGTGGCTAAAACGTGGGGTAAATGTGGCGTGAAGGTGGAATTTGGAATATTCTTTTTGGAGTTTTTTAATCAGATGGATCGATTTGGGTAATCATCCCTTGTTGATTATCCTAAGATACTAAAATTTTGGTTTTTCAGGGTTGTAATGATCAAAATTAAAGGGCAAACAGGATCTTGTTTTTTACAAACGCGGAATTAAGGCTTCTTCAAATTCATGCTGGAAAGCAATTTTTTTATGCTGCTTTCTACCAGCAATTGGAGTTTTTATAATGGTATGACGTTATTTTTTGCTTCGTAAAACGCTTTCCGTTAAGTGCCGAAATCGCTAATGCAAGCCAAAATATAGTTTTACTTATTTTTTGTAAGGTTGTATTTACGCCCGGGCCTTTCTTAGAAAACGTAACCCGTTGATATGCATCAGGTTTTCAACATCGGTATCGGTGTAACCTCTCTTCCTAAATAGAGCCGGTATTTTTTGTAAATCTGCAATCGTCTCCAGGTCCTAAGGACATTATTCTTTTCCGAAAGCACCATCCAGATCAGAACCAATTCCAACGTGACTGGTATTTCCGGCCAACTGGCAATAAGGTCGATTATCACCTCCAGGTTACCATTCATCGCTTCTGGTTTGGAGATTCCGCTCTGCCAACCCGGAACCATGAGATCGTGCAATCAAACCAAATGATAATGCAATAAGAATAACAAAAATTTTCATTATGAAATAAAATTAGTATTTGAAGTATCTCCAAAAATTTGTGCTTAACTTACTCATCATACTATACGCATCGTTTATGTTTTGAATTAAAAATACGATATTGTTAAAAATAAAGAATTAACATGCAGCTGCTGTCCTCTCAATTGAATGAGCTTTTTGACCTGATCATCAGTTCAAAGCATTTTTCGCCAACTCAATTTTCTAAATCTTCTACAGGAGATCAATTTCAGTTTCTATGATAACCTTTAATTATTTTTCGATGGGCCTGACTAAATAAATGCCAACCTTGGCCGCTCTATATTTTAAGTCGACAATATTTTCGTACATCTGATTAAAATTTTCCCTGATCATGCAAAAACTAACCGATTACAGCGATCATCATCAAAGTTCCGTGAATTATGATACAACGAATGCTCAAACTTTAGAGGACATTACCCAGGTGATAGCAGAGGCATACCGTCAAAAGCGACCGCTTCGCATTCGCGGCAATGGGCATTCTATGAACAGCTCGTCTTTACCCAGGGATGGCGAGTTACTGTTACTGACCACTTTTATCAGGCATTTTCGTTTTGAAAAACCAGGTACGATTACGGTAGGAGCCGGTGCAGCGATATGGAACGTAAACCTAACACTCAGGAAATATGGTTATGAGCTATTGGTTTACAACGATGGTACAGCACCGGCTTCTACAGTGGGCGGCTATCTATCAGCAGGTGGTATTGGTGCTACAAGTCAGCGTTACGGAGGTTTTTGGGAAACAGTTGAGCACGTGATACTGGTTAACGGTTGTGGAGAGGTTGTACGCAGTTCTTTTGGTGATGGTGTATTTGAATGGCTTTTTGGCTCAATGAGCCAATTGGGTTACATTTATGAAGTATGCCTGAAGATAAGACCAATCAAAGGCACTGAAAAATATCCGCAACACATTACTGGTGAAATACCCTCAAACAATCATCACTGGAATAAACTGGCCTGGTACAACCTGTTCACCACGCCTGAGCACGCAGAAGAAGCCATTCAGGGATTGAAAACGATCAGCCATGTGCACAAACGTACCTGGGTAAATTTGCCCTTATACAGGTATGATATCGCTTTCAAAAGGTTCAATCCGCCACTTATTTACCCGCGGCAAGAAAGCCTGGTGGCGCTCGGGATATGGGGAGAGCCATGGCATGACAAAGGTTTTGATATCGGGCTGTTGCGTTTGCTCGAAGCTGATTTTGCCGAGTTCATTCTTGAAAAACCATATTTCCGCCGCTATGTGCAGGCTGAGTTTACATTTGAAGATTTTGATTATACAGGATACTTTGGTAGCGATGTGGTATCAGGTTTCAAAAAGGTAAAACACCAACTCGATCCGCAGGGAATTTTCACAAACCTTATACGATAAAATTATGGGCCGAGCTACTGAAAGTCATTTAAATAAGCACATTAAACTGTAAAGCAATAATTAACGCCACGTATGCTGCACCGAGAGGTAAGCCTTTGCCAGCAGGGGGCGACCCGGATCATAGGTTATTTTTAAATGGTGCAAGTATTGCCACATGGTACTTACCGCGTGGCGCTCCATCAAGGCCATAGCCCGAACAAGCTCCTCCGGCAGTTCCTTAAATAGTTGCCCCGTGGCAGTATAAGCACCAAATTCTTTCAAAGCAACGCGCTTTGCCGCATCTATCAAATCGTGTTCTGCAAACTTATCTATCATTTTCGTCCAGGCGGACTGTTTCTCAACTGCCGAAAAATTGGGGTTCACATAACATTCCAGGCCGATCTTTGCACCGATACCTTCACTCAAATCAATACTGAAGGCAACGTCGTGCACCAGCGGCTGAAGAAATATCAATATTTCTTTGAGCTCTTCGACGGAACCGGGGTATGGTATCTTTTTGAGGAAAGTTAAAATTGCATCAAGCGAAATTTCGTGAATACACAAGCGGATACCATGAACAGGACGCGAACGCATGGCGCCAATTTGAAATATCCGTGCCCGATCGGGTAATAAAGCAACCAATTGTAATACCAGTGAGCTGAGTTGTGCTGTGCTTTCGTTGCCGGTAAGCGCGCTCAAAGAATAATGGAGAATAACTTCGAGTTCGGCTAAACTATTGTACAATGGCCTGAAAAAAAGACTTGGTACCAAGGGTGCTTCTCCTTGTATATCAAACTCAAGCCAGAAATCATCTATCAATTGTTTACCGGCCCAGAAATCGGCCAACTTGCCAACATCGTTCCAAACGGCGCTTCGTCCGAAATTTTTCTCCGCCGATAACTTTAACAGAAACGGTCCATTATTTTTCTTTTGGAATGACACCAGGAAATCGGCCTCGGCTTCGTTGCTACTCAAGGGACATTCGAAACCAAAGGTACTTAACACTACAGAGCCTGGCAATAAATGCGCTGTTCCCAATATACCCTGAAATGATTTTTTCCCTATCAGATCTTGAGGGGTTTGCGTAACAAATTCCCGCAAATAATCATCCAGCATCCGTTCGTCGCGCATCAGCTTATTATCTCTAAAAATCCACCCTCAAACAGCTTCCGGATAAAATTTATCCTTACCAGATCACTATTCTCTTGCGGCAGGTCAGCGATCATAAATTCCTTTTGAGCCAGTATATATTCCAGCACACCGGACAACTCATATTGAACAAGCAAATAGCTGCCCGAATAATAAAACACCATCTCTCGCCGGTTTTCTTCAACGCGGTACACCATGTCTGGCCGGATACGCATTCTCGTTATTAAGCTGAACTCAGGTACCGGCGCCGTATTGCCAGGCACGGGATTCCTGGAAACAACGAAACGACGAGCTATTTCATTAACTGAATCTCGCATGATCTCTGGTGTAAGGTGTTTCTCAAGATCCGCTTTAACCTCAGCAATCCGGTTGTTGAAGTACGATGTGTTAAAATTTCTATTGCTAATGTCAGGCGGTAGCGCCTCACGCAGTGCATCGCTTTCTTTTAAAGTTTCGAGCAGCGCCTGTACCACCACCTCATACCAGGTAACTACGGTAACAGCTACGGTAAGATGCAGCGATTCTTCATCTTCCGAATATACCTGGTGCACATGCCCACGGGGTACATACAGCAAGTCGCCGGCCTGCATCTTAACAGACCACTCTTCATCCGGTATCGGGAGCGGGCGCACTTTTTTGCTGCCAGGCATTTCTTTTTTCAACCACCCTGCCCTGCCGCGGTGAAGTACCTCGACAGGCGACTCTTCGGCCGGTGAAAATAATTTCCAGATCTTACTGCCGCTTATTTGGACAATAAAAACATCGTGGTCGTCATAATGCGCGCCAAATGCGCGTGAACCGGGAGGCGTAAGGTAAAGGTTAATGTTAATATCCGTTTGAAGATTGGCTTCGAAATGCTGTTGCAATTTGCGTATGCTTAGGCAATGACTTGCGATGTTTCCAAGCCTGATCGTGCTTCCTTTTTCAAAACTTTCAAACACATTTCCAGCGGTCCAGTAACTTGGTGCTTTGTGACCCACGCCTTTTTCCGGGTTGACAATCTTCCCCCCAATCAGGGAAATAACGAAATCGGTCTTTCCTCCATTCGTTTTGATGAGGGTATCTATTTCTTGCCGCGATATCAGGCTGGCGAAATATTCAGTGTTTTGCCCTTGTACATAGTAGCTTTTTTTTTGCCAGTATTGCTCAACGAAGCCTTGCCAGGAGATTTCTCCAAAAAGTTGATTGATATCACACTGATTATTCATAGGCCAAAACGCTTGGAAGTTGATCAGGGAAACCAATTCTTAATAAACTATAGGCAATGCCTGTTGCGCCAACGAAAAGGCCGGGCGAAAACACTTTGATCGGCGCGTCTATAAAAAGCCGGAAACCATCATTTTCATAGAAGCGATTCACAATATAAGCCGCTTCTCTTTTAATACGCTCGATCGATGCTTCGTCTTTAATAAACCGGGCATATTCTAACTCGATATCCAGCCGCCCAAAGTTGCCGCAACAGATATGATCCAGGTGTTCCAGTGAAAATGCGGTTGTAACCTGCATGTTTTTTTCAATCTGGGGTTTCAGACTTTCATCATGGGTTATTTGGTAAGCTATTAACCGCGTCAGGCCGATACCAGGTGCACCATGACACCAGGCCGTAATAAATTTATTTTCCGTAGGTGTACTTTGATAAGTAGGATAATTTGCAGCATCGGCATCATACATTTTTTCTTCAAAATCGATATGGGCCATTGCTGTCGCCCGGTAACGCTCATCTTTCGTTAAATCGAACGCTTTCAATAATGCAATTGCAACACCCGAAGCACCATGTGACATGCCTGTAATAACTTTGTTGCCATAAGTTGGCACCAAGCCTTCGCCCTGCGCCGTGTCTCTACAGTTTTTCAACAAATTATCTGCGGTCATCGTTATTTTATGCATGACTTCAGCATCGCCTGTTACACGGAATAATTTGATCAGCCCAAGTAACAAGCCTGCCGAGCCAAAAATAATATCAAGCTTTTTATCAGCTTCAAGCACTTCGTTGTCTATGCGTGTCGCACATTTGAGTGCATAAGCGGTTGCAGTTTTGCCGAACGCTGCATCCTGAAAAAAAACAGCAAGCGATGCAAAAGCATATATCAGAGAGCCAAGACCTATGCCGCCACCTACGCCACTGTAGCGCACCAGTTCGTTCATTTCTTCATCAACAATACGCATGATCGGGATCATGGCCGCTTTTGCCAAAAGATGATATTTTTCTTCGCCGGTGACTTTAAACAATGCACCAAAGAAGAAACCTATCCCGGCTGCGCCGCTGTATAAGTTATAAGAGATGGGTTTAAATTGAAAAATATCGGCCTCCTTCAGGTATTCAAGTGCTATCCACGCCATGGAGCCATCCGATGACCTTAACGCCTCTTGTTCAAGTTCAGACGCTATGATTTTGGCAACCGAGATACAATCATCGGGAGCAATTGCAAGTATGTCGCCAATATCCCGTTTTTTAGAGCCATTATTTAAGATCGCTGAACGTGTATCGTCATGGAAGCTTTTGGCAGCCCTGGCATAAAAAGCATAGCGAATATACCGCTCCTGCAGGGCCAGGTCATTTTCGTTCAGTGCTTTCGTTTTTTCTATAATGCGTTCAAAACACCGCATAGTAAAATAGTTTTTTACCAGTGTCTTGTTTTCGCCATCTTGTATATCAAGGCTGTCTGCTTTTAGTCTGAAATAAGGAATATCTGACCTGATCAAAGATTCATATTCCGATCTTAGCAGGTTCCACTGGCCGTAATTACCCAGGTCGGCCGCCAGGTATAGTCGCGCCATACTTTCGCACCCTATGCTCCAATCCATACCATCCCGCAAAAATTCTGGTTCTGTCAGTTTCGCGATCATGTCTGAATATACCCTGGTAGGCTTACGCACGAAACGTACCACTACGTGTTCCCACTGCCGTATTAACTCGCCAAAACTTTCTTTATTACGCATGATAAAGGTGTACATATCGGAAAAGCCCTTTGTTATCTCGTCTATGTAATTTTCCGATGAGCCAGGGTCCTCCCCTTTAATAAAAGGCTGGTTGCCCATCTTCCTTACCGGCCTTTCTACCGGTTCCAACCTGATATCATCTGTACCCACATCAACCCAGCGCTGCATCTTTTCAATGCCTGCGCCTTCCTCACCGCCCAATCCGCTAATGTCTTTTTTTGCGCCTTCTTTACGAATATTCCAGCTCGGCAACATCCCGGTGCGCAATACCGAATAGTAAACTTTTTCGCTGGCCATTTGGGCCGCGTTGAGCACGCCGGTTTCTGCCATCTCCATTTCTTTGTAAGGGTTAAAAATGGTTTCCGTATCGATGAGAAATGGAAAAGCACCGTCTGCAATAAGGTTTTCATAATGAAAGTCATAACCTTCCATTACATATACAATCGCCATCAGGTAACCGGCCCTGATGTAAAATCTCTTTACGTCTTCTTCCGTATCGCAACCATTGTTTTCAATGAACTGCTGCCAGCCGTAATCGCCTTTATCGATCACCGACGCTACGTTAAGGCCGATAAGCTCTCCTTCAAGGTTAACCCAGTTTACTATGGCCTCAAGCACACACTCGGTAGACAAAGGTTTGGGTTTATATACTATTTTAACAGCGTTGTCAAATGTCAGTATTGCAGTCGTTTTTCCACCGTTATGCCTGTCTGACAAACCAAAGCTGATTTTGCTGATCTGTCCAAGCGACTGCCCATTATTAAATAACTGTTCCAAACCGGAACGGTCACATCGGTACCGCTCCATGAAAAGATGCATGGAGGCAATCCAATTTTGGGCAACTTCGCACAGCTGTCGTGTAAGCACCGTATATTCAGAAAAAAAAGTGTCCCATCGATTGACATATATCTCCCTGATGAAACTTCGGTATAATGATTTATTGTTTTCCGGTGCCGTTGCTTTGCGCAGCAAAGCCCCTAGCCCGCTTTCACGCCCGGCTTTAAATATATTGAATTCAAGTGCTGCAGCATTAGCCAAACAGCCCGTAAGCAGGCTCTTCAGGTAGTTACAAGCACCATCAAGAGGAATCTCATCAGAATGGCCAAAAAATCTCTCTACCTGCCGCAATGCGTGCAGGTAAAAAGGTAAAGCAATATGAAAGAAAGCATGTTTATCATGCTCCGGTCGAAAAATTTCGATAGGCTGCAATTGTTTGGCCAATTTGCTTACCTCATCGAAAAAAGCAAGCCAGGCCGGGTCTTCTGACTCCGGCCAGACAAGGTTTTCGGGATTTAATACCGCATAAGCTTCCCATTCGGCAATACCATCCTTGCTCAGCCGTTTTTTAAATTTTGCTTCATCACCCAGGGCGGATACCTGCTGCCAACGATCAATGCGGTCCTTTTCCAAAGAATCGGCCAATAACGCATCGTCTGTATTTTTTAGTAAGATAAGCCGCTCGTACAAATTCAGAGCCTTGATTGCGGTATCTGTATGATATAATTGTTCGTTCATTAAAAATAACTGTTAATCGCGGACTGATAAAAAATGGCAAAAACAGTACTACTCCACTTTTTTTTAAACGCGACAATTAATCAAATTCGCTGAAAAGAGAGGCTATGTGCTACTTAAACCGAGAAAAAAGAAATTATTCTTCAGTTGGGCCAGGCTGGCAAGTGGTATCGTTGTTGCCGCACTGAGTACATTCAACAGCACACTCAGCCGCTGACGACCAGCCGCTGCAATCTGCTGCGCTACCGATATCGGAACCCATTTGCGCTGATCCGCTTGCTGCCGGTAATACCATGTTGAAGGAAGTTGCAGTGTCCTCATAAACGTTAACTGAAACATTGGCAGGCAACGTAATGCCTAAGGTCTGTTCAATTGCTGCTTTTGGGTCTGCGATAAGGCTTGCGCGGAAAGTACTGTCTTTCATCGCTTTTTTGATAATTTGCGCTTCTGCTGAAGCACGGTCTAGTGAATCCATAAATTTGAAAGTTTTAATTTTACTTGAAAGTAAAAATTTATTGGATCAATACCAAATAAATCTATTTGATTAACAAGAAATTGGATAAAAATAAAACAGGACAAGTAAACACTAAGGGATCAGGCGGAAAATTTAGGGCTAAATATTTAAGCAGATAGTTTAGATAGTCTAAAAAATTAGCATCTGACATATGTAAAGCCCAATTAAATTGTCAACATCGAATTCAAATTTATTTTTATCGGGCGTTTGTAAAAGATTGATGTAAGCTCTTTGCTCAGTGCATAAAAAACCGGTTAAATCGATGTGTTTCTGAAAGACGGTATATACCAAGTTTACGATCTCACTGCTTTTTGAGCCTAACTCAATGTAGACATCTTCCCAGAAATTTGTATTTATAATCCGATGGAGGTGCTACTGACGCAAATGAGGTCGTTAACATCTAAAAGGATAGTATTTTGACCAATGCCAAAACGCGACATCCCTGCCAGGCATTGCGGACTAGCCATTTTCTTCTGACAAGTTGATTACTTCATCAATTTGCTGCATTCATAAATAGCATGTGCGCACCACTTTCCTGATAAAAAGCGTTGTAATCTTTGATATTCAGCATATCATTTACGGCTTTGGCTTTATCGACACTTTTATCATAATAAGCTTTGCAAATCTGATATCCTACCCAGTAACCTAAGTCAGCCGGTTTATCTGCAGTTTCCTGGTTCGAATTTGCTATCCAGTTATAACTGCGTTTCAAGTACATCTCCTTTTCAAAATCGGTCCATATTTGTTTTTCTTTACCTTTGGCCCATACGTGCAAACGTGGGTTAGCGTTGTTACCCGATATTAATTCGCCAATAAAATCGGCCATACCTTCTACCATTACACCGTGTAAAAGCGAAGTATCTCGTTTCATCCCATTCTGATTAAAATGGATCAACTCATGCGCTATTGTGTTGGGCAAACCGGATAGATTGTTAAAATTGTTATTTTGCCAAAGCGTAAGTTCTGTTACCGGGATATCGGATGTACGCACGCCCTGATCAAGACCTATGAGTAGCCCGCTTTCGGTCGATGTACCACCCGATGTAAACGCGCCAATCACAAAATAAACGTCGGGGAAACTAGCCGCTTGATAGAGTTGTTTAAACTTCACAAAGCTCGCTATCATCTGTGGCTTTTGCGACTCAACCATAAAAGTGTTTTTACGGATTGCGGCGTAAAAATTAGGCTTACCATCGTGCGTTTGTACGAATTTTTTTACGCTGCCTACCTTTATGGCAAAATAGTCCTGCAAGCCAACAGTGCCTGCCTCTACGTAATATTTTTTATAAATAGCTAAACGGTTGGCGGTGTCCTGATGTGCAAGGTCATATGCCTTCCAGAAATTTTTGATGTCGGTGGTAACAAGTTTAGCTTTCAGCGGATCATTTGTACTGGCCTTGATGTTTCCAATCCTGGCAACTAATGTAGTCCATTCGGGCATGGAATGCAGTGCATCAAGATCGGTGTCTACCTTTAGGTGTGCTCCATTTTTATAACCATTTTCAACCGCTTTTTTAAGCAGAAGCATGGCGCTATCTGCTTTACCGCTTAACGCGTAACAGCAGGCAGCATTGTAATATTCATTACGTTTTAAGGATTTAAATTCGTCGGTATCAGCTGCAAGCAAATAATAACGACCTGCAGCAATATAACTTTTGACTGCGTATAAGCTATCAGCCTTTCTGCTTTGATTGTTTTGCGCAAATGCGCAGGTACTAAGTAATAATAAAAGTGATAAATAGATTTGTTTGAGCATAAGCCTTTTTATTGAGATGGTTATAAAAGTCATTTTTCAGAAATTATATCTTAAAAAGACAATCTAATTTATTCAACGTTGCTTCCAGGAAGAAATTTATTTTATGGTGATTAATTTAGCCCTTCTAAATTGCAAAAAACTTAGCGCCTGTTTAAAATTAAGTAAAATTTATTTCGTATGTCATCCTGAGGGTTAATTAATTATTTAAAATCAATATGAGTGACGTATAATTGTCTTCTCTTGTCCCAGGGCGCGGTCTTGCCTCGGCTCGCCGCCGCCGAAGGGCTCTTTCTTTTTGGCATCAAAAAGACCAGCGCAGCTAGCTTGAACACAATTGAAAAAATAAAAGCAAGTGAAAAAACAAAAACTGCCGGCTGAAAATTTATTCATTTGTTGTTTATAACTTTCAGCTGCATTCATGAGGGCTTCGCCGTTTTCTTTCGAAGCTGGTAGGTTGGCTTGGACAGTACAGCCCGAAAAATTTGTTAGGCCGGATTTAAGTAGAACGGGGATATCGTGCTATGGCCTAACTGGATGGAATGCGAAAGCAGTTAAAATGCTGATTAATAATTTTTTGTAAAATAACGTCAATGGTAGCGTAGTCGAAGACAATTTTTTATAGTTAAGAGAAGCAATCGACTTCGTTCTTGTGACAAACTAGGAGAAGTAATGTAATTGAATAAAATTTAAACA